>Ga0213840_1002931_pt1 | contig 9975 bp, 8 predicted proteins | sample SWPATP22_FD_160132 | JGI IMG/M metagenome (GOLD analysis project Ga0213840, IMG submission 160132) | Coastal seawater microbial communities from Marineland, Florida, United States - SWPA TP2 #2 | ecosystem: Environmental > Aquatic > Marine > Coastal | place: USA: Florida | collected 2016-08-14 | reverse complement strand
TCTACAGAGTTTTACTGCAACGCTAAACACGTTGTGTGGTGATGAGACACTTTGTAAAACGCTTGGCGAACGTGCTCAGAAAAAGATCTACGAAAATGACATGACTTGGAATGGAAATGCACGGCTTATTATTAAGTTGTTTGAACAGTTAAAAGCGTGAGCGATTATGGGGGCCTACAATAAATAAGGCTTTTAGATTATTAAGTGACTTCTTTTCTATGTTGGTAAGATGCGCGTTACGTTTAATTTGCTAGTTTTTGTTTGTTGTTAGAAAACAGAGTATACTTCTACGATAAAGATCACTGTTAGTAATTTTTACAGTTTGAAAAATAGTTGGAAGTTAAATTGAAATAAATCAAAGTGTTATAATTTTGGTTTAATAATTGCTTATTGAATGGAAAGTCTTTGGGGATGTAGTGAGAATGGACAATATGAGTAATAACGAAGAGACAAAGCGTAGTTCACGTCGTAAGTTTTTAAAGAAAACGTCGGCGGGCGCAATACTCGCATCACTTCCGGCAGCGTCTGTTTGGGGGCAGGATTCTCTAATTGCTGGTTCAATTGCTGCATCTGGCCATGGTTCAGATTTCGCAAGTAATACACAGATCGCGCTTCTTTCTCCTGGTTATTGGAAAAACCATCCGGAAGATTGGGGTAGTATGAGCGTGACAGATACCTATTATCAGTGCACCGGAAAGCTTCCATTTGGCTACGGCGATTCTGGTTCGTTGATGAAAGACTTGCTAGGTAATACGCTTAGTACTTCACAAATGCAATCGATTACGTTAATGGAGATTTTACAGAATCCCGGTGGCGGCAACGGAAATGGAAAAATTGATGGCAAATATGCAGGCCCAGGAAACATTAACTGCTACATCGTGGAAATGTTATTGAACGCTGCAAACCATGGAAGAACATTGAGCGGCCAGTTAATTAATTTCCCAGTTTTGACCAACTCGATTAACGTTTCTCTTAGCACTTCATCAAATACTAACCATCGTGGTTTGTTCGATAATATTGTTGCTTTTGGTGACTATCTACACACAAGCGCACAAGGTAACCCTACGTTGATGGCCACCGAATTAGCGACTCTGCTAAACGGTAACCATGCCTAAGGCCTTACAAACTTATCTCGAAGAAGGCGTGATATATCACGCCTTTTCTGATCAGGGCGGAATAGCGTTTTATTCCACGTTTAGCAATGAAGTACTTGTAGCGGCAGTAAACACTTCAACCCTTCTTGAACTGCTAAACAATAGCCAGCCAATAAGCGAACAACATTCTTTGTTAAAGCAGGAACTTTGCAGTAAAGGATTTATTAAAAAAGAATGGCACTGAAAAGCTTCTCTATCGACACTCATCCATTTAAATTTAGAATCAGAACAGATATCGACTTTGTAGCAGACAGCATCGAGTCGCTTTATACCGATGTTCTAAAAAGTGCCATGGATGAAGCGCTTCCTCATTACGATATTGAATTAAAGAATTCAGGGTTTATCAGAAAATTATTCAAGCCACAAAGCCAATTCTTTTGCGACCAGCGTGAACCATTTCTCCCGATGCCTATTGATAAGGCCCTCGCAATGTTTGAGTGGGGGTTAAATTGGGTAGTGAGCGCGCATGAATACAGACATGTCATTTTGCATTCCGCTGTTTTAGCTAAAGACGACAAGGCTATTTTGTTTCCTGCACCGCCAGGTTCTGGCAAGAGTACACTTACGACCTGGCTATGCCACAATGGCTGGCGGCTTTTGTCTGATGAAATGGCTTTAATGACTCCAAACAGTAGAGAAGTAACGCCTTTTGTTAGGCCCATTTGCCTCAAAAATAATGCTATTTCTTTGGCGCGAGAGTGGTTTCCGAGCGGCCGTTTCTCTAAAGTCTCTCCGAACACTCACAAAGGCGATGTAATACATTTATCCCCACCAGCAGAGTCGTGGCATGCAAGAGCTCAACAAGCTGAGGTGGTTGCGATAGTGTTTCCGCAGTATACCAAAGGTATATTTTGTGATATCTACAAGTTAGATAAAGCTGAAGCATTTTCAACGCTCACGGCAAATGCGTTTAATTATGGTGTGCTGGGAGAGCTTGGCTTTACCACACTTGCCAACCTTGTAGAGGGTTGTAAAACATTTGAGGTCAAATACGATAATTTGGCTGAGCTTCAAAGTTTCCTGGAAAATGATGTCTTATAAAGCTGCTTTAATGTCCGAGAAAGAATTTATCGACGCGATGTTAGCGCCGGCTTCTTGTGTTGGAAAGAGTGATGTTTGGTGGTGTACTTTTATTAAGATATTGCGCTTCGAACGCCTTTTGTCATTATTTGCTTATAAATGTGACTCTTTAGCATTAATAGAGGAATTTCCACAGGTGGTTCAAGGGCATTTGCAGAATGCCCTAATTATGGCAAAGCGACAAGCTGATCATTTAGCATACGAAGCGTCCCTATTATCTGATTCAATAAGCACTATTACCAATCAATGCCTTTATCTCAAAGGTGCTGCATATAGTCTTGCTGGTTTATCGGTGGCGAATGGTCGCTTATTCTCTGATATCGACGTTCTTGTGCCCAAAAACAAGTTAGAAAACATTGAAAGAAGCTTGCTGTTAAAAGGCTGGTTGAGTAAACCGATTAATGATTATGATGAAAACTATTACAGAGAGTGGGCGCACGAAATTCCACCTTTGGTGCAAACTCGTAGAGGCACGGTTGTCGATATCCATCATAACTTAGTACCGCCTGTTTCGGGGAAAGCCCCCGACATTAACGCTTTTCTTGAACAGACCATGGTCGTCAACGGTTTTACGGTTCTTAAACCCCACGCCATGTTGTTACATTCATGCATACACCTTATATTCAATGAATCCTTTAAACAGGCTCATAGAGATTTGTACGATATTGCTGCCCTTATACACGATTTCGGTAGCGATACATTTTGGAGCGATGCAATAAAGCTTGCAAAAGATACTGGCTTTTATAGTGAATTATTTCTGGCCTGTCGGTATAGCAGTATAAAGTTAAACTACAACTTACCTAGTATACTCGCAGATGACATTCCGTTTTCTTGGGTAGGCTTGCGTTTGCGCGACTTTATATTGGGACGTGCCCTTAGTCCTCACCATCCGCTGTGTAAAGCAAAAGGAAAGGGCATCGCAAGTTTTATGGCTTGGATTCGGGGGCATTGGTGCAAGATGCCCGTTATGCTGTTAATTTATCATTTATCGGTAAAGGGCCTTCGTGGTTTAGTTGAGCACTTATTCGGTAAGCATATTTTCATTAGTGAAGGAACATCTAAGTAGCTGTTGCTACTTTGGGAGTAAAAAGTGAAAGTTTTAGTCACCGGCGCGGCCGGTTTTATCGGGGCTGCCGTATCGCAGTATCTTATCAATCGCGGTGACCAGGTTGTTGGTATCGATAATATTAACGATTATTACGACGTTAACCTAAAGCATGCACGTTTAGATGCGCTTAAGACATCAGAAGCCGCGAGTTTGTTTTCATTTGTTGAAATGGGCGTAGAAGAGCGCGATAAAATGGCAGCGCTTTTCGAAGAACACAAGTTCGACCGCGTTGTGCATTTAGCTGCACAAGCTGGTGTGCGTTATTCGCTTGAAAACCCAAGTGCTTATATTGATTCAAATATTGTTGGGTTTGGTAATATTTTAGAGGGCTGTCGCCATAATAATGTTGAGCATTTAGTGTATGCGTCTTCAAGTTCTGTTTACGGCGCTAATGAAACCATGCCGTTTTCAGAGCAGCACAATGTCGATCACCAAGTGAGCCTTTACGCTGCATCTAAGAAAGCTAACGAACTCATGGCACACACTTATAGCCACCTTTATAATTTGCCTACAACAGGCCTGCGTTTCTTCACCGTTTACGGCCCGTGGGGACGCCCAGATATGGCGCTGTTTAAGTTCACTAAGGCAATACTGGAAGGCGAGACAATTAAGGTATTTAACTACGGCAATCATCGTAGAGATTTCACTTACATCGATGACATTGTAGAAGGAGTTGTGCGTTCACTTGATAAAGTCGCGACTGCCAATGAAAATTGGGATGGTGCAAATCCAGACCCTAGCAGCAGTAAAGCGCCTTACAAGGTCTACAATATTGGTGCACAAACACCTGTACATCTTCTTAAGTTTATTGAGACGCTTGAGGACGCGCTTGGCGTGGAAGCCAAGAAAGAACTGTTGCCAATGCAGCCAGGCGATGTGCCAGATACTTATGCTGATGTGTCATCTCTTGTGAAAGATACAGGCTACAAGCCAAGCACTGACGTTAAAACCGGTGTAAAAGCTTTTGTAGATTGGTATAGAGACTTTTACAACATATAAGCATAACGGCCTTAAAGTCGAAGCTGCTTAACTTTGCAGAGTTACATGTTAAAAGGTGCTACTAAGCACCTTTTTTAGTTTTAAGGTATTTATAAAACCGTGGTCGAGGTAAAACCCGCATATTTCTTGGGTAAGAATTCTCTTGTGGTGGTGTAGCCAAGTTCAAAAAGCGAGTTTTTAATTTCAGGGGATAACGTAAAGTCTACTGCGGAGATGTCACCTGTATTCACAACCACGGTGTTATGCCAATATTTGGCGTTTACGTATTCTCGCGAAATTGCTGTCATAAAAGTGCGGATCAGCATGCTCAAATATTGAGGAAGCTGCAGTAAGTTTTTCTTTATGGCTTTACGCTTTTGTTCAGTGCTCTGCAATCTAAAGCATACCGATGGTGTGCCGTCGCCCCGCCAGTCTTCAAACAATGCATCTTCAGAGAGAATCGCGCCATCTACTAAAAGGTGTTCTTTAAACGGCTTAAAAGAAAATATCAGTGGAATAGACATTGAGTAGCGTACTGCCTCTGACACCTTCATTTGAGGCGATGTCTTCTTGTTAAACAAAACAGGCCCGCCGCCGTTTACGTCTGTGGCGAGGATATTAAGGTCTAAAGGTAAGTCGTCGAATACCGCTCCATTTAGCTGCATGTCTATCCACCTTTGGAAAACATCGCCAGATGAAAGCCCACCTTCGCGTAATAAACGCACCAATGAGAATTCGGTAAATTGTTTAAAATCGGTAGCTAGTGCTAGTTCACGCATGTCTTCAACAGTTCGTCCTGATGCGTATAAAGATGCGACTATCGACCCCCCTGATACACCTACTAACGTGTCGAATGAAAAGTCCATGTCGTGTAAAGCTTTTATGATTCCAATGTGTGCACTTAACCGCGTGCCGCCTCCAGAGAAGATAGGCACGATGGACGTGGTTACTTTGCTTAAAGCAGGGCTAACTAGCTGCATCGAAAGGCTCCATATTTATATTTAGAGCATAGTAGATAGCCATTCTTACGGCAAAAAAGTAACAATGGTCTTTAGTCTAAAGTTTGAATTTAATAACTATGGATTAAAAAGGGTTAGCAAACAGGAACGATTTTTAAACAAAACTGAGTGGCAAAAAGAAGCGCAGGGGGGCGACAAAGAACACAAAGCGAAAAAACGTCTCACTACCTATAAAGTAACAAAAAGCCCGCGTAACGTATTATGCGGGCTTTTGAGGTTAGAAGGTTATTGCAGACGCAACTAGTCAGCTAAATTACATAACTAGCTAGCCAGCTTGGCCTTCATCTCACGACGTCGTGCATGAAGCAATGGCTCTGTATAACCGCTTGGCTGCTCTTTACCTTTGAAGATAAGATCGCTTGCTGCCAAGAAACCAATTGAGTTATCAAGATCGGGGCCCATTGGAATGTATTCAGGGTCTCCAGCGTTTTGCTCGTCAACTAAAACCGCCATACGCGCTAAAGACTCTTTCACTTGGTCAACACTTACGATGCCATGCTCGAGCCAGTTAGCGATATGCTGTGACGATATACGTAGCGTCGCGCGGTCTTCCATTAAACCTACGTTGTTGATGTCTGGTACTTTAGAGCATCCAACACCTTGGTGAACCCAGCGCACAACATAACCAAGAATACCTTGAACATTGTTGTCAATTTCTCGCTTAATGCTGTCGCGTGTCAGTGCTGAAGCGTCATTTTCAAGCAGTGGAATAGTTAATATGTCACTTAGCCCATCGAACGATGCATCTAACTCCCGCTGAACGTCAAATACATTAACATCATGGTAATGCAAAGCATGCAGCGTAGCTGCGGTAGGAGAGGGTACCCAAGCAGTGTTTGCGCCTGCTTTAGGGTGACCTATTTTCGCATTCATCATGTTTTGCATCTCATCAGGAATAGGCCACATGCCTTTACCTATTTGGGCTTTGCCTGATAATCCACATCGAAGGCCTACTGCTACGTTTGCAGTTTCATAAGCTGCAATCCAAGGCATTGCTTTTAGCGCTGCTTTTTCGGCAAATGGTCCTGCTAACATAGAGGTGTGGATCTCATCGCCAGTTCTGTCCAAGAAGCCAGTATTAATAAATACAACGCGAGAGGCGGCTTCGGCGATACAGGCTTGAAGATTCACACTGGTGCGACGCTCTTCATCCATGATACCCATCTTCAAGGTGTTCGCAGGTACATCAATAATACTTTCAATCTTCCCAAACAGCGCATTCGAGAAAGCGACTTCCTCTGGGCCATGCATTTTAGGTTTAACAATATAGATACTGCCTTCACGGCTATTTTTAAATTGACTGTTGCCCAGCAAGTCATGTTTAGCAATAAGCGACGTGACAATACCGTCCATAATACCTTCAGGTACTTCTTCACCTTCGAACAATATAGCGCTATTCGTCATTAAATGGCCTACATTGCGCACAAACATTAGGCTTCTGCCAGACAAGGTAAGCGCTTCACTAGTGTTGGCGTATGTAGACGGTGAATAGGTTCTGTCACTGTGCATAGCACGTACGATCTGCTTGCCGCCTTTATTCATCTCAATACTTAACGTACCTTTCATCAGGCCAAGCCAGTTGCTGTACACTAACGTCTTGTCTTCTGCATCAACCGCTGCCACTGAATCTTCGCAATCCATAATGGTGGTTAGCGCTGCTTCCACAAGAACATCTTTCACGTTAGCAGGGTCGCTTTCACCAATAGGGTGTGTAGGGTCAATTTGAATTTCAAAATGAAGGCCGTTATGGCGGAAAAGTAACGCCGATGGTGCTGAAACGTCGCCCTGATAGCCTTGCCATTGCTCAACGCTTGCTAAGGTTGTGATATCTCCGTTAGTCAGTTTAACGGCTAACTTTCCACTTTCAATTTTGTATTCCACTACATCGGCGTGTGTGCCTTTGGACAGTGGGATCATGTCATCTAAGTATGACTTTGCTTTCGCCACTACTTTTGCGCCACGTACGGGGTTGTATGTTTTACCTGCCTCAGCGCCACCTTCGTCGCTAATAACGTCTGTGCCGTAAAGCGCATCGTAAAGGCTACCCCAGCGTGCATTTACTGCGTTTAACGCGTAGCGGGCATTATTAATGGGCACCACAAGCTGTGGTCCTGCCATGGTGGCAATTTCTGGATCAACGTTGGTGGTAGTGGTTTCAACGTCTGATGGTTGTTCTACTAAATAGCCAATGCTTTTTAAAAACTCTGTGTATTCATTGCAGTTAACTGGGTTGCCAGCTTTGTGGTAATCGTCAATGGCACGCTGCAATTGTTCACGCTTTTCTAAGAGCGCACGATTCTGTGGAATGAATTCTGCGAAGAGGGCTTCTGCACCTTTCCAAAAAGCGTCTTGTTCTACGCCTGTTCCAGGGAGTGCCTGCTGGTTGATAAAGTTGTCGAGCTGTTCGGCAACCTGTAATCGGCCTCTAGTGATATATCCTTGCATAACTACCTCTATACATTTCTCTGTTGCTTCAGTGTAGTGTGTATAGAGGTAGTTTTTTAATTTATGGTTTGTATTTTTGCCATATATTTTGTGAATGTTTAGCCGGCATTCATTTCACTTGCCACATCGCTAATGAGTCGGCGCAACCAAATGTGCCCTGCATCATGGTGTAAAAGTGCACTCCACGCCATTTTTAGTGCGATAGGTGGAATGTCGAATGGTGGCTCTTTAATGACGACATCTGGGTCGTGTTTAAATAGGCGCGCTGCTTTACTGGGAAGGGTTGCAATCAGTTTCTGCTTTTTCGCTATTTGTAATGCCGCATGGTAGTGACGTGTAAATACGCGAATGGCGCGTTGTTTACCTATTTTGGTGAGTTCTGCATCAACCCAGCCTAGCTTTTGTACTTCGTTAGGATCAATACCAACCCCAACACCGAAGCCTGTTTTACTCACCCATATGTGCTGAGCGCGAAGATAACCATCAAGATCACACTTCGCTACCAGCGGGTGGTCGGCACTCATAACACAGCTGAAAGTGTCATACCAAATCACCTTTTGGTGAAAGGAAAGCGGTAGTTCGTCAAACCGGTTTATTGCCATATCTACTTTGCCCTGTTCGACGTCATGGAATGTCACATCGCTGGGCGTGATAAGGTCAAGCGTAATATTCGGCGCAAGGTCCGCTAATCTACCAACAAGCTCGAGCAGAAGTGTACTTTCCGCATAGTCGCTGGTCATGATGCGAAACGTTCTGTCACTGGTAAGCGGGTCAAAGTCGGTTTCTGGTTGAATAGAGCTTTCTAGGCGACTTAATACATCGCGAATAATAGGTTGAAGTTCAAGTGCACGTTTAGTTGGCGTCATGCCATCGCTAGTGCGAACAAGTAGCGGATCTTTAAACAAATCTCGAAGGCGCTTAAGGCCGTTACTCATTGCAGGTTGCGTTATACTTAGCTGGTTTGCCGCTTTCGTTACGCTGCCTTCGCGCAGCAACACGTCTAAATACACCAATAAATTAAGATCGACCTTCGCTATATTCATTGTTCTAATGCTCTTCAGTAATCTAATTAAACGTATCTATTGTACGCAATTTTATGTCGCTTGTCAGATAAGCGTTTAGTCTTATTTTGAGTTTTTGTTTTTATTTTAAGTCTATGATTTTTATGTATTTGGCTATTTCCCGAAACTATACCTTTCAGCTTGTGCAAAATATTACATACATTAAAACGCATAATCTTAGTGAATATTTATCGGTGAATTTCCATTTAACGTCAGAAGACACCACTTTTTATATTAGCGATTTATAGTATTCACAGCAGTGCTGTTAAAACACTTTCAGTGTACCTTAACGAAAAAGGGCACCCGAAGGTGCCCCGTGGAAAGGTTGGGATGCTTTCCATTTAACTTGTTATCAACGGTGTTATACGTCGAATTGGTTCATTGTGTTGTCTTCACCAGACGCTTTTAGTGCACCTTCACCAGAGAAGTACTCTTTGTGTGTGTCACCAAGGTCAGAACCAGCCATTGCTTGGTGCTTAACACACGCAAGACCTTGGCGAATTTCTTGACGCTGTACACCGCGAACGTAAGCAAGCATACCTTCTTCGCCGAAGTAACCTTTAGCAAGATTGTCTGTAGACAGTGCTGCGGTGTGGTAAGTCGGTAGCGTGATAAGGTGGTGGAAGATACCTGCTTCACGTGCTGCATCAGCCTGGAAGCTCTTAATCTTCTCGTCAGCCGCTGCTGCAAGTTCACTGTCATCGTAGTCAGCTGACATAAGCTTCGCACGGTCGTAACCAGATAAGTCTTTACCTTCTTCAGTCCAAGCATCGAAAACTTGCTGACGGAAGTTAAGCGTCCAGTTGAACGATGGAGAATTGTTATAAACAAGCTTCGCGTTTGGAACTGTTTTGCGAATTTCATTCACCATTTCAGCAATTTGACCAACGTGAGGCTTTTCAGTCTCAATCCAAAGCAGGTCTGCACCGTGCTGAAGCGACGTTACACAGTCTAGAACAACGCGGTCGAAACCAGTGTTGTCTTTGAAGCGGAATAAACCGTTAGGAAGACGCTCAGGCTTAACAAGCTTGCCGCCTTGCTTAAGGACTAGGTCGCCTTCAGCTAGGTCGTCTGCGCCAGCAACGTCAGTTGTTTTTAGGAAAGCGTTGTATTGTGCAGCTAAGTCACCT
>Ga0213840_1002922_pt1 | contig 10004 bp, 7 predicted proteins | sample SWPATP22_FD_160132 | JGI IMG/M metagenome (GOLD analysis project Ga0213840, IMG submission 160132) | Coastal seawater microbial communities from Marineland, Florida, United States - SWPA TP2 #2 | ecosystem: Environmental > Aquatic > Marine > Coastal | place: USA: Florida | collected 2016-08-14 | reverse complement strand
CTTTCAAACGAATGCGAATTCTTTGATTTGGCATCGATTAAGCTCCAATCGAAAGAACAAAAAAATTCACCTTTTCTCTTCCATTAATTTCGGAAAGAAAAGATGTGCGTAAACCGATGGTTCCCAATTGGAACCCTGTTCTTTTTTCTAGCACGCTAGCAACAGGCTAATCCGTAAAGATGAATCCGTTACTTCGGCAACCACCCTAAAAGCAGTGAGGTCGCGGCTAAAAATACATACCCTTATTGGGCAGTGGGCGCGAATTATACAGAACACCTCAACGAATGCAATAACTTAATGACTATTTAAGTACATTAATTAGTCACAGCATTAAAAACCTATAAAGAATAGACGCGATAACAGGCTTCATTGTGATAAGAGCTATAATAAGGCTATACGATGGTATAAGTGCTTTTATGCCAAGACCCTTGAATTTCATGGTATAACAGGTATTTGTACTATCTTTTCGTTACACGTTTCTGTATTTCGCGTATGTCGTGATAGTAAACTAAGTTGTGTTGTATCGAACCGAAGGCATGGGTTGCGACGAACTAACCGCGTAGCTGTAAACCTTTAATAGAGTGGATATGGAAGTATTGAATAATCAACAAGCGTTTTCACAGATAAAACGTATCTTAAATAATCATTCAACGCTGTTAGAGGCCTACAGCGTATTTGAGCCTATAATACTCGAATTATTTGGCGCCCAGCGAATGAGTATTTTTCAACGACGTCGCCAACATCAAGATTTGGTTGCCCGCTTTAAGACAGGAAAAGAAACGCTTGAGATTAAAGTGCCCATCAGCCCAATGTCTATTGCAGGCTATGTAGCGCTATCGCAAAAGTCGATAGTCATCGACGACCCGTACAATCCTTCGCTGCTACACAATATACACCCGCGTCTGCGCTTTGCTGACAAATTCGATAAAGACAACGACTTTAAAACACAAAACATCCTGTGTGTTCCCATTATGAATGCCGGCGTACTAATGGGTGTTATGCAAATCATTAATAAGGAAGCTGGTCCCTTTGACGAAGCTGATGTGAGTTTAGGTAATGAGCTTGCTGCGGTATTAGGCGATAAGTTTAGGTTTGAACTGGGCGGTACAAATAACCCGTTTGACCTCCTCGTCCATAAAGGTTTGTTAAGTGAAGCTACATTAAAAGAATTACAAGACTCTTCATCCGATATACGAACGGTTGTTCAACGTATTATTTCAGAGCACCGTATAGCAGAATCGGAGATAGGCAACTCATTGTCTATTCATTATCAGGTTCCGTTTATTCCCTACCTACCTGACAAATACCACAGGTTCGAAAACGAAAGCCGGCTTAATGTCTCGTATCTAAAAAGAAACTATGTGGCAGTCATTGCCGATGCCCACGACAAGCCCATTGTGTTAATGGCCGAGCCAAACAACGCCGCACTTTTGATGGAAATTGAAAGTGCCATGGGTATAGACAGTTACGAGATTGCTGTCAGCCTGCCCAATCTTATTCTTCAGTATTTAGGAGAAAATAGCGGCGGTGGTGGCCCTGGTGAGATGAGCGACATCCTAGATGAAATTGGCTCCTCCACTGAAGATAACGACGAGCAAGTTGACGAACTGTCAGATGACGCTCCAGCCGTTGTGCGATTGGTTAGCCGTATTCTTCACGACGCTAAACGTCTTAATGCATCAGATATCCATATTGACCCTGAAAAAAATGCGCCTACTCGCGTTCGTATGCGTGTAGATGGTGTTTGTAGAGATATGAACCAAGTGCCTAACTCGCACCACAATGCAGTGATTGCGCGCATTAAAATCATGTCTAACTTGAACATTGCAGAAAAACGCATACCGCAAGATGGAAAGCTCGCATTCAGAATGAATGGACAATTAGTAGAGGTGCGTGTTGCTACTATTCCAACGGTGGCAGGTGAAGGCGTGGTGATGCGTATATTGGCGTCAGGTGGCGCCATGCCGATTGATAAGATGAACCTTGCACCAAATAATCGCTCGCGCCTTGAAGAGATGATTAAAAAGCCTCACGGTATTTTATTGGTGGTAGGTCCGACGGGCTCAGGTAAAACCACAACGCTGCATGCGATTTTAGGCTACTTGAATACACCCGAGAAAAAGATTTGGACAGCAGAAGATCCTGTTGAGATTACACAGCCTGGTTTGCAACAAGTACAAGTAAGCCCAAAAATCGGCTTCACTTTTGCCAATGCGCTGCGTGCATTTCTTCGTGCCGACCCCGATATCATTCTCATTGGTGAGATGCGTGACAAGGAAACTGCTCACGCTGGTATTGAGGCGTCGTTAACGGGTCACTTAGTACTTTCAACACTGCATACTAATTCCGCACCAGAAACTATTACTCGTTTGCTAGATCTAGGCTTAGATCCAGTTAACTTTTCAGATGCATGTGTGGGAATATTAGCACAGCGTCTTGTTCGAACCCTCTGTGGAAACTGTAAAGAAAAGTACGTTGCCAATGAAACTGATATGGCATTTATTGAACGTCAGTATGGTAAAGAGCATTTAGCTGAATTAAATTTGCCTCCCACGTTAGAATTGTATCGTGCAAAAGGCTGCGAAGCGTGCGGTGACACTGGCTACAAAGGCCGAACCGGTGTTCACGAACTACTTGGTATGACACCCGAACTACGTTCACTTGTATATAAAGAAGCCAGTGTTTCAGATATGAAGCAACAGGCAACAAATGACGGAATGCGGACACTAGTGCAAGACGCCATATTCAAAGTGATTAAAGGCGATACAGACCTAGCGCAAGTACAAATTGTTGGGGGCGACTAAACCTATGTAAATTACAAGGTGGATGTGAACGTGTGTCTATCTATGTCATTAGACACACACCATTACACCTTGCGATAGAACATACACACTTTAAAAACTACATTACCAATGGATTGAATATTTATAAGGATGGATTCTATGAAAAAGATCTTCATAGCAGCTACTGTTGCCGTTTGTCTAGGCGCGTCGGGAACAGCTTACGCTCAACAGAAGCAAACAATTGACGGCATGTGGCAATCAGAATATCTGCTGATTGCTGAACAAGGTATGCGTGCGCTTCACGCCAAAGATTATGAGAAGGCACTTAAGAAACTTACTGAGTCTGCCAAAATGGGAAACAAAGAAGCGCAATATTACCTAGCGCAAATGTATTTCCAAGGCTGGGGCGTTCCAATTAACTACGAAGAAGGTTGGCTGTGGATGAGCGTGGCGATTGAGCAGCGCAACGCTGAATGGAACTTATCTTACCGTCGCATTAAGAAAGCGTTGCCTGAAGAATACGTTAAAGCACTGCAGCCTTACGTGGATGAGCATATCGCATTATATGGTGCTGAAGCACAAGATCTACGTTGCGAAAAGCGTGCAGCTGTTGGTTCGAATATAAAACAAATCATGTGTGAAAAGCGAACTTACTAACGGCGAGACTAATAAATCGATATCACTAAAAAAGGGGCTTAAGCCCCTTTTTTAATGCAAACCTGTTCAGCTATGCATCACTACTTTTTAAGGTACTCTCGAATAACGTAGTGCAAAATACCGCCGTTTTCGAAGTAGGTGAATTCATTCGACGTATCAATACGTATATCCATATTAAACGTGTTTGACGTGCCATCATCAGCTGTCACGGTCACCTCAACTTCTTTTTGACCTCGCTCCACACTTGCTATTGAATACTGTTCATTACCTTTTAAGTCTAAGGAGGCCGCACTATCTCCCTCTTTAAACTGTAACGGTAAAATACCCATCCCAATTAAATTAGAGCGGTGAATACGTTCATAGCTTTCGGCTAGAACTGCTTTCACCCCCATCAGTGAAGGCCCTTTTGCCGCCCAGTCTCTACTAGAGCCTGTTCCATACTCTTTACCACCAATAACAATTGCAGGAACGCCGTCGTCTTTGTAGCGCATTGCAGCATGAAATATAGACATACTGTCGCCACTTGGATAGTGGGTAGTTGCGCTGCCTTTTGTTCCAGGCGCTAGTTGATTTTGCAATCTCACATTGGCAAACGTACCGCGCATCATCACTTCGTGGTTTCCTCGGCGTGAACCATAAGAGTTGAAGTCGCTAGGCTGCACACCTTGGGCTTTTAAATACTCTCCTGCCGGGCTGTCTTGAGCAATCGCGCCTGCCGGTGAAATGTGATCGGTTGTAATTGAGTCGCCTACTTTTACCAAGCATCGTGCGTTATCTATAGAAGACAACGCAGTGGGCTCTTTACCCATGACTTCAAAGAAAGGAGGATGCTTGATATACGTGGATTCAGGCCAGTCATAAACGGATGTTTTACTGACGTCTAAAGCGTTCCACTCACCGCTCCCCTTAAATACGTCTGCGTATTTTGCTTTAAACAAGTCGCCTGTTACGTTTTGGGCAATATACTGCTGGATTTCATCTTCTGTTGGCCAGATATCTTTCAGATAAACCGGTGCGCCGTCATGGTCTTTACCAAGAGGCTCGGTAGTAATATCGATATTCATATTCCCGGCTAATGCATAAGCCACTACCAGTGGTGGTGAGGCAAGGTAGTTTGCTGCGACATCAGGATGTATACGCCCTTCAAAATTACGATTACCAGACAATACCGAAGTGACGGTAAGTTTAGCTTTTCGAATGGCGTCAGTAATAGAATCAGGAAGCGGCCCAGAGTTACCAATACATGTTGTACAGCCATAACCCACTAAGTTAAACCCAAGTGCTTCTAACGGTTTCATTAAATTCGCATCTTCAAGATACTGGGTTACTACTTGCGAACCAGGGGCTAATGAGGTTTTCACCCATGGTTTGCGTGTTAACCCTTTTTCAGCTGCCTTTTGAGCCAGCAAACCAGCTCCGACCAACACAGATGGGTTAGATGTATTCGTACAGCTGGTAATTGCTGCGATAACAATTGCACCGTCTTCAAGGTTAAATTTGCTTCCTCTAAACTCTACAAACGAATCGCTCGACTCATCAACCTCATCTGTTGTACCAAGACCACCTTCTGCAACAAAATCGGCTTCCTCATCCATGACTTTGATGTCTATTTGACTACGGTGCCAGGTTTTAAACTCTTCTGCTGCTTTGTCTAATGCAATCTTGTCTTGTGGGCGCTTAGGGCCAGCAATAGAAGGTACAACTTCGCCAAGGTCTAATTCGAGTGTTTCGTGATACTCAGCGTCTTTGGTTGTATCGTCATGCCACAACCCGCTAAATTTTGCATAGGCCTCAACTAACTTTATTTGCGATTCATCTCGCCCAGTTAGCTTCAAATAATCTAATGCAACATCGTCGATTGGAAAAATACCGCAGGTCGCACCATATTCAGGCGCCATATTGGCAATAGTTGCGCGGTCAGCGGTGGTTAAATGTTTTAATCCCGGACCATAAAACTCAACGAATTTGCCCACCACGCCGTGTGCGCGAAGCTGTTGAGTGATGGTTAGCACCATATCTGTTGCAGTAACGCCTGCAGGCAGTTTACCCGACAGCTTGAACCCAACGACTTTGGGTAAAAGCATGGTAACGGGCTGTCCTAGCATAGCAGCTTCAGCTTCAATGCCGCCAACGCCCCAGCCAAGTACACCCAAGCCATTTATCATCGTAGTATGAGAGTCGGTACCTACTAGTGTGTCGGGGTACACGTAAGTACTATCACCTTCTTGTTTGGTGAATGCGCAGCGCGCTAAATACTCTAGGTTTACTTGGTGAACAATGCCTCGACCAGGTGGTACCACTTTGAAGTTATCGAAGCTAGACTGCCCCCATTTTAAAAACTGATAGCGCTCTCTGTTGCGCTGAATCTCAATATCAGTATTTTTCTCAAGCGCATTTTCTTCTGCGAAATGATCAACCATTACTGAGTGGTCAATGACCAACTCCACCGGATTTAACGGATTAATCGCTTGAGCATCGCCACCAAGTCTATCAACAGCATCTCGCATAGCCGCCAAGTCGACAATAGCCGGAACACCTGTAAAGTCTTGTAATATAACGCGAGCTGGAACAAATGAAACTTCGTGGTCAGCATGGTTACTCACGTCCCATTTTGCTACTTGCTCAATATCTTCGCTACTTACAAAGTCCTCGTCTTCGTGCCGTATTAAGTTCTCTAGCAAAACCTTAATGCAAAATGGTAATCGACTTAGCTCGTATTTATCGCCGATGTCATTGAAACTAACTGCTTTGAAGGTATTACCTTCAACATCAAGCTGCGAAAAAGACTTATATGTCATGCGCTATTTATCCTTATTGCCTGTTCAGTTTTTATTTCTCACACTTATCTTTTGTGCAAGCACGCAGTATGCAAAACCACTGCGGTAATGGTGTATTTGTACGCAATGCAGATGAAAAAAAGTTCACATTGGCTTTTGTTATATACGTGCTCACGCGCGATATTGGAATTTTGCACAGAAAAGAGAGATTAATATTTTACATACTCATAACATCTTTGTTTTCATCCCACCGAACACACTGTATTCTAAATTCACTGATAACAACGCTTAACCTGCAATTCATCGAGATATTGAGAGTGTAGTAAAAGCGAGATAATAACGTTAATGAAGTAGCCATGAGTCACCCACTTGTAAAGAAGTACAATTTGACCCCGCACCCCGAAGGGGGCTTTTATCGACAAATCTTCCGTTCAGAAAATGACACCCAGTCATACGTAAATGGAGAACCGAGACCCGCACTCACCCACATTTACTTTCTATTATTGAAAGGTCAAGTAAGTCGCTTTCATCGTGTTCTACATGATGAAGTATGGAATCATTATGAGGGAGCCCCGCTGCAATTGTTTCAACTACATCAACAACAGCTTTGGGAACGAAGAATAGGTGGTAAAGGAAACGAATATGTGGAAGTTGTCAAAGGCGGTCACTTCCAAGCAGCACAAAGTATGGGAGAGTACTCATTGGTAGGCTGCACCGTTGCGCCTGGCTTTGACTTTGCCGACTTTAGCTTTATTGAAGAACCCGCTATGAAGCAGTGGCTAGATGTAGCACATCCAGATTTAAACCGCTTTATTTAATATATATTGTGTATTTTCAATGTAACGCTAGGTGATATACCTGTACTTTTGTAAGTGGTCGAACTGGATTTTTGCGGCTCAATCAAGGATGATACGGTTAGTTTTTTAATATACGTCTGAACGTCCATTTACGGGCAACTTACAGACCTTCATTTAATCGCCGCAGGTAACCCAACTATGTATAAATTGGTACTTATCCGTCATGGAGAAAGTCAGTGGAATCTTGAAAATAGATTTACTGGCTGGCACGACGTTAACTTGACCGACACTGGTGTAGCACAAGCGAAAACCGCTGGTAAGCTACTTAAAGATGCGGGTTTCGCATTCGATCAGGCATACACTTCTGTATTGCTACGCGCTATAAAAACACTGAATATCGCGCTAGAAGAAATGGGTCAGCACTATCTTCCTGTTGAACGTCACTGGCGTTTAAACGAGCGTCATTACGGTGCGCTAACAGGTCTAGATAAAGCAGAAACGGCTGCGAAGCACGGCGAAGAACAAGTGAAAATTTGGCGTCGTAGCTTTGATATCCCACCTCCTGCAGTAGAAGATGACAGCGAGCATTTCCCTGGCCATGACCCGCGTTATAGCCATGTTGATGCAGACATTCTTCCTCGTGGAGAAAGTTTAAAGTTAACTATTGAGCGTGTACTTCCATACTGGCATGACGTTATTCGTCCTGACATCCAAGCTGGCAAGCGTGTCATCATTGCCGCACATGGCAACAGCCTACGAGCATTAGTGAAGTACCTAGACGGTATGTCTGATGAAGAAGTACTAAGCCTTAATATTCCAACAGGTGTGCCACTAGTGTACGAACTAGATGAAAACCTGAAGCCTATTTCAAAAGAATACTTAGGTGACGCTGACGCCATTAAAGCGATGATGGATGCCGTAGCGAAGCAAGGGCAAGCAAAATAAGTAATCCCCATTAAGACATAAAAAAGCCTGCTTACGCAGGCTTTTTTATAGGTTTTTGGGCATCTACCTAGTTAGGTACTTTTACCAACCAATTGTGAGTATCTTCCGCTTTACCCCACTGAATATCGTTAAGCGCCTGTCTTAGTTTCATTGTTACAGGGCCTGCCTCACCGCTTCCCACCTGATACTCTTTATCATTATGAATAAACGTACCTACTGGTGTTAGTACTGCCGCTGTACCCGACAGCGCAGCTTCAGTGTTTGGCTTTGCCGAACGCTCAAGTAGTTCATCAACTGTGATATCTCGCTCACTAACCTTCATACCGTGGTCTTTAGCAATTTGAAGAACCGTTGCACGAGTTACGCCATGCAAGAAGCTTGAGTCGAGGCCTTTAGTAATGATTTCATCACCATCAATAAGTAAGAAGTTCGCTGCACCTGTTTCTTGCACATCACCATTAGGGCAAAACAGAATTTGATCAGCCTGAACTTCTGCGCGTGCTTTAAGAATTGGTGGTAATGCACTGGCGTAGTTACCGCCGCTTTTTACCATTCCCATATGAGGTGCACAGCGCATACCTGTTTCGTCTAATAGCAAACGAAGTGGTTTCGCACCGCCAGCAAAATAATCGCCAACTGGTGATAATAGAACATATAGCATTGAGCTTGCTGAAGGAGCAGCAGCTTTACCAATAGAGGCTTCTGTTCCAATATGCGTAGGACGAATATACATAGAACCAGGAGGCTCTGGTACTTCAGACGCGTATTTAGCAACAATATCGATAATCATTTTTTCAACTTGCGCTTTATCAATGTCAGGCAAGTTTAAAAGACGGCTGCTTTGTGCAAAACGTTCAATGTTTTTATCCATTCGAAAAATATTGATGCTGCCATCTTCGTGCTTAAATGCTTTTAAGCCTTCAAAACAAGTGCTTGAGTAATGAAGTACGTGTGCACCAGGGTGCATTTGAATACTGTCTGCGCTGACAAATTCGGTGTCAGACCACTTATCGTTGACAAAGGTAGTAAGCGCCATTTGTGGCATAAATACTGTACCGAATACGGCCATTAGTTCGTCCTATTTACTTCACTATCAATTAATCGTGATAGTTTACCAAAAAACACACAGTTTTCTAAAAGTTAGTCCACGGAATTCACGCTTTTATTTAACTACACTGTGTAGAAATACTGACGGCAATCAGTATTCGCCATTATTTTTCGTTTAATGCTTTCTCAAGCAGTAATTCTATTCGTTTAACACTTTCAATAAGCGCCTTCATATCACTATTTTCATGACTTTTGTGTTCTTGCGTATCACTATTACCCGTTAGTAACTTATCTTTCTGCGCAAGAATAGTTTCTCTAAAGCTATCGGCATCATTGATACCAATTAGTGAAACTAAGGCGCCCTGCGCAGATTGCCCCGCAGTTTCGAATGACAGTCTATACAAGTTGAACACACGCATTAACGGCCCTTGCACCATAGCAACATCTGTTATCTTTTCTAAAGGGATAGATTTTTCTTCTTTGTGGAACACTCCCCGTTTTACCACAAGCTTACGCTCTGTCACTGTGGCAGACATTGCAGCAAGTACTTTGCTACTGATCAGGAAGAACAAGGGAATGGAAATGATCAATAAAGGAATTCCCACTACAGTAATCGTAGATACTAGCAATAAGCTTATAAGCCAATAAGTTTTAACCGCTGGGTTAAAGGTGGCATTTACAATTATCTTTTCAGACATAATAACTTCCCTTTCTTAATGGCCATTAAAGCAGTTAGCCAATCATTGTTTAAAATGACGTAGCGGTAATGGCAATTTGTCTTGAGTAAATTAGAGATTCCTTACGATACCCTTTTAAAACGTGAAATGCCTTATATTGTGTAACATAGGGTTAAACGTCTTTGTAAGTGATTGCTACTGTGAGAGTACTTTTGAACAAACACAAAAAAAGCCCTTGTCGTCAGACAAGGGCTTTTCGGAATTGGGACCTGGCAGTGTCCTACTCTCACATGGGGAAGCCCCACACTACCATCGGCGCTA
>Ga0213840_1002908_pt1 | contig 10051 bp, 10 predicted proteins | sample SWPATP22_FD_160132 | JGI IMG/M metagenome (GOLD analysis project Ga0213840, IMG submission 160132) | Coastal seawater microbial communities from Marineland, Florida, United States - SWPA TP2 #2 | ecosystem: Environmental > Aquatic > Marine > Coastal | place: USA: Florida | collected 2016-08-14 | reverse complement strand
GAAAAATGCCAAGAGGAAATTGCGTTTTGCCAAGCGCAATTTGGTCTTGCAGATGAACTAGAATCTATCTACGGCACAATTCCACTTAGACCGTGTCACAATGACACTAAAATCAACAACATGCTATTTTGTAAAGAAACCGATGGCGCACGTTCAGTCATTGATCTTGATACTTGTATGCCAGGTTATTGGTTATTTGATTTTGGTGATATGGTGCGCACCTTTTGCTCACCTGAAGAAGAAGACTCAACAAACCTTGATAATGTGCGAGTACGAGAAGAAATTTTTGCCGCTTTAGTTAAAGGTTATGTTTCACCATTAGAAAATGAGCTTACACCAGAAGAAAAGCAAAGCTTTTTACTGGGGGCGAAAGTAATGCCATTTATGATTGGTCTTCGTTTCTTAACCGATTACTTGGATGGCGATAATTACTTTGCGATTAAGCACAGTGAGCACAATCTGCATCGAGCGAGAAATCAGTTTAAGTTATATCAAGATGTGGTCGCAAAAGAAGCGTTACTTGAAAAATTAATACACAGCTAAATTGATTAGTTAAGACATATAAAAAGCGCCATAGGCGCTTTTTTTGTGCCAAAACAAAATAGGAACATATATTTGTCGCAACTGAATGACAGCGCTTTACTTATTGGTTAGGGTAAATACCAATCAGTCATAATACTTAACCAATTTGAGAAGCTAAAACTCACGCTAGCTGTGTTAAAAATTTATCATTTAGAATAACTAAACAGCAAAATTTTTGCCTTGCTATCGCAAAGTTTTATCCACCTCAAAATAGGCTACTTAATTACACCGATTGGTATAAGTGGTTACAAAGAGGAAAAATAATAATGAAACAACTAAATAGACGCGACTTTCTCAAAGCCGCAGGTGTTGCAGCTGCGGCCAGTGTCGCTGCGGGGTGTGCGCAAACATCAAACTCAAGCACTGCATTTGTACCGACTCAAAAAGGTAAATCGGTTATTGGTCTTATAGCACCAAAAATGGACGTGGTCAGAGTCGGGTTTATCGGCGTTGGTCAGCGAGGTTATGGCCATGTTCGTCGTATGAGTCACATTGAAGGCGCTGAAATTGTCGCAATTTGTGATACCCACGACGAGGTTTTGGAACGTTCTGCCAATTACCTTGCTGAGCGAGGCTTAAAAAAACCAGCATTGTACCGAGGTGCGGATTTAGCCTATCAAGATATGTTAGCCCGTGATGATATCGATATTGTGATCATCTCAACGCCTTGGAAGTGGCATGCGCCAATGGCCATTGACACTATGAACAGTGGTAAACATGCATTTGTAGAAGTGCCTTTGGCACTCACCGTCGAAGAAATGTGGGATATTGTTGATACTGCAGAGCGCACTCAGAAAAACTGTATGATGATGGAAAACGTCAACTATGGTCGTGATGAGTTGATGGTGCTTAATATGGTTCGCCAAGGTCTGTTCGGTGAATTATTGCATGGCGAAGCCGCTTATATTCATGAACTACGTTGGCAAATGAAAGAAATCGAGCATAAAACGGGTTCTTGGCGAACAGGTTGGCATGCAAAGCGTGATGGTAACTTGTACCCAACACATGGCTTAGGCCCTGTTTCTCAATATATGAACATTAACCGTGGTGACCGCTTTGATTACTTAACCTCAATGAGCTCTCCAGCGTTGGGTAGAGCGGCTTATGCACAACGAGAATTCCCCGCGGATCATCAGCGTAATCAATTGAACTATATTGCCGGTGATATGAATACCACCATGATCAAAACGGTAAAAGGTCGTTCCATCATGGTACAACATGATACTACCACGCCAAGACCTTATTCTCGTCATAACCTGATCCAAGGTACCAATGGGGTATTTGCTGGCTTTCCAAATCGTATCGCACTCGAAAATGGTGGCAATTTAGGTAACTTCCATGAGTGGGAGCACGACATGACGCCTTGGTATGATAAATACGACCACCCGCTGTGGAAGAAAATGGGCGCAGAAGCAGAACGCAACGGTGGCCATGGTGGCATGGACTTCTTAATGTTCTGGCGCATGATTTATTGTTTACGCAACGGTGAAGCGCTAGATCAAGATGTTTATGATGGTGCAGCTTGGTCGGTGATCTCGCCTCTTTCAGCTCAGTCAGTCGCGAATCGCAGTGAATCTATTAGTATTCCTGACTTTACCCGTGGTGCTTGGAAAACAGCAACACCATTAGGTATCGTGGGGGCATAAATTAGTGTGAGCGTGCGAAAGCGCGCTCATTTATTTTTATCTATTACTTATATTTCAACGTTATCACGCGCTACAATAGTGACAAGTACCTATTAGGAGTCACGACATGCAGCTTTCTGTTGAAATCAGTAAATATCCTCTTCACTCAGACTATATCCCTTTTATCAAAGCCTTTATTGAGCGCTTAAATGCACATCCAGAGCTTAAAGTGTTAACCAATACCATGTCGACACAGGTGTTTGGTGAATATGACCTCGTTATGTCGGTACTTCAACAAGAAATGAAACGCTCTTTTGAAGAGTTTGGGAAGATTGTATTTGTGTGTAAGTTCATTTCTGGAGACTTATCGGCACAATGATTGAGTTTTTAAGCACCACACTTTCTGGTTTCACGGCTATGTCTGGCTGGGAGTACATCGCGGTCATACTTTCTCTGGCTTATGTCTTTTTAGCTGTGAAAGAGAATCAATGGTGTTGGCCTGCGGCGTTTCTTAGTACGTTTATTTATACCATTATGTATTGGAATGGTGCGTTGTTGATGGAATCCGCATTAAATGTGTATTACATGGTGATGGCGGTAGTGGGTTGGTATATGTGGCAACAAGGCAAGCAGCCTGATTCAATCGCCCCTATTATTTCTTGGCCATTGTTGAGGCATATTTACATCATCATTGTCACCGCTTTAACGGCAACAAGTGTCGGCTTTGTGATGGACAACTACACCCATGCTGATTTTGCGTATCTAGATAGTTTTACAACCTGTTTTGCCGTGATGACAACGTATTTAGTGGCTAAAAAGGTATTAGAGAATTGGCTATATTGGATAATCATCAATGCCGCATCTATGTACCTATTCTTTGAGAAAGGATATTACCCGACATTTGTACTTTTTGTGTTTTATACGGTTATAGCCTGTTGGGGCTACAAACGTTGGTACGAAGAGCACGAGCAAAGAAATGGCTTACCACTTGCGAGCCTATAGTTTCCAAAACTTGCCTGATGAAGTAAGAGGGTTCGTTGCCGAATCTTTTGCCTTCAGGCAAGTTAAAGCATGTTACCAAATCACATCAGGGCTTAGTAATCATAATTATTTAATTGTTGTAGAACAGAATAAATATTTGCTGAAGCTTTATCAAAATGACCTTCCTTCTCCAAGCCTTGCTTTTCAAGGCCTAATAGCAACATCAGAGTCCAATATTCAAGAGGTCATTCGCTGGGATGAATGCCTTAAAGTTGCGTTATTCACTTATATGGATGAAGTGGCTGAGGACATAGATAAAAAACGATTATGTAATTTGGTGGGGACAATCTCTGCAGTACATCAACAACCATTGGTCAATTTACCTGTCTCTCTTGATTTGAAACAAGCATTGTCTGATTTAAGCACGTCATTTAAAAAGCGTTTTAATTCAGAGTTAGAGTGCTGCTTACGCTTACTTGATAGTTATCCAAAAGAAGAAGGGTGTTGTCATAACGATTTAGTTAGAGAAAATGTAATAGCAACTGAAGCTGGAGTGATTGTGATTGATTTTGAATATGCGGCAGTTGGCGATATTTACTTCGACATAGCTGGTTTGGTAACCAGCTTTCAGCTCACGAATGATGAAATAGTATGGATGCTGAATGTCTATTATGGCAGTAAGAGCAGTGTAGTACCCGATTATGCAATAGAGAAATTAAGAGGTTTTAGGATTGCTTACCTTTTGTTGTGTATCGCTTGGTATGATGCGCGAGGTGAAGTAGAAAAAGCCACTTCACACGCATTACAATTAAAGCGATTAAATACCACCTAAGCGCTTTGCTAATTCTTTATATTTTTCTACATCAGTTTGATCAAATACCGGATCACCTTGTGCGTCTTCACCTTTTGCGATTAATAGATTTTCACGAGCAAGTCTTTTCACTCTTTCCACTTTAACTTCTAAAAACTCAGCAACTTGCTGCGTGGTCATTTGGCTCATAATAGCTTCCTCTTGATGTATTAAGCTTTTATTGTTGTTGTTACCGCATTACACGGTGCTTTATGTTAATAAAACGTAGTAATTTGCTGTCTATAATACTGGTAAATTAAAATCTAAGCATAGTCAAAAATGTAAAAAATCGCTAAAAAGCATCAATATTTTAGGTTTTAGATTGTTATTTAATCAGCCGAAAGTGAAATGCTAGTATTTGCAAGGGAATGACATTACTATATGTCACGTTCGTGTGCTCTCGTGGTGAAATGGATATCACGTAGCTCTCCGGAAGCTGAGTTGCAGGTTCGATCCCTGCCGAGAGCGCCATGAATATATTGCAGTTATTTTTAAACTGCACAGTAACATCTATTTCTAAAAACGGTTCTTCACCGTGAATAACCATTGCACGCTATCAATATTGTCTTCTCGGCCAATTGGCGCTGCGACATCTAAATGTAAAACAGTTCCTGCATTGGCTCTACTTGGGGCTAGCCTTAATCCTAAGCCTACATTTTTTAACAGCGAGTTATCGGCTGGAACTTGGGCTTCTCCTGTTATTTTTCCTATGTCGAAGAATACAGCGCCACCCACTTTGAAGAGTTGTAGCAGGTCATATTCCCAGTAGTAACGTTTTTCTAAATTAACTAAAGCGCTTCGGCTGCCTTGTTGATAATTAAGTGGATAACCCCTTAACCCGGTTTCACCACCTAATACGAGTTGGTTATCAGCCGTTAAGTTTTTTGCATACTTTAATGATAAATTGGCAAACCATGACTGCTGTATACTGGTATTAAGATAATATTGAAAGTTAACCGCACCGATGAAGTTACGCGCTTCATTTTGTTCAGAATTCCATTCTCCTTGCACACTAGTGTTAAATCGCCACAAGCTTCGCTTGGTCGTATAGTGTGCTTTGCTAGCTGAGAATTGATAAATGAGATGACTACTATCATTGACCCAATTACTAGATGAGTAACCTAGTTTGGCTTTAATATTCCAGCCTAAATTTAAATCTTCTGTGCGATAGATTGAATCAAAATTACGCACCTTAATATAGTCGTCTTGGAGCCATTGCCCCTGAAAATATGGGTAGGTGAGTGCTCGATTTTCAGCAACAGCAAGAAAAGAGTAAGGTGTGGCTCTAAAGTGATGTTGTTCATTGTGTAGACCCACTGTATATCTATGTGTCCACTGTTTAGGTGCCTGAACGGCGAAGCCATAATAAGCGTCGTTAATTTCAGTGTCCTGTAGAAACTCAGAAACAACTTCGTTTCTAGAGTAAATCGATTCTACCCGTTTATTCGCATAAGTATAAACCCCATAACTATGCGTCGACTTAATGGAATAAAACGGTAGGTAAGCCCCTAAATAATGCCGTTCTCCATCTGAATTATCAGCATACTCTATACGACCTCTGTAGCGACTCGATAAGATAGCTGGGTCGTCATAAACAAATAAATAACCATTCCGGTCTTTATCTTCAGTTGCGGTAAAAGATAATCTTTTTCCATATCCTAGTAAGTTTGTTTCTCTAAAGCCTAGGCGTGAGGAGTTTTCACCGCCACTGCGACTAAAGCTAATGTCGGGCAACAAAGTCCATAAGTCTCTTGTAACAACCGTCACATGTACTTCGTCTTCACAAGTCTCTTCAGCATATATGCGGGCATCGTAAAGATAATTTTGTTGACGTAATAAACGCTCGGATTCTGCTAATTCCTTGATGTCATATTTTGAGCCTTGGCTAAATAATAAAGTACTTAGGATGACATCGGGTTCAGTGGTGATATGGGCATGATTTGCAAAGCGAAATAAAAAGTTATTTTCTTCCGGTAAGCTAGTGTCGAAAACGTTTAACTGTTTTAAGGTGATTTTTGTTATACGTTTGTTTTCAGCCTCTTTGGGAAAAGTTTGCTGAGTGTCGAGTTGGCGCTTTAGGTTGATGTCTTCATTGCTGTCTTGGCGTTGATTACTGCAGCTGTTTTCTTGAGAGTTGAAGATATTTGGTTCTGCAAATGCAGCACTACTTAAGCAGAATGTAGAGAATAAAAGCAATATTGGCTGACAATACTTTGTAAACACTTTCTTCCTCCTGCTATTTATCCTCTTTTATATCATTATATTAAGCAGAAAAGTGAAGGCCTGTCTAATTTATTATGAGAGGGTAGAAAGCAAAAATAGTTGCAGTTGCTCAAGTAAAAGTTCCGCTTCAACCCCTTCAGGGCTTACCCATAAACTCTCGCTGTAGTGTTCAAAGTTAAGATTAAAATTTTGTCCATGCCAACAAAAGCGTATTTGATGGCGATCTGCACCTTCGGAAGTTTCTAGAATAGAAATAGCTTCATGTTTTAAGAATATTTGTCCCCAGAAGGCAAATTCATCTGCCTCAGGGAAAAAATCAGGTGCGATTTGAAGAAAATTAAATTCAGTATTAAAGGTAATTTGCGTCATCATTAACTCGCGGCTAAATAATTTCGGATAAGTTGCATAAACGGTGTGCCATACTTGCTGAGTTTACTAAAACCAACGCCTGACACATTTAAGAATTCAGCATCATCAGTTGGCATTTTCTGCGCCATTTCTGCCAGTGTCTTATCGTTAAAGACCACATATGGCGGTACATCATCGGCATCGGCGAGTTCTTTACGTAAGCTACGTAGCTTAGCGAACAGCTTTTTGTCGTAATTAAATTGCGCCAACTTATCTTGATAGATGTGTTTAGCTTGTAAGCGAGGTTCGGCCAATTGCAATACATATTCACCACGTAATACGGCTCTTGCTGCTTCTGTCAGTTTAAGGCTTGCGCCTTGTGTTATGTCTTGAGCAAGTAAGCCATGATGAACGAGCTGACGCAAAATGCTTAACCAATACTCAACACTATGGCTTTTACCTATACCATAGGTACTTAATTCGTGGTGTCCGTTATCGCGAATTCGACTGGTGTTTGCCCCTCGCAATAAATCGACGATATACCCTAAACCAAAGCGTTGTTGCGCGCGATACACACAAGAGAGCGCTTGTTGTGCGACTAAAGTGCCGTCAAAGCGTTTCGGTGGATTAAGACAAATATCGCAGTTGCCACAAGGCTCTCTCTGATATTCGCTAAAGTAATTAAGTAATATTTGTCGACGGCAGGTTTGCGCCTCTGCAAAGTTTGCCATTGCTTGAAAGCGTTGCTCTTCTACTTTACGTCTTGCTTCGTCAGGAATATCTTCAAAAAAGCGTTTTACTCGTCCTATATCAGCAGGATCAAAGTACATGATGGCTTCAGCGGCAAGTCCATCACGACCAGCTCGACCAGTCTCCTGGTAATAAGCCTCAATACTCTTAGGTATATCGTAATGCAGTACAAAGCGTACGTTTGATTTATTAATACCCATACCGAATGCGACGGTTGCAACAACAATATTGATATCGTCTCTGGCAAAGGCTTTTTGTACAAATTGACGCTGATCATTACTCATGCCGGCATGATATGCGGCGACATTAAAGCCAGCTTCGGCAAGCTTTTCTGAAATATCGTCTACACGCTTACGACTGGTGCAATAAATAATGCCGCTTTGGCCTTTTTGATCGCGTAAATAGCGCATGAGCTGAGAAAGAGGCTTGAACTTTTCTTCAATGGTGTAGCGAATATTTGGTCTGTCAAAACTGCCTGTATGAATATAAGGTGCATTTAACCCAAGTTGGTGTGCAATATCATGGCGTGTCGCAATATCTGCCGTCGCCGTTAAGGCCATCATAGGGCAGTGAGGAAAGTGTTGTTTGAGTTCACTTAAGCGACGGTAATGCGGCCTGAAATCATGCCCCCAGTGAGATACACAGTGGGCTTCATCAATCGCGAAGAAGCGAATGTTTAAGTTCTTTAACCTTTGAATAAAATCAAACTGCAGTGCTTTTTCTGGTGCAACATAAAGTAACTTTAATGTACCTTCAGCTAATTGATTAAAAATCGCATTTTGCTGCGTAAAATCTACGGTGTTATTGATGTATGCTGCACTAACGCCAATAGCTTGAAGCTGAGAGACTTGGTCTTCCATTAATGAGATCAAGGGTGAAATGACGACCGTTGCGCCATCAAATAAAAGCGCTGGGATTTGATAACATAATGATTTTCCACCACCGGTAGGCAGCAAGACGAGCGTATCTTGTCCACTTAATGCCGCATTAATTACAGCCTCTTGGCCAGCTCTAAATTCACTGTAGCCAAAAGTGTCTTCTAATGCTTGCTTAGCAAGGGTTGAATGTTCGCAGATAGGGTCTGATTTCATGGCGGGCATTTTAGTGGCTTTTGCATGGCTTGTCTGTAAATTTATTTGCGCTGTTGTGTTTGACGGTTTACACGCAGCTGTCATGTTATGTCTGTAAGTTCCTATTTTCTGTCTATTTGCAACCAGCTTAGCAAGGTATAATGGTTTTTTACTTTTTGAGTCGTGTTGATGCTAAATAATCAGACCCAACAGGGTTACCTTTATGCTGTCTTAGCATTTTTAATGTGGGGCATGGCACCCATCTATTTTAAACAGATTGAATCTATAGCGGCACTAGAGATCTTGACTCACCGAGTGATTTGGTCGGTGCTGTTTTTAATTCTCATTGTATTCGCTGCGAAGCAATGGCATCAGATCCAGCATGTCATCAAGAAACCAAAGTTATTGGGGATGCTTTGTGTTAGCTCTACTTTACTCGGGTTCAATTGGGGGTTGTTTATTTGGGCTGTTAATAATGATCATATGCTCGACGCGAGTCTCGGTTATTACATAAACCCACTGTTAAATGTATTGCTTGGTGTCATCTTTCTTTCTGAGCGTTTGCGAAAATGGCAAATCATCGCCGTCGCGATTGCTTCACTTGGGGTGTTATTACAAGTGATCGCGTATGGTTCTTTTCCTGTGGTGGCATTTGCGTTGGCAAGCTCGTTTGCAATCTACGGGCTTTTGAGAAAGAAAATGCCAGTAGAATCACTACCTGGCTTGTTAATCGAAGCACTTATCTTAATGCCGTTTGCAATTATATATTGGTACTTGACCCCTGCGACGGTGAGCTCAGATATGTTTAATAATGAAGTGATCCTAAATATATTGCTGGTCAGTGCTGGAGTAGTCACAACCTTACCTCTTTTGTGTTTTATTGGCGCTGCGAAGCGTCTACCTTATTCCACATTAGGTCTGTTTCAATATCTTGGTCCGAGTATCATGTTTACCTTGGCGGTGACCTTGTATGGTGAAGAGTTCTCAATTGAACGAGCTGTGACATTTGCTTGTATTTGGGGGGCGTTGGCTTTGTATAGTTGGGACAGCTTAAGGGCAAGCAAAAAGAAATAATAGAATATTTTAAGTGGCTGCATTGTAATGCCAGCCACTTACTCTAAATTAACTGATCACTTTATTACGGCCAGAATGCTTCGCTTCATAAAGTTTTATATCAGCTTCTTTTATCAGACTATCAACATTTTTACTAACAGCTCTACAAACACCAATTGATACCGTAAAGTGAATATTGTGTTTGGTTAATCCGGCGCTATGTGTATCGAGATAATCTCTAAATTTATCTAATAAAGCTAAACTTTCTTCTTGCGTAGCATTAGCAAAATAAACGGCAAACTCTTCACCTCCTAATCTAGCGGTAAGTTGACCAGGGAAGTGAGAGTCAAATGCTTGAGCAAGGGCTTTTAGCACTTCATCACCAGCATCATGACCATAGTTATCGTTAATAGCTTTAAAATGATCTACATCTATCATGGCTAGTCCCACTTCATTATTTGAAGCGGCTTTTTGTCTTAATGACTTATTAGTAAACTCAAAGAAGTAACGACGATTAGGTAAGCCAGTTAAATAATCAGAGTTAGCTTGGCGTTTTATTGTGGCTATAT
>Ga0213840_1002907_pt1 | contig 10053 bp, 10 predicted proteins | sample SWPATP22_FD_160132 | JGI IMG/M metagenome (GOLD analysis project Ga0213840, IMG submission 160132) | Coastal seawater microbial communities from Marineland, Florida, United States - SWPA TP2 #2 | ecosystem: Environmental > Aquatic > Marine > Coastal | place: USA: Florida | collected 2016-08-14 | reverse complement strand
TGTTTACATTGGTCAATACCATCAATCAAGTCAGACGCAAATGTCCATTGCCCCAAATCATTGAAAATTTTGACGATATGCATGTTTACACCAGGGTAAACACCAATTACGCCTTCTTGGTTATCTATCGCAGCAATCGTACCTGCAACGTGGGTACCGTGACCATTACCGTCGCGATTCCAACTGCCCACAGCAAAGTTGTTCGATTCACCAGTTAAACCATCATTTTGTGTTGGCAAATCAGGATGCCCTAAATTGTATCCGGAATCGATAACACAAACGCGTTTGGCTTGTGTGTCGGCCTGATTTACTTGATCGGCCTGTACCATCGGAATGCCATAAGGGGTCGTTTGCGCTTTCAGGTATCGCTTTACATCAAGTTCAACGCTTTCTACCAATGGGTGGTTTAGAATTGCATTGAACGCTTGTTTGTCTAACGTGATTGCAATGAGCCCATGCTTATCAAGCACTTTATTAACCGTACCGCCTAAAGACGCTGTTAAAGTGTTTGCTACATTTTCAAGTGATGAGTGTTTAAGAGCAGAAGCTCTAACCTCTACAAGGTACCTGTCGGTTGGCGTATTACTTGGTGCGATGATCCCGGGTAAATCTTCTGTTTGAAAATGCCTAGGAAGGCCGAGTGCGTCTGATGTTGTAGATACGCCCAATGCAGACATTACGGCACCAACAACAAGTGTTTTGCTAGATTTTATTTTCAACATGGTACAACCTATTTTGTTTTTTCATCGCATTGCGATGCTTGGTATAGGTGCTGAGCAGTTAGTTTTATCATCCATTGTGTACAATTATACTGCTTAGCGACTTTACGCTGTAAGCTTACATTTACACTTCAAAAATACTTACAAAGCGTAAACACAGACTGCGTATTGTCGCGTGAAAAGAAAATAGGTAGTTACCCTTAGCTACTGATGTTGCAATCTAGGGTTTATTTGTTTTTTGATGCCGTCGACGTTCCTTTGCATGTCGAGCTTTGTAGTGAAATATACGAAACACTCAACTGCGGCGAAAAATAATAATTAGCCATAACATCAAAGCTATGTTTATTATTAGGGAATAACTCACAGCCGCGACATGGAATGATCCGACACATCATCACAACACTGCTTTGCTTGAGCCTCATATTTCAAAATGCTTTGGCATTTGGACTGGCTTCTTTTTCTATGCAGCAAGCTCAAGCCTTCACTGGTGATGATATCGAGTTGATCTGTACTGGTAAGCATATGCGCTACATATCAGTAAGTGCTTCTGAGCTTGAGGGTAGGTTTGTTTTTATTAGTCCAGACTTTGAAGATGAATTCGAAAACCCACCGCCACACAATGTTGATTGTATCAACAGTACGTTAGCTGATAGTCCCCAACCTATTACACTTACCGCGGACCTAACGCTTGTAACTAGAGAACTGCGTCATCAGGCTCTGATGACACGCATTGCACAGCGTCCCTACACTGCATTTGCGTATGCCGCGCCCTATGGCCGCGCCCCACCCCATAACATTCTGTAATAAAAGTCTCTTTGCACGCGCTTTACGTGCCACTATTTTTTAGTACTTTTTGGATTTGTTATGAAAAAAACTGTTGTTTCAGCAGCATTGTCTGCTGCGTTTCCTACTTTGTTATATCCAAGCTCGGCGTTGGCCACTGAAGTTATCACTGTTATCGGCTCACCTGTAACGCTTACCGAACAAGCTAACATTGTACCTACCACCAATACACAAGCTGATTTTGGCGACCAGCTAGTGCGCCTTCCTGGCCTGTCTATTTCAAGAAACGGCCCGGTTACCGCCCTTATTCAATATCGCGGACTATTTGGTGACCGCGTAGGCGTTTCTATAGATGGCGTAGATATCAATGGCGCGGGACCAAATGCAATGGACTCTCCACTATCGCATGTCCTGCCCGAACCAGGACTGACGGCAACGCTTTATCGAGGAATTGCTCCCGTTAGCGCAGGTATTCAAACGCTCGGTGGCAAATTGAATATTCAGTCAGACGCAGCTGGCCTCTTTTCTATGGCTAACGGTTTTCAAGGTAATATAAATACCAGCTTCACAACTCCCGGTAGTGCACAGCAGGTTCAAGGCAATGCGTTTTACGCCTCTGATAATGCATTTGTAAGCGGTGCTTTTATGCACCAACAGCGTGAAAAGCGCGAGTCTGGCAATGATTTGGAAATACCTAACAGCAATTACCTGCGTAATGGCGCGAAACTGCGGGCGGGGTACGAGTTAGGCAAACATCAATTCGATGTGAGTTATCAAACGCTAAATACGAATGAAAGCGGTACACCAGCACTTGCGATGGATATCAACTTTATTGACGCAGCATGGTATCGACTTGGGTATCGATACAGTCATACTGACGATCGCTTTTTATCAATAAATGTGTTTGGCAATGATAACCAGCATACCATGGATAATTTTTCACAACGCATGCCAATGACCCCAGCCATGGCACGGCAAAATGACACCGACTCAGTGGCTCAGGGCATAAATGCTACTTACACACAGCCACTTTTGTCTGGCGCACTAACACTCGGTGTTGACGTACAACATCACAGTAATAACTCCGTTATCACTAATCCGAACAATGCCATGTTTTTCGTAAATAATTTCACGAATGTAGAGCGTGACACGGGGAGTGTGTTTGCACAGTGGGATATCGCATCCCCAACTCATGAAAGTACATTGGGTATCCGCGCCACCCGTGTTGAGACTGATGCAGGTCTTGCTGGCTCAAATATGGTAATGATGAACGATGCCATCGCTACACTAGTAAATACTTTCAACAATGCAGATCGCAGTCGAAGCGACAACATGATTGATATTGCAGCTACCACGGCATATCACTTTACTGAGCACACTGACATCGTACTGGGCATTTCACAGAAAAATAGAGCGCCAACGTACTTCGAGCGATATACATGGCTGCCGTTAGGAATAACGGGCGGTATGGCAGACGGGTTTAATTATATTGGCAGACTTGATTTAACCCATGAGACAGCAAGACAGTTTGAAATTGGACTAGACATGTCATTTGACAATTGGACTGTTTCCCCTCGCTTGTTTTATCAGGATATTGAAGACTACATTACCGGTAACCCCAGTCAGAATATGGCAGCAAACATGGTGTCCATGATGATGTCAGGAAGAACGCCATTTCAATGGACCAATACCGATGCCGTAATAAAGGGTGCAGACATTACCGTCAATGGTGACATTACTCGTTCGCTCAGTCTTAGCGTAGTTGCGAGCGTGCAACATGGGAACCGAGACGATATCGATGATGCATTATTCAGAATCGCGCCTGAACAATTGATTACTCGCGTTCAATGGGCATCTACACTGTTTAATTTACCCGCGTTTTTTCACTTAACGTCTGAACTTGCAGGGCGACAAAGCCATGTATCCATGTTGCAAAATGAACGTGGAACAGGAGGCTATGGGTTAGTGCATTTAAGCGCACTGTGGCAAGTAACACCTGCCATGCAGATTACAGTAAGTGCGAATAATGTATTCGATAAACATTACACACCGCATACAGGTGGCGTTAATAGAGTGATGAATTCCTCAGTTGCAGTAGGTGATCGTTTACCAGGCGCAGGGCAGGAATGGCAAATGTCATTCAGCTATCAATTTTAAAAGAGCAAGAACCCATTGTTTGCCCTTTCGTCAGGGGCAAACAATGGGTAGCTACCCAATCTACATACTTTGAAAAGCCTGCCACAAAAGCCTAAAAGCAAGTAAGGTGACTACCAGCTTAAAAGCCAGCATGAATTTTTGTGTTGGAACACGCTTTAACACTTTCAAACCAACATAAGTGCCTAACGCTCCGCTTATAATCATTGCCACAATCAGTGCGGCCCACTGTACAAAAGAGAAGCCAACAAAAGTAAACACAAAGGCTTTTAAGCCATGCTGTAGTGTCATGCAGCTGGCGAAGGTACCTGTAACCTGCATTTTACTGTAGTTATTGCGATGAACGAAAGCCGCAACTAACGGCCCAGTAGCGCCTACAAACATTGATACCAGCGTGGTAACAAAGCCAGCCATAACACGTCCTGTGGGCCTCATTTCTTGTGCTTTTGGCTTACTGCCCCATACGAGAAATAAGATAAACGCAGCGACAGAAAACTGAATGAGTACTAATGGAAGCTGCACCACGACAAACGATGCTAGAAAGGCACCAACAAGCGCACCAAGCGCAAAGAACTTAAGCATGCCCCAGTCTATATACTTTAATGTCATAAGCGCGCGATTGCCATTTGACCCTAATTGAACTAACCCATGCACAGGGATTAATGCAGCAACAGGAAGGCCACCCGCCATCACTGCAAGTAATAAAACACCGCCACCAATGCCTATCGTTGCAGTCATTAACGACGTAAAAAACGAAGCGACAATAAGTACCATGGCTAAGGCTGGTGTAAGTGCGCCATTTGCCGTTAATAACGTTTCCAACATATCCAATTAACACTTCCCCTACAAATGTGACAATTTGGGATCATTTGGATTAGAAAATCTAATCCAAAATAAAAATAATACTCAATTGCTTAAGCTGAATATATGGTTAAAATGCGCTCAACTTTTGATGCTTTTTTGATTAACACTTACCCTACAGGAATGGTCATGTTTAAATTTTTATTACCGCTTTTTGCTGTTACTGCAATTACATCTACTGCGAATGCTTTTGAGTTTGAGCCAAGCGACAACTCAGAATTTACAAAGGCTTGCGTTGCAGCAGTAGAATCTTCTAGCTCACTAGAAGACGTACTTCGCCAAAATAACATCCGCTCTGTTAGCCAAGACCAAGTACTGTGCAACGAAACACCAATTGCTGATTTCGCACGCGCTTACAAAAAAGCAGAGAAAAGCAATACAAATATTAATGCAATTTTCGAAGAAGCGACTCAGTCTTTCGAAAGCAAACTATGCATTGCAGCTGCTACATCTAACGTTGAGTTCACGAAAGCTAAACTAGCAACTAACGTTAACCCATCTGAAGTAGCTTGTAACGGTATGGCACTTGCAAAATTCGCTAAGCAGTACAACAAAGCATTTAATGGCTAAGTTTATATTGCTTTGCAAAAAGGGCGCTTTAGCGCCCTTTTTTAATTGTTTTAATAATTAAACGCTTAACCAAACTTGATAGAAAGGAATGATCGCACCCCATTTTGCATACGTTTAAGCCTGAAACCGTTGCTCTGGTGCATTTGTATGTCTACAGCCCCCTATTTAGATAAAGCGTTAGCAACGCTACTTAATGAAGATAGCACTGAAGGTGCTAAAGACATTGCTAAAGAAGTGTTGGCTAACAGCGGATTCACCGCCAAGGATATTCAAGCGTGTATTGCGCAACGTTCAGTATTCGTTGTTTACCTATTTGAAGCATAGTCCTAAACCTTCGTTTGCACTACCGACTCTTTGGTTTGTGCGACCAATGCACCACCACCTTAGCGAACTTCACTCAGCGCTCTAATACTCTCATAGCTTATTAGTCCCCCTACTTCTCAACTATATATTCTAATTATTAGAACGATTTGGGTGATTTTTACACATTTTAAACAAAGCAAATAGAACATAAGATTATTTCCAAGGTTTGCGAAGTACCTTAATCTCTCTAACTAATAGGAAAGCATCATGTTCAATTTCAAAAAATCAATGGCAACACTAGTAACCGGCTTATCATTACTTGCTCCATCTGTTCATGCAGGTGAGCCAGCATCTAGCCTACTTACTCCAGATAACCACACAGTTATTTTAATCGACCATCAGCCTCAAATGGCCTTTGCTACTCGTTCTCACTCTATTGAAGATGTGCGCAACAACGTTACCGGCCTAGCTAAATCAGCAAAGGCGTTTAACGTGCCGACTATTTTAACGACGGTTGCAGAAAAATCTTTTAGCGGCCCTTTGTTTCCAGAGTTAAAAGCGGTGTTTCCAGAACAACGACCTATCGACCGCACAACCATGAATACGTGGGAAGACAAGCGCGTTACAGACAAAGTAAAAAGTTTTAAAAAGAACAAGATTGTTATTGCTGCATTGTGGACTGAAGTGTGTGGCGTAGGACCAGTATTATCAGCCATTGAAGAAGGCTACGAAGTGTATTTCGTTACTGATGCATCTGGTGGCGTATCAAAAGAAGCGCACGATATGGCTGTGCAACGCATGATTCAAGCTGGCGCACAGCCAATAACGTGGTTGCAATACCTTCTTGAACTACAACGTGACTGGGCTCGCACTGACACCTACGTAGATGTTACAGACATTGCAAAAGAACACGCTGGTGGTTATGGCCTAGGTCTTATTTACGCTACTGAAATGTTTAACGCCAAAGAAGGCCAGTAAACCTTACGCTAACAAAACGCTTTGCGGCAGCAATTAAAAGGCTGCCGCTTTCAAAGTAAGGAGCATGTGATGAAAGCGACCACTCTATTTTTCATATTCTGTAACTTAACCGTTTTGGCAACTGCCAATGCGTTTGCTGCCAGTGGCAGTGTAGAGAATACACAATACGCCCAAGGGCAAGCACTCTCACAATACTGCATGGGCTGTCATGGCGAAACGGGCATTTCTACTATCGAAAGCAACCCGAATTTAGCAGGGCAAAACAAAAAGTATTTAGTGTATGCGTTAAAAGCCTATAGAGATGGTAAGCGCAAGGGCGGGATGGCTAGCATCATGCGCCCCAATGCATCGGGTTTAAGTGATGCAGACATCAATGCACTGGCCACTTACTTTTCATCACAAGCAGGCAAACAGGCACAGGCTTTAACTTCTAAGGAAAAGTAATGATTAAAACTCTTCTTACTGCCATAACGGCAACAACGTCATTGTTCAGTGCATCATTAATGGCCGCTCCTGAGCTTATCGTTGTAAACGCAAACATCACCGATTTTCATGGTAATCACTATTCTGCAGTGAGTGTTGAAAATGGCGTGTTTAGCCAGTTTTCAAATAACGCAGATACTCTACTAGCCGAGACCGACGACAGTACCACCATAATTGATGCCAAGGGCAAGCGACTCATTCCTGGTATTAATGACTCACACCTTCACGTTACACGGGGTGGCCGATTTTATAATTTAGAAACCCGCTGGGAAGGTGTCAACACGTTAGAACAAGGCCTTCAAATGATTAAAGCGCAGGCTGAACGCACGCCTGAAGGACAGTGGGTACGAGTGGTTGGCGGCTTTAGTCCTTACCAATTTGAAGAAAAGCGTTTGCCTACTCCACAAGAGCTAACCGCTATTGCACCGAACACGCCAGTTTTTGTGCTTCACCTATACTCTGGTGCAGTGCTCAATAAAAAAGCGATAGAAGTTTTAGGTATTAAGCGTGAAACCCAAGCCCCAGAGGGCAGTGTAATTGAGCGAGACGCAAACGGTGCTCCTACTGGTGTTTTGCTGGCACAGCCAAACCCAATGATTTTATATAAAACGATTGCGGCTTTGCCTCAAATGGATGCAGAAGAGCAGTTAAATTCTAGCCGTCAGTTTTATCGTAAATTACTGAGCCTTGGTGTAACCAGCGTCGTAGATGCTGGAGGTGGCGGTCACAGTTTCCCAGATGATTACAGTGCTAGCGAAACCTTAGCGAAGCAAGGCGAGTTACCTTTGCGCGTATCAAACTATCTTTTTCCTCAGGTGCCCGCTAATGAAATGCTGCATTTTATGCAGTGGATGCATAAATTTGAGGCCAACGAAAACCACCATTCGCACTTAGATAATGGCTATGTGATAGAAGGTGGCGGTGAATTACTTACCTACAAAGCGTCTGATTATGAAAATTTCCGTGCCCCGCGCCCTGAACTACCAAGTGAGGCCGAACACGCCCTAGAAGAGGTTATTCGCCTTCATCTTCTTGAACAGTGGCCGTTCAGATTACACGCTACTTATGATGAATCGATAACTCGAATACTTAATGTTTTGGAAAAGATTAATAAAACACAGCGTGTAGACAGTGTACGTTGGATAATTGATCACGCTGAAACTATCTCCGAGAGCAATATAAAGCGCGTTAAAGCGTTAGGCGGTGCTATTGCAGTGCAAGGTCGTATGGCATTTGCAGGCGAAGACTTTGTTTCACGCTATGGCAAAACACAAGCTTCCCGTACACCACCTATTCACGCTATGTTAGAAGCGGGCGTCACAGTGGGCTTAGGTACTGATGGCACTCGGGTTTCAAGCTTTAACCCTTGGGCCACCTATTACTGGGTGGTAACAGGTAAAACGGTTGGGCAATTTGATATTGGTAGCAAGCCCATTAGCCGTATTCAAGCACTGAAGCTTTTTACTCAAGGAAGTGCTGCATTGTCGGGCGAAGAAAACGTAAAAGGGCAATTAGCCCCCGGGTTTTATGCTGACTTTGCTATTCTTAATCACGACATATTGAATGTTAACGAAGAAGCATTGCTTAACACACAATCTCAGCTTACCGTTGTAGGTGGTAAGGTTGTATTTGCAGATAAAGACGAATTTACGCGTTTACATAAGGCACCAATAAGAGCGATACCTTCGTGGTCGCCGGTTAATTTCACTGAACAACGCTAAGCGAGTTTACCCATGGCAAAATTGATTACATCACATAAAAAAGATTTAGGCGGTTTCTCGGTTAGCCGAATCATTCCTCATATTGAAGCAAGAAGCATAGGGCCCTTTGTTTTTGTTGACCACATGGGGCCCGCGCACTTTCCGGCTGGCAGCGGGATTAACGTAAGACCCCACCCGCATATTGGGTTAGCCACCATTAGCTATTTGATGGAAGGCAGTATGCTTCACCGCGACAGTTTGGGCACTATTCAAGAAATTCAGCCCGGCGATGTTAACTGGATGACAGCAGGTAAAGGTATAGTGCATTCAGAAAGGGAAACCATAGAGACACGCGGTAGTGATCACGTGTTAAACGGCCTTCAATGCTGGGTTGCGCTACCGGAAGATAAAGCCGATATGGAGCCTAGTTTTATACACGTCAACAAAGCTCAATTGCCCTATATACACCGTGAAAAGGTGCTGATGCGCTTAATTGCAGGTGAGGCCTATGGTTATACTTCTCCAGTAAAAACCTATTCACCTATGTTTTATCTAGACGTCATAACAGAAGCAGGTGCCGTAATAGAACGTCCTTGCGGCACGTCGCAAACTGCTTGCTATGTTATTTCAGGAAGTGTGGAAATTGGTGATAGTACTTTTGAAGCTGGCGAATTTGTTTTGCTTGACGATGAGAGCCATATTACCACCATACAAAATAGCCGTTACTTTTTACTGGGCGGCTATGCGCTGCCTAAACAACCTATTTTGAAATGGAACTTTCTGGCGTATTCAAAAGAGAAAATTGAAGAAGCTGAAGCACGTTGGAAGAATGGACAGTTTCCTACCATTCCGGGCGATGATCGCGAATTTATTCCGCTGCCCTGATACAAAAAAGGTCGCCTAGTTGGCGACCTTTTTCTTTATTCCATTAACGATTAATCGTGGTCGTGCTCATCATCAGGTGCTTCTACAGGCGGAAGTTCTACAATGGTCGTCTCTGCATCACCGCAACCAACCAGAATAAGGGCGCTCGTTATGGCTAAGAAAAGTTTTGTCTTTTGCATGAAAAATTGTCCTTTTTACTTTGTTTAATTCTTAGAAATAGCCACGAACACCAAACGCTAGGTTTCTACCTGGGCGTGGTGCAATGTCTTTAAGAAATGAAGTATGAACACGTGCTTCTTGGTCGGTTAAGTTTTTACCACTTAAATAAACCGATAAATCTACGTCACCTAATGGCACGTCGTAAGTTACAGTGGCATCGACCAGTGTGTAACCATCGGTTTCAGTCTCGAAAGACGAGATGTCGTCTTGCTTCGCGAAATGGGTAACTTCAAGCTCAGCACGAATATTGTCTAGGGTGTACTGGATGTGTGTACCAACACGCATAGGCGACGTACGAGGTAGCGCACCGCCATCTTTAAGACGCGCCTTAACGTAATCAGCAAACGCATCCACTTTAAGCGTCTCAGTAGCTTGCCAGCCAATTTGGAACTCAAATC
>Ga0213840_1002885_pt1 | contig 10114 bp, 10 predicted proteins | sample SWPATP22_FD_160132 | JGI IMG/M metagenome (GOLD analysis project Ga0213840, IMG submission 160132) | Coastal seawater microbial communities from Marineland, Florida, United States - SWPA TP2 #2 | ecosystem: Environmental > Aquatic > Marine > Coastal | place: USA: Florida | collected 2016-08-14 | reverse complement strand
TCAACGAATACGTGACCAACAACGGCGGCGCCGTGGTCGCCCCCCGAGGCGCCACCATCGGAAGGGCATCAATCACCCGCGACACCAGCATCGAGGCCGAGCCACGCATCGTGCCGTCGCTCGCGACACGCGTGAGCTCAACGACACGTTCGGGCTGGCTCCACCGACCCGTGGGCGTGTTCACCGCACCCACGCACACGAGTCGACCGCCGTACCGCACGCCGAGCGCGTAGAGCAGGCCCCGTCGGTTCATCACCGGGAAGGTGGCTGTGGTGTCGGGCGATGTACGCCTCAGCGGCGTCGGGAGCGACCGGCACAAGGTTCATGCGCGCCTCACTTCCCTGGAAGCGGTCCGCCAGGCACGCCTCGGATGCCCACTCGGGAAGGCAGCCCTCGTCCGGTGAGCCGTGGCCGCCCAGCTCTGGCACCTGGTCTTCGCCGAGCCAGACGCCTCGCTCGTGTCCAACAAGGCGCAGCGCGTAGGCCGCGATGAGGTCCTGGTCGATGGGGGACAGCGGCCCGATGTCGGGAAGCAATGAGGGCGTGGGCACCAGTTCGTGCAACAGCCAGCTCGAAACTCCATCGTCGAAGCCCCAGTCGTCATCCGGGCGCGGGTCCCCGTCTTCGGAGCGAAGCCCGCCGAGCGCCCACCCCTGCCACGCGACGAACGTCTCGTACTCGTCGAACATCGCCCGAGCGCTGCTCATGGTGTCTTGCGCAGCGTCTACCCACTGCCGGAGCATCGACTGCTCCGGCCGAACCTTTCGCTGGCCCGGTCGGGGAGCAGCAACGGCCTGGAAGGTCGACACGAGCGGTGCGGTGGGTGCAATCTGCTGATGGGCGGACATCGCCAACCGCGCCTGGTTGGCGCTCCACCAGTCATGGACCGGCTTCTTCGGCTCGGACCGCGGCACCTGGCTGAGCAAGGCCCGCTTCGCCTTCGCGAGCGCTCCAGCGATGTCCTCTCCACGCTCGTGCATCGGGCGGCGGGAACGTCTCCGCGTCATCGCCGACCCTCGATGTAGAGGTCACGCGCTGGGCCACGGACACCCGGTCGGAGGACGGCCGCCATGGTGTCCCCACGGTTTCCCCGAACCGGCTCCCCTGTGTCGGGGTCGAGGAAGGCTAGCCGGTGCGGCGGATGGAGCAGGAGATCGCCCTCGGCCTTGAGCAGCTGGTGGTAGCGGGTCGACGGCGCTGGAGGGACAATCATCGCGACGGTCGCCCCGCCGTTCCGGGCCCGCACCGCTGCCTCGGCCCAAGCAAGCAGGCCATACCCATCACCACCCAATCGGGAGTAGGGCGGGTTCACGATGACGTTCGCGCCGCGCGTCGACCAGTCGACGGTGAGCGCATCCTCGGTGGGGTCGATCCACGCAGGAGCGAGCGCATCCTGTGGCGTTGCCGCTGCGTCGAGGTCGAACGGACCCAGTCGACTGACGAGCTCGTCGACGAACCACGGCGGGGTGCGCCAGAAGTCCTTCGGAGGGAGTCCGAACACGCGGTTCAGCAGCTCCGAGCGCGAGAGCGGTCCCTTTCGGCGCAGTCGCTGGCGGCAGGTGGGACCGCACGAGACGCTTCCGTGGCGCAGTCCGCGGAGGGATTCGCCGCAGCTCACGCATACCCGCAGCCAGGAGGCTGTCTCCCACGACAGCTGGTTGGCCGTGCTTTTCGTCGACCAGGGTGGTGCGCGAAGCGGTGGCGCGCGGTTCACCCGGTCCCACTCCCGCTTCCGGCAGTAGGGCGAGCAGAACATCGCGCGCAGCGATGGGATGGGGCGGTTGCAGTCGGCCGATGCGCAGACAAGCGACTTGAGGGTGTCGGTCATGCCACCCCCCGCAGGCACTCGATGCCGTCGGCCTCCAGGCTCGCACGGACCACGGCCTCGGAAAGCAACGGGGGCACGGCGTTGCCGACCTGCCGGTACTGCGCCTTCTTCGGGCCCTGCCATGGCCAGTCGTCGGGCATGAACTGGAGCTTCGTGGCCTGGGCGATGGTGACCCGCCGGACGCCGGTGCTGGCGTGGAGGAGGTCCGACGCACGACCGTGGCCACCAGAGGGGGACCAGTTGTTGGCCGCGCATCGACGGGTGCCCTTGACCTCGGAGGCCGTGACGGTGGGGCTCGGTCGCTCGAAGAGCTCGCGGTTGGATGGGTCGAGCAGGTCGGCTTCCGAGAGGCCGAGCCCCTCGCCCATCGACACCCACGGCTTGAAGGCCAGGCCGAGCAGGCCCATGGGACCGGTCATCCGCTTGGGGTCCATGTGGGTGCCGGTGGGGCGCGCCAGCTCGGAGGGACCCGCCCAGATGATGACCCTGCGCCGGTTTTGTGGGGAGCCGAAGCTGGCGGCATCCACCACGAAGAACCCGACGTGGCTGTACCGCATCCGGAGGTCGGCCAGGATTCCATGCTCGAGGTAGCAGCGCGGACAGGCGCGGAAGTCCCCGGCTCCGAGACAGGCCTTCTTGGGCTCTCCCTTCGGCCAGCTGTGCGTGAGGAGGCCGGTGACGTTCTCCACCCACACCCACCGCGGCTTCAACCAGTCGATGAGGTTGAGCGTGGGTGGCCACCCGTCGCGCTCGGTGTCCATGCCTGCCCCGCGGGGTCCGGCCTTGCTGTGTGGCTGGCACGGTGGTGAGGCCCAGAGACCGTAGATGGCATCCGAGCCGACCAAGCCCACAATCCGGTCCACGTCGGCCACGTCTCCCTGGAAGACCGGGGAGTCATGCAGGAGTCCATCTCGTTGAGCTGCGCGGAGGGTGGCGACGGCGTGGGGGTCACGCTCGACGCTCAGGCTGTGCTGGAGGCCAGCGCGTTGGATGCCCAGGTGTGCGCCTCCGCCGCCCGCGAACAGCTCGACCACGCGGAGGGTCATGGTGCCTCCGGCGAACAGGGGGCACTGGCCTTCTTGGCTGCTTCGACGCGGGACCGGTGGAAGGGGTAGCGACCGAGCGTGCGTGCATCACATGGGCGCCCCGCCTTGGCCTTGCAGGTGGGGCAGTCGACATGGCCCGGGAAGACGTGGTCGGGCTCGTCGCGGTTCCAGTGGCGTTCGTAGGACCGGGGGCGAAGGGCCGCACGGGTGGTCGAGCGGTAGTGGTTGGGCATCCAGGGGGGCGAGTCCCCCGAGACGTCGGCATGGAATGCGGCGGCCAGTTGGGCCATGGCGACAGCGAAGAAGGAGCCCCTCATTGGCCCACCTCCGCGAGGCCGCGGAGCCCCAGCTCGTGGGCCAGGCTCCCGGAGTAGCGAACGATGGGGGGCTCAAGAGAGGGGCGTCCTGCACGTCGATCCTGCCCCGAGATGCCGAAGATGGAAGCGAGCCCGAAGCCAACCGGGTCGGCGCCGGGGTCCAGCAGACGTGTAGGGATTCGTGTAGGGGCCGCCGTCTCTTCGAGGCTACACGAGGGGGGTTCAACCCCTACACGACTGCCGAAAACCCCCATCTGGTGGGATTCCGTGGTCTGAGTGGGACTACATGAACTACTACACCTTCGACTACCCCGCCGCCGAGGCCGACTCCGTCGCCCTGTACGCCGCCATGGTCCCCCAGCCCGAGATCAGCGACACCGCGTACGCCCTCCAGATTGGCGTCGCCGCACCCGAGGTCACCGCCGAAGACCGCGCCAACCTCAACCTCACCTGGGTCATGGACACCTCCTGCTCCATGGACGGAGCCCCCATGGACAAGGCCCGTGAGGCCGGCATCGCCGCTGCGTCTCAGCTCAAGGCTGGCGACATCGTCTCCATGGTCACCTGGTCCACCGCCCGCGACGTCGTCCTCGACGGTCATGTCGTCACCCGCCCCAACGACCCCGTCGTCATCGAGGCGTTCGAAGACCTGAGCGCCGGCGGCGGCACCGACCTCAACGCCGGCCTCACCTACGGCTACTACTACGCCGACATCAACCGCTCCGATGCCATGGTCAACCGCCTCGTGCTCGTGAGCGATGGCGGCGCCAACGTAGGCATCACCGACGCCGACATCATCGCCAACTACGCCGGCAACCGCGACGAGGACGGCATCTACATGGTGGGCCTGGGCGTGGGCAACGCATGGACCTACGACCCCGAGCTCATGGACACCGTCACCGACCTTGGCCGTGGCGCATCGCTGTACGCCAACGACTCGTCGGAAGTCTGGAAGTCCATGGGCTCCGACTTCATCAACACCATGGATGTGGCCGCCCGCGACGTCCAGGTGCGCCTCGACCTGCCGCCCGGCTTCGAGATCATCCGCTTCTCCGGCGAGGAGTACAGCGAAGACCCCGAAGAGATCGAGCCCCAGCACCTCGCGCCCAACGACACCATGGTCTTCCTCCAGACCATCGACACCTGCGCCCCCGAGCTGCTCGTCGACGACACGCAGTTCGACGTCCACGTGACCTGGAAGCACCCCGTCACCTTCGAGGAGCAGGAAGCCACCCTCACCACCTCCCTGTCCGAGCTCCTCGACGCCGACCCCACCCTCCTGCGCAAGGGCCAGGCAGTCTACGAGTACGCCGAAGCGCTGAAGGACTGGCGCAACACATCTCTGCCCACCACCGAGCGAGCAGCCGCCATCCTCGCTGCGGCCGACGCCGTCGACACCGCCCTGGCCCTCGACCCCGACGACCTCGACCTCGCCGAGATCCAAGTCATCCTCGACAACCTCGAGTAGCCACCACAGGCAAGCCATCTTCTGGTTGTGGGTGGACCGTTCTCCTGCCACGTTGCACGGGAGCCCCTCCAGGGGGAGCGCTCTTGGGAGACTCCATGCGTCACGCTCCAGCATTCCTCGTGCTTGCGACCACCCTCCAGGCCTGCTCCGGCAGCCACAAGGCAGACGCCTACCGCTACACCGACCTCGACGAAGGCGGTGGGGGCGAGGGTGAGGCCGAGCACGCGCTCGACGAGGACGCCCCCGAGCCGCCCGACGACCACCACGACGACGACGAGTGTGACGACGAAACGCCCGTGGCCCTCTACATCTCCCCAGACGACTCCAACTCGATGGCCTCGCCCGTGCTGGCCCGTCTCGCAGTGTTGGAAGACTGGCACCGCCTCACCAACGTTCCCATCCGAACGTGGGAGTTCTTCAACTACTACACCTTCGACTACCCCGCCGCCGAGGCCGACTCCGTCGCCGTGTACGCCGCCATGGTGCCCCAGCCCGAACACGGCGAGTCAGCGTACGCACTTCAGCTTGGCGTCGCCGCACCGCAGGTCACCGCCGAAGACCGCGCCAACCTCAACCTCACCTTCGTGATGGACACCTCGTGTTCCATGGACGGCACCCCCATCGACGTCGCCCGTGACGCCGGACTCGCCGCCGCGTCCCAGCTCAAGGCCGGCGACATCGTCTCCATGGTCACCTGGTCCACCGAACGCGACGTCATCCTGGACGGCCATGTGGTCACCCGTCCCAACGACCCCGAGGTCGTGCGCGCCTTCGAGAACATGCGCGCAGGCGGAGGCACCGACCTCAACGCCGGCCTCACCTACGGCTACTACTACGCCGACACCAACCGCTCCGACGACCTCGTCAACCGCCTCGTGCTCGTGAGCGACGGCGGGGCCAACGTGGGCGTCACCGAAGCCGACATCATCGCCAACTATGCGGGCAACCGCGACGAAGACGGCATCTACCTCGTTGGCTTGGGCGTGGGGTCTGCCGAGACATACTACCCGGGGATGATGGACACCGTCACCGACGTGGGCCGTGGTGCCTCGCTCTTCGCCGACTCCCCCAATGAAGCCTGGAAGTCGATGGGCACCAATTTCATCAACACCATGGACGTAGCCGCCCGCGACGTCCAGGTGCGCCTCGACCTGCCACCCGGCTTCGAGATCATCCGCTTCTCCGGCGAGGAGTACAGCGAAGACCCCGAAGAGATCGAGCCCCAGCACCTCGCACCCAACGACGCCATGGTCTTCCTCCAGACCATCGACACCTGCGCCCCCGAGGTGCTCACCGACGACTCCGAGGTCAACATCCACGTCTCGTGGACCCACCCCATCACCTTCGAGCGACAAGAGACCACCCTCACCACCACCTTCTCCGAGCTGCTCGCCGCCGACCCCACCCTCTTGCGCAAGGGCCTGGCCGTCTACGAATACGCAGAGTCGCTGAAGGTCTGGCGCGACACATCCCTGCCCACCACCGACCGCGCCGCCGCCGTGGTCACCGCTGCCAACGCTGTGGATGCGGCCCTGGCCCTCGATCCGGGTGACCTCGACCTCGCCGAGATCCAGGTCGTGCTGGACAACCTCGAGTAGGAACAGCACAGTCACACCCCAGGTACTATACCTACGGCGGGCGTCAGAGTTCTCGCCAAGCCACATGGGTGAAGCACCCGCCCCACCTCCACGCGGGGCACGTCAAGCCCGTCTTGTCTCCAAGGTGGAAGTCCAGCACGAGAAGGAGTAGGCTTCCCCGCACCACATGCTCCGGGGAGAGACCATGGGAACACCAACTCTGGGCACCTTCTCCCTCACGGACTGCGTCAACGGGCTGATGACGGGCCCCCTGCCGATGAGAGACAATGGCTCCTCCGAGCGCCCACCGCGGCAAGACACCCGAATCCCAGTGGAGCTGACCCCCATCTCCTCATCCGAGCTGTCGCAGACCGAGAAGGTCGGCGAGTTCCAGACGACACGTCTGGCGAAAGGCGCCAACTGTGCTCTGCCTCAAGTAGCTGCTTCCTTGTTCTGACCCCGCAATTCGGAGACACTGTGCCCCTGACACTGTACCGCGAGACCACCTACACTCTCAACGGGCTGGTCGAGGACATCCGCCGTGGCGAGATTGCCCTACCAGAAATCCAGCGACCGTTCGTCTGGTCTCCGACCAAGGTACGCGAACTGTTCGACTCCATGTACAAGGGGTTCCCTGTAGGCTCTCTCCTGCTGTGGTCCACCGGGGCGACGTCGGCCACACGCCAGATCGGCACTGGCACCAAGGAATCCCCGCCCCGACTGCTCATCGTAGACGGCCAGCAGCGCCTGACCTCGCTCTTCGCCGTGCTCACGGGAACACCTGTGATCCGCAAGGACTATTCCGAGAGCCGCATCCGCATCGCCTTTCATCCCGCCGAAGGACGCTTCGCGGTGACAGACGCCGCCGTCGAAAACGACGCCAACTACATCTCGGACATCACCGAGATTTGGAAGGACCATCGGGCCACCCGCAACTCCTTCCTCGGTCGCCTCTCCGCAGCCCGAGGCATAGAGCTGGACCGCAAGACCGAGCGTGACCTCGAAGACGCCATCGACCGGGTTCGGGACCTCCAGCACTACCCCTTCAAGGCCGTCGAACTAGATGCCACCCTGGACGAGGAACTCGTCGCCGAGATTTTCGTCCGCATCAATAGCAAGGGAGTGCAACTCAACCAAGCCGACTTCATCCTTACTCTGATGTCGGTCTTCGACGAAGATGGTCGCAAGCAGCTTGAAGCCTTCTCGCGGGCCGCCAAAACTCCGTCAACCGACGGCCCGTCGCCTTACAACCACTTCATCCAACCCAAGCCCGACCAGCTCCTGCGGGTGGCGGTGGGCCTGGCTTTCCGACGCGGAAAGCTGGAGACCGTGTACTCCATCCTGCGCGGCAAGGACCTGGAGACCAAGCAGTTCAGCAACGAGCGTCGCGAGCAGCAGTTCGCGCATCTCAACGACGCCCAGACCTTTGCCCTGGACCTGACCAATTGGCATGAGTTCCTTTTGGCGCTGACCGATGCCGGCTACCGCAGCCAGCGCATGGTCACGTCGGGCAACGCAATTCTGTACACCTATGTGCTCTACTTGGTGGGCCGTCGCGACTTCGACGTGGACCGCATGACCCTGCGCCGAGCCATCGCGCGCTGGTTTTTCATGGCCCACACCACGGGCCGCTACACTTCCTCGCCTGAAAGCGCCTTCGAGGCGGACATCAAGCGAATCGAATCGGTGCGCTCTGGCGACGCGACGGGATTTTGCGAGGCCTTGGAGCGGGAGATCTCGACGGTCTTCACCAGCGACTACTGGTCCATTACTTTGCCAAACCGGTTGGCCACCTCCTCCGCCAAGTCTCCGGCAGGAGTCGCCTATTGGGCGGCCCTCAACATCCTCGACGCCGAGGTCCTGTTCTCCTCTGCCAAGGTGAGCGCTCGGCTGGACCCGGCAATCACCCGCGTTCGGGACATGGAGCGCCACCACCTCTTCCCCAAACAGCACCTCAAGACTCTCGACATCAAGCGGCCCCGTGACACCAACCAGGTCGGCAACATGGCCTTTGTCGAGTGGCCTGACAACGCCGCCATCTCCAAGCAGGCCCCGTCCGTCTACTGGCCTGTCTACTCGGCTCGTCTTGGCCCCGGGCGCCTGCGCCAACAACTGTTTTGGCACGCTCTGCCCTTGGGCTGGGAGCAACTCGAATACACCGAGTTCCTGCAGCGCCGTCGGTTGCGCATCGCTGAGGTCATCCGCGTTGGCTTCGAGCAGCTCTCCGCCGATGCCGACTCGCCCGCCGCATCGATAGGTCCGCGCTCGGTCGAGCAGATCATCGCAGACGGTGAGTCCATGACCATCGAATTCAAGTCTACCGCCCGCTGGAACCTCCACTCCTGTCGGGCAGACAAGAAAATGGAGCAGGTCGTCGTCAAGACCGTGGCAGGGTTCATGAACGGTGAGGGTGGCACACTACTCGTCGGCGTAAAAGACGACGGCGAGGTGCTGGGACTGGAGCACGACTACAGCACCCTGGGCAGCAAGGGCAACCGCGACGGCTATGAACTCTTCCTGACTCAGCTCTTCGAAAACGGTCTGAGCGGCCCGGCCGCCACCCTTGTCCGCACCTCCTTCGAGTCTATTCAAGGCAAGGACATCTGTCGGGTATCCGTGGCCGCCAGTGCGAACCCGGTGTTCGCCAAGGCGCTGGGCGCCAAGACACTCACCGACTTCTGGGTGCGCACTGGCAACAGCACACGACAACTGGTGGGGACCGACATGGTCGAATACCAGCGGGCGCACTGGGAGTAGCGTGGACGTGTTCCTTCTCGGCACCGAGCCGCTGGCTGCCCCTTGACCGCAAGTCTCTGAGGCCCGTGCTCGGTCCGCCGACAGGTCCGGGCTCACCAAGGTTGGTGTGGCGCTGGCCAATGCCGGTGGGGCCTGAACGGAGGTGCACGGGCGACCGCTACATCACCAACCCCCAACAACGCACCACACCGCCCTCCGAGAGTCCGCAATAGATGTCCAAGCCTGCCTCTATAGACACAAATCGTGTGCCATCTTTGGGTACTCCCCACACAGCGTGCTTCCAGCCAGTGGAACAACGTACAACTCCCGTCGAGTCGATTCCACAGAGCCCATAGGAGCTACTCATCGCGATGGCGGACATCGGCTCGCTGGGTGAGACTATGCCCTCCTGCCTGTCGGGGACCTCGGGAGTGCCAATACAATGCACCAGCCCCGAGCGGAGCAGCAGACAATGCCGGCCGCCCCACCGTCCGAACGCGACATCGACGATATCGGTGTCGTCAATGGACTCCGGATAGCCCCAGGAGTCGCGGGTCATCTCATCTCCCCAACAAACCAAGCCGCCGCCCGAAGTGTGGCCGCAAGCCACGCCGTTGCGTTCCACCAGTGAGGTCAAGCTGAGACCAGTACGCTCATACCTTGCCGCTTCAGGAGAACACTCTACGACACTCCCCGAACCCAATCCACAGACTCCTCCCTCGGTTGACAGGTAGGAGGACCAGGACTGGGCTGATGGATCATAGTGCTCTGGATCATCGAAGCGTCCTCCCCAGCACCTGATTGGTCCCGCTGCGGACTCTGCGCAGACGTGGCCGATACCCGCCGATACACCAACCCACGGTCCGGGAAGGCTCGGGAAGGGCGTCCGCGCGTGAAGGTTGTAGCAGTCGATCTCACCCGCCAGGGAGAGTCCACACAACACACCCGATGTCAGGCTGATTTGTGAGTAGGCGGTGTCCTGCCCCAGCGGGTAGCGGGCGTCAACCACTGAAGCGTCATCGAGCGAGAGGACGGGTGGCCCAAGAGTGGCCCATCAGCCAAGCCGGGCGGCCACCTTCTGTTGACCCGGCTTGGGTAGCCTCCGTCCATGGAGGTGCCGGATGGCCGGAAGGAAGATTGCC
>Ga0213840_1002870_pt1 | contig 10196 bp, 7 predicted proteins | sample SWPATP22_FD_160132 | JGI IMG/M metagenome (GOLD analysis project Ga0213840, IMG submission 160132) | Coastal seawater microbial communities from Marineland, Florida, United States - SWPA TP2 #2 | ecosystem: Environmental > Aquatic > Marine > Coastal | place: USA: Florida | collected 2016-08-14 | reverse complement strand
ATAGCGATACGGTACCACCTGACTCCATTCCGAACTCAGAAGTGAAACGTATTAGCGCCGATGGTAGTGTGGGGCTTCCCCATGTGAGAGTAGGACACTGCCAGGTCCCATTTAAAGAAACCCGCCTTACGGCGGGTTTTTTGCTTTCTGCGCTACAAAAAATCTCAATTTCTTATTCGGACAATGCTAGGCATTTCAGGCATAAGCAGAGTAATGTAATAGGTTTTATAAATACGTAAAGTCGTTTGCTATAAATATGCAGACTACACGTAAATATTAACGATAGCTATCGAGCTACCGAAAAAGCGACTTAAACAAGGAAATTGTTATGTCTGAAAGAATAATACTGAGTGCTACTTTTAACCCTGCAGTAAAAACGTACTGGCTTATCAGTTTACTGTTGGTATCTACTATTAGTATTGTGGGCATTCCTTTCTTAATTATCTCTATACCGATTTTTTTCCTGATCAGTAGTAAAGTGCTTTCTGCTATGTCTGCCATAGTGACTGAAAGAAAAATAGTGGTTAAGCGTGGTGTGTTTAATAAAGAAGAGAAGTCTATTCCTCTAGAGAAAATAACAGATGTTGCTATGGTGCAGGGCCCTTTAATGCGAGTGTTTAACTTGTATCGGCTGTCTTTTGAAACTGCAGGGCAATCTGCGCAAGGGGCTTTGGTTTCACTCATTGGTATCAATGACGCAGATACATTTAGAGAAACTATTCTGGCGCAAAAAGATAAGCTATTAACAAGTACTAGTGTAGTGCCAGAACAAAACACTGATGAAAGCAGCGATATGAAAGAGTTGATAGAAAGCGTAAAACGTATAGAGCTTTTACTAGAGAAAGCACTAGAGAGTAAATAATACCGTGCCAAGGTAATAAATCTAGAAATATAGATGCAACTGCAACACGGCTTACAGAGCAATGCCTAAAGGCGGATAAAGTTGTCTTACGCATTTTGGTTCTGTTATCCAAACTGCCGTCAGTATTTCTACACAGTGTTGTTAAATAAAACCGCTAATTCAGTCGACTAACTTTTAGAAAACTGTGTGTTTTTTGGTAAACTACCACGATTAATAAATAGTGAAGTAAATAGGACGAACTAATGGCCGTATTCGGTACAGTATTTATGCCACAAATGGCACTAACTACCTTTGTCAACGATAAGTGGACTGACACCGAATTTGTCAGCGCAGACAGTATTCAGATGCACCCTGGTGCCCATGTACTTCATTATTCAAGTACGTGCTTTGAGGGCTTAAAAGCGTTTAAGCACGAAGATGGCAGCATCAATATTTTTAGAATGGATAAGAATATTGAGCGCTTTGCTCAAAGTAGTCGCCTTCTTAACTTGCCTGAAATAGACAAAGCACAAGTTGAGAAAATGATCATCGATATTGTTGCTAAGTACGCCTCAGAAGTACCTGAACCTCCAGGTTCTATGTATATTCGTCCTACTCATATTGGTACAGAAGCTTCTATTGGTAAGGCTGCAGCTCCTTCTGCAAGCTCAATGTTATATGTATTGTTGTCTCCTGTTGGCGATTACTTTGCGGGCGGCGCTAAGCCACTTCGCTTGCTATTAGATGAAACGGGAATGCGATGTGCCCCTCATATGGGAATGGTAAAAAGTGGCGGTAACTACGCCAGTGCTTTACCTCCTATTCTTAAAGCTCGTGCAGAAGTTCAGGCTGACCAAATTCTATTTTGTCCGAATGGCGATGTCCAAGAAACGGGTGCAGCAAACTTCTTACTTATTGATGGCGATGAGATAATCACCAAAGGTCTAGACTCTACCTTCTTACACGGTGTTACTCGCGCAACGGTTCTTCAAATTGCTAAAGATCACGGCATGAAAGTAAGTGAACGTGATATTACAGTTGATGAACTACTAGAGCGCTCAGCAAAGCCAAATACTGAAGCTGCGCTTTCTGGTACGGCTGCTGTTCTTACACCGGTAGGTACCTTTATTCACAACGATAAAGAGTATCAAGTGGGTAGTGGTGAAGCAGGCCCTGTTACTATGAAATTAAGACAGGCGCTTAATGATATTCAATGGGGTAAAGCTGAAGATACCCACAATTGGTTAGTAAAAGTACCTAACTAGTTAGAAACAATATACGAATAAAAAAGCCTGCGTAAGCAGGCTTTTTTGTTTCTAAACGGGGTTAGCTTATTTTGCTTGCCCTTGTTTGGCTACTGCATCCATCATCGCTTTAATGGCGTCAGCGTCACCTAAGTATTCTTTTGAGATAGGCTTCAAGTTTTCATCTAGTTCGTACACTAGTGGAACACCTGTTGGAATATTAAGGCCTAGCACTTCTTCATCAGACATACCGTCTAAATACTTAACCAATGCACGCAGGCTGTTGCCGTGTGCTGCAATGATCACACGCTTACCTGCTTGGATATCAGGGCGAATAACGTCATGCCAGTATGGTAGTACACGCTCAATAGTTAGCTTTAAACTTTCTCCACGAGGAAGAATGTCTGCATCAACATGGCTGTAACGTGGGTCATGGCCAGGGAAATGCTCGCTGTCATCTTCTACTGCAGGAGGTGGGATATCAAAACTACGGCGCCAAATTTTAACTTGTTCTTCGCCGTGCTTCGCAGCTGTCTCTGCTTTGTCTAGCCCCGTAAGTGCACCATAGTGACGCTCGTTCAAACGCCAGTGGCGTTCAACGGGCAAATAGTGTTGACCCATTTCTTCTAGCGCTATATTTAGTGTTTTGATAGCACGTAGCAATACAGATGTGTATGCCTGATCGAATGCGAAACCCGCATCTTTAAGTAGCTTACCTGCGGTTTTGGCTTGTGCTACACCAGTGTCGGTCAAGTTAACGTCGTGCCAACCAGTGAATCTGTTCTCAAGATTCCACTGACTTTCTCCATGACGAATAAGTACCAATTTATACATAGTTGGGTTACCTGCGGCGTTAGAGTGAAGGTCTGTTTGTTGCCCGTAAATGGACGTTCAGACGTATATTAAAAAACTTTCCGTATCATCCTTGATTAGGCCGAAAAAATCCAGTTCGACCACTGACAAAAGTGCAGCGGCATAACTGCAAAACACGGTGGGAATTCACAGCATATATTAAATAAATTTGGCAAGATCAGGATGTGCTACATCTAACCATTGCTTCATAGCGGGTTCTTCAATAAAGCTAAAGTCGGCAAAGTCAAAGCCAGGTGCAACCGTACAGCCTACTAAAGAGTATTCGCCCATACTTTGTGCTGCTTGATAGTTTCCGGCATTGACTACCTCTGCATACTCGTTCCCTTGGCCACCAATTCTACGTTCCCATAACTGTTGTTGATGCAGTTGAAACAACTGAAGTGGCGCTCCTTCGTAATGATTCCACACCTCGTCATGCAAAACGCGATGGAAGCGGCTTACCTGCCCCTTCAAAAGAAGGAAGTAAATGTGGGTTAATGCCGGTCTGGTTTCACCATGTATATAAGAAGAGGTCTCATTCTCTGAACGGAATACTTGTCGATAAAAGCCGCCTTCGGGATGCGGGGCTAGGTTATACCTTTTTACAAGAGGGTGGGTCATAGCAACATCTTTATTATTATGGGCGCCCTTTTTACCTCATCCTACTTTGGCTACATGATTTGCGTGCCAAATAAGTATGTTAAGAGCTGTTCTAGTCAACAGTCAGAATACATTCTGTTAGTTCATTTGAGAATAGCAATGTTGCAATAATGTAAATTGTGAATCAAAACCCAGTATAACGTATTGAGTGCAACCTAAGTGTTTTTAACTATGAGGTAATGTGAACTTTTTTTCATCTGTAGTGCGTACAAATACATCACAATTGCAGCAGTATTAACTACTGCGCGTCTTGCACAGGTAGTGAGTGTAAGAAACAAAAACTGAACAGGCAATAAGGATGGATAGCGCAATGACATACAAGTCTTTTTCGCAGCTTGATGTGGAAGGTAACACTTTCAAAGCAGTTAGTTTCAATGACATTGGCGATAAATACGAACTAAGCAGATTACCTTTTTGTATAAAAGTATTGCTAGAGAACCTAATACGTCACGAAGACGAAGAGTTTGTTAGCAGTGAAGACATCGAACAAGTAGCTAAATGGGATGTCAGTAATCATGCCGATCATGAAGTGTCTTTTGTTCCCGCTCGAGTAATCTTACAAGACTTTACTGGCGTGCCTGCCATTGTAGATTTAGCAGCAATGCGTGATGCGGTTGATAGACTGGGTGGAGATGCCCAAGCCATTAATCCGCTAAACCCTGTTGAGCTGGTAATCGATCACTCAGTGATGGTTGATCATTTTGCTGAAGAAAATGCGCTAGAGAAAAACACAGACATTGAAATTCAGCGCAACAAAGAGCGCTATCAATTTTTAAAGTGGGGGCAGTCGAGCTTCGATAACTTTAAGGTTGTCCCTCCTGGTCGAGGCATTGTTCACCAAGTAAATCTGGAGTACCTAGCGCGCTGTGCTTTTACAAAACAAGAAGGTGATGACACTTTCGTCTACCCCGACACATTAGTAGGTACCGATTCTCACACAACCATGATTAATGGTCTTGGCGTGCTTGGCTGGGGTGTTGGCGGTATTGAAGCTGAAGCAGCTATGTTAGGTCAGCCTGTTACCATGCTTTTACCTAAGGTGGTTGGATTTAAACTATCTGGAAAATTGCCAGCAGGCGTTACTGCAACCGACATGGTATTAACCATTACTCAACAGCTTCGGGCGCACGGCGTAGTAGGAAAGTTTGTTGAGTTTTATGGACCGGGACTGAAGCACTTAACCACTGCCGATAGAGCAACCATAGCAAATATGGCACCTGAATACGGTGCGACATGCGGTATTTTTCCTATCGACGATGTAGCTTTAGATTATTTGAAGCTAACAGGACGTGATGAATCACAAATAAAGTTAGTTGAATCGTATGCTAAGTTCAGTGGTCTATGGCACGACGATACAACCAAAGATGCTGAGTATCACGAAACGCTTGAACTAGATCTTGGCGAAGTTGTACCGTCAATTGCTGGTCCGAAGCGCCCGCAGGATAAAATTGCATTAGACAAAGCAGCCGAAGAATTCAAGACCTGGCATCGTAGCCAAATTGACGTAAAAGTAATGGATGAAGAAGCAGACTTTGTTGCAGAAGGTGGGCTTGGCACAACTGACGAAATTGATGAATCGCACGATTCGTTTGTAGAGTTTATAGGAAGTAAATTTAATTTAGAGGACGGCGCAATTGTTATCGCAGCGATAACAAGTTGCACAAACACGTCAAATCCATCTGTTCTGGTAGGTGCTGGTTTGCTTGCGAAGAAAGCAGCTGAAAAGGGGTTAACACGCAAGCCATGGGTGAAAACCTCACTAGCCCCCGGCTCGCAAGTAGTAACTCAGTATCTTGAAGATGCGAATTTGATGAAACCTTTAGAAGCACTTGGATTTAACCTAGTGGGTTACGGCTGTACAACATGTATCGGTAATTCTGGGCCGCTTCCTGATCCAATTACTGACGCCATTCGAAAAGCAAAACTTACTGTTACTTCGGTATTGTCTGGTAATCGTAATTTTGAAGGGCGTATACATCCTGACGTGGCGGCTAACTACCTTGCATCACCGCCTCTCGTGGTTGCTTATGCCCTTGCGGGTAACATGAATATCGATATTACTACTGAACCGTTAGGTAAAGACAGCGACGGTGCGCCGGTTTATCTTAAAGACATCTGGCCAACAGAAGATGAAATTCAGCAGTACATTGCAGAAAACGTTACTGGAGATTTATTTAAGGCTAAATACGCAGACGTATTTAAAGGCAGCGGTGAGTGGAACTCGTTGCAAGTAAGCAAAACATCGGTTTACGACTGGCCTGAATCTACGTATATAAAGCATCCGCCGTTTTTCGAGGTGATGGGTAAAGAGCCACAAGCGCTTTCAGCGATAGACAATGCTCGTTGCTTGGTGAAAGTGGGCGATTCAATTACAACCGACCACATTTCGCCAGCCGGCGCTATTGCTGAAGACAGTCCTGCTGGAGAATACCTAAAAGCGCAGGGTGTTAAGCCTAGTGACTTCAATTCTTACGGTTCACGTCGTGGCAACCATGAGGTTATGATGCGCGGCACCTTTGCCAACGTGAGGCTGCAAAATCAACTGGCGCCCGGCACAAAAGGAAGTGCTACTACCCACTATCCAAGTGGCGACAGCATGTCTATCTTTCATGCAGCAATGCGCTATAAAGACGACGGAGTTCCTGCCGTTGTGATTGGTGGCAAAGAGTATGGTACCGGTTCAAGTAGAGACTGGGCTGCCAAAGGGCCATCACTAATGGGTGTAAGAGCGGTTATGGCTGAAAGTTATGAGCGTATTCACCGTTCAAATCTTATTGGTATGGGTATTCTTCCATTGCAGTTTAAAGAGGGAGATAGCGCTTCTTCACTCGATTTAAAAGGAAACGAACAATACTCAATTGCCAAAATAGAGCGTGGGCAAAAAGAAGTAGACGTAACAGTGACTACTGATAGCGGTGAGTCGAACACATTTACCATGGATATCCGTATAGATACGTCTAACGAGTTTACCTACTTCGAAAATGGCGGCATTTTGCACTACGTTATTCGAGAGTACTTGAAAAAATAGTGATACAGAATTGAATAACGTTACGAATTGAAAAAGGGGCTTAAGCCCCTTTTTTATAGGTTTTGATTTATAAAATACACTATTAGTATGTGCGCTTCTCGCACATAACTTGTTTTATATTCGAGCCAACAGCTGCGCGTTTTTCGCATCTAAGATCTTGTGCTTCAGCACCATATAAGGCGATATGTTCATCCACGTAGGGCTGTAGAGCTTTTACGTATTCTTCAGGAAGTGCCTTTTTAATACGACGATAAGAAAGGTTCCACTCAGCATTGCGCTGTTCAATTGCTACGCTCATCCACAGCCAACCTTCTTCGTAATTGATTGGCACTCCCCAGCCTTGGAAATACATTTGCGCCAAGTAATATTGCGCCTCTTTATTTCCTAGCTTTGCAGACTCGGTTAACTTTTCGAGTGCCCTTTCATAATCTTTAGCATGCAGTGCACGCATACCTTGTTCAGCAATCAGTAAATACTCAGATTGCCACATGCCGTCAATTGTTTGCTTTTGCTGTGCGTATGCTGCTCCCGACGTCGCAAGACACAGGGCAGCGGTAGCCGCTATGAAGTGTTTTTTCATAGAATCCTTCCTTATAAATGTTCAATCCATTGGTAATGTAGTTTTTAAAGTATGTATGTTCTATCGCAAGGTGTAATGGCGTATGTCTATCGAAACAGATAGACACATCTGCAAATACACCTTGTGATTCACATAGGTTTAATCGCCCCCAACAATCTGCACTTGCGCTAAGTCGGTATCACCTTTGAGCACTTTGAATATGGCGTCTTGTACCAGCGTACGCATGCCATCATGGGTTGCTTGTTGTTTCATATCAGCTACGCTGGCTTCTTTATAAACCAGTGAACGCAACTCTGGCGTCATGCCCAATAGTTCGTGTACCCCAGTTCGGCCTTTGTACCCCGTATTGCCGCACTCTTCACATCCTTTCGCTCGATACAGTTCTAACGAGGGGGGCAAATTCAATTCTGCAAGATGTTCCTTACCGTACTGGCGTTCAATGAAAGCCATATCGGTTTCACTCGCCACGTATTTTTCTTTGCAATTACCGCAAAGGGTTCTAACAAGTCGCTGTGCTAATATTCCCACACATGCATCTGAAAAGTTAACTGGATCTAGGCCCAGGTCTAACAAACGCGTAATGGTTTCTGGTGCTGAGTTGGTGTGGAGTGTAGAGAGCACTAAGTGACCTGTTAACGAGGCCTCGATACCCGCATGGGCAGTTTCTTTATCACGCATCTCACCAATTAATATAATGTCGGGGTCGGCACGAAGGAAGGCTCGAAGCGCATTGGCAAAGGTAAAACCAATTTTGGGGCTTACTTGTACTTGTTGTAAACCTGGCTGCGTTATCTCAACCGGGTCTTCTGCTGTCCATATCTTTTTCTCAGGCGTGTTTAAGTAGCCTAAAATGGCGTGCAGCGTTGTGGTTTTACCTGAACCTGTTGGGCCCACAACAAGCAAAATTCCATGCGGCTTCTTTATCATCTCTTCAAGGCGAGAACGATTATTGGGAGCAAGATTCATCTTATCAATCGGCATGGCGCCACCTGACGCCAAAATACGCATCACAACGCCTTCACCAGCCACGGTTGGAATAGTGGCTACACGAACTTCTACCAGCTGACCATTCATTCTAAATGCCAGTTTGCCGTCTTGCGGAATACGCTTTTCCGCAATGTTCAAATTCGACATTATTTTAATGCGGGCTATTACTGCACTGTGATGTGAGTTGGGCACCTGGTTCATATCACGACAAACGCCGTCTACACGCATACGAACGCGAGTGGGGGCATTTTTCTCGGGATCTATATGAATATCAGAGGCATTAAGGCGCTTAGCGTCGTGTAATATACGGCTAACAAGTCGCACAACGGCTGGGGCGTCATCTGATAGTTCGTCAACGTGTTCGTCATTATCTTCAGTGGACGACCCTATCTCGTCAAGGATATCGCTCATTTCACCGGGGCCACCGCCACCGCTGTTTTCGCCTAAATACTGAAGAATAAGATTGGGTAGACTAACCGCTATTTCATAGCTGTCTATGCCCATAGCACTTTCTATTTCCATTAGAAGCGCAGCATTGTTTGGCTCTGCCATCAGCACGATTGGTTTATCGTGAGCATCGGCAATCACAGCCACATAGTTGCGCTTTAAGTATGAAACATTAAGGCGACTTTCATTTTCAAATCTATGGTATTTGTCTGGTAAATAGGGAATAAATGGTACTTGGTAATGTATAGACAGTGAATTACCTATTTCCGACTCAGCTACACGGTGCTCAGATATAATACGTTGTACTACAGTACGTATATCTGATGACGACGATTGTAATTCTTCTAAAGTAGGTTCGTTTAATAAGCCCTTGTGTACCAGAAGGTCGAATGGGTTGTTGGTGCCACCCAATTCAAACCTAAATTTGTCACCTAATATAGAAGCAAGCTCATTACCCAAATTTAGATCGTCGCTATTGAACGGTCCTGCTTCCTTATTAATGATTTGCATGACGCCCATTAGCACGCCCGCATTCATAACAGGAACGCAAAGAATATTCTGTGTTTTAAAATCGTTATCTTTATCGAACTTATCTGCAAACCTAAGGCGCGGATGAATATTGTGAAGCAGTGAAGGATTGTATGGGTCGTCGATAACCACAGACTTCTGTGAAAGTGCAACATAACCCGCGATAGACATTGGGCTAATAGGAACCTTTATCTCAAGGGTTTCTTTACCCGTTTTAAAACGAGCTACTAAATCTTGGTGTTGACGGCGACGCTGGAAAATACTCATTCGTTGGGCGCCAAATAACTCAAGGATAATGGGCTCTAACACGCTGTAGGCTTCTAAAAGCGTTGAATGATTATTAAGAATGCGTTTTATTTGAGAAAATGCCTGTTGGCTATTCAATACTTCCATATTCACTCTATTTAAAGGTTTACACCCATTCCCTAGGTTTTATTCATCGCGGTTCCATACGTTATCACTGCATTCACACAAGTATAGAGAATGTGTAGCGAAACGATATTACAAGTGTCCGTTATAACATGAATTACGCAAGATATCGTATAAAAGCGCATATACAATCGTATAGCTTTAGTAGCAAGACAACCTTGTATCGCCAACTCTCACCATTGGGTAACCGCTACTAATCAGTTGGTGTTATTATACGATGATTAATTACTGAACATTAATAGTCATTCTCTTGTTGCATTAGTCCAGCGTTTCTGTATAATTCGCGCCCACTGCCCAATAAGGGTATGTACTTTTTAGCCGCGACCTCACTGCTTTTAGGGTGGTTGCCGAAGTAACGGATTCATCTTCATAGATTAGCCTGTTGCTAGCGTGCTAGAAAAAAGAACAGGGTTCCAATTGGGAACCATCGGTTTACGCACATCTTTTCTTTCCGGAATTAATGGAAGAGAAAAGGTGAATTTTTTTGTTCTTTCGATTGGAGCTTAATCGATGCCAAATCAAAGAATTCGCATTCGTTTGAAAGCGTTTGATCACAAGTTGATCGATCAGTCTACGGCTGAAATCGTTGAAACTGCGAAA
>Ga0213840_1002864_pt1 | contig 10210 bp, 9 predicted proteins | sample SWPATP22_FD_160132 | JGI IMG/M metagenome (GOLD analysis project Ga0213840, IMG submission 160132) | Coastal seawater microbial communities from Marineland, Florida, United States - SWPA TP2 #2 | ecosystem: Environmental > Aquatic > Marine > Coastal | place: USA: Florida | collected 2016-08-14 | reverse complement strand
ATTCCGAACTCAGAAGTGAAACGTATTAGCGCCGATGGTAGTGTGGGGCTTCCCCATGTGAGAGTAGGACACTGCCAGGTCCCAATTCCGAAAAGCCCTTGTCTAACGACAAGGGCTTTTTTTGTGTCTGTTCAAAAATAGTCTCACAGTTGCCAATAGCTAAACTTAAATTCACTATTCATCTTTTATAGGTGTACTTAAACAATAAATTCGTAAAAGTATGCATACTCTCCCATCCTCGTAGATTAGAGGCGAGGGCTACCAATTTCTTACAACTTTCTATATAACTACATACATAATAAAAATAAAATTTCTTATCGAGTTGTTGTTTCTTCTATGTATAAAAAACGAAGCATTATTCTACTATCATTCTTGAGTAGCTTACTTATAAGTGCAGCGGCTCAGACGCAAGAAATACGTGCCATTGACAATAAACGCACGGTTGTACTTGGTGTAGTTGAATTTCCTCCGTTAGTAATGAAAGACAACGACGGCAATGGCTGTCATGGCCAAGCTATTGAAGTGTCTTCGCTCGTCTTAGAAAAGCTTGGCTACAATGTCTCTGTAGAATGTCCGCCTCCTGCTAGGCTGTTCGAACGAATAAGAAAAGGACATGTAGACATAACCGTAAATGTCAGGGGAACTAAAGCACTAGAAAACAACGTTATATTTGTAGAGAAGCCATTTAGTTTTCTATCACTTATGATAATGACTAACCCAAATCTTGATAAGCGAAAAACAGTAGCTGCAATTCGTGGCTACGATTACGAAGGGTTAAGGCAGGAGTTAGAGGACGACAACTATATTTTTGTTGATATGGCTAACAGTAGTGATGCCATTCAAATGTTTCAGTTCGGACGAACAACACACCTAGTGACCTATGAAGGGCCATATATGGCTTATATTAACAGTGCTTCTGAAGTAATAAAGGACGTTGTAATTTCTATTCGAAGAGACATCCCAACATTCTTTGCAATCTCAAAGGCGAGCAAACTAAAACAGCCTCTTCTACAGGAACTTGATGATATGTTTCGTTCAACTGATGCTGATACCATCATTGAGCTTATGAGCGCTGAATCTCAATAGCGTGTTCACTATCGCTGTTCATGAACGAGATAGCACTGTGTAACTAATGAAATTCAGAAGTTAAAAATCATATGTATCATGGCTTTAGTGATTTTTTAAATAAAAATTAATTTCTTTGAAATGAAACTATACTTTTTGGGGTCTTATTTATTATACGTGCTTAACGTACGTTAAACATGACAAAAATCTTTGAGGGTAGATAAATGAAACAAATCAAGAAATCATCAGTGGCAACAACGTTAGGTGCAGTAGTAATTGGCTCTTTGGCGTCCACAGTTGCAGTAGCAGACGTAAACCCATTTGGTATGCAGTCGCTAGAATCAGGCTACAGCCAATTTGCAGCTGAAGGCAAGTGTGGCGAAGGCAAATGCGGCGAAGGTAAATGTGGCGGCGACAAGAAAGCTAAAGAAGGCAAGTGTGGCGAAGGTAAGTGCGGCGGCGACAAAAAAGCCAAAGAAGGCAAGTGTGGCGAAGGCAAGTGTGGCGAAGGTAAGTGCGGCGGCGACAAAAAAGCTAAAGAAGGCAAATGTGGCGAAGGTAAGTGCGGCGGCGACAAAAAAGCTAAAGAAGGTAAATGTGGTGAAGGTAAGTGCGGAAGCATGTAATTCCTTACCTGAAGCTGCAGTACTCTTAGCATTTGCATAGAGTAGTGTTTTTTAATTAAATGGCCGTCTATTGATGGCCATTTTTGTCTGAGCAACTTTGTTGAGGAGTAAGTAATGAAAAATGTTAGTGGAGCAGGGTTAGGCTTCAGACGAGAAATGCTTGCGGAGTTACTACCTACATTACCTAGCGAAGTAGATTTTTGGGAAGTTGCACCTGAAAACTGGATCCCACTTGGTGGTAAGTATCAAACTCAATTTCAGGAGGCTAGCTCACAAGCACCTTTTACTACTCACGGTCTATCGTTATCCATTGGCAGTAGCGACAAACTCGATATTGAATTTGTTAAGCGCATCAAGCAATTCTTAGATGCTCACAATATCTCACTTTACAGCGAACACTTGAGCTATTGCAGTGGAGAAGGGCATATGTACGACTTAATGCCTATACCATTCACAGAAGAAGCTGCACAACATGTGATTGGACGCGTAAAACAGGTTCAAGATATTTTAGAGCGCCCACTTGTTCTTGAAAATGTTTCTTACTACATGGCTCCCGGCCAACAAATGTCTGAACTCGACTTTACTAAGACCATTTTGGAAGAGTCGGGCTGTTTGATGTTGTTAGACGTGAATAATGTGTACGTAAACAGTATCAACCACAAATATAATGCTAATGACTTCATCAGTGCGTTGCCCACAAACAAAATTGTATACGGCCATATCGCAGGGCATTTTGATGAGGCCGATGACCTTAAAGTTGATACTCATGGTGCGGATGTAATTGAGCCGGTGTGGGACTTATTGACGCACGCCTATAACACTCACGGTGTTTTTCCAACATTACTAGAGCGCGACTTTAATATTCCACCATTAGAAAAGTTACTTGGTGAAGTAAAACGTATTAAAGATATACAGCAGGTGTGTTTGCAATCTAGTGGCGAGTTACTAAAAGGAAGTGTTGCATGACCCATAACTTCCAAGAAGTACAAAAAAACTTTGTTAATTCAATAAAGAACCCTAAGTCGTTTAATGCTGAAAATGATGATCAGGCAAGGCGAATGAGCATTTATCAATCTTTGTTTTTCAACAATATTGATGGTTTTGTCAGTACTGCATTTCCAGTTTTAAAAGAGATAGTAATTAACGAACATGAAGAAAAAGGTTGGGAAGCCTTAGTTCGTCAGTTTTTCATATCACACGAATGCCGTTCGCCTTACTTTGCTGAGATAAGTAAAGAATTTGTTGAATACTTATCGAAATCTCCCCAGTTGGATATCGATTTACCGGGTTTTGCTGCACAGCTTGCCCATTATGAGTGGTTAGAACTCGATGTAAGCATAAGACAGAATGTGCCATCGGTTACCTATTTCGAAGATTCCATGGAAGTGAGTGCTGTGCGTGTTTCGCCTTATGCTTCGTTAGCGGCTTATTCTTATCCAGTGCATCTTATTGGCTTAAACTATTTGCCAGAAGCTGAATCGCCAGAGCAGCAATTCTACGTAGTTTACCGCGATCAAGAAGATGACGTTCAGTTTGCTCACTTAAATACAGTTACAGCCATCCTAATCCATACACTTGAGCAGAGTGAAGACGGCTTAGATATTAATGAACTTGCCTCGTTACTTGTAGACCAACTACCACAAATACCCGAAGATGCGCTTAGGGCAGGTATGAATCAAACGCTGAATGATATGCTTAAGAAAGGTATTTTGCTGCCTGCATGAAATCAGTAATGCTATGTGTGTTTTTAAAAATCATCCTGCTTTACGCTAACCCAAATATGAAATGTGAGTTATTTACTTTGCATTTATCCTCTTTATATTAAACTTTAGCCTTTAAGTGTATCGAAAGTGACCGATCAGTCATATTAGCGCTGTCAATCGGGCTTGCTTTCGATTAACATTTAGCACCATTTTTTTGTTCATAAAATTGTTTAGGTAGTGCAAATGGCTAACAATTCAGATTTCAAAGAAGTCTATAACAAGTGGTACTTTCTAGCATCGCTAGCAACTCTAATCGCGTTTCCGTTGATGCATATCATCGCCGGCTGGTTCACCTTCTGGTTATAACGCAGACATTCAAGGCAAAATTGTGACTGCAGAATATATTAAATCAGTAGTGAAAACCGTACCTGACTATCCAAAACCAGGTATTTTATTTAGAGATGTAACCAGCGTTTTAGAAGATCATAAAGCGTTTAGTAGCTGTATCTCATTGCTTGTTGAAAAATATCAGGGCATGGGATTCACTAAAATTGCGGGCACAGAGGCTCGTGGTTTCCTTTTCGGTGCGCCTTTAGCAATCGAAATGGGCATTGGTTTTGTTCCAGTAAGAAAACCTAACAAACTTCCTCGTGAAGTAGTAAGCGAAAGCTACGAGTTGGAATACGGAACAGATACATTAGAAATTCATAAGGACGCCATTGAGCCGGGAGATAAAGTATTACTTATCGATGATCTGCTTGCCACTGGCGGTACTATTGCAGCCTCAGCAAAACTTATTCGTTCTTTGGGCGGTGAGGTTAATCATGCTGGCTTCATCATCAATCTTCCAGATCTTGGTGGTTGCGAAAAGCTGACTGCATTAGATATTCAGAGCTATTCAATCTGCGAGTTCGAAGGCGAATAATCGTCTGTAATTTGAGAAGGCAATAAACGGTATAATGAGTTATCAGGTATTAGCAAGGAAGTGGCGACCAGGCAAGTTCAGTGAGCTTGTAGGTCAAGAGCATGTAGTGTCAGCCATCTCAAATGCTCTGGATAACGATAGACTGCATCACGCGTATTTGTTTACGGGTACGCGAGGTGTTGGTAAAACCACCATTGCACGTATCTTTTCAAAGAGCTTGAACTGCGAAGAAGGACAGGGTGCAAACCCGTGTGGTCAATGTAATACCTGTAAAGAAATTGAGCAGGGGAACTACGTTGATCTATTAGAGATAGATGCTGCATCAAGAACGAAAGTAGAGGATACTCGCGAGCTTCTTGATAACGTGCAATACAAACCTACTCGCGGCAGATACAAAGTGTACCTTATCGATGAGGTACACATGCTTTCTAAGCACAGCTTCAACGCGCTGCTTAAAACGCTTGAAGAGCCACCTCCTCACGTAAAGTTTCTACTTGCGACAACTGATCCACAAAAGCTACCCATTACGATTCTATCGCGTTGCTTACAATTTAATTTGAAAGCAATGTCGCGCGAACAAATTGTTGGGCAGTTAACGCATATTCTTGAGCAAGAGAACCTACCCTTTGAGCCCCAAGCGCTTTCGCTATTAGCGCGGGCTGCACAAGGTAGTATGCGTGATGCATTAAGCTTAACCGACCAAGCTATTGCGCAAGGCGGAAACAACGTTGTCGCCTCAGTCGTGACCGACATGCTCGGTTTAATGGATAAAAATCAGTTACTCAAAGTGGTTCACGCTGTTGTTAATAAACAGCCCGCTGATGTAATGCAATTAGTAACTGAGATTGCTGAACAAGCACCTGATTACAGCAACGTTCATAGCGAACTAGCAAGTTTGCTACATCAAATTGCGTTAACCCAGTGGGTTCCTGAAGCGTGTAAATTAGAGACAACCTCGGCTAAAGCAATTTATCAGTTAGCGAAAGGCATACCCGCTGAGCAGGTTCAACTTTTATATCAAATTGCGTTGCAAGGTAAAAAGGATCTACCCTTTGCTGCTGACGGAAAAAGCGCATTTGAAATGACGCTTATGCGGATGATGACGTTTGCGCCAGCCGTACCATTAAGTGATACGCAAAGTGCAATAGAGAATCACCAAAGCGAGCAAACTCTTCCAGTTAATAGCTACGACCCAAGTGGTGGCCCGGGAAACGTCAGTAAGCAAGAGGAAGCGCATTCAAGCGAAACTCTTGCAAATCACAACACTGAAAGCGATATTAGCGCTCAAACATCAGTAAGCGAAGTACAACACACTAACGTCCATGGCAATTCAACGGTTTCAGTTGCCGATAATAGTGATAGTTCTGTCGTAGGGCATAACGTTGATAATAACAATACGCCTACGACTACAGAATTAAGTGAAGCTGATTGTAGTCATAGGGCATCTGAGCCCAGCTTAACGCAAAGGCCTAACGAACAGGGTAATATTGTGCAAGGTGACGGTGCGCAAGGTGACGGTGTACCAGGTAATTGTGCCCAAGGTACCAACGCAGAAGGCAACAGCGTAGAAGACAACAGCTTTGTCTCTAGCGATATAACGTCCGAGCCTAGCGCTAATCCTGCTGCTGATAATGTAATGCCTCATGATCAGACGCCTAATAATGAAACTTTGCCACATGACGGCCCGCCTCTTGATGCCTACATGGATGACATGCTTTCACACTATGAGGGTGACCAAAACGACCATAGTTCAAGCTTTGGCGCTCATGGCGAGTTTAATGACAATGACAACACAAGTTTTCAACATGACGCCCAAATTGACTTTGCGCGTGCTAGTAATAACGAGCCAGAGCAAACACCTGAAGAACAGCTAACCTCAACTGCTGATATGTTGGCATTACGCCAAAAACTGAAACAGCGAAAAGCAGAAGAAGCCGATAGTAAAAGCGCAGCAACAGCAAATGAGAAATCTGAAAGTGCTGAGCAAATTCAAGCTCGCTTTGTTAAAGCAGGCGCTTCAGCAGCGTCGTCTGCAGTTGTTCAGCAAAGTGAGACAAAAACTGAAGAACAGCAAGCTGCCAGCGACAGCACAACAAATCCTACAGGCAATAGCTCATCGATAGATAGTGCTTCTGCGCAAGATAATATGCAGCCTAGCGATTTACAGCATAGTGAATCACAAACTCCTGATACTGCGGAACAGCCTGTTGCACTGCAATCCAACGAAGAGAATACGGGTCACAACAACAGCGTAAATGCTGAGCTTAATGAATTTGATTCAGAAGAGTTTGATGCCGATATTCCCTTTGCTAATGATGAAGTTCAGCACCGAGCAGTTCAGCACCAAGCAACGCCAACAGAAGAATATACGCACTCAGGCGAGCAGCATTTTGATGCCACGCGCGCAGAACACATGCATGAACAGGCAATAGTTCATCCTGAGGTTGATGCTTCTCTTGATAGCGGCGATACGCCTCCTTGGGCGATGGATGATCCAGTATCTTCTCCAGCCAATACAGATGAACGTGGGGTTGAACATTCAGAAGACCAGGCATTCAATAACAGCCCTGAATCAAATACTATTTCTGCAAATTCAGGTTGGGAAGGTCTAGAGTTTGATGCACCACTTAGCGACACCTACAATGGTTCGCTTAATGCCTATTTAGACAACGGCAACAAACTTACTCATGCAAGCCAGATTGATAGTTGGAGCAACTTAGTAGAGCAAATGCCAGTAGCAGGGCTGCTAAAGCAACTTGTACTACATGCTGCATTTTCTAAAAATGAAAATACAGTGAACCTTGAAATTCATCATAGTCAGGCGCATCTCCTTAATGACAACACGAAAGCACAGCTAATTGATGCACTGCGTCAAGGTATGGGCGAGAATGTTGAGGTTGTTATCAATTTAGGTGAGCCTGCCTCAACGCCGTTCTCTCTGCAGCAAGAAATTCATGCGATGCGTCACGCGCATGCACACACGGTTATTAATACCGATGACACAATACAAGCACTACTGTCGACATTCGATGCATCAGTACTAACCGAAACGGTTAAAGCGCGATAGTAGATTTATTAACACCAAAACGAAGCGAGATAAAAACATGTTTAAAGGTGGAATGGGCAACATCATGAAGCAAGCGCAGCAAATGCAAGAGCGCATGCAAAAGGTACAAGACGACCTAGCAAAACTTGAAGTGACAGGTGAAGCAGGTGCAGGTATGGTAAAAGTTACCATGACATGTAACCACAATGTTCGTCGTGTAGACATTGATGAAACATTAATGGACGATGACAAAGACATGGTTGAAGATCTTGTTGCTGCGGCGTTTAACGACGCGGTTCGTCGTGTTCAAGAAACTAGCAAAGAAAAAATGGGCGATGTAACTGGCGGAATGCCACTTCCACCAGGCTTCAAAATGCCGTTTTAAACTACTTAAAGCCATTAATGGCAGTAGCTTCAAAACTTTAAAAAGGACCAATTGTATCGCTACACATTGGTCCTTTTTTGTTGATAAAACGTTTGTAGTAAGTTCAATCTAAAGCTCAACCTGTTTCGTTTCTACTTCAAAAAGGGGATCTTAATTGCTAAGGAAAGGCCTAGTAATCTCAACGGTTTTTTTATTACCTATTGCAGCGGCCGCATTTTTTCTGAGCGTGCACGAATTGTTTCGCATGAAAACCGTCACAGTTGACCCCAAGTTACGAGAAATATCGGGAATTGAGTTCGACAAATATAAGCGGTTGTGGGCAATCAACGATAGCGGCGATGATCCCAAGCTGTATATGTTAAATAAAGATGGCTCTATTGCGAGAGAAGTTACTGTAACTAACGCAAAAAACATCGATTGGGAAGATATGACGCAAAATCGGTTTGGTCATTTTTTTCTAGGTGATTTTGGGAATAACGATAACGATCGCCGCTGGCTTACCATTTATAAAATTGAAAACCCAATAGATATCAAAACCGATACTACCGAAGCCGAAATTATAAAGTTTACCTACCCTCAAATGGGGAAGGGTGAAATAGCGCCTAAAGATAAAAACTACGACTTAGAAGCGTTTGTTGAATTCAATCGCCATTTGTATTTGTTTACAAAAAACCGTACAAAGCCTTTCGATGGAATAACCAAACTGTATAAAGTAGGTGACCATGCTGCCAACTTTGACGCGCAGTTAATTGGTGAGTTTAAAACCTGTACCACATTAGAAAAACTTTGTTGGATCACGTCCGCTGCGGTTAGCCCAGATAGGACAAAGCTGGTTTTACTAGACTCAACCAGTCTCTGGCTATTTGAAAACTTTGAAGGCGATAACTTCTTTAACGGTGATGTTTCGCGTATCGACCTTGGTATTGTCACACAAAAAGAAGCGGTGACGTTTTATGATGACAATACACTGGTATTTACCGATGAAGAGTTTAAAGGCTTGATAGGCGGCAATGTTTATGAAGTTAAACTCGACCAAGTAAAGCGTAACGTGATTAAATACCGAAAAGACTCAAAACAAGAAGCCCCAAAGCAGTAACACATTATGAAATTTAGCCCCTTACTTTCCGAGCTTATTCAAGCGCTAACTTGCCTTCCTGGCGTAGGCAATAAAAGTGCACAGCGTATGGCGTTTCACTTGCTTGAACGAAATCGTACCGGCGCAATAGACTTAAGTAACGTACTACACAATGCAATGGAGCATATACACCATTGTAAGCGCTGTAGAACGTTCACAGAGGATGAGCTTTGCGATATCTGCAGACACCCAGAGCGTGAGGCAAGCGGCTTACTGTGTATTGTAGAGAGCCCACAAGACGTATTAGCTATTGAGCAAACGTTGAGCTACAAGGGGCAATACTTTGTGTTGATGGGGCACCTATCGCCCATTGACGGTGTAGGCCCTCAAGAAATTGGCCTAGATGAGCTAGAAACGCGCTTAAAAGCCGGCGGTATAAACGAAGTTATTTTGGCTACCAACCCAACCGTTGAAGGTGAAGCGACGGCGCATTACATTGCACAGCTATGCAATACTCACACTATTGAGGCTTCACGTATTGCTCACGGCGTGCCCGTAGGTGGTGAGCTAGAATACATAGATGGCAATACACTCACTCATGCATTTTCTGGTCGCCGAAAGCTTTAAATGCTAGTGAATTAAGTAGCCATCAGCGCTCTTGGCTACTTTTACCTCTCTATTTCTCCTTATTAGTAATAAATTTTCGTTCTAAACGTTGAAAAATGCGCTGGGTGTCCTTACCTCGCTTACAGTAGCGAAATCCATTCAATGAGGAGATATTGGATTATGGCTGAAGCAGCCCAGAAAGAAACCCACGGTTTTCAAACAGAAGTAAAACAGCTTCTTCATCTAATGATTCACTCTTTGTATTCAAACAAAGAGATTTTCCTACGTGAGTTAGTGTCGAATGCCGCCGATGCTGCCGACAAGCTTCGTTTCCGCGCGTTAGAAAACGACAGCTTATACGAGAACGATGGCGACCTTAACGTTAAACTTAGCGTAGACAAAGAAGCGAACACCGTTACCATTACCGACAACGGTATTGGTATGACACGCGATGAAGTTATCGCTAACCTAGGTACTATTGCCAAGTCAGGTACGAAAGACTTTTTCAGTAAATTGTCTGGCGATAGCGCAAAAGATTCACAACTTATTGGCCAATTTGGTGTTGGTTTTTACTCGGCATTTATTGTTGCCGATAAAGTGACTGTGCGCACTCGAGCAGCAGGTGCTGATGCCTCTGCGGGTGTTGAGTGGATTTCAGACGGTGAAGGCGAATTCACTATTGCTGAAATTAACAAGCCAAGCCGCGGCACGGAAATTACACTTCACCTTCGTGAAGAAGAGAAAGAGTATGCCGATACATGGCGTCTGCGCACTATCGT
>Ga0213840_1002854_pt1 | contig 10231 bp, 8 predicted proteins | sample SWPATP22_FD_160132 | JGI IMG/M metagenome (GOLD analysis project Ga0213840, IMG submission 160132) | Coastal seawater microbial communities from Marineland, Florida, United States - SWPA TP2 #2 | ecosystem: Environmental > Aquatic > Marine > Coastal | place: USA: Florida | collected 2016-08-14 | reverse complement strand
TAGCCCCCGGCGACGTCGATGTTCTGCCCGGTGACGTAGTCAGCGCCGATCACGTAGCGCAGCGCCTGGGCCATGTCCTCGAGCGTGCCGGCCCGGCGCATGGGGATCTCGGCGTCCAGGTCGTCCGGCAGGTCGATGGAGTTCGCGAGGTGGCCCGGCGAGAGCATGTTCGCGCGCACGCCGTGGGGCCCGTACGACGCCGCGATCGCCTTCGTCAGCACGAGGAGGCCGACCTTGCTGACCTCGTAGGCGGTGGCGTTGGGGTTGGCGTTCAACACGTCCACGCCGGCGTACCCGATGTTCACGATGCTGCCCTGGGTCTGCTGCAGGAGCGGGAGCGCGGAGTAGCAGCAGTAGTACGCGCCGGACAGGTTCGCCTGGATGTGGTGGTCCCAGTCCTCCGGCGTCACCTGCGGCAGCGGCTTCGGCTCGTACACGCCGACGTTGTTGACGAGGAGATCCAGCCGGCCCTCCACCTGCTCCACGCTGGCGAACATCGACGCCACGTCCACCTTGTCGCCCACGTCCGCGCGCACGGCCCGGGCGTAGCCGCCGTCGCGGCCGATGTCGTCCACCAGCAGGGACGCCGCGGCCTCGCTGGAGCGGTAGTTGATCACGACCGCCCACCCGTCCCGGGCCAACGTGCGGGCCAGGTGCGCCCCGAGCCGCTTCGCTCCGCCCGTGATGAGCGCGAGCTTCTTGCCGGCCGGCAGGGCGGGCCGCGTGGGGGCGTCGGTCCGCATCAGCGCTCCGCGGCGAGCCGCACGAACGACGCGTCCGCCGCGGGGACCGCCTTGGGCTTGCGGATCTCGATGCGCGCGGCCCGCACGTTGGACCAGCGGCCGAGGATCCCCGTGAGGGCCTCCGTCGCGAACGTCTCGATGAGCTGGTACTGCCGCTCCGTGGCGAGGTCGGTCAGCAGCGCGGCGAGGTGGTCGTAGTCCACCGTGGTGTCCACGTGCTCGGCGGCGGCAGCGGCGTCGAAGTCGTGGTCCACCTCGATGTCCACGAACAGGGGCTGGATCTCCACCCGTTCGTGCGGGTAGATGCCGACGATGCAGTCGATGCGCAGGTTCTGGAGCCCGATGGTGCCGATCACGCCGATGCCTCCCGGCTCGCCTGGACGTCCTGGTCGAAGGTGTAGCCCAGCGCCCGCTTCACGACGTAGACGCCCAGGTAGATGAACGGGGTGTCGATCGCGGCGATGACCAGCTTGTACAGGTAGATGGTCAGCATGATCTTCACGCCGACCATGAACTCCATGCCGAAGCCGATGTAGAAGAGGATCGAGTTGACGACGGCGGTGTCGACGAGCTGGGAGATCCAGGTCGAGCCGTTGTTCCGCAGCCACAGGTGTTTGCCCTTCGTCAGCCGCTTCCAGAAGTGATAGAGCCAGTTGTCGCAGAGCTGGGCGCACAGGTACGCGCTCATGGATCCGAACAGCAGGATCCCCTGGAGCGAGAACACGGACTCGAACGCGGACTGGTACTCGCCCTCGGTGCCGTAGAAGGCGTTCTCACCGGGCACCCAGTAGGGGTGCGGCTCGACGGCCACGGCCAGCTGCACCACCAGGATCATCAGCATCGACATGACGAAGCCGACGCCGACCATGAAGTCCGCGCGCCTCTTCCCGTACACCTCGGACACCACGTCCGTGACCAGGAACGTCAGCGGGTAGACGAGGATGCCGGTGGTGAGGGCGAACTCGGGGTTGAACGGTGCCCGGAAGAGCTTGATCCCGATGATGTTCGTCAGGACGAGCAGCACCACGAACGACGAGGCGAGCAGCAGGTAGATCCGCTCGTACCGGGTGTACCCCCTGGTGTCGACGGCGAGGTCCGCCACGTCCCAGTTCTTCGTGTCCTCAGCCATGGCGTCCCCTTCGCCGCGAGTGTAGCCCGCGTCCCGCGAATCGCCCGGCTGCCGGGGACCGCGCGGGAGGCCTCGGTCCAAAAAGATGCATCGGGTCGATCTTTGGGGCTAGGCAAGCTCGACGCGCGCTGTAACGTCTGCAAATGCCCACGATCCCCAAGGGCAGTGGAGGTGCGCAATGCTCCTCTGTCTCCTGCGCCGCCCTGCGGTCGCTCGCTCGCCTCGCGTCTCCCTGACCGCCCTCGTAGCGACCACCCTCACCAGCTGCGCTGACACCGAGTCCGGGTTTCGGACGGCCGCGCGCGTCGTGGATCCCGAGCCGGCGTTCGAGCACGACGAGGACCTCGACGACCTCGTCGAGGCGGCGCCCTTCGCCGGCTGCGACGAGATCCACCCGGACCGGACCGTCGGACTGCGGATGTGCACCGATGGCGTCGATCCGGGATACACCCTCGTCGCTCCGCTCCTCTCTACGGTGACGTTCCTGATCGACGAGCGGGGCGAGGTCGTCCACCGGTGGGAGGCGGACTCGCTCCCGAACGCCTCGGTCGAGCTCCTCGCGGACGGCCGGCTGCTGCGCACCAGCACCAGCCGCGGGGTGGAGCTGTACGACTGGGACGGCGGGCTGCTGTGGTCCCTCGACGTCGGCGCCACCACGGGCGACATCCCCCACCACGACGCGGAGGCCATGCCGAACGGCAACATCCTGATCCTGGCGTGGGAGTGGATCGAGCCGGACGAGGCCATGGCCGCGGGCTGGAAGCCCGAAGGCGCACCCAGCCCGCTGCTCGTGGACTACGTCATCGAGGTGGATCCCGGGACCGACGAGGTGGTGTGGGAGTGGCACATGTGGGATCACCTCATCCAGGACGTGGACCCCGCGAAGCCGCACTTCGCCGCCCCGGGGGACGCGCCCGGGCGCATCGATCTGAACGGGGTGACCGGCTGGCCCGACAGCCACGTGAACTCGGTGTCCTACAACGCCGAGCTCGATCAGGTGCTCCTGAGCTCGTCGGCGATGATGGAGGTTTGGGTCATCGATCACTCGACGACGACCGCCGAGGCGGCGGGACGCACGGGTGGCGTCCAGGGCCGCGGCGGCGATCTGCTCTACCGCTGGGGCAACAACGAGATGATCGACGCCCCGGGGCCGGGGCCGCTGGGCCCGATCCACGACGGCCACTGGATCCCCCCCGGGCACCCCGGCGCGGGCAACATCCTCATCTTCGCGAACACGTACGGCGAGCACTCGGCGGTGCTCGAGATCGAGCCGCCGCTCTTGGATGACGGGTCCTACGAGCACGTGCCGGGACTGGACTTCGGCCCCGCCGCTCCCGTGTGGATGGGGACTGTCGAGGGTCTGTTCTCCCAGCTCGGATCGAGCGCGCAGCGGCTGCCCAACGGGAACACCCTGATCTGCGCGCAGAACCAGGGCCGGATCGTGGAGGTCAGCCCGGAGGGCGACACCGTCTGGGAATACGTGAACCCGCTGCGGTTCGGTGAGCCGGTGCCCCAGGGGACCGAAGTCGGTCACGGGTGGGATCACGGGGTGTTTCGCGCGCTGCGCTACCCGCGGAACCACACCGCGTTCGTGGGCCGCGATCTGACGTCGGCCGGGCCCTTGGAGCTCGTGGCGCCCTGAGTTGTTCGAGCCGGGTCGGGGGCGGCGACGGATGAAGTTCACCGGACGGTCGGATTTGTCGTTTCTCTCGAGGAAATCTCTGTACTTTCTGCCAATGCCCGAAATCCCTCGGGCCCTGGAGGCGACCTTCATGTCCCTCTTGCGCGGCGCCCAGGCGCCTGGTTCCACCAGCTTCTTCGACCGATCCGCCCTTCTCCTCATCCTCCTGCCCGCGCTGAGCGGCTGCCCGACCGCGGGTGACCCGGACCCGGAACCCGAGACGCCACCCGAGCAGGCCTCGGGTCCGTGCTCCGGTGCCGTCGAGGACGCCACGGTGGGTCTGACGTACTGCGACGAGCGGTCCGAGCCGGGCTACACCCTCTTCACACCCTTGTATTGGCCGGCGGTCTATCTGATCGACCAGGCCGGCTCCAAGGTGCACGAGTGGGTGGTGGAGGACGGGCCGGGCTCGACCGTCGCGCTGACGGACGACGGCGACATGATCCGCCTCTGGGAGAACACCGGCGTCGTTCACTTCGGCTGGACCGGCGAGGAGATCGGCCGGATCAGCCTCGAGACGGACGTCGGGCTGAACCCGCACCACAGCCTGACCCTCCTGCCCAACGGCAACGTCCTCGTCGTGGCGTCCGAGGACATCGAGCCGCAGGTGGCAGAGGCGGCCGGATGGATCGACGGGGCGCCCTTCGCACCGGTGAAGAGCGACCGGATCGTCGAGCTCGACCTGGCGACCGGCGACGTCGTCTGGGAGTGGCGCCTGTGGGACCACCTCGTCCAGGACTACGACCCCGACAAGGACGGCTTCGGCGTCGTCGCGGACAACCCGCAGCTGGTGGACGTCAATGGCTCTCCCGGCTGGGGGTGGGGCGAGAGCCACGTGAACAGCGTTGCCTACAACGCCGAGCTCGACCAGATCCTCGTCAGCGCCCTGGCGATGAAGGAGCTCTGGATCATCGACCACTCGACCACCACTGAGGAAGCCGCCGGCCACACGGGCGGCCGCTCGGGCAAGGGCGGCGACCTGCTGTGGCGGTGGGGGAACCCGGAGATGTACGACGCGAACCCGGACGAGACCGGGATCTCGAGTCACATGCACGCCGCCACGTGGATCCCCGAGGGCTCGCCGGGAGCCGGCAACGTGCTCGTCTTCGCGAACGGCTACGGAGGCGAGATGTCCGCAGTGCTGGAGATCGAGACCCCGGTCACTGCCGACGGCGACTACGTGGCCGAGCCGAGCGGGACCTGGGGCCCGGTGGCGCCGGTCTGGATCTACGAGGCGGACGATCTGGCGTCGAGCACGGGGTCGAGCGCCCAGCGCCTGCCCGGCGGCAACACCCTGATCTGCGAGCAGCTCGACGGCCGCTTCGTCGAGGTGACGCCGGACGGAGACATCGTCTGGGAGTACATCAACCCGGTGGCCACCGACGGACCCGCTCCCCAAGGGACGGTCTTCAACGGCTATCCGTTCGAGTTCAACGCCGTGTTCCGCGTGGAGCGCCTCCCGCTCGACCACCCGGCCTTCGCGGGCCGCACGCTGCAGCCCGGGCCTCCCCTGGAGCTGCCCACCCGCTGACGCGGATCACTCCTCGCAGTCGAGGTTCGCGGCGACGTCCTCGGCCGTCAGATCGTCGAGACCGAGATCGGGCACGAGCGCACCGCTCATGCCCGTGACTTCGAGCAGCAGGCACTGGACGGAGGTGGGCTCGTGGGGGCACGCGACACACTCGAGCTCCGGGAACAGCAGGGGCAGCGCCTCACACGGCGAGCCGCTGTCCCGCACGTCGACCACCGCCGAGAACGCGGCGGCCTCGATCCGGTCCACGGGGCCTCCCGCGGTGGACGCGGCGTACACACCGGACAGCTCGAAGCCGCGGAACAGGAACTCGGTTGGACCCAACACAGGGAGCGGGATCCGCTGCACGACGTCCACCGGCCCTGCGTGGAACCAGGGGTCTTCCCACAGGGTGGGGGTCGTGGCGTCCAGGTGCAGGGCCGGGCTGCACGCGTCCTGCGCCGGCGGGTTGCTGCCCCGCTCCGCCATGGCGTGGAGGAAGCCAACGCCCCCGTCGTCCACCACCTGCTGGAGCATCACCAGCGCCATCTGGCCAAGCAGCGTGTCGCCGCCCACGGGGGAGGCCGCGGTGCCCGACGCCAGCTGGATCGCCTGGGTGTCGCCGGGGGCGCCCGCCCCGACCGGCTCGGAGCCCACGTTGGACGTGGTGAAGCCCCAGGAATACGACCGGCTGCCCCAGGCCACCGTCGCGCTGTGCTCGGCCTCGAAGCCCAGGCCGTCGGTCGGGTCGAACGCCCACCGGGTCGCCGTGATCCAGCGCCCGGTCCCCGGGACGGCGGCGCCGCCGGCGGTGACCAGCTCGAGCGTCGGTGTGGACGTGGGCTCGGCGAACTCCACCCAGAGGTCGTCCCAGGCGAAGTGGTCCTGGGCCCCGTCTTCGGGGTGGACCGCGACGACCGCAGGCCAGGCGGCCGAGTCGTCGTCATCCCCCGTGACGTCGTCGTCGTCGACCGCGTCGTCGTCGTCCGACGGCGGCGCCGTCGGGCAGGCCAGGGCGAAGAGGCTCGTGAGAGTCAGGAGCGCGGCTCGGGTCATGCACTGATTCTGCCCAACCGCGGCGTCGCTGTCGGCGTCGCTCTCACTGGGGGAGCCGTTCGCGCGGAGCGCGGCCCGTCTCCCCACTCTCCCGGAGACGCACGATGAAGTGGACCGCTCCCTTGACGACCCGCGTCTTCCTGCAGGCCGCGGCCACCGCCGTGCCGGAGACCCGCCTCCGCACGGAGGAGCTCATCACGGCGCACCGGCCGCTGCTGTCTGACGACCTCGTCGCGACGATCCGCAGTATGGGGGTCGACAGCCGCCACGTCGTCGTACGCAACGCCCCGGCGTTCCTGACGGGGCAGGACGACGCCATGCAGATGGACGGGAACGCGACGACTCTCGCGGTCGCCGCCCTCCTGGACACGCTGGACGCCCTCCCTCGAGTTGGGCGACTCGGCCTGTTGATCGCCGTCACCAACACGCAGGTGCGCCCGCTGCCGGGCCTGGCGGCGGAGATCCTGGCCGCGACGCCGGACATCCTCCCCCGCACGCTCCGGCACGTGAACATGCAGGGGATGGGCTGCGCCGGGCTGCAGAAGGCCATCGAGACCGCGCAGTGGTTCCTGGCCGCCCATCCGGATCAGCAGGTGGCCATCGTCGCCTCCGAGGCGAACAGCCCCATTGCACCGCGCTTGACCCAGGGGCCGCACCTGAGCTTCCGGGAGATCGGCCGCGGGGCCGCCGGGGACTCCTGGATGGCGGAGCTGGCCCGGACCGGGGCCATGATGCAGAACTTCCTGTTCGGTGACGGCGCGTCGTGCCTGGTGCTGTCCACCGAGCCCGGTCGCGTCGAGTTCGGACCCATGTGCCACCTGACCAACGTGGCGCCGGAGGACCAGGACCTGGTGCGCATCGACGCGGGCTCCGTCGAGTTCGTGGCGGACGGGCGGGCCCGCTTCACGATGGAGCCGTCGCTGCTCGCGGTGGGGCCCGGGTACGTCGTCGACGTCGTGCGGACGCTCGTCGCCGACGCGTTGCCGGAGGGCGACCCGACCACGCTCGCCCCCCTGTTGATGCACACGGGCAGCCGGAAGCTGCTGGACATCGTCGCCCGGGAGCTCGGGGTGCCCCGGGAGTCCCCCGCGCTGGCGTCCGCCTACGGCACGCTGCGTCGCTACGCCAACCTGTCGTCGGCCTCGACCGGGTTCATGTTCGCGGAGGGGGACTTCGGTCCGGGGGTCGGCCTGATGGCCGGCTTCGGCGGCGGGTTCAGCGCGACCGCCGGCCTGTTCCGCGTCCACTGACTGCCGTCAGACGGCGTAGTGCGCGTAGACGAAGGCGAAGTCGTCGGCGATCTGTGCCTCCGTCAGACCGAACTCGTCGAGCCCGTACCCGTGCGCCGAGCGGTGCTTGGGTTGGGCGGCGTTCCGTCGATCGAGCTCCGCCTCCAGCTCCGGCGTCAGCGCGAGCCCGGCCCAGCCAAGGATCCGCCGGATCGTGGCGTCGAACTCGGTGAGGAGCTGCCGGTGGGTCACCACCAGGACGTCGTCGCCGCCCGCGCTGGCGACGGCGTGGAACCGCTCGTAGTAGGCCAGGCTGCACTGGTAGAGGTTGCGGTAGTAGGTCGCCGCGCGCTCCGGGTCGGAGTCGAACCCGTGCAGGGCGCCCTGGACGCTGCGCTGCATCGACATCATCGAGGGCACGGCCTCGGCCGGGTCGCGGATCAGGAGCAGCAGGCGCGCCTGGGGGAAGAGCCGGCGGATCGCGTCCACGCAGAACAGGCCGTAGAAGGACTTCGAGAGGAGCCGTCCGCCGTCGGCCACGACACCCCGGTAGATCCGGCGCAGGTGCTGGACGTACACGTCGTCCTCACTGGCTGCGGCCACTGCCGCACGCGCGTGCTCCGGAGGCTGCGCGGCCCACGCGTCGTTGTAGATCCAGGACAGGATCCCGCCCGAGTAGCGGAACGCGAGGGCGATGTCGTCCGTCTCGGCCGCGAGCACGCCCGTGCGGTGGATTCTGGGATCCCAGACCCGGTCGAGCGAGATCCGGCCGAACAGGGGCCGCAGGGGGCGCATCAGCGTCCGCGCGATGACCGAAGGGCAGAGCATCTCCCACATCAACAGCCCCCGCAGCTCGGGCGTCTGTTCGAGCAGGAACCGGTGCAGGAACGTGGTGCCGCTGCGCAGGTGCCCGATCAGGAAGACGGGGCGGTCGAGCTGCCGGCGCGCGTGGTGCGGCAGCACCACCCGGTCGAGCGCCATGAACACGACCATCGACGCCTGCAGGGTGAGGCGGAACAGCAGCATGAACAGGTACTTCGGGCGGGGCCCGAAGGCGCGGACGAGCGCCCGCACGGCGGCGACGGTCTTCATCCCAGGACGACGGAGAAGAAGAGCAGCACCGCGCTGAGGAAGAGCGCGACGGACGCCACGAGGAAGTAGATCTCCGCGCGCGAGCTGCGCGTGGGCTCGGGCGGCGCGGCTTGCACCGGGTGAGCGCGCTTCTTCTTGCGCCGCTTCTTCTTCTTGCGCCGCTTCTTCGGCGGCGGGGCCGCGATCTGTGCGGGGGCCTCCGGAGCCGGCGGCTCGGGCGTCGGAGCCTCCGCGCCGGCCACGCCGTGGGACTCGGGGCCGAACCCGTCGTCCCAGGGGTCCGCGTCGTCCTTGCGCAGCCCGGCCGCCATCGCCGGACCGTCCAGGGCCTTGAGCCCGTCGATGGTGGGCACGTGGATGGCGGTCGGCCACAGGCCTTCGTCGTCCTCCTCCTCGACGAGCACGGGCCCGTCGAGTCCGAACCCGTCTTCGGTCGCGCCGGCGGCGGCCTCGTGGGACTCGCCCCAGGCCTGCAGCTCCATCCAGGTCGCGCGGGCCTCGTCCTGACCCATGAGGGGGGTGTCGTCGGGGGCGATCCACAGCTCCTGGTCGGGGACGAGCGGCGCCTGCTTGCCCTCGTCGCGCGCCAGGTCCCGGAGCGGCTCGATGGCCTGGTCCGTGTCGGTGAACGCCGACTCCAGCGGCTTCACCTTGGCGCCAATCATCTGGATGCCCAGGGCGCCGGCCGTGTCGTCCACGTCGTCGAGGGTTGGGCTGTCGTCCGGCAGCGTGTCCTCGGCACCGGAGTCGTCGAGGTCGAGCTCCTCCAGCCCGAGGCCGGGCTCCCCGTCCGGCGGCTCACCGCTCCGTGGCTGCCTGCGGTCGCCGTGGGTGGTGAGGGCCCAGATGAGCTCCTCCTCCACGAACTCCGCCCGCTCCAGGCGCCGCGACGGCTCCGCCTCGAGGAGGTGCGCGGCGAGGTGCGCGACCTCCGACGGCACGTCGGGCCGGAGCTGGTCGAGCGGAGGGAGCAGCCCCAGTCGCCACCACCCCATCGGCCCGCGCGCGGTGCGGAAGCCCTCCGGGAGCTTGGGGGCGAGCAGCTCGTACAGGATCGCGCCCAGCGCCCACAGATCGGACGCCACGGACGGCGGATCCCCGCCGATCACCTCCGGCGCGAGGTGCAGCGGGACCACCTGGCCCGACGGCTGCGTCACGGACGCCGAGGGCGCCGGGGGCGCGCACCCGAACGGCAGCAGGCGGACGCGGCCCTCCTGCGTGAGGAGGAGCTTCTCGAGGCCGAGGTCGCCGTGGACGATGGTGTCACCGCGGGCCGGCGTCGCGACGCGGCCGAGCGGCGGGCGGTTGGTGGCGTGGGCGGCGGCCAGAGCGCGACACACCTGCAGGGTCAGGCGCAGCGCGACCGACAGCCCCAGCGGGGAGGCCTGGGCGCGGCTGCGCTCCACGATGCGGCGCAGGTTGTCCCCCGCGACGAACTCGAGCGCGAGGTAGGGAACGCCGGACACGCTGCCGGTCTCGAGGACGCGCACGACGGACTCGTGCTCGAACGCGCGGGAGATGACGGCCTGGGCTGCGAACTCTGCCGCGAGGGCGGCGGACGTGCGGTGCTCCGGCCGCGGGATCTTGAGGACCACCGGCTGCCCGTCGGACGTCTGCGCCAACTGGATCGAACAACGACGCCCGACGGCGAGCTGTCGCTCCAGCTGATAGTGGCGCGGGACGGAATCGGGTCTCACACACTCCTCATCGGCATGCTCGGGCAAAACCCGAGGCCAGCCCCTGACACCACTACTGTGCCAGGGACATCAGAAGAAGATCAGTGCACCCCCG
>Ga0213840_1002842_pt1 | contig 10267 bp, 7 predicted proteins | sample SWPATP22_FD_160132 | JGI IMG/M metagenome (GOLD analysis project Ga0213840, IMG submission 160132) | Coastal seawater microbial communities from Marineland, Florida, United States - SWPA TP2 #2 | ecosystem: Environmental > Aquatic > Marine > Coastal | place: USA: Florida | collected 2016-08-14 | reverse complement strand
GGCGACGGACTTGGGGCCCGGAAAGTCGGCCTGGACGCGGCGTTTCTGCTCGAGCCGGTAGGTGATGTCATGCGCGGTGGTGGTCATGGGAAAGCCTTTCTAAGCGTGCGGGTCAAGCGCGCGAGTTATGCGTCAGGTTGAGTGGTGCGGCTGCGTTATGCGACAGCGTCATGCATCCAATGCAGACATGACGTGCTTGATGCGGGTGTAATCCTCTACGCCGTACATGGACAGGTCCTTGCCGTAGCCGGACTGCTTGAAGCCTCCGTGCGGCATTTCGGCGGTCAGAAGAATGTGGGTGTTGATCCAGACAGCGCCGAAGTCGAGGTCCCGGCTGAGGCGCATCGCGGTGCCGTGGTTCGTCGTCCAGACGCTGGAGGCCAGGGCGTAGTCCACGTCGTTAGCCAACTCAACGGCCTCTTCCTCGGTGCTGAACTTCTGCACCGTGATGACCGGGCCGAACGTTTCCTTCTGGACGATGTCGTCGCTCTGCTTGGCGCCGGTGACGATGGTGGGCTCGAAGAAGAATCCCTTCTCCCCCGCGCGGTGGCCGCCGGTCACGATCTTGCAGTTCTCCGGCAGGTGCTCAACGACTGACGTGACCGCATTGAAGTGGTTGACGTTGTTCAGCGGGCCGAAGTAGTTGTCTTCATCGTTCTGCGAGCCCGTGCGCAGGGTCTGGGTGTGCTCGACCATGGCGGCGACGACGTCGTCGTGGACCGAATCCTGGACCAGGACACGGGTGATCGCCGTGCAGTCCTGGCCGGCGTTGAAGAAGGCGAACTCGGCGATGGCCGCGGCGCTCTTCTTGAGGTCGGCGTCGGCGAACACAATGGCGGGGGCCTTGCCGCCGAGCTCCAGGTGGGCGCGCTTGAGTCCCTTGGCCGCGCCCGAGGCGACGGCGATGCCGGCGCGGACGGAACCGGTGATGGAGACCAGGCCGGGGACCTTGTGCTCCACCATCATGGCGCCGGTCTCCCCGGTGCCCAGGACAACGTTCAGCACGCCGGCCGGGAAGATTTCGCCGGCAAGACGGGCCAGCACCAGGGTGGATTCGGGGGTGGTGTCCGAGGGCTTGAGGACCACGGTGTTGCCGGCGGCCAGGGCAGGCCCGATCTTCCAGATGGCCATGAGGAACGGGTAGTTCCACGGGGCAACCTGAGCGACGACGCCGATCGGTTCCCGCCGCACGTAGGAAGTGTGGCCTTCGAAGTACTCGCCGGCGGACTTGCCTTCCATGATGCGGGCGGCGCCTGCGAAGAAGCGCAGCTGGTCGGCGCCTGCGGCCACTTCCTCGGAGGCAATCAGGGAGCGGACCTGGCCGGTGTTGCGGTGCTGGGCTTCGACGAGTTCGTCGCTGTTGGCCTCGACGGCATCCGCGAGCTTGAGCAGCATGAGCTGGCGCTGCCCGGGCGTGGTGTGCTTCCAGGTCTTGAAGGCGTTCTTGGCAGCCGTCATGGCGGCGTCGACGTCGGCCTGCACCGAGATCGGCGCCTGTGCCACCACGTCGCCGTTAGTCGGGTTCACAATGGGCAGCAACCCTGTGCCGGCGGGGGTGACAAACTCGCCGTTGATGAAGTTCTGCAAGGTTTGAACCACGGTGTACAACCTCTTTCTTACTGCCAAGGACGGATGTGTTACTGGTCACGAGCCTATGCCAGCGGGGCAAGCCAGGGAATAGGCACCTGCACACCATGCCCGCGAAGCTTTAGTGCGCTTGACCAGCGCCCGGCTATCCTGAGTCCATGGCAATTTCACTCGCCGCACTGCTGGGAGTTCCCTCCCTCCATCTCACCAAGGCCGGCCTCGCAGAAACCACCTGGCACCAGGACATTGTCTGGGTGGCCGTCACCGAACAGGAGGATCCGCAGCGGTTCCTCAACGGCGGCGAACTGATCCTCACCACAGGCATGCGGCTCAAGAGCGCCGCCGAGCAGCGCCGCTTCGTGCGCCAGGTCCAGCGGGCAGGCGCAGTGGGCATCGGCTTCGGGGTCGGCCTGACGCACGACGCCGTGCCGCCGGCCCTGATCGCCGAGGCGAACCGATGGGGGCTGCCGGTGGTGGAGGTTCCCTACGAAACGCCCTTCATCGCGATCGGCAAGCTCGTGGCCGACGCCCAGTCCGCGGACCACCTGGTCAAGCTCGAACGGCTCATCGCCGGGCACCAGATCCTGGCCAGGGCCTTGCTGACCGGCGGCGGCCTCGCCGAGCTCCTGAAACATCTGGGGTCGATGCTGCGGACCGAGATCGTCCTTACCCAGTTCACGGCACAGCTGTTCAACAGCGTGCCCGGCCATCCGTCACCCACGGCCGAAGGCTGGGCCTCCTACCCCATCCCCACGGGCCGCCGCGACGCCTGCACGCTGTGGGTGAAGCAGCCGTTCGAGGACTCGGGGATCGTGGGCTACGCCCAGAACCTCATCAGCGTCGAACTCAACAACATGGTCAAACAGCGCCAGGCCCAGCGGGCGCTGGCCGGCCAGGTCCTCGAGGACGTCATCCACGGGACGCTGGAGACTTCCGAGGCCACCCGGCGCCTCGCCGGCGTCGGCATCAACAGCACCCGCAAGAACGTGGTCCTGCTCGCCGAATCGGCGGCCCACCACAAACAGCTCGTGAGTTCCTCCCTGCCCCAGCCGCTGGAGGCGGCGGTCAGCGCCGTCGTCGGGAAGGACCTGGTAGTGGTGATGCCCGACGACGGCAGCGGCGCCAGCGCCCTCGCCCGCAGCCTCAGCGACCACCTGGCCGAGGCCGGAATCCATGCCACCATCGGCATCGGCGGGGCCTACACCAAGCCGAACGGGCTGCGCTGGAGCTACTTCGAGGCCCGGGACGCGGCCAGCCACGGCCTGCCGGTCAACGAGCCCGAGCGGCTGAGCCTGACCTCGCTGCTGCTGGCCAGCGAGGACGTTCCGCTGGCCGACATGGCCAACGAGTCGCTCAACCCCCTGCGGACCTTCGACGCAGCGCACGGCGCCGAACTCATGACCACCCTGGAGAGCTACCTCAGCAACAACGGCTCGGTGGCGGCCGTCGCCGAAGACCTGACCCTGCACCGCAACACGGTCCGCTACCGGCTGGCCCAAATCACCGAGCTCACCGGCTATGACCCCGCCCAGACGCAGGACCGGGTGCAGCTCTGGCTCGCCCTGGCGGTGCAGCGGCTCAACGCCCGGCACCCGCGCTGACAACCCAAGCAACGCGGGGTCACTTAGCGCCCATTCCGGGCCGCACAATGGGCGCTAAGTGACCCCGTGTTGCTGTTCTGCGGGTCGCCTGGGGCGGAGATATTCGCCACTAAAGGCTGAGACTCAAACATCAAACGTCTAACCTTTAGATATGGCTAGCAGCACGGCGGTTTCCGCCCTTCCCCAGACAGCTCCACCCGGCGCGAGCCGCCCCCGGGGCGTGGTGGTGGCCGGCGTCGTGGCGCTTGTGCTGATCGGGCTGAACCTGCGCGCCGGCATCACCGGATCCGCCGCGCTTTTCCACGACCTGCAGGCTGTCCTGGGTTACGGCCCGCTGATCGCAGCCCTGCTCCCCTCGATCCCCACCCTGTGTTTCGCGGTGGCCGGAGCAGCCACATCCTGGCTGACCCGGCAGTTGGGACTGGAAAAAGCCATCCTGCTCTCCCTCGTGATGCTCGCCGCGGGGCTTCTGCTCCGGGGAATTCCCTCCACCGGAATGCTGCTCGCGGGAACCGTGGCCGGGATGTCCGGGCTGGCCATCTGCAACGTGGCCATGCCCTCCTTCATCAGGGTCCACTTCGCGGACCGCACGTCCCTGATGACCGCCATCTACACGTTGACCATGACCACCGGCGCCACCGTCACCGCCGTGCTGATCGTGCCGGTGGCACAAGCCCTTGGCTCGCCGTCCGCGGGAGTGGGGGCAATCGGCATCCTGGCGCTGTCCGCCTGCCTCGGCTTCCTGCCGATCGCGGTGCATGCCCACCGCAACGCATCCGCCGGCAAGGCGGCCCGGGTTTCCCCGTGGCCCCTGCTGCGGACCCGCACCGGCGCGATGATCACGCTGGGCTTCACGGTGCAGGCGCTCCTGGCCTACGCCGTCCTCAGCTGGTTCCCCTACATGCTGGCCACCACGGGGCTCTCGGCGTCCGAAAGCGGGCTGATGTTCGGGCTCATGCAGCTCGTCTCCGTCCCCGCCGGCATGGTGCTGGTGGCCATCGGCTCACGCCCCCGGATGCTTCGGACCGCGTTCTATCTGGCCACCGTGACCATGGCCCTGGGCGTCCTCTCGATGCTGGTCGTCCCGACGGCCTGGGCTCCGTTGACCGCGGTGCTGCTGGGATTCGGGCTCGGGATCTTTCCGCTGGTCATGGTGATGATCAGCCGCAGCGGCCGCACCACGGCCGAGACCACCGCACTTTCCACCGTGGCCCAGTCCGCAGGCTACCTGCTGGCGACCCTCGGGCCGTTCGGCATGGGCCTGCTGCACAGCGCCACCAACTCCTGGACGCTGCCACTTACCCTCCTGCTGGCAGTGGCCCTCGGCCAGATCGCCGTGGGCCATCTCCTGACGGCCAAACCCAAAGAGCAGCGCCCCGAAGAACAGCGCCCCACGGAGCCGCGCCCCACGGAACGGCGGCCGGCAGCACAGCGGCCCGCCGCGCCGCAGTCCACTCCGCACTCCCTGGAAGGAGCACGGCGATGACACTCACCGCCTCGCACCGGCCCCCGCTCGCGGAGGAAATCACTGCCAAGCTTCGGGCGCTGATCCACTCGGGTGAGTGGCCGCTGCAGCAGCGCATTCCGGCCGAACCTGAGCTGATGGCCGCGTTCGGCGTCTCCCGCGGCACGCTGCGCGAGGCTGTCAAGGCGCTCGCCCACAGCGGCATGCTCGAAGTCCGCCGCGGTGACGGCACGTACGTCAGGGCCACCAGCGAGATCGCCGGCGCCACACAGCGGATGTACGAGGACCACTCCCAGGAGCACATTCTCGAGGTCCGTGTCGGGCTGGACACCCAGGCTGCCCGGCTTGCCGCCCGTCATGCCACGGACGACGACGTCACCGCCCTGCGCGAACTGCTCACCGCACGCCGCGTCGCCTGGCTGGCCGAAGACTACCCCGTGTGGGCCCGCGCCGACTGGGACTTCCATGTGCGCGTGGCTCAGGCGTCCGCCAACCCGCTGCTGCATGAGCTGTATGTCAGTTTCGGCGTCGTTTTCCACAATGATCTGCTCCGGCAGCAGCGGCGCGGAGGATTCAACGGCCTGCCGCTTGAGGGCCACGACGAACTGGTGGAGGCGATCGCCGCCCGCGACGAGGCGGCCGCCGTCGAAAGCGTCACCCGGAACCTGAATTCCTGCGCTGAGTGGCTCCGGGAGTAATCTCCTAGGGTTTTTCCAAGGTGGCCGGAAGATGCTCGGTCTCAGTGGCGTCCGCCATCGGTGCACGGCCTCGCGGCCCGTCTCGCGGCGACCGTGCGGATTGCCACCATCGGCCCTCATCCGGCCGGGTTCAGACGGCCGGCCCCTGCGCCCAGCAGCAGGGGCCGGCTCCGCACTGCGCCTCACCCCCTCCGCACGGCACCTCAGCCGGCTTCACTGCACCTCAATAGGGTCTTAGTGCCGTAGACCGGGCTCCGACCTCGGTCGACACTGAGAGTGGTAGGACGCTATACGAGGGTGCCCGCGACAAGGGTGCCTGCATTTCAGCCCCGGACCCGGGACCAAAGTGCCGGCCTCATCGAATGACAGTCTCGTCCGGTGCCCCAGTGCTGTGATTTGCCCCAGCAAGTACGCCGCCAGGAGGTCGAGAGTGGGCAAGAAGAAGAAAAAGAACAAGCGCGCCGAAGGTCAGGACGATCAGTCCAGGATAAAGATGCGCCGCAAGGACTACGAGGCCGAGATGGCCGTCCTCCAGGGCGAGCTGGTCGCCCTGCAGGAGTGGGTAAAGTCCACCGGAGCCAAGATCTGCATCGTGTTCGAGGGCCGCGACACGGCAGGCAAGGGCGGCACCATCAAGCGCATTGTCGAGCGGGTGAGTCCCCGCGTGTTCCGGGTGGTGGCGCTCCCCACCCCGACGGAGCGGGAGAAGTCCCAGATGTATCTCCAGCGCTACATGTCGCACTTCCCGGCAGCTGGCGAAGTGGTCATCTTCGACCGCAGCTGGTACAACCGTGCCGGCGTCGAGCGCGTGATGGGCTTCTGCACACCGGAGCAGACCGAGAGGTTCCTCAACATGACCCCCATGGTTGAGAAGGCCATGGTCGACTCCGGAATCATCCTGCTCAAGTACTGGCTCGAGGTCAGCGCGGACGAGCAGACCCGGCGGCTCGAGAGCCGCATGGACGATCCTCGCAAGACCTGGAAATTGTCTCCGATGGATCTGTTGTCTTACAGCAGGTGGTACGACTATTCGCGGGCCAGGGACGCCATGTTCGAAGCGACCGACACAGCTTGGGCGCCGTGGTACGTCGCGCACAACGACGTCAAGAAGCGCGGCCGGCTCAACATCATCAGCCATATTCTCAGCCAGGTTCCCTACGATCCGTTCCCGGGGCTCGACGTCGAGCTTCCGAAGCGCCAGAAGGCCGGCGACTACAGCGAGCCTGCCCTGGTCGTGCGGCACATCCCGACCCCGTTCTAAACAGCGCCCCGCGATGAGGAGGAAGTCATGACCGACAATCCCGGAGCAGCGGCAGATGTGGCCGCGACCGAAGCGGACGCGACCTGGTACGCACTGGCCCCCGCCGAGGTGGCAGCCGAGCTGAGGGTGGACCCGGCCAGCGGCTTGAGCACAGCCGAGGCGCAGCAGAGGCTGCAGGAATACGGCCCGAACGCCCTGGCCGCCGCGAAGCAGGAGCCGGTCTGGAAACGGTTCTTCAAGCATTACGCGGACTACATGCAGATTGTGCTCGTGGTCGCCGCACTGGTCAGCCTGTTGATCGCGGAATACGGGACCGCCATTGGGCTCGCCCTGCTGACGCTGTTCAACGCGTGGCTGGGGTACCACCAGGAGGGCAAGGCCGAAGAAGCCGCCGCTTCCCTGGGGCAGATGATGAAGGCCATGGCCAAGGTCCGCCGCGACGGAGACGTTGTGGAGCTCCCCGCCGAACAGATTGTGCCCGGGGACATCGTGGTGGTCGATGCCGGCGACCGTGTCCCCGCCGACGGCCGGGTCATCCTGGCGGCAACCTTGCAGGTCGAGGAGGGCGCCCTGACCGGCGAGAGCGTCGCCGTCGAGAAGGACACCGCGGCCATCAGCCGGCACGACGTCGGCATCGGGGACCGCCTGAACATGGCGTTCATGAACACCAACGTGACCCGGGGCCACGGCGAGATCCTTGTCACCACCACCGGTATGGGGTCGGAGGTGGGCCACATCGCCAACATGCTCTCCGGACAGAAGGTGGAGAAGACCCCGCTCACCAAGCAGGTGGACCGGCTCACCATCTTCATCATCATCGCGGCCCTCTTCGCTTTCGTCGCAATCGTCGTGATGGGCCTGGCCTCGGGCGAGTCCTTCGCGGTGCTCTTCGGTATCGGTGTGGCGCTGGCGGTCGGCTCGATCCCGGATGCTCTGCCCGCCGTCGTCACCACCATCCTGTCCGTCGGATCGGTCAATATGGCCAAGAAGAACGCCATCATGAAGGTCCTCCCGGCGGTCGAGACACTGGGCTCCACTTCGGCCATCAATTCTGACAAGACGGGCACCCTGACCCTGAACCAGATGACGGTGCGTGAGATCACCACCGTCCAGCACCATTACACCGTGAGCGGCGAGGGCTACAGCTTCGACGGCCAGGTCCAGCGGACCACCGGCGACGCCGAGCGGGACCTGGACTACGTGATGTTCTCGTGTGCCCTGTGCAACGACTCCGACGTCAACGACGGCGAAGTGGTCGGGGACCCCACCGAGGCAGCACTGTACGTGCTGGCGCAGAAGGGCGGTGTGGACGTCAAGGAGTTCCGCCGGAACAACCCGCGGGTGGCTTCAGTACCTTTCGACTCGGACTACAAGTTCATGGCCACGTTCCACCGGATGCCGGGCGCCGACGGCAGGCCCGTGATCCGGGCGTACGTGAAGGGCGCGCCCGATGTCCTCCTCGGCAGGTCATCGTTTGCCCGGATGCCGGGCGGCCGGGCCGAGGCCCTCACCGAGGAGATGCGCGGGAGAGTTCTCGCCGAGAACGATCGCATCGCCGGCCAGGGCCGGCGGGTGCTGGCCTTGGCGCAGCGCGAATTCGACCCGGCGACCTTCCAGCCCTCGGGAGACCTCATGGCGCTCATGCAGGATCTCGAGATTTCGGCGTTGATCGGCGAGGTGGACCCGCCGCGCGCTGAGGCCGTAGCCGCCATCGCCAAGGCGAAGCACGCCGGCATCCGGGTCCGGATGATCACCGGCGACCACGCCGTCACCGCGGCGGCAATCGCCGACGAGCTGGGCATCAGGGGCCGCGCGGTCACCGGTGCCGAGTTCGCCGCAATGAGCGACTTCGAGGCCGACAGCCAGGTCGACGGGATTGGCGTGATCGCCCGGGTGGCGCCCGAGCACAAGGTCAGGCTGGTTGAGGTGCTCAAGCGAAAGGGCCACGTCGTCGCGATGACCGGCGACGGCGTCAACGACGCACCGGCCATCGCCGCGGCGGACATCGGCATCGCGATGGGAATCACGGGCACCGACGTCGCCAAGGGAGCGGCCAAGATGATCCTGGCCGACGACAACTTCGCCACGATCGTGACCGCGGTCGAGCAGGGCAGGCTGGTCTATGACAACCTGCAGAAGTTCATCCGGATCCAGGTCGCCAACCTGTTCATGTTCATCCTGGCCTTCATCGGCTCGTCGGCGTTCGCGATCGCCGGCACGGCGCTGCTCAGCCCGGCGCAGGTGCTGTGGATCCACATGGCGATCGTGGCCCCCATCGGCGCTGTGATGGGCCTGGACCTCGCGACGCCGGGCATCATGGACCGCAAGCCGCGGCCGTTCAATCAGCCGATCATCGTCCGGTCGATGATGGTGCGCCTGTTCGTCGTCGGACTCTTCATGGCGGCCGCTACCCTGGTCATCGTGCAGATCGGCAAGACCACGTACGGCTCACTCGAGATCGGCCAGAGCATGGCCATCGTTGGCCTGGGGCTGATGAACATCACCGTCGCCCTCAACCTGCGTTTCCCCGAGGAGAGCGCTTTCGGGCCCTCCACGGTGTCCAACCCGAAGCTGCTCTGGGCGTTCGCCTGGGCCGTCGTGGGTTCGATGATGATCACCCAGATTCGGGTGCTCCAGGACTTGTTCGGCACCGTCCCGCTCACCGGTCAGCAGTGGGTGGTCTGCGTGGTGCCGGCCGTGTTGCTGCTGCTCCTCGGCGAGTTGTTCAAGCTGATCCTGCGGGCCCGGCACCCGAAGGAACAGGCCAAGGTCCTGGCTCCTGCCGTTCCTGCGTGAGCGCGTCTGCGTGAGCGCGTCCTGCAACTGCTGAGGGCCGGAACAAGATGTTCCGGCCCTCAGGGGTTTGTGGCAGTTGCGGAGTGCAGGTGCTAGTGGATGAGACCCTTCAGGACATTTTTCGGCCGCTGCATTTCGCCGTGCTTGGCGCCGAGAACGATCACCCAGCCAGCGAACACGGGGATGGCCCACTGCAGGATCTTCAACTGCTGCTGCGCTGCCCGGAGTTCCGTTGAGGCGTCCGGTTTCGGCTCGGTGGCGCCCTTTGCACCCTCCGCGGCCAGCTTTTCAACCTTGGCTCCCTGCATGCCGGCGTACAGGGTGACGGCCGCACCGGCAAGCGTGACGACGGATTTGTAGACGCTCAGGCGCGTGACGCCGTCTTGCGTGGCCATCCGTCCCTTGTTCTCGCGGAGGATGGCGAGCCCGGAAAGGAAGTGGGCACCGAGGGCTGCCGCTTGATATGGCGCCCATTTCTTCCAGCCCAGACTGGACAGCCGGGTCCGTTCCGCCGGGTCCTTGGCTTCCGCCGTGGCGCCGTTGAGCCCAATGGCACCCATCAGCGAACCGCCGAACCAGGCGGCTGCCGTAAGGTCATGAATGGATCGGGCAACAAGATTTCCTGCCATGTTGAGCTTCCTATCGTCTGTCTTCGAATCCGGAATCGCGGAGGCGCCGCGGCTGCCACCAACGGCAGGGCCACGAGCGCCGCAGCGCCTCGGCTATAGTAAGCATACTTATCACCCGTGTGACAGTCCCCATGGTTGCCATGCCGCCGCGGGTAGAATCGGCTCCGTGGGCAGGGCGCCTGCGGGCACAACACCGTTCCACCGGAGCAGATGAGGCTTAGCAGCACCGA
>Ga0213840_1002839_pt1 | contig 10283 bp, 11 predicted proteins | sample SWPATP22_FD_160132 | JGI IMG/M metagenome (GOLD analysis project Ga0213840, IMG submission 160132) | Coastal seawater microbial communities from Marineland, Florida, United States - SWPA TP2 #2 | ecosystem: Environmental > Aquatic > Marine > Coastal | place: USA: Florida | collected 2016-08-14 | reverse complement strand
GGCCTTTTGTGCCTGAGATAGGACAATTTCATGAGATTTCATTCGTAGTTGCGGGTGTTTGCGCGCCTCGCTATTTCGGAGGGTACAATGGCAGACCCTGCCCAAAGCCTCAAAAATTTCGTCTCCGCAGTGAAATGCCTGTCCGTCGGCGAGAATATCAAGCAGGCCAATGACTGGTTGATGAACTTTAAGACTTTGGATGACGCGTGGGCAGTCACCGTACAATGCCTCGGACAAACAGCCATCCCCGGTATGGGCGCCGATGACATGGAAATGCTGCACTTTCAAGCTGCAAACATGGTCAAGGACAAAATTCGCAAGTCCGGAGACTCGCTGGCTCCTCCAGCTCGACAGCAATTGCGCCAGCGTCTGGTACAGTTGATCAAGGTGTTCCATTCCCAAAGGAAGCCAAAAACGGCACTGCAACTCTGTATTGCGCTGGCGAATCTGGCCGTTGTCGACGACAGCTGGAACGACGTCATTGTCTACTGTGCAAATGGATTCTCTGCAGTCGACCAACGCGAAATGTTACTGGACGTGTTGCGATACTTTCCAGAACAACTTCATCGTCACGATCGCCACACCATTTCGCTGCAGCGTATGGAGAATCTGCGCGGAGAGTTGAAGAAGTATTCCCCGCATGTCCTCAAACTTATTCAACATTCATTGACTGTGCCCGCGTTAGTGCAGAATGAGAGGCCACTGAAGGTACGCGATGCAAAAATATGTATACGCTCGACGACAGAGAGAGAGAGACTTACTTTGCTTTCCTATTTCTGATATTCTGCGTGTTTGCTTCTTCGGCTGTAGTCGATTCTGTGCTGCTTTGCCAATTGGCTTCGATTTGGATCGTTAGAAACGCAGGCCGTCACCACGACACCGGGTCTGCTGGACCTATGCTTTAAAGCATTGGAAATTCCACACTGCTTCCAAGCAGCGTCTGACGCAATTTATGACTTCGTCGGTGCTCTGCGACGACGCCGCGAACAAAACATTGCGATGCAGGTGAGCACCGACTAGTATCGCCTACAACGGTATCGCCACCTCAGCTTACGATTTTGGTGCGGTTTGACATTTGCAGGTCATTGTCCCTCGAGTTCTGAAACTTGGCGACAAGTTTGCGCAGTTGACAGCAGCAGGGCCAGATGCTGGCCACAACGAAGTCATATTTGAGCTTTCTGAGATATTTGGGCAACTTGCGTCCACATACGTGGACTTCATGTTGGGTCCGCCCGTCCCAGCGCAAATGCTAATTTTGAAGCTTTTGCTGGTTTGCAGCGCCTGCTAGTTGGTCAAGCAATTTCGCGGATACTGTTAACTGGCTGGTATGCCAAATTGGATTATTACACTTGTAGGCTTGTACGAACCACCCAGAAAAGCGCGTCCAGCGTCAAACTTACGTGTTTTGGAGACTCCTCGCGGATCGAACAATGGATGCTCCTCCATCGCCGGCGAAGGAAGCGACCATTGCACGATATCGCCCATTTATTCAACAGACACTAAACCGTGCCCTGATGGCTCTACTGTACGCGCATACTTTTACCACCGCATTCATGGCATTTGCACAGAACGGTGGAATCTTAACCGAACAATACATGTTTGTTCTTCAGGTACCCGCCTGATTTTGGCGAGATGTTGGACAGTGGAGAACGAGACGACATCTTCGACTTTCGAATGATGACAAAAGATTTAATGTACGACTTGCGGATGATTGTCGGACCACGAACTGTGGTCAACACCTGCACCCGTGCAATGGGCAACGCCAACTTCCAAGGAAACCTTCACGCGGTTGAAGCTGTGTTTTCGACTCTAATCTCGGTGCTTTCCGAATCTGCGGCAAAACATGCGACACCAGAAGGGGAGCAAGCAGGTAAACTGGGTCGTGCGTGCATCTGTCATTGTCGTTCAGTTCGGCGTATTCAAGCCGAAATCCCCGACATTTTAGGCCTTGCTGAGCGTACTGCGATCGCGACTGAGATCCTTCCAAACTTCATCCCTTTCCTGCAGAAGTTGGCTGCATCTCAAAAATGGTACTTGCAGAACACAGTCTTCCGCTTCATCGAAGCCTTCGCTGACTGGCTAGGCGCTCACGCTGTTCATAACCGCACAGCATTCAACATCGTTGTGCAAGGCGTTGAGCACAAAAGTTTACTGGATGAGTGCGTGCCCGCATTTTTGGCCATGTGCCAGGAGAGCAGCCGACTTATAGCATCGCAACCAACAGTCGTGGTCCGTACATGAGTATGAATGGGGTGGCACGACACTTGGTACCTTTGTAACAGTTGTCTCTGGTTTTTGCAGTCTGTCATAAACGCTTTGTTCGGGAGAGCGGCGAAATGCAAACAACCTCGCCATCAATTCGATCTTATGCGCGGAATTAGTATGATCATCGCAGAAGTTCCTCCGATGCAGGTGCGTTGGTCAATGGTTGCGCTGTTTGGTTTTCGCCGGGGTTTGTGACGTCAGCAGCGGCAATCACTCTTCATCGCTCTTGTTGCCAGGTTGCTCCTGTATTGAGGCCAATTATGGAACCCTTGGCACAACTCTTGGCCTCGGCTCTAAGGAAGCCGAAGTCTGTTTCGACGAAGACTCAAATTCTCCAAGCGTTGGACATGATTAGTGGATGTTTCTGCAGTCTGGTGCAACTCGGTGACCTCCCGCCTGCGACGACGGGCGCGGCCGCAAGTTTGTCGGGTGTGAATCACCCCACAAATCAATTTTTCGGGGTTTTGTGGCCCATGTTTAAGCAGACGCTACAACAATATTGCGACGACCCCGATGTTGTGGAGAAGCAATGCAGGTGCGTCCTTTTTGTGGTGCTGTTGTAATGCCCACGAGGAACATCCTGGACGACCTGGCTGTGGTCACTGTTGTGTAGATGTTTCAAGCACATGCTGCGCTCCGCTGGAGTGCACTTCGAGAGCTGTGCTGCGGTCTTTGCAAAGGAAATTGCGGACAGCTTCTGCAGGCACCCATCAGCGTACGTTGTGTAAATGCTGGCCCAACAAGTCCAATATGGGTTTTCTAACTCCATGTTTTGCATCCTCTGCAGGCCACTTCTATATGTGGGTGGCGTTTTCGCTGAGGCAATGGCCAAAGTACCTTCGACTCGGCCACATGTCCACAAATTGATATGCACTTTCATCAAGACGGTTCGTGTGTTGGTCGCTGTCTCGAATGTGGCGTTCGAAACATGTAGATGTCGTCTCACACAGTACACTTATGAAAAAGGTCGTCACGTTGCTGACTTCGGAGAAATTGCTTCGAAGACACGCTGACATCACCGACGACTTTTTTGATTGTTTGAAACGCGTCGTGAAACATTACACGGAAGATTTTTTCCGCCTCCACGGCATTGCGGCTGCGACCATGGTGGTACGTAAGTTTCGTACTTTTATAACAAAGGCGAGTCAAGATTTGATCGAATGCACCTTGTTGCACGTATTTGCAGGCCTGCTCTTCTCTCAGACTTCGACACACGGACGCGAACCGATCGGTGCAGGTAGGCTCTTGTTAAGTGTGCGTGTGTGGGTTGGCCCCGCAAGACGAAACAACTGAAATGTCTTCGCGTGTGACTAGCTCTTTTTCTCGGCATTGCTGAAAATAAACGATCCGACCCCAGGGAGAACGCCTCATCCTCAGAGGGCCGCTCTTGGTTTGTTGTGGTCGTAATTGATGAGAATTATCCTGGCAATGTCGTTGATTGTAAACTGGGATGCGTGCAGGAACGTTCTTGTCGCAACAAGATGGGGCCATTCCCAAAGCTCTGATTGCGAGTTTAGTTCTTGGAATCAGTGGCCGACTATCCAGCGACCGTCTCTACGACAGGTCTGGGTCGCTTCCGGAGTTGTTATTGGGCATCATTGCTGTGTTCCCGGCATGCAATCCAGGTACCATGCATTTTTTGTTTCCATTTGCCCCCAAGCGCGCAGTGATGTGTTTGATTGTGACAATTCCAATATTTGTCCGCGTGCGCGAAGGTGTCATCCAAGCTGCGGCGTCCACCGAGTGTGCGCACGTGCCCAGCAATTTAATCAACGCAGTTTGTCAGGTATGGTATCAGTCATGTTCTGTTTCGCATCTTGTGGCCAACGCACATGCTCAGTTTCGAACCTCACAGGCACTGAGCGACAACGTTCGAGCATATACAGCCGATCCGAAGTCAGGTATGCCGTGTCGTTGCTGCTGCTTATTACCGGTACGACAGGGGTCTGAGTAATTGTGGTTTATTTTTTCTGCAGATGATCGCAGGGTCGCCATTCAGCGTGTGCGGGCGGCATGCCGAGATTTCCAGCACGAATCGAAACGAATTTTGCGAAAGAAGTGATTCAATTTTCCAGGACTGGGTTGCGGTTTGCAATCTCGTTCCAAATAGTTAACACTTATAGGTGATTCACAACGAAAACTCGCTATGTTTTCCGTGATGTTCGTTTTTGGGAAGCGTGCGTGTGGTTGTGCTATCCGCGGCGACATGCCACTTCACCAATCTTTCATCAACATTCCTCAATCCCTAATCCTGATAATGATGTAAAAACACACACCTACAAACAGCGTTCCGCATTCCTCAACCCTCAGCCCTCAATCACGGTTCCCACATTATTCCCCAATCCCCAATCCTCAATCCTCAACCTAAATCATCAGCCTCCAATCCCCAATCCCCAATCCCCAATCCCCAATCCACAATCCCCAATCCACAATCCCCAATCCACAATCCCCAATCCGCAATCCGCAATCCCCAATCCGCAATCCCCAATCCACAATCCCCAATCCCCAATCACAGCGGTGAAGTACCGCAGCCTCAACACGGAACTCACCTCAAGTCAAACCCGCAAGCTCGCCCCCGCACGGTAACTTACTGATGAATGCTTATCCGTATATGGGAATACACGTTTTATATAGACGTTCGTAAAGAAGTATTGTGGAAAGTCTCGGTAACGGATATATACAGCTCGAAGGGTGGGGTGGTGGACTGATGTACAGTAAATGTACACAATATGTACAGACTGGAAATACAGCCGGTAAAGGGGTGTAATCCATACGTACATAATCTGTACGATAACTGTACATCGTCATTGTCGCCACCTGCTCAAAAGATATCCTTAATTAGCACTTTCATGTTTTTAAGTGACTGCGGCCGCCACAAATACACCATAATATCAAATGTGGATAAGACGTCAGCGAAATCTTGGGATGTATCCGTAACTGCAATTACGTGGGATTACATAGTGCATTGGGCGTTGAATACACAATAGTGCCAAATATAGATAAGACCACAATGACAAATGACAGAGCCTCGCCTTGCGTGGTCTATACATATCTACAAACGAGAATACGTGTTATTGAGTGAGGCCCTAGGTGAAGAATACAGATAAATGTCAATTAGAGATAAGATTGCAGTGACAGTTTGACGTGGCTTGGCTGGTGGTTCAGGTAAGTGGGCAGTGAGTGAGTGAGTGAGTGTGCCAGTGCGACTCACTGAGTGTGGGACTGAGAGTGAGAGTGAGTGAAGGAAGGAAGGGAGGAGGAAGGAAGGCAAAGTCAACGGTGGAACTCTCACTCACTCACTCACTCACTCACTCACTCACTCACTCACTCACTCACTCACTCACTCACTTCAGTGGACTAACTGTGAGTCAGTGAGTGAGTCAGTGAGTCAGTACAGTGAGTATTGACAGCTCAATGTATCTATAACCAAGATTTTGTAGTTTTTGCATGGACTTATGACTGCAAAACAACGATATCCTGAATAAGGATAACCATGTAGCTATGTTCGTCGAAATGAGTGAGTGAGTGAGTGAGTGAGCTCGGGGGGATTGACCGCACTCACTCACCCACTCACCCACCCACTCACTCACACTCACCCACACTCACTCACTCACTCACTCACTCACTCTCGCGCTGTTGTTGGTCGTTCGTCGTTGGTCGTTGGTCGTCGTCGTTGTTCATTGGTCGCCGTTGTCCGTCGTCGCCGTCGTCGCCGTCGTCGTTGGTTGATTGATGACGATAGCAATGGCGGAAGCAATGGCGGAAGCAATGGCGACGGTGTCGTTGTCGTTGTCGTTGTCGTTGTTTTATGTTCCTTTACGTCGCCGCTGCGTTGTTGTTGTTGTTGTTGTTGCGCTGTGATTGTGGAGGGACGTCCCTCGCTGTTGTTGGTGGTGGTTGCTGAGGTTGTCAAAGCCGACGTCGATGGCGGTTGGGGTTTCGTGAACTTTGCGTCTGCTGCTTGTTGTCCTGTCCCTGCTACTTCTTGGCTCGTCTTTGTCGTGGGTGCGCTGTCCTCCATTCTTCGTTGTGCCAACCACCGTGCGGCGTGGGGGCAGTGACACGCACGAGAAGTCGTAGTAGTTCCGATCATACGACGTGTCTGCTGACGCATCGATGCCGAAGGCGACGCAGCGCTAGAAAAGAAAACCACTGTCGCGGCTCGCTAGAAGCGATGTACACAGCGGCAGTACTTGCGCAAGCTTTCAGGTGACACATTGGAGTCAGAAAACAAAGTTGTTGTAAAGTAACTCGTTTCTCGCAAAACGAGTTGATCACGGTTGCGCCAAACATTTTTTGTCCAGTGGACATCGTTGAATCTTTGTCGCTTTCAGAAAGCAGTGGCTCTGTCGGAGCTGCGCTTTCGCTGTTGCGGGGTTGGCTGCCATCATGGCACGCGCCTCTCCGTTCCGCATTTCGAGGCGGCATCGCGGTCGTTCTCTTGCAGCCCGTGCAGGCTGTTTCATGTTGGGGTTCATCTTGGTGATTTTGCTCTCCGACAAGGCTCGTGAAACATTTCTTGGACCTGGCGCTCGAGACGCCCTATCTGGCTCGTTCCCCGGTCGCCGCGAACTTTCCGACAACGCAACAACGGCAGCTGTCTTCGATCTCGCCAGTAACCACTGCAACTTGACATGGGCGCTGGATATCTGGGCTTATGAGGACTACTACAACCGTGCGTGGTTTGCTTGCTTGGTGTACATTTTTGGAATCCTCTTCATCTTCCTCGGCATCGCGGTGGTGTGCGATGACTTCTTCTGCACGTCGCTGGAAGTCATTTGCGAGAAGCTGAACCTCAGCGAGCAAGTCGCTGGCGCCACTTTTATGGCGGCCGGGTCATCGGCACCGGAGCTAGCAACGTCCCTCGTCACTGTGTTCACGTCCCGGAACAGTACCGGGCTTGGCACCATTCTCGGTTCGGCAGTTTTCAACTTGGTCATGATTGTGTCGATGTCGGGCATTTTCGGCAATGGGCCTCAGGGCAAAGTGCACCGCGCGTGTGAGACGGCCTCAGTCGCCGCTGGTGGCCCTGACAAGTTAGCACAAGGGCTTTTCCTGGACTGGCGACCTCTTGTGCGTGACGCTACCTTCTACGTGGCATCGTTGATCATCTGTGTCGTCTTCGCGCTGACCTCCATTACCGGCGAACAGTACGAAGGGGCTGACATCGAGTGCCAACCCGGATACAATTGGTGGGAGGGTCTCATTCTGGTTGTGCTGTACGGGGTGTACATCCTGGTCATGGTAAAGAATGACGACTTTATGGCCTGTTTGAAAAAGTGTGGCGGTATGCCGGCACACATCGACTACTACATCGAGTGGAACCGGAAAAAGAAAGAAGCCGCGAAGGAGAAGCTGGAAGAATCGTTCCGCCCCGACGCGTCACGTCAGCTTGTTCGACGCGACACGCTCGCCAAGCAGCAGTCCGAGATGGTCGTGAGCGAAGAAGATTCCCTGTCGCCCCACAAGCTCGGCCACCGCATCCATGGCGCATTTCAGAGCGCAGGACGCCGGCGGGTGCACCACAATGACGACGACGAAGAAGAGAAAGACGACACGGAAACCAAGCAGAGCCCTGAAACCTTGACCTCGCCCGGATCTGATCCAGGGATAGAGCTGACCAGTTTGAAGGCACAGGAGGATGCTCGCGCCGCTGAGCAGATTACGATCGAAACTGTCGAAGTGGAAGGTCATGATGACGCCGATGACGCTGATGAAAAGGCCGCGGAGCAGGCGAAGGAAGAGGAAGCCGCCAATATGAGCAACTTTAAACAGTTGCGCCAAATGGTGGACAACAGTGCGGTGTCCGATGACGAAAATGTAAAGTTGATCGCCTCCACGGTGGTCGATCTCCGCGACAGCATGGTTTCCCTGCAGGGTCGCCTGGTACCTTTGTTCAGGATGGCAACAACTGACTTCAAAGTGGATCCTGATTCCCTGTCGGAGGAGGAGGAAAAGAGCTGCTGTGCCCTGTGCTGTGGCAAAACGATGCAGGCTTTCTCGTGGCCGTGGCAAACAGTGTTCAAGATCACAATCCCCGCGTGCGAACGCGACTCGTACCAAAAGTGGGAAAAGGAGTCTATCCCGTATGCGGAAATTGCTGAAACGGAGCGCTCACATCTCGAACTGGATGACGACGAGGATGCAGAACTTGAAAACACCAAGTGGTTCCGCGGCAAGTACAGCAAACAGAAGGTGGATACGTGGTATGCCAGATCATACATGTATTGGCTTTCGTTCGTCATGTCGATCGTTTGGATTTGGCTGACGTCGTGGGGCATGGTCGACTTTGCGCTGCACCTTGGATGCCTCCTCAACATCGGCCCGTATATTATGGGTCTCGTTGTGTTGGCAGCCGGTACCTCTATCCCTGACACCCTGTCGTCGATCATGGTTGCCCGAGACGGCTTTGGTGACATGGTGCGTCTGAATTGTGTTTGCTGTGCGAGTGTGTGGAATTCTGTCTCTTACCCGCTGTGATTGCTGCGTTGCTTTACAGGCGGTCGCCAACGCAATTGGATCAAACGTGTTCAACATCTTCCTTGGCATTGGGCTACCGATGCTCTTAACGGAGTTCGCTTGGGGCGAGCCATTTATGACTACCGGCAGCGACCCAGCCGCCGTTCTCCTTGCCGGTGTTATGCTGGTGCTCATCACAATTATCATGATCATCATCTTCGTGGCGTCGCGATGGGTTCTTAGCAAGCCGCTCAGTGGGTTCCTGATGATTTTCTTCATTCTGTACATCGCCCTTTCCATCCTCTTTGAAGCAGAGCAACAGCTTGCATACGAACCCATCATGGCATGGCTGGACTACAAATGTGTGTAAGTTGTGGGGTGTCGCTTCGGACATCCTCAGAATCTGACTTCAGCAGAGGTAGAATATGTCAATTGAGCTCCCGACGTGGAGTCAGCGCTGCAAAAGGTTGGCGCTCCAACCACTAACCACAGCCCCTTGTATTGTTAAACTCTTAAACTTGTGACTCTAGTTTTCGACATTTCATTTGACAGACACAAAGCAAAGAAGACGAATCAACCCGGGAGTCCTGGACGGCTTCACAAAACATGTGGCCGTGGCAGAAAAGTTGTCTCTCAGTCAATGATTTAGTTTGCTAACGTTTAGTAAGACCGTGGGTGCAAGCCGGCGCAGTGGTACGGACACATAAGTTTCTGCCGAATCCTACGCACTGACTCACGGAACGCAACCCCATCACCCTCTCCGCAACCCAATGCAAGTGGGCGAATGGGACGCTCGGCGCACACTCTTAGTAGTGTGGGTTTGTCACGCGGTTATATTTCTGTGAGTCAGCAAGATGCGGCGAAGCGTTAGCACAGCACGTTGGACGCGGGAAGCGACGGCAACAGCACGAAACATTCGAAACATCATCGCAGTGGGCAAGGTGACCAACCTGTGCGTTCGCCGTTGGATCGTAAACAAACGAGTCGTTCAGGAACATGAGATCGGTGATGAACAGGAGAGCGAAGAAGATGAGGGTCGCCAGCCACATGATGGCAACTTCTGAGCTGGCAGCAAGCGCGAAGATTATCAACAGGATAAGCCACACAATTTGAAGCTTTCGCCGAAAGTTGAAGAACGGCTACAGGAGCACGCACAAAAAGGGACACAGCACGGCCACAATTAATGTTGGAAGAACGGTAAGCGAACTTTGGCCGTCCGAACACAGGTTGGAGGCAAGCGGACTTACCATCTTGTTGGCGGTCCTAAACTACGTGTCGACAGACTTTCTTTCTTCGGAAAAATCAACCACAACAGAAAACTAGGTCGATTATTGTCCGTCAGGATACAACTTCCTTGCTGGACTGGACTGATGGACACTTCTCTTTCGTCAGCGAAGAAGAGTTCGCTTGTACTGCACCACCACGAATGCCTCACCAACAGCACTTTCTTATCACCACATGTCTTCGCGTCTCATTTACGCCACGCCACATTCGCAGGTTGCCGCCTCGTTTTCACCGGCCGCCGCAAAAACCATTTCCGCGCAACACCCTGCAACACA
>Ga0213840_1002832_pt1 | contig 10321 bp, 6 predicted proteins | sample SWPATP22_FD_160132 | JGI IMG/M metagenome (GOLD analysis project Ga0213840, IMG submission 160132) | Coastal seawater microbial communities from Marineland, Florida, United States - SWPA TP2 #2 | ecosystem: Environmental > Aquatic > Marine > Coastal | place: USA: Florida | collected 2016-08-14 | reverse complement strand
TTGATCTCACCGAGCCAGGCGTCCGGGTCTGCGGAATCGTCCTTGAAGGGATTCGCGGCGTTGGCCCGGTACAGGTGCAGGTCTTTGGCGTTCATCTCGTCCGAATCATAGAGACCCTGAAGCCGGACGACTTCGGCACCCTGACCTGTCCGGGCAAGGGAGTCGAGGAAGAACTCGCCGCGTCGCTTGTTCTGGAACGGTTCTGCGCCAAGACGCTGATAGACAAAGGTATAGAGTGTCGACGCATTGAGAATGTCGTCTTTGAGAATGTTCTGCCGGTAGCACAGATCGGCCAGTTGAAGCAGCGCGGACCGGCGCGCAGCGTTCAAAATCGGCTGGACGCGTTCCCGGGACTTTCCGCCGATCCGGTACATCTCCAAACCGGTAGCCATGTCCGTCCAGCTCCACCTGCCGGATGTTACCGAGCTGACCAAGGCATCCCGGCCGTCAACAGACCGGAGCTTGGTGAGCCGCTGAACCAGCCTGGAATTGGAAATCTTGGACTTCCTCCCCCACCAAGCCAGCGCGCCCGGCCGCTTCTGGGCATCAATATGACGGCGGTGGACCGGGGCCGACCGGACCGCCCGCCGGGCCGAACGCAGGAGCCGGTCAAGGCGCATCGCAGCGACGAGCAAAGCCGCCATGAAAGCCACAACGAGAAGTGCCAGGAGCAACGGGTTGCGTGCGTAGGCAGCCACCACTACCAGGGCAAAGAGGACGGCTAAGGAAGCGGCGGCCGCTTTCTTCTTCGGGGACAGGCGCGCAATTCTGCGGAGAGCTTGTTGCAATTTCATTCGCTGGGCCTTCTAAATGTGCGGGTAGGTGGTGTGAGCGGGCTGAGACGCGACGGGATCCGGCACGCGGGCGAAGTGGCTGCGCATGTCCTCGTTCCTTGTGCCCCCCGGGGTGCCCAGGGTGCCCGGGACGGGGCCGATCTGCGGCGGCGGCCGGAAACCGTCCCACTGCTCGGCCACACTTTGCAGGAAGATGCTGTCCTCCGGATTCCAGGTGTGTCCGCCGTGTGCATCTGCGCCGGAGTGGCGTTGCATCATGTAATTCTGGCCGTGGGAGCGGTAGATGAGTCCCCCGGCGGCCTGGACTGCCTGCAGGAGGCAGCGGTCAACGGCGCGATGGACGGGCCGCCATCCGCCCAGCTGACGCAGCTCCTCCCTGCCGATCATCATGGTGCCGCCGGCAACGTGGTCCGAGTACTGCTCGCCGAGTGGTGGCCGGCGCGTGGTGATGTCCAGGCTTTCCAGGTACACGAATTCGACCTGGGCCCCGACCAGGGTGGCGCCGCTGAAGTCCTTTGCGTGGACGAGGTCCCGCAGGTGGTGCGGGCCGTACCAGTCGTCGTCGTCCATCTTGCAGACAAGATCGCCGCTGGCGGCGCGGACACCGGCGTTCAGCACGTCGCCAAAAATCATGTCGGCCGGAACGGAGCGCAGCTGCAGTGCGCCGGGATAATTCTCGACGGCGCGGCGGACCTCGGGCAGTTCAGCGTCGAAGCCGTGCAGGACCACCACCACTTCCAGGGATTCCCAGCTCTGGCGCGCCAGCTGATCCAATGCCGACGCCAGCTTCTCGGGCCGGCGGGTGGCCAGAATCACGCTCACGGACGGCGAGGGAAGCAGCGGCTTGCCCAGCTGGCCCAGCAGAGTGTTCCAGACGGCCTTCGGGCTGAAGTTGTCCAGGGCCGTCCGGCGAAGCTCGATTGACTTCGATTCCCGCAGCACCCGGGGGTCATCGGCGTAGAAAGCCTCAATACGTTCCACCAGCTGGTCGCCGAGCAGGGACCGTACAGGGTCGGACAGTTCCCGCGTCAGCAACGGCACACCGGCGACGGCCAGCTGGCTGATGCGCCGCGCCAACTGCCAGTCGAGACCGCCGAAGCGGGCGCCATCCACTTCAAGGTAGTCGTGGGGCCGCAAGGCGGCGAGGGCGCCTTCGCTCAGCTCTCCCCCGACGCCGAGCTCGCCCGGCTCGAGGGCAAGCGCGGGCTTCTCCGGGTAGGGCAAGAACCCCATGGGTGAGACGACGGCGGTGTCAACGGGGGGCAGTACCGTCCCCGGCGGAGTCCAGACCGGCGGGATCACCCGCCCGGGGTGGACGGCAATTTGCTCGCTGAGCTGCTGGGTGAGCTCGCTGCGCCCGATCAGCACGTCCACGGAATAGATGTCGTCCGGCTCGGGGCTCAAGAGCTGCTCCGTCATGAAGCTGCCCAGGGAGTCCCCGGCGAGCCAGGCGCTGGCGGGGGGTTCGGTGAAACCGACCCGCAGTCCGCCCAGCACCGGCCGCGGCGCAGCAGCCGGACAGCAGCCCAGCGCGGCGAGGGCCGCAGAATGCACGTTGACCCATTTGCCGCCTTCGACCGCCACCGCGAGGCCGAGCCCAGGGACGGTCATGGCCGATGTCCCGGCCTTGTCCCGGAGGCTGCGCGGGGTCCAGACCGGCAGATCGGCGGCCGGGAAGAGTCCCCGGATCACCAGCACGAAGCGCCGCGCCCGTCCCTCGCTGCGGAACAGCGGGAGCAGTGCCCGGGCCTCGGCCAGCGACTCCGCCTGCACCACGTAGCTGTCCCACCACAACTGCTCCGCCGGAACGCCGTGTTCCCAGTCGGAGCCGATCCGGGGATCGCGGTGCTCCCAGTCCGTACGGGCGTAATCCAGCCCAAGGTCCAATGCCAGCTGGGCCACGGGATGGTCGGCAGAGCCGACCGCGACGCTCTTGATCTGCATGCTGCTAGCTCCCCGCCCGGCGGGTGCGGGCCTTGAGCCGGCCCAGGATATAGGCGGGGCCCTTGCGGGCAATGGCCCGGGCACGTGAAATGCCCCGGCTCGGGGCGAACCCCTGCTCCAGGCGGCGGCGCTCGACTTCGGACTTCTTCAGCCGTGCCTCGAGCTGGCGGATCCGCTGCTCGTAGTCCAGCCGGGTGGCGCTGTCCGCCGCGTCCCGGACCACGATGTTCAGGTCAAGGGTCGCCGCGGCGCCCTTGCGCAGATGCAGCTTGGGCTTGGGCCGCCGGAAGTCATGCAGGCCCAGGGCGCTGCCGGAGACCCAGCGTTCGCCGCCGGCGCTACGCGCTGACTTCTCCGGGTCACCGGCTTCCCGCAGCTCACGAAGGGTGGCCGTTTGCCACAGCTCGATCGCGCCGGGCTGCCCGTCCACCAGGGCTCTGAGGACCAGCGCCTGCGTCTGCCGCAGGCTGTCGATCATCGCCTCCAGCGAGTGCAGGCCCAGGGCCGTTCCCGCGCTGAGCACCAGCGTATAGTCGGCCTCGGCAAGGTGCTGTCCGTCGGTCCGGAGAAACGAGAAGCGCGGGTCGGTGGCAAGCCACTCTTCCAGCTTGGGACGGCTGCCGTCCTGAACGAGAATGTCGACGGCGAAGTCCTGGCAAGCGGAGCCGAAAAGCGATGCGACGGTCCCCGCAATCTCCAGATCCGTTGCCTTTGCGGCCCGAACCAGGATCCGGACCAGCGGAGTCTCGCGCCGCGGCGTGTGCAGGGCCTTGAGTGCAAAGCCGGCGTTGCGCAGCTCTTCTTCAATGGACGCTGACACGGCGTGGCTTCCCCTATCCACTTACGCTGGCCCCTACCGGCGTGTGCGGCCGGCCGGAGTCCGCAATCTCGTGCTGGTTCCAGATGCCCTTGGTGTCGATGACCTGCTTGCCTTCCAGGGACAGGAAGTCAAGGGTCAGGAATTCATCATGGTCCACCAGAAGCATCACCAGGTCTGCCGCGGCTACGGCTTCCTCCATGCCGTGGAGCCCGGAGAGCCCGGACGCTGTCAGGGCCGTGGGGAGCTCCTCGACGTTGGGGTCAACCACCAGGACCGTGCTCTGCGGCAACTGCCGGACCAGTTCCTGGACGATCGTCACCGACGGCGACTCCCGGACGTCGTCGATGTTGGCCTTGAAGGCCAGGCCAAGGACGGCCACGGTGGCCCCGGGCTGGTCGGCAAGTGCCTCCACAGCCTGCCGGACTACGTGGTGCGGCTTGGAGTCGTTGACTTCGCGGGCCGTCCGGATCAGGCCGGAGTGCTCCGGGACGGCGTCGACGATGAACCAAGGATCCACAGCGATGCAGTGCCCGCCCACGCCGGGGCCGGGGCGAAGAACGTTGACGCGGGGGTGGTGGTTCGCGAGCTCGATCAGCCTCCAGACGTCGATGCCCAAGGTGTCGCAGATCAGCGAGAGCTCATTGGCGAAGGCGATGTTGACGTCGCGGAACGTGTTTTCCACCAGCTTGGTCATTTCAGCGGTGGTGGCATCGGTCAGCAGGATCTGACCCTGGCAAATGACCTCGTACAGCCGCTTGGCCAGCTGGGCGCCCTCCTCGGTGAGGCCACCGATCACGCGGTCGTTGGTGACGATTTCGATCATGATCCGGCCCGGCAGGACTCGCTCCGGGGAGTGCACAACGTGAACCTGCTTCTTCCCGGGAGCCTCGTCGAGTGACAGGTCCGGCCGCAGTTCCAGCAGATGCGCGCCCAGCCGCTCCGTGGTGCCGGGAGGCGACGTCGATTCCAGGACCACCAGTTCGCCGCCGCGGAGCTTGGGCGCGATGGCCTCGACGGCGCTGCGGAGGTAGGAGAGGTCGGCGCCGTTGCCCTCGGCGAGAGGGGTGGGCACAGCGATGATGAACGCGTCGGCCGCGGGCACGGTGGACATGGCAACGAGGTTGCCCAGGCTGACCGCGCCTGAGACGACCACGCCCATGTCGGGTTCCACGAAGGGAACCTCGCCCCGGTTGACGGCGTCAATGGTCGCCTGTTTCACGTCGACGCCGGCCACGCGCTTGCCTTTGGCGGCGAAGCTGGCCGCGGTGGGCAGGCCGATGTAGCCAAGTCCGATGACGGCAACATCAAAAATCGTCTCGTCCATGTCTCCCCTAAACTAAAATGTGGTCTTCGGGCGAACCGAAGAACTGAATCTTTGAAGAAGCCAGGAGCTCTTCATTGGTGATTGGCCAGGTGTGCGACGACACGTCGGCGCCGCGCATCTGGCAGTAATTGAAGCGGTCCGCCGAATAGATACGGGCGCCCGCCTCGATGACGTCGCTGAGGAAGCGCGAGTCTTCTCCACGTTGCAGCGGCTCGAACGGAAACCGCTGGAAGGTGTCGGTGGCGGCGAATATGGTGGGCCCGGACACTGCTTCCACGTAGCGGTGTTCCAGCTGCGGGTTGCGCAGGATGGTTGCCCCGGCACCGGCAAGATGCATGTAGTGCGCCCGCTTTCCCACGACCTCGGCTTCGGAGTACATCATGGCGTGGACCTGGTCGCCCAGGTACAGGGGGCTGTAGATGTCGTCGTCGTCCCATTTGGTGGCGAACCGCCCGTCGGCGTGCGCCACGAGCGAATTGAGGCACTCGCCGAGCATCGTCTGCTGCGGTTCCTGGAGAACGACGACGTCGGGAATCCCGGCTTCCAGGCACTTTCGCCGGAACGCGGCATCGTCGATCTCAAAACCGTGGGCCAGGTAGATCAGCTGGACATCCACGCCCTGCTGGGCAGCCACCCCGGCAATGACGTGCTCCAGTTGCTGCGGGCGGAAGCTTGAAACGAGGACCGACACCTGGGCCCGGGGTGCCGCTGCGGCCAGCTCCGGCCGCGCCGCCGACGCGATGGACTGTGCCCGGTGGCTGAAGGTGTGCTCCGCCCAGATCCTGCGCTGGGCCTTGTGGACGAGGCGCTGTGCATAGTCCGGGTTGGCGGTCAGTGCCTTCAGCAGGTGCGCGGCATCCTCGCGCGTGTCTGCCGTGGGGATTTCCCTGTCCGGGAAAAATTCGGTGATGGCCAGGCTGGGGGTCGAGACAACGCAGGAGCCGGCCGCGGTGATCTCAAATATCCGCCGGGCGCACATGGACGGCGAGTCCGTGACGGAGTTGACGTTGAGGAAGACTTTGTACGCCTTGTAGGCGGTCAGCATCTGCTTGTAGGACAGCGAGCCCACAACGTGCTTCTTGAGGATTCCGGGGAATTGGTACTGCGGCTGCCTGCCCAGCTGGCGCGAAAAGATTTCGAATCCGGGGCGCTTGCCCGCCGTCGCGTCCACGGCCGCTCCCAGCAGGTACTCCATCTGCCGCCTGCGGTCCTCGTACTTGTGCGCAAAGTACATGCCGGCGAAGGCGATCTCGCGGGCGTGCCAGCCGTGCCGGGGCCGGGCCGGGTTGTGGATGCGGGGCTGCGCGGCGAAGGGCAGCACGGATATCCGGTCGTGGCCCAGATCCGCCCGGTAGCGGGGCAGCATGTTGGCGTCGGTGGTGAAGACGTGGTCGAACAGTTTCGCGGCGGGGAGGAAGTCCTCGTAGTGCGGCGGGTCCTCCTTGTTCCAGAAGACCGCCGGAAGTCCTGCCGCCCGGCACCCCGCAACCAGGTCCTGGAAGACAGCCGAAGGCCCCGCCGGGCCGGTGATCTTCCCCCGCCAGAGTCCGGCGTTGCCTGCCCAGGCGGATTCGACGACGACGAAGTCCAGCGCCTCGTCGCGCAGCTGCTGTTCCCAGCTGTCGGGCCTGAGCGCCACGATGGTCCACTCGGCGGAGAAGGCCGCCGCGGAAAAGTCGTCCATGATGATGCCCACGCGCAGCTGCGGGTTCCGTGGCTGCGCAACGTCAACAGCCGCTTCCCTGAAGATCAGGTGCCGGGCGCGTCCCAAGCCGCGCCAGGCGCCTTCTGCGCCGCGGACGCCGGACAGGCTGGCCTCATCACGCTCGGCAGTGCTGCGGTGCAGGTAGCTCTTGACCTGTCCCATGCCGCCCTGGCGGGCGTGCCACATCGCCCGGCGCCAGTACGCCGTCTTATCTCGAAAACTCATTATCTACCTGGACCGCTTCCAGCCGTTGGGGAGAAGCGTGGTCCGCATTTCGGGCAGGCTTGCCATCAGCTCGGCCCGGATCTTGCGGCCGTAGTCGGCGTTGCCCTCGTTCATGCGCCAAATGAAGTTCCGGTATTCCTTGGCGACCTCGTCGGGGGTTCCGTCCATGATGAAATCGCCCTTGTCGATCCAGATGGCACGGTTGCACATGCCGGTAATGGTCCCGAGGCTGTGACTGACCACGAACACAGTTCCGGCCTGAGCCGTGACCTTCGCCATCCGTTGCTTGGACCGGTCCTTGAACTGGGCGTCGCCGGTGTTCAGGGCCTCGTCGATGAGCAGGATTTCGGGATCGACGGCCGCGGCGATGGCGAAGCGGAGGCGTGCGCCCATGCCCGAGGAATAGGAGTTCATCGGGTGGTAGACCTCGTGCTCCAGGCCGGACATCTCCACAATGTCATCGAATTTGGCATCGATTTCAGCATGGCTCATGCCCATGGCCAGGCAGCCGAGCCGGATGTTCTGGGCACCCGAGATGGAGCTGATGAGGGCGGCGTTGACGCCCAGCAGGATGGGGTTGCTCGAGGCATAGACGCTGCCGGTGTCAGGGATGATCAGCCCGGCAAGGACCTTCATCAGGGTGCTCTTGCCGGAGCCGTTGCGGCCGATAATGCCGATTGAATCGCCCTGGTTGGCAACGAAGGAGATCTTGCTCAACGCCTTGGTCTTGACCGCCGTGTCACCGAGGCGCCGGTTCCTCAGGCTCTTCACGATCGAGGTCCTGGCATTGGTGCGGCCAGGCGTCTGGTTCTTGGTCCGGTAGACGACCGAAATGTCGTCCACCACGACTGTTGGCTCGGCGATGGGGCCGCCGGCTACATCAGACACGTCCATAGCTTTCCTCTCCGCGCCAGAAGACAAAGAGTCCGGCCGCGACCGATCCCAGGGCCCACAGACCCAGAACTGACCAAGCCCGCCAGGACGGTGTGGTGTTGTAAAGAACCGTGTCGCGGATGACTTTGATGACCTGGAAAACAGGGTTGAAGTCCATGATGGCCCGCATGACCGGGTATTTGCCGAAGCGGTCCTCCGCAAAAAAGACCGCCGAGACGTACATCAGGAAACGAATGATAAAGGAAAGCAGGTGGCTCAGGTCCGGGATTTTGAGAAGCACCGGCGCCAGCAACATGCCAATCCCCAGATTGAACAGGAATTGAAGCAGGATCGCGGGAATGATCAGCAGCCACCGCCACGTGATTTCCTCGGCCGGTGCCGTGAAGATCACGAAGAGCAGCATGACGATAGTCACGGGAATGTTGGAGAGCAGCTCCCGCACGTTGACGGCAATGGGCAGAGATGCACGGGGAAACTGGAAGGCCCGGATCATGGACGTGTTACTGGTAAGCGACTTGGCTCCGCCCAGAATGGAACGGGTGCTCATCTGGAAGGTAAAGACACCGATGATCAAGTAGCCGATGAAGTTTTCAATGCCCTTGCTGGTGCCTAGGAACACGCCAAAAATCAGGTAGAAACTGAGGCCGTTCAGCACCGGAGTCAGGACGAGCCACGCCGTACCCAGGTGGGTTTTGTCGTGGCCGCTCTGAACCCGTGAGCGGGCGTCGAAGAAGATAAAACTCCGACGATCCCACAACTGAACCAAATAGTCCAAAAGATCGGGCCTCTGCCCCACCTTGCTCAACCGAACAAGGTTCACGGGCACAGAGACGGTGGGCGCCTTGGTCTGCTCCGCTTCCGTTTTTTCCTGGATGCTCATCAGATCGTTACTCCCAGCATTTCCAACTCTCTTGCCAGGGCAACCGCGTTGGCGGCCCACGTTCTCTCCTGCAACACACGTTCCCTGCCTGCAGCGCCAAACTCCGCCGCGAGCTGCGGATCCGTCAGCAGTTCCCGGATTGCGTCGGCCAGTGAGACAGGGTCCCCTGCCTCGGCCAGGAGGCCGGTCACCCGGTCCTCGACGATTTCCGCCAATGCCGGTAAGTCGCTGGCCACTACGGGCCGGGCGCAGGCCATGGCCTCCACGGGCTTGAGAGGTGTCACGGAACGAGTCACCTCCAAGTCCTTGCGCGGCACAACGAATACATCCAGCGCTTGATGGTACAGGGCCGTCTGGCTCCGGGGCACGCGGCCCGTGAAGACAATGCGGCTGGCGAACCCGCTCCGCTGCGCCTGAATCTGCAGCGATGGCAACGAGGAACCGTCACCCACGATCAGGAGACCGAGCTGTGGAATGTCCGCCGCGAGCAGCTCAAATGCGGTTAGGAGGTCCTCGATCCCTTCATAGGGTACCAAGCTGCTGACGGTCCCGATAAATTGCCCGTCTTCCGGGAGCCCGAGCTCACGCCGGGCGCTGGCCTTGTCCGGCGGCTCGGCGAGGAAGTTTCCGCCAACAGCATTGGGGGCAATGATGACCTTATTGGCGGGGATGCCGGCGGCGACGATGTTGGTCTTCATGGCCTTCCCGAGGGTCAGCACGAGGTCCGAGTCCCGCATGACCTCAGCTTCCCGGTTCTGAAATAGCCGGTACCTCTCGCTGTTGCGCGCCTCGGGCCCGCGGGTGGAAGCCCAGGTGTCGGCCAGTTGGCCGCGGACCTCGTAGACCCAAGGAATTCCGAGAGCCTCGGCCACGGCCCGCACCACCAGTCCGTTGACATAGTGCGTGGTGGTCTGCAGCACGCTCGGCTTGAATTCCACGGCCACGGCGAGAAGTTCCTCGGCCTGCTGCTGCAGCCGGGCATCGATGGTCGGGGCCATCGTGGCGGGAAGGAGCCGGTGGTAACGGATCCCATCCACGGTGTCCGTGGCCTTGGCGAGGAGCTTACCCACCTGCACGGGATAGCCCATCCTGGTGACCGCCAGCACGTCCCAGCCGGCCGCCTGCTGCGCCAACAGCGTGGAGTGGGACCGCTGGGCGTAGCCGCTGGCGGTGTGCGGCAGCGAGTTGGTCAGCAGATGAAGGATCCGGCCGGGGACCGGTGCGTAGGCTTGGCGGTCCAGCGATGGCGATGCGTCGGTCAGTATTGCCGCCTCAGCGGCCAGGCGCGCCCGTTGCCGCAGTCCCGCGGCCGCCGACCCGTCGAGCGCCTGAACGGCTTCACTGACGTGGCCGTCGTACCACAGGCGCCGTGCCCGGGCCTGCTTGAGGCGCTGCGCCGTGCCAGCTTTGGCAAGGAAGACGTCCGAGACTTCCGGGAGGTTCGCCGCGAGGGCGACGTCGGCCAGGCGCCGGGCGCGCTCTCCGTGGACGGTTCCGCCGGCCGCGATGCGCAGCCGCCGTTCGACGTCGGCGTCGTCCCCGGCGGCGAGTGCCGCAAACAGCACGGCCGCGGAGGTGGAGTTCTTCGGAGCCAGCCGACACACGCGTTTGGCGAGCGGGAGCACGGCCGAGGGCAGCCTGCGCGAAAGCTGCAGGAACAAGATGACAGGATCGTCAGTAAGGTGCTGGCGGACAACGCCCTGGGCCAGCCGGACGTTGTTGAGGAGTTGCATCA
>Ga0213840_1002830_pt1 | contig 10328 bp, 8 predicted proteins | sample SWPATP22_FD_160132 | JGI IMG/M metagenome (GOLD analysis project Ga0213840, IMG submission 160132) | Coastal seawater microbial communities from Marineland, Florida, United States - SWPA TP2 #2 | ecosystem: Environmental > Aquatic > Marine > Coastal | place: USA: Florida | collected 2016-08-14 | reverse complement strand
CCTCGGCAAGGCCAAACACCTCAATGTCACGGTGGAGCAGGGGGCCCTCACCGTTCGCATGACGGCCATCTGAGGCCGCCGGCCGCGGTTGTGGGCGGCCATTCACCATCGGCTGTCCCACGTGGTCAGGCCGGGGCTAACTGAGTACTACCCGGAGGCTTCGCCGGACGGTCGTTCGCAAAGGCAAGTAATAGGCACTCGTGACGGGCAGCCCGGACACCGGCTTGGATAGGCAGTGGCATCATACCGATGTCGCCGTCTAGCGAACTGGGGGTTGGCTGTGGCGATTCCAGCCGTAGATTCTGAGCTCATGGCCTCTCCGGCCCCGTTGCGGGTCGCCGTCATCGGCGCAGGGTACTGGGGACCGAATCTGGCCCGCAATTTCAAGGCCGCTCCTGACTGGGAGCTGGCAGCAATCGTGGACATGGACCGTGTCCGGGCCGCCCGGCTGGCCGCCGCCCATGGAGACGTCGCGGTGTGCGGGTCTGTCGAGGAGCTCCTGGACACGGTCGACGTCGACGCCGTCGCCATCGCGACGCCGGCGCACACCCACCACGGCATCGCCCTCACGGCACTGCGTGCCGGAAAGCATGTGCTGGTTGAAAAGCCGCTGGCAGACGGGCGGGCCAAGGGCCTCGAAATGGTCGAGGAGGCCGAACGCCGCGGCCTGGTCCTGATGGCCGACCACACGTACTGCTACACCCCGGCCGTCCTGAAGATCAGGGAACTGATCAACGACGGCTCCTTGGGCGACATCCTGTTCATCGACTCGGTTCGGATCAATCTTGGTCTCGTCCAGCCGGACGTGGACGTCTTCTGGGACCTTGCCCCGCACGACTTGTCCATCCTTGACTTCATCCTTCCCGGCGGCCTGAGGCCGGCCGAAGTGTCGGCTCACGGCGCGGACCCCCTCGGCACCGGAAACGCCTGCGTGGGCCACCTGACCTTCGCGCTGGCCGGCGGCGGCATGGCCCACGTCCACGTGAACTGGCTGAGCCCCACCAAGATCAGGCAACTGGTGGTCGGCGGCTCCCGTCGCACGCTGGTCTGGGACGATCTGAACCCGCAGCAGCGGCTCAGCGTCTACGACCGCGGGGTCAGCCTGGACGCACAGTCCCGGTCCGCGGCGGAGAAGAAGGCATCGGCGATTTCTTACCGGCTGGGAGACACCTGGTCCCCGGCACTGCCCGAACACGAGGCCCTCGGCCAGATGGTGGCCGAATTCGCCAGCAGCATCTGGCAGCGGCGGCCGGCGCGGACCAGCGGGGCCGCCGGCCTCCGCGTACTTTCGGTGCTGGAGGCGGTCAGCAACAGCCTCAGCACGGACGGGCGGCCAAGCGCCGTAACAGGAAACGAACTTCAGCTGGAAGGAAGACGATGAGCACACTGCAGGGGGCCACGGTCCTGGTAACCGGCGGAGCCGGAACCATCGGGTCCACAATCGTTGATCATTTGCTCGCCGCGGGGGCCGGGCGGATCGACGTCCTCGACAACCTGGTCCGCGGACGCCGGGCCAATCTCGATGAGGCCATGGAAAGCGGCCGGGTGCATCTGGTCGAAGGCGACCTGCGCGACCGCGACCTCGTCCATGACCTCACGCGGGGCAAGGACATCGTCTTCCATCAGGCCGCCATCCGCATCACCCAGTGCGCGGAAGAGCCCCGGCTTGCCCTGGAGGTGCTGGTCGACGGCACGTTCAACGTCCTGGAAGCCGCTGCCGCCCACCGCATCGACAAGCTCATCGCGGCCTCCAGCGCCTCGGTCTACGGCATGGCGGAGGAGTTTCCGACCACGGAGCGGCACCACCATCACAACAACGACACCTTTTATGGGGCGGCGAAGTCCTTCAACGAAGGCATGGCCCGCAGCTTCCGGACCATGACCGGGCTGGACTACGTGCTGCTGCGCTATTTCAACGTCTACGGGCCGCGGATGGACGTGCACGGCCTGTACACCGAGGTGCTGGTGCGCTGGATGGAGCGGATCGCGGACGGCCAGCCGCCGCTGATTTTCGGTGACGGCCGGCAAACCATGGATTTCGTCCATACCAGGGACATCGCCCGCGCCAACATCCTGGCGGCCGGGAGCGACGTCCGCGAGGGCGTGTACAACGTGGCGAGCGGCGCCGAAACGAGCCTGCTGGAACTGGCTGAGGCGCTGTTGCGGGCGATGGACTCGGAACTGGCGGTGGAGCATGGCCCGGACCGTGCCGTCAACGGCGTCGTGCGCCGGCTGGCGGACACGTCGGCGGCCGCACACGATCTCGGTTTCACCGCCGAAACCGGGCTCGAGGAGGGCCTGCGCGAACTTGTCAGCTGGTGGCGTCCGCTGCGCGGCGAAATCGCCGCCGCCAGGGTGGGTGGTGTGCGATGACTATCGACCACGACCAGCTCCAAGAGCAGGCGCTGACCCGGATCAACGTCATGAAGCCGTGGCTCGGGGACGAGGAAGCCGAGGCCGTTGCCGAGGTGATCGCCTCCGGCTGGGTGGCGCAGGGTCCCCGCGTGGCCAGGTTCGAGGACGCTTTTGCCGCCTCGCAGCAGGCCGGGCACGCCGTCGCCGTGTCCAACTGCACCACCGCGCTGCACCTGGCGTTGAAAGTGGCCGGCATCGGCCCGGGCGACGACGTCGTGGTCCCCTCCTTCTCCTTCATCGCCACCGCCAACGCCGCCACCTACGTAGCCGCCCGGCCGGTGTTTGCCGACGTCGAAGCGGACACCGGGAATGTGTCCGCACGGACCATCGCGGCAGCCCTCACGCCGGCCACCCGTGCCGTGATCGTCGTGGACCAGGGCGGGATGCCCGTGGACCTGCACCCGATCCGGGAGCTGTGCGACCCGCTGGGCATCACCGTGATCGAGGATTCGGCCTGCGGTGCGGGGTCAACGTACCGGGGACGTCCGGTAGGGGCGGGGGCCGAGCTCGCCGCGTGGTCCTTCCATCCCCGCAAGATCCTGACCACGGGCGAGGGCGGCATGCTGACCACCAGCAACCCGGAATGGGCCGCCCGTGCCCGCCAGTTGCGTGAGCATTCCATGAGCGTTTCCGCGAACGATCGGCATGCCGCGCGGCTGGCGCCGGCCGAGGAGTATCTGGAAATCGGGTTCAACTATCGGATGACGGATCTGCAGGCGGCGGTCGGGCTGGTACAGCTGGGCCGGCTCCAGGAGGCCGTCGCCCGCCGCCGCGGAATCGTCGCCGGCTACCGGGCGGCCCTGGCCGACGTCGAAGGCCTGCGGTTCAGCCAGGACCCCGCCTACGGCACCAGCAATTTCCAGTCGTTCTGGTTCGAAGTCCTGCCGGACTTCGGGATGGGCCGGGAGGAACTGCTGGCCCACCTCGCCGACGACGGCATCTCGGCCCGGCGCGGCATCATGGCCGCGCACCGGCAGCCGGCCTACGCCCGGATGGACACCGGCGACGCCGATCTGTCCGTGACGGAACGGCTCACCGACAACACCCTGATTCTTCCCGTCTACCACCAGCTGACTCCGGACGAGCAGTTCCGGGTGATCCACTCCCTTCGGAGCGCCGGCGGGCGGAACCATGGATGAGCTGCTCCTCATCGCCGCAAGCGGCCTCGCCCGTGAAGTCCTCGCCGCCGTCCGGGAAAGCGGACGGTTCAACGTCATCGGAATCCTTGACGACGACGCCGGCAAGACGGGGGCCATGGTGGACGGCGTCCGCATCCTGGGCCCGGCGAGTGATGCCCTCCGCTACCCGGGAGCCGGCGTGGTGGTCTGTGTCGGCTCCGGCACCGGGCGCGCCCGGATCGTGGACCGGCTGGCCGAACTCGGACTCCCGGACCGCAGCTACGCCACCGTCGTCGACTCGTTGGTCCGGGTCCCGGCCGGATGCCGGATTGGCCGCGGCAGCGTCCTGCTGGGCCATGTCACGCTGACCGCCGGGGTCACCCTGGGGGAGCATGTGGTGGTGATGCCCGGCGTGACGCTGACTCACGACGACGTCGTGGAGGACTTCGCCACGTTCGCGGCCGGAGTGTCACTGGGCGGCGGTGTCAGAATCGGGCGCGGAGCCTACCTCGGCATGAACGCCAGCGTGCGCGAAGGCGCCTCGGTAGGGGCGGGCGCCACCATCGGCATGGGCGCGGCCGTCCTGGCCGACGTGCCGGACGACCAGACCTGGGTGGGTGTGCCGGCACGGGTTCTGCGGGCCGGAATTCCGAGCGGAACGGCGGCCTAGTCCCATGGGAACACGCACTGCAGCCGCGGATCAGCAAAGCTCACCGCCGAACCTTAACCCCAATGCGCGCCACGGAATCCTCGTGCTCCTGACCCTCTACCTGGCAGCTCTCGGCTGCATCGGTTTCTGGCCCACACCGGTGGACCGGCCCCTGTCCGGCTTCCTGGATGACGTCTTCTCGGCGTTGCACGAGAACCCGCTGACAGCCGGAATCAACTATGGCGTCGTGGAGGGCACGGCCAACGTCATCCTCTTCATCCCGCTGGGCCTCTTCCTCGCCCTCCTGCTGCCCGTGCGCAGGTGGTGGCTGGCCGCCCTTGCGGGTCTTTTCACCTCCGTGGCGATCGAAGCTGTCCAGTACCTGCTGCTCAGCCAGCGCCAGGCCAGCCTCCGGGATGTCACGAACAACGCCCTCGGCGCGTTGCTGGGCGCCCTGGTGATCAGGCTGGCACGCACGCGGCCGCCGGCACGCAACCCTCAGCCCAAACCCAGTCCGGGAACCACCAACGGCAGGAGCGACATGACAACGGTGGCCGATTCGGCAGACGTGGCCGAAACCGCCAGCATCGGTGAAGGCACCCGGATCTGGCATCTCTCCCAGATCCGCGAGGGCGCGGTCCTGGGCAGGAACTGCAACATCGGCCGGGGCGCGTACGTCGGACCGGGGGTGCAGATCGGGGCTAACTGCAAGCTGCAAAACTATGCGCTGGTCTATGAGCCCGCCCGCCTGGCCGACGGCGTTTTCGTCGGTCCCGCGGCAGTGCTGACCAATGACCTGCACCCGAGAGCCATCACCCCCGACGGCACGCTCAAAGGCTCCGATGACTGGGTGGCCGTCGGGGTCACCATCGGTGAAGGTGCCTCCATTGGCGCCCGCGCCGTGTGCATCGCCCCCGTCTGCATCGGCGAGTGGGCCACCGTGGCGGCGGGCGCCGTCGTGACCAAGGATGTGCCCGCTTTCGCCGTGGTTGCCGGCGTGCCCGCACGGCAGATGGGCTGGGTGGGTGAGGCCGGCCATCCGTTGAAGCAGGACGACGGCGGAAGCTGGCTGTGCCCGGTCACCGGCCGCCGGTACGTCGAATCCAACGGGCAGCTGCAGCCCGAGAAGAACTCCTAAGGGGGCGAAGACTTATGACTGACAAAGTGGTTTTGGGCGGCACCCCCGTGGATCTTGTGGATCCGGAGGCAGCCCTTGACGTCATTCTGGACAGGGCGGCCGGGCCCGGCGGCCGTCCGCTTGCCGTGGCGTCAGTGAATCTGGACCACCTCCATCATTTCGGCACCGGGGGGCGCTGGGCGGGGACCCTGCACGCGGACCCCGCCAGCACGGCCGACTGGCTCTATCTGCTTGACGGCGCACCCCTTGTTGCCCAGTCCCGCAGGCTTACCAGGCGCCGCTGGCCCCGCCTGGCCGGCAGTGATCTCGCGGCTCCGGTCCTGGCCCGCGCGGAAGAACGGGGCCTCCGGGTGGGATTCCTGGGCGGGTCCGAGGAAAGCCACCGGCTCCTGGCGGCCAAAATCGCCCGGGAACATCCGCGGCTCACGGTCGCGGGCATGTGGTCGCCATGCCGGGACGACCTCGCCTCCGCTGTTGCGTCGAAACAGCTCGCCGGCAGCATTGCCGGCTCCGGCGCGCAAATCCTGTTTGTCGGCCTGGGCAAGCCCCGCCAGGAGCTCTGGATGGACCGGTACGCAGGACTCACCGGCGCGGGCGTCCTCCTGGGCTTCGGCGCCGCAGTGGATTTCCTGGCCGGCCGGGTGAGCCGCGCACCCCAATGGGTGAGCGACCACGGGCTGGAATGGGGCTTCCGGCTGGCTCTGGAACCCCGGCGTTTGGCCGGACGCTACCTGGTCGACGGGCCTCCCGCCTACCTCAAGCTCCGAACCCAGTCCCGCACGCTTCCGCCCGCCCTCCCTGAACACCCCACAGGCGGCGTGCCGGCCGAACGAACCCCGGGCCGCTTCACCGGGCCGGACGGATCGGCGGACATCGCGGTCGTCGTCGTTACCTATAACAGTTCCCGGGACATCAACGGCCTGCTGACCAGCCTGCGCGCGGAAACGCGGGATCTGACCCTCCGCGTGCTGGTGGCGGACAACTCCTCCGGCGACGGCACGCTGGGACTGGTCCGCCGCCGTCACCCGGACGTCATCGCCTTCTCCACCGGCGGCAACCTGGGATACTCCGGCGGGATCAACGCCGCCATGCGCCGGGCCGGGGACGCGGCCGCCGTGCTGGTGCTCAACCCGGACCTGCGCGTTGAAGAAGGCAGCCTGAAAACATTGCAGCTTCGGCTGCAGGCCTCACAGGCCGGCGCTGTGGTGCCCCGGCTGCTTGAACCCAGCGGGGCGCTCAGCCCCACGCTGCGCCGCGAACCAAGCATTGCGCGGGCCGTCGGTGATGCGCTTCTGGGGCGTCGCGCGGGCAACCGGCCGGCGTGGCTCGCCACAAGTGACTTCGATGCCGAAAGCTACGCCCACCCCCACCCGGTTCAGTGGGCGACGGGCGCTGCGCTCTTGGTGCGGCGCGCGGTGGCAGACGCGCTGCCGTGGGACGAATCGTACTTCCTGTACTCCGAAGAGGTGGATTTCTTCCGGCGGCTGCGGATGCTGGGGGAAACCGTCTGGTACGAACCTGCCGCGACCATGACCCATGTGGGCGGCGGGTCCGGCGCGGCGCCGGAGCTGAACGCACTGCTTGCGGTCAACTCCGTCCGCTACATCCGCAAGTACCATTCGGCAGCCTACGCGGCTGCCTTCCACGGCGCCGTGGTCCTGTCCGAGGCACTTCGGTGCTGGAAGTCTGACCGCAAGGGTGTGCTGTGGACCGTGCTGAACGAACACCTCTGGGCCGGCCTGCCCGGGCCCACCTCGGAGGCGCAGGTTGACGACTTCCCGCATGGTGCCGTGATCATCCCGGCTCACAATGAGTCCCAAGTGATCGCCCGGACGTTGGAGCCGTTGGCTCCGTTGGCGGCCGCCGGAGTGATCGACGTGTTCGTGGTCTGCAACGGCTGCGTCGACGACACAGCCGAGATTGCCCGCGGATTCGACGGCGTGACCGTACTGGAGATTGACCAGGCGTCCAAGTCCGCTGCCTTGAACGCCGGCGACGCTGCCGCCACCGTGTGGCCGAGGCTGTACCTGGATGCGGACATCGAGATCACCCCGGCTGCGGTCAGGCACGTTCTGGCAGCACTGGCCCCCGGTGGCCTTTTGGCGGCGCGCCCGGCTGTCCGGTTCGACCTGGAGGAGGCCCATCCGCTGATCCACGCCTATTACGGGACGCGCCTGCGGCTGCCGTCGGCACGGAGCGGGCTCTGGTCGGCGGGTGCCTACGGCCTCTCAAAGCAGGGGCATGAGCGGTTTGCGGAGTTCCCCAATGTGATCGCCGACGACCTCTTCGTGGACCGTCTCTTCTCGCCGACGGAGAAAGCCGTCCTCGACGTGGAACCTGTGGTGGTGCGCCCCCCGCGGACCCCAAGTGCCCAGTTGGCCGTGCTCAACCGTGTGTACCGCGGCAACGCCCAGCAAAACCGTCTGGAAGGGCGGCGCGGCACCGCACGCGGCACGCTCAAGGAGGTGGCGCAGTCCATCCGCGGCCCGCTCTCCGCCGTCAACGCGGCAGTGTATTTGGGGTTCGCGGTGGCAGGCCGCCGGGGCTCCGCGCCAGCCGGCGGGTGGGAACGGGACGAAAGCAGTCGTCGTCCCGCGCCGTCCGCTCCGTGAGTTAGCGGCCGGCCACTAAAGCTGCGGAGCGGACGGCGCGGCCGGCCGGTGCGCCAGGATCTCGGCGAGTTCGGCCAGCCGGTGCGCACGGGCGGATTCGGCCGGCGTGAACGGCTCGCCGGGCCGGGCGAACGTAATGGGTCCGTGCCACGCCGTGGGGATCTTCAGCACTGTCCCGTCCGCGCCGGTCGGGGGCGCCGCCTCGGCGTTGCCGGTGCCGGGTCCCGTGACGATCCGGGCCCGCAGCAGTTCCGCCACGGCCAGGGGCAGCTCCTCAGGACTGGCGGCGATCCGGGCGGCCAGGCTCAGCGCCCCCGTTTGGCCGTCGGCCATGGCCAGCGCCGTGGTGGGCCAGACATGCGGATCTGCTCCGCCGCCGGCCCGCAGCGCGCGCAGGAGCTCGGCCTCGTGGACTTCACCCGGTGCGGAGAGGACGAACTCGTCAAGCACGCCGCCGGCTACGGGGTGAACGTGGATGCTGAGGATGTTTGTGTTGAGCCCGGCGAGGGCCTGGGTGAGCTTCTGCAGCGAGCCGGGCCTGTCCTTCAGGATGGTCCTGGCCCGCCACAGGGCAGGTGCGGCGACGAGCCGTTTGCGGTGACGCAGGGCCGGGGCATGCAGCCAGCCCCTGAGCATCCGGGCCGCCGAGGGTTCGGCCACCCAGATCACCAGAATGGTCGCGGTCATGGTCAGAACCAGGACCTTGGAAACATAGGGCAGGTGCGTTCCCACCACGGCCGCATGCACCAGCAATTCGATGGGAAGCATCACGGCGATATTGGCCAGGGTCAGGCGTGCCTTGGTCGGTTCGGGCATCTGACCGCATACGTCGCAGCTCAACTCGGCCGTGGCCGGGCGCTGGGGTTTGCCTGTTGTTTTGCCAGAGGCTTTGCGCGTCATGCTCCCATGATTCCGGCACGCTGTTTCGGCAGGGTTGCCGCCGGGTGACGGTTTCGCGCCGCCGCCAGCGGCTGTCGACGCGGCGGGGACTGGCAGCTAGCGGCTGGCGGCGTGGCGGGGACTGTCCTCGTCCGCAACTCCCTCCACGGTCTCCGGTGCGCGCACCCCGGCGGTCCCCGCCCGGCCGGGGCGGCGGGCGGCGGATTCCGGACCGGCCAGCCCGGCCAGCAGATCCCGGATCTCGGCCAGCAGCGCGGTGTCGGCCGGGATGGGTTCTTCCTCGGGTTCGGCCGCGCTCAGCCGGTTCTTGACCATCCTGTTGATCCGGTTCATCGGTGCAACGAAGATGAAGTAGACCACGGCGGCGGTGATGAGGAAGGTCAGGAAAGCAGTGAGCACAGCACCGATATTGACGAAGGTCTTGTCATTGCCCGGCCAGATGTGGAAGCCCAGGCCCTGGGTCTCGACACCACCGGCCGCCGCGATGATCGGATTCACGATGTTTGAGGTGAACGCGCTGACCAGGGCCGTGAAGGCGGTGCCGACCACGACGGCGATGGACAGTTCGATCACGTTGCCGCGCAGGATGAAATCCTTGAATCCTTTGAGCATGGGGAACCTCCGGTGTGCGTTGCTGGATGTCTCTGCCGTGAATCGCGTGTCTGATCCACAGGTGCTTGATTCAACCGATAGACGCTACCACTTCGGCGGGTGCCCGGCAGATCCCGATCAACGGAACCCCAGTGCTGCAGCCGGGGGGGTCCGGCGTAAAATCCAGGGTGGATGCCAGCGCCGCCGTCGTAACCTTCCGACTACTACGAAAGGCGCCCCCAACCCGTGAAGTCTTGCATGAAGCCAAGCCCGTGCTGACGTTCCCCTGTGGATTCGGCCCTGTGGATTCGGCCCTGTGAAGCCGGCCCTGTGAGGTTGGCGCCGTGAAACTGTTTTCTGAGATGTTTACCATCGCCCCGGGCAACAAGGACCACAGGGTTGCGCTCCGTTGCGCCGTGGGCGTCTTCGTTCCGCTGATCACCCTGTTGCTGCTGGGCCGCCTGGATCTCGCCATCTTCGCCTCCTTCGGGGCCTTCACCGGAATCTATGGCCGGAATGAGCCGCACGCCAGGCGGCTCACCCTCCAGGTGCGGGCCGGGGGGCTCATGCTCGTGGTGATTTTCCTGGCCGCCATAACGGCGCGTGTGGATGCGCTGGCCGGGCTCTCGGCCGAAGGCACCACCTGGGTCCTGGTGGGGGCCACCACCCTTGTGGCCGGCGCCTGCTCGCTGGTGGTCGCACTGTGGCGCCTGCGTCCCGCGGGTTCGCTGTTCCACATCTTTGCGTTCGCGGCGATCGCCTCGATCCCCAACCAGCCGCCGCTGTGGCAGTGCATGCTGGTGGCGGTGCTCACGGTCGCCTTCTCCCTGCTGCTCGGTCAGTCCTCGCGCCTGGCCCGAAGCCGCCGGACCCCGTGGCTGAGCACCAGACCCGCCGGCCTGACG
>Ga0213840_1002813_pt1 | contig 10381 bp, 7 predicted proteins | sample SWPATP22_FD_160132 | JGI IMG/M metagenome (GOLD analysis project Ga0213840, IMG submission 160132) | Coastal seawater microbial communities from Marineland, Florida, United States - SWPA TP2 #2 | ecosystem: Environmental > Aquatic > Marine > Coastal | place: USA: Florida | collected 2016-08-14 | reverse complement strand
CACCGTGGTCGACATCAAGGGTAACGACATCCAGGTGGTCGCCACCGCCGGCGACGACGGCCTGGGCGGCAAAGACTTCGACGAAGTGCTCGTCCAGCACGCCGCAACCGCCTTCCGGGAGCGGCACGGCCTCGACCCCCTCACCGACATCATCGCGCGCCAGGACCTCCGCGACAAGTGCGTGTCCGCCAAGCTCAGCTTGTCGCGGCGCCCCAAGGTCAACCTCTTCTACGACCACCAGGGCCGCATCCTCCGACAGGAAATCACCCGCGGCCTGTTCGAAGAGCTCGCGGAAGGCCTGCTCGCTCGCTGCCGCGCCCTCACCCTCGAGGTTCTCCGCGAGGCCCGCTGCGGCCCCGAGACCATCGACACGGTCCTGCTCGCCGGCGGCTCCACGCGCATGCCGATGGTGCGGCAGCTCATCCGCGACCTCTTCACCAAAGAGCCCGCCACCGACATCAACCCCGATGAATGTGTGGCACTGGGCGCCGCCCTCACCGCAGCGCTCGAGTCGGCCCGCCTCGCCGGCGAAGCCCCGCCGGTCGACATCCGCACCCACGACGTCACCAGCCACTCCCTCGGCATGGTCGTCTTCCGGTCCGGCGCGCTCTACAACAGCCGCATCATCCGTCGCAACAGCCGCATTCCCTGTGAGCGCACCCGCGACGACTACGTCACCACCCACGACGGCCAGTCCTCCATGGACCTCTGGCTCGTGCAGGGTGAAGAAGAAGACCCCCTCAAGTGCGCCGTGCTCGGCCACTTCGAGTTCTACGGCATCCCGAGCCGCACCAAGGGCGAGACCCGCCTGGCCGTCACGTACCGCTACAACGCCAACGGCATCGTGGAAGTCGAGGCGATGGACCTCGGCAGCGGCCAGACCCTCGCCCACCGGCACGCCACCGGACAGGTCACCCTCGACGACATCGCGTCCAACCGCGTGCCCATGCAGATTGCCCTGGTGATGGACTGCTCGGGCTCGATGTACGGCACCAACATCCTCGAAGCGCGCAAGGCCGCCCGGGCATTCGTCCAGCGCACCCTCCAGCGCAACCGCCAGATTGCCGTGGTCGCCTTCCCCGGCGGCATCCTCACCAGCCTCACCGACCAACGCGCGCGCATCGAAGCCGCCATCGACCGCCTCACCCCCATCGGCAGCACGCCGATGCATGTGGGCCTCGGTCAGGCACGCGACGCCCTCAAGGGCCGCGCCGGCATCCAGAGGGTGTACGTCATCCTCACCGATGGCCACCCCGACGACCCCACCGCCACCGCCGCCGAGGCCCACCGCATCAAGCGCCTGGGCGGACGCATCATCACGATTGGTGTCGGCCGACAGGTCAAGCGCGACTTCCTCGCCTCGCTCAGCTCCAACCCCACCGACCATCACCACTGTGACGAGAGCATCGAGCTGGAAGGCACCTTCATCAACCTCGCCACGCAGCTGGGCTGAGGGAGAGCACGATGTCCAACCACTCCTCATCTCGTGGCGGCCCAGAGCTGGTCGCCCTCCAGGAGCAGGTGGCCGCTCTCCGCAAGCTGGTGGACCACCAGACTCGCCGCGAAGACATCCAGCGCGGCGCGTTCGACCAGCTCTACGAAGAGCTCCGCCAGTACAAAGACGACTTCATCTTCCAGGCCGAGAAGCCACTCCTGCTCGACCTCCTCCTGTTCTACGACAGCCTCGTGTGGTTTCGGAAGAGCCTCGACTCCGGGGAGATGTCCCCCGAGGTAGTGAACGAGAGCTTCCAGTTCCTGGTAGAGGAGTTCCTCGAGCTGCTCTACCGCCGCGACGTCCTCCCCACCGAACCCCGCGAGGAGTTCCATCGGGAGACCCAGAAGGCTGTCCAGGTGGTCTACACCGACGACGTCACCCTCGACTGGCGCATCAGCCGGGTCGTCAAGCGCGGCTTCACCCGAGGTGAACGCGTCCTGCGCCCCGAAGAAGTCATCCTGCACCGCTACCGGGCCCCGAAAGGCACCTCGAACGGCGAATGAGCCCTCCACCCCGGACCTGACCCCATGACCTCGTCCACCGACCAACCGGACATCGTCCTCGGCATCGACCTCGGCACCACCTATTGTGCGATGGCCGTGGTCGACCGGTTCGGCAAGCCTGCCGTCGTCGTGAACAGCGAGGGCCAGCCCACCACCGCCTCGGTGATTCACTTCTATGACCGCGACGCCTGCGTCGTGGGCGAAGAGGCCGTCAAGATGGTGGTGGCCGACCCCACCAACGTGGTGCGCTTCATCAAGCGCTCCATGGGAGAGCCCGACTTCAGCCTCGAGTTCTTCGGTCGCAGCTACACGCCCCAGGAGCTGTCGGCCATCATCCTGAAGAAGCTGAAAGAAGACGCCGAGGAAGCCTTCGGCCGCCCCGTGCGCGACGCCGTCATCACGGTTCCCGCCTACTTCAACTCCGCACAGCGGGGCGCCACCGCCGAAGCCGGTGCCATCGCCGGCCTCAACGTCCTCAGCATCATCAACGAACCCACCACCGCCGCCATCTCGTATGGCATCGAGCGCCTCGGCGGAAACCGGCGCGTGCTCGTCTTCGACCTCGGTGGCGGCACCTTCGACGTCACCTTGATGGAGATCAAGGGCATCAGCTTCCGCACCATCGCCAGCGACGGCAACGCCGAGCTCGGTGGCAAGGACTGGGACGACCGCCTCCTCAACTACGTGGCGGAACAGTTCGCCGACCGCTTCGGCCACGACCCCCGCGACGACCCCCAGCCCTACCAGGAGCTGTACGAGCGGTGCCTGGCGGCCAAGATCTCGCTGTCGACCAAGCCCAAGGCCATCATCCCGGTCAACTTCCGCGGCCATCGGATGGTGGTGCAGGTCACGCGCGAACAGTTCGACAGCATGTGCGCCGACCTCGTCGACCAGTGCGCCGACACCTGCGACCTCGTGCTCGAGAAGGCGCGCATGGGCTGGGCCCACCTCGATGAAGTCCTCTTGGTGGGTGGCTCCACGCGCATGCCGATGATTCGCGACATGCTCAACCGCCTGTCGGGCCAGAAAGTCGACCCCACCATGGTCAACCCCGACGAGTGTGTGGCCTTGGGTGCCGCGCTGGCCGGCGTCCTCCGACACCGCCCCGACCACCCCGCCCTGCTCCTCCACCGCCAAGACCTCGCCCGGCGTGCACGCGCCAATCGCGGCGGAGCCCCCGAACAGCACACCCCGAGCCCACGCGTGCAGCACACGCCACGGCCCGCCCCGCAGCCCGACCCCTTCGCTGCACCGGTCGTCTCCCAGCCGGCCCCCACCCTCCAAGCGCAGACCAGCCGCAGCGATGGTCCACGCCAGCGCGCGTCCGCCGGCTACCTCGGGCTGCCTCCGGTCCGCATCACCGACGCCACCTCGCACCCTCTGGGCATCATCGTGCTCAACCGGCACCACCAGGAACGCGTCTACACGCTCATTCCAGAAGCCACGCCCTTGCCGTGCGAGAAGTCGGGCCGCTTCGCCTACGCCTACGACAACATGACCGCCATCCGCGTCGAGGTCACCGAAGGCGTGGGCACCACCCGCGACGCCGTGAAGGTCATCGGCGAAGTGGTGCTCGAAGATCTGCCGCCACGGCCGCGGGGCACGCCCATCCAGGTGGTGTACCGCTACAACCTCAACCAGATGCTCGAGATCGACATCGTCGACGTCACCACCGGCAATGTTCGACGGGCACGCATGAACCTCCGCGGCGGCCTCGGCGACGAGGGTGTGAAGGAAGCCACGCGGAACGTCGCCTCCTTCGCTGTGCACTGACCCCCACTTCCCGGGTGGCCCTCGGCATGTCCCGGACGGCCGATGCGAGATTGATTCGTTGACAGAGGCACCGGCGGCGAGCCGGGGGGGTTAGGGCCCTCGCTGCTCCTTTCGGCTGTCGCTCGGGCTGCTTCCAACTGGCCCGGGCTGGACACGACACCGACCGCCGAGCTTCGCTGCACTCCAGCGGGTTCGCGCGGGGTCGGCCTTCTCGCACCCTCCACGCGTGCAATGAACGAACGCGACCTCGAATCGATCCGAAAGTTCGTCTCCGATCAGGGGGCGGACGACTTGTTTGCGTACTTCGAGCTCGCACGCGATGCGGACCAGGGGTCCGTCGAGGCTGCAATTCGCAGCCGGCGGGCGTGGGCGCAGGGCCAGCAGGCCAACCCCAAGTACCGGCGCACGGCCATCTGGCTGATCAAGAACGTGGCCCTCTGCAAGCGCGCACTGGGCAACGAGCGCGCCGCCTACATCGCCCACCTCAATGCCGCCGCACAGGCCGAAGCCCTCGACATCCTGGGCAATGTGATGGACGGCGCCGTGTTCAACCGGCTGCTGTCGGTCGAGCGCGAAGATGCGGTTCTCGACCGAGGCGTCCAGCTGGGCCTCCCCGATGAAGTCGTGGAGACCTTCATCGAGCGGTACCTCGACAAGCACGAAGCACGGCGCGAGCCCCCCGGGCACTTTGTCGACTTGTACGAGCTGCTCGACATCCCCAACACCGCCACCCCGAACGACGTCGACGCCGCTGTGGCCCGTGGACTGGCCAAGTCTCAGGGTGCCGGACCGTCCGCCACACAACGGCGCCGTGAGATTCGCCGGGCCGCGCGCATCTTGCGGTCGTCGCCGCTTCGGGCCGAGTACGACCACCAGTGGAAGGCCCAGTCCAACGGGGCTGCAGCCCTCGGCGCTGGCGGCGCTCAGCAAGGTGGCAGCCTGGCGCTGCAGCGCAGCGACGACGACGAATCCACTGAAGTGTTTGCCCCCGGTGGCCTGTCTCTCAAGGGCAATGCCCCGCCCCCGCCCAAGTCCCTCGGGGGCCGGTCGCTGCCGATTGGGGCCACCACCGGCTCCATCCGTCGCCCCAGCAGCCCGCGCTTCGAGATTCTGGGCGAGCTCCAGCGCACCGTGAAGGTGGGTCGCAGCCCGGTGTCCATCCAGGTCACCATCAAGAGCCTGGGCGACAGCCGCCTGCACGGCCGCATCATCAGCGACCGCGACTGGCTCAAGGTCTCCCCCGACCGCCTCGACCCCGACCGCAAGGAACAGACCGTCACGGTCACCATCGACCCCTCCGGCCTCACCCGGAACCGCGCGGTCGCTCTGTGCACGGTCATCGCCGACCGAGGCTCGCGCAAGTCGGTCACCATCACCGCCGAGCGGTCCAGCATCAAGCCGCAGTGGATTGCCGCCGTGGCGCTCCTCGGCCTGGCAGGGGGTGTCGCAGCCGCCTGGCCCACCATCTCCGAGAAGCTGTTCCCTCCGCCCCCTCCCCCGCCGCCGTCCGCCACCCTGCACGTGGTGGTCGACCCTCCCGCGGGCGAGATCCACGTAGACGGCCGACTCATCGCCTCCGGCGGGGAAGCGCGTGGCGTGTCGGGCCTGCCGCTCGGCCGACCGGTCAACGTGGCGGTCATCCTCGATGGCTTCCAGACCTGGGAAAAGGCGTATACGCTGGAGGATGGCCAGGAGCTCACCATCGAGCCCACCATGATCCTCACCGACCCCATGGACTTCGACCCCGACGCCGAGGCCGTGATGGGCTCGCTCGACGACAAAGCCACGTCGTCGGCCATGCGCGGTCGCTCCAAGCAGATCCAGGCCTGCATCACCGAACACGAACCCGGCGACGACCGCATCGAGCGCAAGCTGGAGGTCGTGGCCCATGTCCTGTCCGAAGGGCACATCGCTAGCGTGGCCTTCAACGGCAAGCAGCTCCCGTCCGCCGGAGCAGCCCACTGCATCAAGCGTCAGCTCCGGTCGGTCAAGGTGCCCATCTTCCAAGGCGACTACGACATCGCCCACGTGTCGTACATCGTGAGCTTCCCCAGCCCCGACGCTGGCAAGCCATGACCGACCGCGGAGCGATCGAAGTTCTCCTCGACCAGGCCGAGGCGGCCCTCGACGAAGGCGATGCCGAGACCACACTGAAGCTGTGCGAGGCCGTCGAGCGTCAGAGCCCGGGCCATCCAGGTGCGGCATTTGTCCGGGGAGACGCACTCCGCGCACTCGGCCAGCTCGAAGCTGCCGCAGATGCCTACGAGCAGGCCGCCCTCGCCCGCTCCGACCACACGATGAGCTGGTCGGCACTCGCCATGGCGCGCTTCGAGCTGCTCGAGACCGAACAAGCAGCCCGCGCCGCCTCGCGTGCCCTCCGCGAAGACCCCCGCAACGCCGAGGCCTGGTGGGTCAAGGGGCTGCTGCGGGAGTGGCGCAACGACATCCAGGGTGCCAATCGCGCACGGCTGCACGCCCGCTGGCTCAACCCACGCGACTACCCCCTTCCCCCCACCCTCACCGACGACGAAATCGAGACCATCGTCACCGAGTGCATCGAGGCCCTGCACCCCCAGCTGCAGGAATACCTCGCGAGCGTGGCCATCCTCCTCGACGACCTCCCCGACGAGACCCTCCTGCGGAAGTACGACCCCCCGATGTCGCCGCTCGAGCTGCTGGGCCACTTCAGTGGGTACTCGCTGATGGGGCGGTCCCTCGACGACCCCTGGTCGAACATTCCGCCCAGCATCGTGCTCTTCCGGCGCAACCTCGAGCGCTATGCGGCCCACCGCGAAGAGCTGATCGAGCAGCTCCGCATCACCGTCTTCCACGAGATCGGCCACTTCCTGGGGCTCGACGAAGACGAAGTGGCAGCCCGCGGCCTGGAGTAGCCCCCGGCCCTGAATTGCTGCCGCCCGGAAAAGCTGCAGCCCCCGGCGAACCACCGGAGGCTGAAGAGTGGAGGGAAGGGGACTCGAACCCCCGACCTCTGGAGTGCGATTCCAGCGCTCTCCCAACTGAGCTATCCCCCCAGAAGGGATGCCCGATTTTAGTGTGGGTTGGTGGGCGGGGCAAGAGTCGAATGCACCCGACCGAGGTCTGCGGTGGGAGGCGGGGCCCCGGAGTGCACCGGAATCCCCTCCCCTCGCACCTCGTAGAGCACCCAGCCGTAGCTGTCCTCGCGGCTGCGCTCCACCAGCTCCGCCGGTCCGAGCCTGTGCACGCCGCCCGACTCCAGGCCAGGGGCGAAGCGCGGTGCCTGGGTCCAGTCTTCTTGGAACCACAGCACCCACGGGATGCGTTCGTCGACCAGCCATGCCCCGAAGGCCTCGGGGTTGTTCGGGGGGACCGGGACGTCGAACCAGCTCACCAGGGACCGCTCATGGGGGCGTCGGTTGAGCCAGCAGGCGGGGATGTTGTCCACCAGCAGGGTGTTCTCGACATCGACCTCGGCTTCTATCCAGCGCGCGATGTCGACCTGTGGGGCGTACAGCTCCTGGCTGAGGGCCACCTGCCGGTGTGTCTCTTTGAGGTGCGACCCGAAGGCCTGGATCACCGTGAGCCCCAAGATGACCAGCACCACCTTCTTCCGATCGCCCGCACGCCGCAGGGCCATGCTCCAGCCCACCGCACCGAGCGGCACGAGCAGGGGCACCAGCGGCATCATCCACTTCCAGTACAGGTTGTGCTCGGGGCTGTGCTGTCCGATGAAGCCCACCGCTGCCCAGAACCCGGTGGCCATGAATGCTGTGGCAGACAAGGTGCGCAGTGGACCGGGCGTCCGCCACGGGGTGACGACCAGGACCACCACAGCCGACAGCCACACGCCCCAGCCGATGCGCCACGGAAGGAGCCAGCCCACCAGACGCGCTGCGACGTCGGTGCCGGCCAACACCCAGTCGAGCGGTCGTTCAGACTCGGCACCCAGGCCGGTCTCGACGTTGACGGCCACCGCATGCGACCAGAACGCGAAGGTGCCATGGTCGATGCGGCAGTAGACCGACCACAGCACCGCACCGGCGACGATGGGCGCCATGGTGCGCACGGCGGTGGAGACAGCGCGTCGGTCGGCCCACACATGCACGAGGGTGGCCGCACCCAGCACCACGAATGCATCGAAGCGCACGCTGAACGCCAGCGCTCCGAACAGGCCGGCCACCCACGGGCGCCGCTCCACCAGGCTGGCCACAAATCCCACCAGCGCCAGAGCGTACAGCGGCTCGCGCAAGGTGGTGGCCGAGTAGAGCGCCAGCTCGGGCTGCACGAGCATCCAGCCCGCGGCCAGCAGCGCAGCCCACCGCCCACCCAGTCGCTGCGCCAGCCACACACCGCCCGCGAACGCACCCAGCCCGCCCACCATCGCCACAGTGCGACCGGCCACCAGCGCGTTCCCCACCACCACGTGCACAAGGGCCGAGAGACCGTAGTAGCCGGGCATGTGGTTCATGTCGTAGTGGCGGAAGCCGCCGGCGCGCACCCCCTCGATCATCGCCAGGTTGCCGTAGTCGCTCTCTTCCCACCCGGCGTAGTGGGTGCCGAGCCACATGCGCCAGGCGAAGGCCGCTCCCAACGCAAGCAGCCATCCCCACATGGGGATGGCATTCGGTTCTCGAGGGGTGGTGGGTGGCGTGGCCATGCATCGAACATGGCACACTCGACGGCGGCAGGCACCCGGAGGCGCTGCCGCCACACCCTCAGAAGTCGGTGAACAGCGGCTCTCTCGGCAGGGCGAGCAGCAGTCGACGCAGGCGGTGGGCCTGAGCGTCCGTCAGATCGACGAACTTGACCCCACACCCGGACACGTCGCCATCGCTCTCGTACCGGTGCCAGCGCACCTCACCTTCGACCACGAACCCGTCAGAGTCGTCCACCGACAGGTTGAGGCGGATGCGCTCACCCACGCCGGGCGGGCTGAAGGTGGCCACGAACACGCCGCCTTCCGAGATGTTCTCGGTGAGACCGGTGAACAGGTTGTCTTCCGACTCCGCATCGAAGTGTGCGTGCAGCATCAGGCGCGGTAGCCGCCGGCCCGACTCTTCCCGCGCACTGTTCACAGCAGCATCCGCACGTCGCATTTCTTCGAGTTCTGCAGACGTGGGTGCGACCCATTGCTCCATGAAGTCCTCCAGGCTTGGGCAGCCCGAGTGGCTACCCGCACCAAGGAGATCGGAAACTTGGGTCCGGTCGGTTAGCTCCGGCGACCCGACAGGTGACGCCATGCCCGACTCGATCGACCGCCCCCAGTCCTCCGGCTTTGCCGAGACCACCGACGGCTTGCGCATTCACTGGCGCTCGGTGGGCGACGGACCACCGGTGGTGTGCTGCAATGGCGTGGGCGTGAGCACGTTCTTCTGGAAGTACGTGATCGAGCAGCTTTCCGACCGCTACCGGGTCCTGGTGTGGGACTACCGCGGCCACGGCCGAAGCTCCCGCGACCTCGACTTCAACCGGCACGCCCTCTCCATCGAACAGCACGCTGCCGACCTGGAGCTTGTCTTGGAAGATGCCGGCATCACACGGCCGGCGCTGGTGATGGGCCACAGCATGGGCTGCCAGGTGGCGCTCGAGCTGTGCCATCGATCGCCGGAGCGGGTGGCGGGACTTGGGCTGTGGCTGGGCACAGCGGGACGCACGCTGCACACCTTTGGCGGGTGGTCGGGGTCGGTGCACGTCTTCCGGCTCATCCATGCCTTCGTTCGGGCCGCTGCGGAGTCCGTCAACCGCACCCAGCGCATCCTGCTCAACTCTCCTCTCGCGTGGCGGGTCACCCGTGGCTTCCACCTGGTCGACCCCTACTACACCAGCCGCGCCGACATGGAGCCCTACCTGCGGCACATGGCCACGATGGACATGCGCGTGTTCCTGGCGTGCGTGCGGGGTGCCGACGCCCACAACGCCTGGGACCACCTCCCCGAGATGGACGTCCCTGCGCTGGTTGTGGCCGCCGAGAAGGACACCTTCACCCCCCTCACCTGCTCCCGCGACATGGCCCGCGACCTTCCCCGGGGCGAGCTGTTCGTGCTGGCCGATGCCTCTCACGCCGCGCTCATCGAACAACCCGAGACGATTGGCTACCGGCTCAACCGCTTCATGGAAGAGACCCTCACTCCGTGGCCGGACGCGCGGTGAGCGTGGGCCGCGCGTAGAGCACCCGAGCACCCAGCGTGCGGTGGTCGAGGCGGGCGGCGCGGTCGAGGTCGGAGAGGAGCTGGGGCAGATCCGGCTGGCAGCGGTATTCTTGGTCGAGGCAGTCGGGGCGGACCTGGCGGATGGTGCGGACCGCTTCCGGCCACCAGGGCGACGCCCGGAGCGACAGCGGCGCGAAGATGAGGGCACCCGCTCCCGCCTGGAGGCGCCGGACAACCGCTGTGAGCGTGTCCCGACGGTCGTCGTCGGAGAGCTCGTTCAGCACCCACCCGAACGTGAGCAGGCCCGGGCCGCGGGTGCGTTCTACCGCCTGTGGAAGCGAGGCCTTGCGGGTCTTCGTGCGAACGCCCAGCTGGCGACCGGTCCAGGCTGCCACCTCGAGGTGCCGCCCCAGTCGGTCGGAGGCTTCGACCCGTCCACAACCGGTCCAGCGACCCGCAGCCGCTCCCACCACACCTGGACC
>Ga0213840_1002790_pt1 | contig 10428 bp, 9 predicted proteins | sample SWPATP22_FD_160132 | JGI IMG/M metagenome (GOLD analysis project Ga0213840, IMG submission 160132) | Coastal seawater microbial communities from Marineland, Florida, United States - SWPA TP2 #2 | ecosystem: Environmental > Aquatic > Marine > Coastal | place: USA: Florida | collected 2016-08-14 | reverse complement strand
AAAAACGCAAGGCTAAACTCGTCAGCATCTTTCGATTGGGCCTTGACCATATTAAATATAAACTGCTCAACTTTTTGAGCGTATTTCTTGAAATCAGGCTTTTGTCCTGTACTTAGATGTTGGTGTTCACATGTAAAAATAGTCCTTTTTCCCACAAATGGTTGAAGCTGTATTGTATTTGGATCACCTTATCATAGAATAATACGATATCTAGGCCTATTCCTCCGCCCCAAAGGAAGCGATCACTGAAAGGATTAATATCTCGGGTATAAGGATCATGAACGTATCCGAAGCCACTATTGATAGAAAAGAATACCTTAAGTGGCATTTTCCTGAAGGCTTTCAAGGGCATCAGTTTCCCAAAATTCCATGTCTTTTCATAAAACTTATATCGAAGAAATGGACGAGCCAACAACATATCTAGCCCGTCGATAATGTAGAGTTCATAACCATATAAGTTGTTTTGGTTAAAACCAATAGCACGGTAATCATTGTATGGTTGTTGAGAACGAATGAGCGAAAGCTTCCCCCCGGTACGCACCCCGGTACTCCAACGCTTGGAGATAGGAGCATAAAAATTGTAATTAGCTTGCAAGGTCAAACCATCTCGATCACTAAATAAACCTAAACCTGTTTTAGTCACCTCCGTGGTAAAGAGAGATCCCTTAATCGGATAAGCTCTGACATCTCTACGATCATAGGCAAATCGATATCCTAAAGTAAAAGAACGCTGCATATTACGAGCCCCGAGGTAAAAGTTTGGGTTGAGTTCTTTAGCTATTGCATCCTCTACCCGATTCTGTTCAAACCGTAAACGAAAGCTATGAAACAGATGATGGCCAGGGCGGTAAACTAGAGCCCCTTCTGCTCGGAATCGTTGATACAGGAAATTACTCTCTGGCGACCGGAAAAACGCTTGCTTATTCCCAACCGTAAGGTAATTGAGTTCCCTATTACGAGTAAAAGATACCTCAGCTTCGAATCCTAATGTTTGTTGGCGGTTGAAAAAAGGTAAACTGTAATTGGCGGAATAACCACGCGTATAACCATATTTCGCGGTAAGCTTCAACTTATCCCTTCGGCCAGTAAAATTCAGATGAGTAAATTCTATACCAAAATTTAGTCGATCAAGAGAGCGGTTCTGTTCGTTCCACCAGACGTTGAAATTTCGATCAATCAACTCTATCACTGGCACTGGATATATGAACCAAGCTTCAGCGACTTCGACATGAATATGAACCTTATTTGTACTTCCTTCCCAGTTTTTGAATATAATGTTAGCCTGATTAAATAGGCCGGTATTCATGATCAGACGTTCGCTCTCCTCCAAAGTTTCTTCAAGAGTGGAAACTGCGATTGAATCCCCTTGCTTAAAGAGCAATTCGCGAAAGATAACTTCAGTACGAGTTCTCCTATTGCCTTCTAGGCTGATAGAGTCAACATACACAAAGGGCAATTGCGCCTGCACCTCAAACACGCACCCCAAAATAAGAATACATAAGCTCCAATAACGCCTTCCCTTCATGCTAAACAATATACATTTTTTGGCCTTGGTGCCTCGCTACTAAACGACAAAGTCTATCAATTTATCAGGACAAGAAGACAGCTTTGTACATTGGCATACTTACACCAGGACTTTACAAGCCTCATAGAGGTCTTGCCAGTCTTTTCTTTCTCTAATTACTGTTTCTAAGTATTCTTGCCACACAACCTTATCTTGAACAGGGTCCTTCACTATCGCGCCGGTTAAACTAGCTGCCAAATCGGCTGCTTTAACTTCGCCATCTCCGAAATGCATAGCCAAAGCCTGCCCACTATTCATGACTGATATAGCCTCTGCTGTACTCAACGTACTAGTCGGAACCTTTAGTTTGGTCCGACCATCCGTTGTCTTTCCACTACGTAGTTCTCTAAAGATAGTTACCAGGCGGTGGATTTCCGCAACCGTATCCGCTGGCTTAGGAAGCTCCAAGTGGCGTCCCAATTCACCCACACGTTGCTGGACAATTTTCACCTCTTCATCCAAAGTTGCAGGTAATGGCATGACTACGGTATTGAATCGACGGCGCAGGGCACTTGATAATTCATTCACGCCCTTATCCCGATCATTGGCTGTAGCTATTAAATTAAACCCTCGCTTTGCTTGTATCTCCGTATTTAACTCCGGAACAGGCATCATCTTTTCAGATAAAATAGTTATCAAGGCATCCTGAACATCCGAAGGGATTCGGGTTAACTCCTCCACCCTAGCAATTTTACCTTGTTGCATTGCAGTCATAATCGGACTGGGCACTAAAGCTTTTTTGCTGGGTCCTTCGGCCAGAAGGCGAGCATAATTCCAGCCGTATCGCAAGGCCTCCTCACTCATCCCAGCGGTACCCTGTACCAGTAGTGTCGAAGTGCCAGAAATAGCTGCTGTTAAATGTTCAGCCACCCAGGTCTTAGCCGTTCCTGGTATTCCTACTAGCATCAAAGCTCGATCCGTAACCAAAGTAGCCACAGCCACTTCGATCAGTCTGCGATTTCCAAAATATTTGGGTGTGATTTGGGTTCCATCCTCTAATTCTCCTCCCAGTAGATAGGTCACTACAGCTTGCGGAGACAACTTCCATTGTGGAGGTTTCTTATTTTTGTCGACTGCGGCTAACATTTTCAGTTCATCGGCATAAGCCTTTTCCGCGTGCGGGCGAAGAATGGTCGATTTAGACATAGGGAGAACCCATTTTCTTAGCAAAATTAATCTTGCAATATAAGGAGGATTTAAGAATAAGAAGTGGTTTAAACTTTTTGTCGAGATCAGATCGTAACTGAAGTGAAAACAGATAAATCTCTTCTATGTTTAAGTTTCAGTCTTTGAGTCGATTGGCAAAAGTTCAAAATTTATTAATTCGAAAATCAGCTTTATGGATAGATCTTGGATCAAGGGAAAAGTAGCCATTGTAACAGGTGGGGCATCAGGTATTGGCCAGGCGATTGCCATTGAAGCTGCTAATGCAGGTGCTATTGTTGTTATTGCAGATATTAATGAAGTGGCTGGACAGGAAACCATAGCACGTATTGAGCAGACGGGTGGCCAAGGGTATTTCATAAGAACTGATATCACTCAAACCAAGGCGGTCCAAACTTTAAAGGTTGCAGCCAGTCAACTGGGCCCTATTCAATACCTTGCTAATTCTGCTGGCTTACAGACTTATGGCACTATTGACACCACTAGTGAAGAGATTTGGGACAAAACGATGGATGTCAACCTTAAAAGCATGTTTTTAGTAAGTGCGCAAATATTGCCAGAGATAAGAAAAAACGGAGGCGGGAGCATTGTAAATATAAGCTCCATACAGGGCTTACGCTGCCAAAAAAATGTTTTAGCCTATGCCACTTCCAAAGGAGCTGTCATTGCAATGACTAGATCAATGGGGTTAGACTATGCAGCAGAAGGAATTTACGTCAATTGTATTTGCCCCGGATCCATAGACACCCCTCTTTTGCGATATGGTGCTAGTCAACATGGGCCAGTAGAACAAGTGCTGCAAGATTGGGGGAACCATCATCCAATAGGTAGAATCGGTTCAGCCACTGAAATAGCCCAAACTGCTATGTTCTTATGGAGTCCAAATTCCAACTTCATTGTCGGTCAAGCCATCGTTGCAGATGGAGGCTTAGGCAGTATTATTTTGTAAATACATGAAAAACTCTCGGATGATAGAACAAATTCTCGGACCAGTTACCCCTTTCTTAGATCAACTGTTTGAACACTTGCGAGAGGACAAGATAGAGGTGGGTCAGTATGAACTCGATCATATCTGCTATCGTGTAGAGACTTTGCAACGATATCAAGAACTGGTACAGCAACTCTCCTCTTTCGGAATTTTATTGACAGAAACATTGATTGGAGGAAGGCCTATTTCCACCTTTAAACTACTAACTCCAATTGCGTACAAAGATCGAACTATTTACTGTCTAGAATTGCCAGCACCAAAAGCGGGCAGTCCTTATCTAGAAGGATTTGAGCATGCTGAATTTGTTATTGATGTCCCTTTTGCTGAATTCATGAAGAAATATTCAAAATGCCACTTCAAGACGAAAGGCATGCAAAAAGCAGTAAATCCAGAAATCAGCATAAAATACGATGGAATGAGCGTAAAATTTCATCACCACCCCATCGAGTATGTAATCAAATATCTAGATTAATGGTAAGTGTCAAGTCTCCTGCAAGGCTTTGATCATATCTTTACGGAAGGATAAAGTTTTGAGAAAACGCTGCACGGCGGCTTCCCATCGCGGCCAGACTGGTGAGTGATACGGCCAATCTTTAGTGAAGCTGTCCAATAGTTGTGGAGAAACGGTATAGGAAGCTGCTTCTAGAATGCGCTGATAGTGGAGTAAGTTCCAGAAGAAGGTTTGTGTTTCAGCCATCCACTGGCGAAACCCTTCTATAATTATTCGTGCTAGTTTTTCTTCCCAAGGAAAATCACGAAGCAGCAACATCTTCGTCACAATGTGATTTTCTTCTTCCAACATGGCACCATTATACTGAAGATGGTAATACACTAATTCATTGAAAGTACTTGGAGATAGTAAGCAAACCACTTGGCGCAACTGTTTATTAGACCAGGTATTTGCCAGGCCCCGCCCAATTTCATGTCGAATCAATTGCTCAGCCCATTCTACATTTTTATGCCGAATAGTGGCATCTAATAGTGCTTGTCCAAGCACATCTCCCAAATGGCTCTCGCAAAAGACGGCAATGATATTCCTAGGCTTTGCAGATAAATGCTTTTCCCAATGCGCTGGAGAAATCCGACTAACTACCGCTGCCAACCACGATGCTTTTACGCCACTACTATAACGCTTCTTAGCCTTGGTCAAATCAATTCCATACTGAATCGTATCAGTAGGTAACTCCGCTGGAAGTTTAATGCTGACGATGTGTTGCTCATAGGACTGGAAGAAAGGTTCAATTAAAGCAAACATCTCCTGAGAAAAAGTAGAATCAGGTATACTCGCCAGTAAATCGCTAGCCTTTAGACGCACTTCCTTTCTCTTGTCTTTCTGTAACTGCTCCAGAAATATTTCATCTGTCGAAGAAAGGCTATTTGCTAGTACTTCCAGAAACTCCAATTTCACTCGAAAATCCAGCAATGGCCATTCTGTTTCTAGCAAAGCCAGTGCCTGCACGGGTTCGGATCGGTGGAGATGATCGAATAGTATCTTTTTTCCTGTTGGGCCTGTACTATACCAGTCTAATCCATCGGCTGGTGAAGCCAATCCTTCCCATTCTGGATTTAACTGAATTAACCAACGAGCCCGTTCATCCAGTCGAGGAGCTAAAACCTCCCACATGGCTTTATCTCTTAGGCTTGCTTCAAATATCTCGGGTAAAAATTCGGGAGGGAGCTGCTTATCTTGCCTGACCATATGAAGCAGGAATTCATTCAGCGCATGCGGATGTGTTCCATTCAAGATCTTCCTCAAGATGCGAATCACTCGATAACTACAAATCTTGGTTGTATCAGAAATAGGAGTAGGAGTAGGAACATCTCCTTCGTATTTTGGAATAATGATTCCTGCTTTCCGCATTTGGTTGAAGACAGCTGCACTATCTAATAATAGTTGATCGGCTGAAGTGGAAGTATCCATTCCTCTAGCAGCTAATAAATCCACAATCTTATCAGGAATAGCAGTTTGATCGGTGCCAATAAGGGCTATTCTAGCTAATTCTGCCCAGATCATTTATTTTTAGTTCAATACCCCTGCATTCATCAACTCCTCAATCTCATCTGCTTCAATAGGAATATGTTTCATCAGATCAATCGGTCCATCATCTGTTACCAGAATATCATTTTCTAGTCGGATACCAATCCTTTCTTCTCTGATGTAGATGGCAGGTTCACAGGTAAAAACCATACCCGCTTGTATCGGATCGTATCTATTTGACAGATCGTGTACATTTAGTCCAAGATGATGAGAAGTGCCATGCATAAAGTACTGCTTATACAGCGGGCGATCAGAACTCTGTTGACTAACGTCTTTCTTGTCCAATAGTTGTAACCCAATCAATTCACTTTCCATCAATCGCCCAACCTCTCTGTGGTACTCCTCCAGGGTAGTTCCTGGAACCAGCAGTTGCTTGGCGGCTTTCAATACACGAAGAACAGCTTCATACACTTCTCTTTGTCGAGCAGAAAATTGGCCATTGGTAGGGATGACGCGGGTAAGGTCTGCTGCATAATTGGCATACTCAGCCCCGAAATCTAATAAGATTAGATCTCCATTTTGGCAGACCTTATTATTATCTATATAGTGTAAAACACAACTATTATCCCCCGCGGCAATGATAGGATCATAGGCATGACCAGTCGCACCATTTCGGATAAATTCGTGTATAATTTCCGCTTCTATTTCATATTCCTTCACCCCGGGTTTTACAAATTCCAGTACCCGCTGAAATGCTTGCCCCGTGATTTGAATAGCTTCTTGGATCGCATCCACCTCCAATGGCGACTTGATCATCATTAGCTTCTTTAAAATGGGTTGGGAACGATGGTATTTATGAGCGGGATAACGCTTTATCAAATCATTGGTAAAACGTTGATCTCGATTAAGTACTTCTGAATGAAAACGATCATGTTCATTTAGGTTGACATAAATCCGCTTAGCGAGTAGGATTAGTTCGTGTAGAATATTATCCATCTCGTCCAGCCAGTAAACCCGTTCGATACCTGAGACTTTTCTGGCCTCTTCTTTTGTATATTTCTGACCTTCCCAAGTAGCAATATATTCATTGGTCTTTTTGACAAAAGCTACTTCCTCAAAACCTTCCTTAATACAATTCGGAAATAACACGACCACCGTTTCCGCTTGATCCAATCCACTCAGGTAGAAAAGCCCTGCATTTTGCCGAAAAGGATAATAAGTATCTCCTGATCTAGGCATGAGATCATTGGAGTGAAAAATGGCGATGGAATCGGGCATCATTTTTCGCGTAAAACGTTTCCTGTTGAGTTTGTACAACTCACTATCCAGTGCTCGGTATCTCATAGTCGTTTTCTTTTACAGTCTTTTATCTATCTCCTCCAGTTCAGCTGGGTCATAGTCTCCAAACAAAGATTTTAATTGTTTTCTTGCTTTCTCCTTTACATCCTTATTAATGTATCCAGCTACAGTTACTAATCCTACACTTAGTAGACTGAAGTCATCCGTCAGGCCTACAAAGGGGCTTAGATCTGGTATGGCATCAATTGGTGCTAGAAAATAGCCCAACAAGCCAGTAATGATAGTTTTGGCCCACTTTGGTGTATCTTTTCGCTTAAATGCGTAAAACATCAACAAAGCAGTATAAACCGTTTTGACTCCGGCTAGGCGCGCATATTTTTTCAACTTACTCCAAAGCTTAACCTCCGAAAAACGGCCTTTGTATTTTTGAATGATCTTTTTCATAGACATTTCCTTTAGTTTCATCAACCCATATTCTCTAGAATTAGGATGGATATAATATATAAGTCCCTAGATAAATAAAGGTTGAATACTTCCATTAGTTGAGCGATCCATCCACCAAAATAATAAGTAATATAGTACGGAAGTGTTTTTAGGATGTTAAAATTCGGCAAAAGTCACCATTTTCTCGGCAAAGGTCACCCCGCCAACAAGCTCGCCTTTGTTCTGACAAATTTTCGTAGGCGATTGATATCCGTCCTTCATAATGGTGCTAAAATCAATCATTTTGATGTGCCTTTAGCCCTGTATGTCAATCAATATCATCAAATAGGCGGCGAACCTTCCTCCTCGAACGTATTATTAGTATCTTTCGCGCCGGTCAATTTTATTGATGAAATGGAGTCAAAATAAGCTTGAAAGGGCCCTTTCAGCAAGTGATCGGAAAATTACCCCAATAAAATCTAGGAAGTAGCCTATTGTTTTTTTAGCAAGTGATTTTATGCTGCTTCTTAAAACGGAACTATCATGCACCTATTTCAACAGCTCCATCGAAAAGTAATAGGTTTACTGCTGAGTTTATCCCTCATCTGCTTTCATTTACCTGCTCAAAATGAACCAAAGATTGGTTTAGTCCTAAGTGGTGGTGGTGCAAAAGGAATTGCTGAAATTGGAGCCCTAAAGGTACTGGAAGAAGCAGGTATCCAACCAGATCTTATCACTGGAACGAGTATTGGTAGCATCGTGGGAGGTCTGTATGCACTTGGTTATTCAGCGGATAGTTTAATGGCTTTGGCAAAAGGAGCGGACTGGTTCAATTATTTCAATGACAATCTTCTGCGATCCTATATCCCTCCTGAAGAACTCATACATACCGATCGGCATGTCCTAAGTTTCCCTATCGTTGATGGTCAGATCGAACTGCCTAAAGGTGTGGTACAGGGTAAAAAGTTAGACATATTCCTTTCTGAAATTACCTTGCCGGCTAATCAATATGCGAATTTTGATGAGTTTCCGATTCCATATAGAGCCATTGCAACAGACTTTGAAACCGGTCAAGCTGTAGTCTTCAAAGATGGGTCACTGAAGGACGCGATTCGTGCCAGTATGTCCATTCCCTCCATTTTTGAACCCGTATTAATCGACTCTACGCTATTCATTGATGGAGGTTGGGTGAGAAATCTCCCTGTCCAGGATGCGATTCAAATGGGCGCAGATTTCACGATTGCAATAGATGTGGGAGGCCTACTATACAAAAAGGAAGAAGTGAGTTCTTTACTCGATATCCTCAATCAATCCGGATCTTATGGCATAGCTGAAAACAATAGCTATCAAGTTGATCTAGCTGATGTCGTTATTCGTCCAGCAATAGATGATTATTCTACCCTAGGCTTTGATCAAATCGATTCTTTACTGGTACTGGGAGAAAGAGCAGCAAAAAAAATGCTTCCTTTTCTTAAGCAGCGACTACAGCAAATTGGCTGGCAACCGGAAGGGAGAAAAATCAACTCACCTGAACTTATCGACTATAAAATCTTAATCAAACAAGTGAGTATTGAAGGAACTAGCGAGGAGCAGAGTGCCGCTCTACTGCGACTCCTTTCCTTTAGTCCGCAAAGGGCCTACTCTCTAAAAGATATAGAGCAATCACTTCAGCAGTTATTAGGTACTCGATTTGTTAGGAAGACGGACTATCAATTGGAGGAAATCGAAGGAGGGTATCACCTAAAACTACGCGTCACTCCACAAGATGGCAATTTTGTCAACCTCGGAGCTAATTATGACATTGATCAAAAGGCAGGTCTGTTGCTCAATATGGACCTACGCAATCAACTTATTCCAGGTGACAAATTACATCTTGACTTGCGCCTTTCTGAGTTTCCATCTCTTTGGGCAGACTATTTATTACGATTCTCTTCTCGATCACGGCTTGGTGTTCGACTGAGCGGACTTATTCATCTATATCCAGGCTTGATCTATGATCACAATAAAAAAGCAGACGAATTCCAAATACACCGATATAGTTGGCGATTGGATGCATTTGCTTCCTCGGCTAGATCCATGTCCGCTTCTATTGGGATAGGAATGGAGCGTTTTTCCAAAAATGAGAATTTTTTCAACCCTGATACTGAGGAAATTAAACTCTTCCAATTTAATAATTACCTGAATTTTTTCTGGGATACCTACAATAGAAAACACTTCCCAACTCAAGGCAGTTTATTTGCTTTAGAGGCAAAATTGGCCATCACAGGCCGGCTGATTCGACCGTTTGAAAGCATCATTAGGAATGAGCCTGTGCAAGGGGTAGCCAAGTTTTCATTTAGCAAGGTTTTCCCGCTAAGACCTTCCATACATTTGCAATGGTATAATGAAGCAGGAACCTTATCTATAAACGAAGGAAATATTCTACAGTCCTTTTTCTTGGGCCGTGAATTAGTACAGGCTCAAACTCACACCTATTTTGCGGGTCTGAGGTATATGGAACAGCCAGCCACTTCTTTCTACCTCTCTGGGTTAAAGATCCAGTATGAACCCTTTTCCAATATTTTCGCCTCCTTTTATTTCAACTTTGGCGAATACCAACTCGAGGAGATCCGGCTTGGTGAAAGGATTATTCCAAAGCAAACTGGATTGCTTTGGGGTACCAGTTTTGAGTTAGGCTGGTTGACTTTAGCAGGGCCTGTTAAGTTTGCTACAGAATACAATCCGAGAAATGGAGTAGTTAGTTTTTACCTTCATTTGGGGCATTATTTTTAAAAAGCTTTCTGTAAACTTGTAGCCTAAACAACTAAGCTGAGATAGATGTAGCTAAGATTTTATGACATCTGTCTAAAAATCCATGTATCTATCTTATTAAGACACTAGACTTGTAAGAAGCTATTTGAATTTAACACTCAGATTTTGTTATGACCCATTTTCCGGCCCTTTTCGTTCCCAAAATCCTCATTTGGCTAAGGCCAAACTCCGGTTTTGGTGCCTCAATGGCCATAAAATTGA
>Ga0213840_1002789_pt1 | contig 10430 bp, 9 predicted proteins | sample SWPATP22_FD_160132 | JGI IMG/M metagenome (GOLD analysis project Ga0213840, IMG submission 160132) | Coastal seawater microbial communities from Marineland, Florida, United States - SWPA TP2 #2 | ecosystem: Environmental > Aquatic > Marine > Coastal | place: USA: Florida | collected 2016-08-14 | reverse complement strand
GCATTTCGAACAACTGGCGGATCAACGCACCCGGCAAAACGCTCATTCATCGCCTGCGACCACTAAACGCAATGGTACTTAATCATCTAGTTGCGGCGCCTCCTCAGCGTCCTAAGCCTCGATCCACCGGTCGGGTTGAGGTCGTAGCGGCGGTTTAAACGGAGAATGCCTGTCGGATCGGGAAAAATGGGGTTTGTCTAGAACTCCGTTTGGCCAATCCGAGAGGCATCTCGTAAGTGCAACTTTTCCATAGATCCACGCGCGTGTCAGCCGCGTTCGATGATTCCAATCTCGTGTCGGCCGCAGGCCTGGTCCCGGCGATGGCGCTGGCGGTGAAAACCTGCCTTGGCGAACTCGCGGATCAGTGGCTGACGCTGCCCGGATACTTCGGCGCGAATGCGGGGTTGAAGGTCACTGCGATGGTCGCGGGCATGGTCGCGGGGGCCGATTCCATCGATGACATGGCCTTGTTGCGGCACGGCGGGATGAAGAAGCTTTTCGCTGGCGCATATGCCCCGTCGACTTTGGGATCGTTCCTGCGGGCGTTCACCTTCGGCCATGTCCGCCAGCTCGACGCCCTCGCCGCCCGGTGGCTGGTGAACGTCGCCGCAGTGGCCCCGATCGCCTCCGGTATCGATGATTACGCCTTGGTCGATATCGACGACACCATCAAGGAAGTCCACGGCTACCGGAAACAGGGTTCCGGATACGGTTACTCCGGGGTCCGGGGATTGAACGCGCTGATCGGGATCCTCTCGACCGCGACCGCGGCGCCAGTCATCATCGGCGCGAGGCTGCGCAAGGGAAGCTCCGGCTCCCCGCGCGGGGCGGGGAAGTTCATCGGTGACATCCTTGCCACCGTGAAACGGCTGCGCGGCAAGGATGCCACCGGGCTGGTGCTGCTGCGTGCCGACAGTGCGTTCTACGGCCACCCGGTCGTCGCCGCTGCCCACCGCGCAGGCGCGAAAGTGTCCATTACCGCCAGGATGGACCCGGCCGTCAAACGTGCCATCGCCACCATCAACGAGACGGCCTGGACCACAATCCAATACACCGACGCGGTCCGCGATGAAACCACCGGAGCCTGGATCTCCTCGGCGGAAGTCGCCGAAACAGCCTTCACCGCCTTCGTGGGCCGAAAGAAAGCCGAACGCGTCCACGGGCGCCTGGTCGTGCGCCGGATCCCGGAACTGAACGCCAAAGCAGGCGCAGGGCAACAGACCCTGTTCGACACCCACCGCTTCCACGCCTTCTTCACCACCAGCGCCCTGGACACCGTCACCGCAGACAAAACCCACCGCCAACACGCCATCATCGAGCAGATCAACGCGGACCTCAAAGACAGTGCCCTGGCACACCTGCCCTCGGGAAAGTTCACCGCCAACGCGGCCTGGCTGGTCCTGGCGACCATCGCCTTCAACCTCTCGCGCGCCATCGGCACCCTCGCCGGCACCGACCTGGGCAAAGCACGCAGCGGCACCATCCGCCGAAAACTCATCACCGTCCCCGCCAGAATCGCGACCTCGGCACGGAAAATCACCCTGCACCTGCCCGCTCACTGGCCCTGGGAAACCAGCTGGTCACAACTCTTCGAAGCGGCCTGCGGGCCACCACGGACCGCCACCATCTGACCACCCAGCCGACTCGGCGCAACCAGGACCACGGAACACCACCGGCAGCAAGGCCGGGAACCCCGTCATGCCCATCGACCGAAACCAGACCCAGACCAGAACGACCCCGCCCCATCAAACACAACCGGTGGATCGAGGCTTAGGCGGTGCCGCCGTCGGCTTGTAGGTGTCCGTCACCGGACGCCTACATCTTGAGCACATTCGTCCCCTGCGTCCACAAATGAGGTCACTCTCAGCGCACCGGTTACTTAATATTTCCGAAGGTCTCAGCGTGGCCCAATAACCGCCCAAAACCTGCTCGTGAACTAGCCAGCCGGGGACGGTACACACAGCGTTTACCCTTCAGAACGTCTCGGTTCCCGCCGCCACAACGCCTCGTGCCGCCATGATTCGGTTTGCTTTCGCCCATGATTGCGTCGGCCTTGGCATCCCGACAGAGACGGCAACCACGGTCATTCGTTGCGCCTGCCGCCAGCAAGCGAGACAAGCGTGCTACGCCGCGTCGCCGAAGATCTTCCTCTGGACGGCGAGGTTGCGACGCAAGTCGACTACCGCATCGTGTCCCGAATCCCGGGTCGGCTCTTGTTGCCGCTCCTCCTTCTGAAGGTCAGCCAGGTCTAAACTGTTCGCCGCGGCGAGCTTGCTCGTGTAGTCGGCCACGAAGTCGGCGAGTGATGTGCCCTGTTCGACGCTCAAGTCCAGTGAGATGGTGCCATGATCTTCGGAATACCGCAGCACTGCATCAAAATCGGAGATGAACTGGTCGAGGATCTCTACGTCGAGGCGTCGATCACGAATTGCCGCTCGGTACCTGTCCCACGAAGTCCCGAAATTCCTGAGGCACTCGGGCAAAGCCATGTTTCGCTCGGCCTGTTTCTTCACCTTGTGCACCACCACTCCGGTCACGGTAACAGCAGCCAGAGCAACAGCAGTGACGATGATGGCGGGATTGCTTGGCATCCACTTCAACCGCGCCGTGGCACCCGCCACGTTCTGCACTATCTCACCCGTGTCAGGGACTTCGTTCAGGTGTTTGACGATCTGTTTGGACACTGCGTCACGGACGACGCTGCCTTCACGAACGTATTTGGCCCGAGAAGGCCAAGCTGAATAGCTGGTGGCACGTAAATTTTCGGCTGAACGATGGTCAATGCGGGTCCTCCACCGCAGGAGCATGGTGCCCCGGGCCGGCTTAGAAGTAGGAAAAGTGTCTCTTTGCCCACCCCAGGCCTGGTTCCCCCGAGGACGAGCGCTCTGCGGATAGGCTAACACCCTGCGAGATGGCGGCTGCCTTCCAGATGTGCCACACGAGAAAACGGCCTGTACATGACATCCCGGCCCCTTAGTTATCCAGATGTCTCCCAATTTCACTAAGCAACCCCATCGCAGCGAACCGCGTGGCATTGGGCTTTGTGACTTCGCGCCGGCGCCAGGGCCGACGGGCAGGCACGGCCGCCAGAACCTTCGCACCGACGAATTCACCTTCGTCCTCACAAATCGCTGGCAAGGCCGGTCGTTCATCGTTCCCACTATTTCCCGGCGCCGACGCCCAAGCCGTCGGGACGAGTAGTGAGCGTTCAAAGAGCAATCAACCGCGAAGCGGATACTTTAGGCTCGAGTTATGGGTGGGTATAAGAATCAGCAGATTACCGAGTGGGATCAGGGATGGTCCTCCATCGACAAGCGGGTGTGCGCCGACTGTCTGAACGATGAAGCGTTGGCCACTTCAGTTCAGAGCGCCGCCGAATTTCTGGACTGTGACTACTGCGGTCAACATGGCAATGGCGTTCCAATCGCAGCGCCGGTCGATGTCCTACTGGACGCCATTACAAAGGGCCTTCGGACCGAATACGGACACCCGGACAACGAAGGCGTGATTTATGTGTCCAGGGAGGGTGGATACATGATGACAGTTACCGACACTTGGGAATTACTGGATGATCTCGATGTGACCAATGACCGGAACTTACACGCCGACCTCTCCAATGCCATCGAGGGTCCATGGTGCCAGCGAAATCCGTACCGATCATCGCCTGTACAGGCGTTGTCTTGGGGTTGGGCCGGCTTTCGCGACTACGTTACCCACGTCTCGCGCTATATGTTCCACCTTCCATCACCCGACGCCGAGCAGCAGCGGGAGGATGGTGAAATCCCCCCGCACGACATGCTCATGACCCTGGCGCAGACCATCAAGAACGGCAACCTTACCCGTGTTCTACCTATGGGAACTCGCTGGGTGCGCTCACGTCCGCACAGCTCAGCAGAGCATTTCGTAAACGCAAAGGATCTTGGTAGCCCGCCGCCAAAAGCTGCCAAGTCCAACAGGATGACTGCCGGTGGTATCAGCGCGTTCTACGGTGCGACGACCCACGCTGGAGCACTTGCAGAAGTCACCGGGTACACCGCGGATGACTACGCCACAGTCGGGACCTGGGCAGCTGCTCGTCCCATGCCCGTCATTGACCTTGTTGATCTTCCGAAAGTTCCATCACTTTTCGATCCGGACCAGCGTCATCGACGATCGGATCTACTCTTCCTGCACGGCTTCGCCGCAGACGTTCGTCGGCCCGCCAAACCTGACGATAAGGAGCACCTAGATTACGTTCCCACCCAAATTGTCGCCGAGTATTTCCGACACCTAGTGCACGACGATGACGGGAATCCGGCGATGGGAGTTCTCTGGCGATCAGCCATGGACCCGACGGTGACTAACTGTGTGCTGTTCGTGGACAACATGGGCTGCGTGGAGCAGACGGCGGAATGGACAGAGCGGGCGGCATCGTGGCTGGGGCTCGTTCCTGGAAGCCTGCAACGAGGTGCCCTCACCGACACATCGGCCTGGGTGAAAGAAGACCCGACAACTGCAGGAGCGTAGCTGCGGGGATGAGCTGTGGCTGTCTATCGGCGCTGACGCCGTGCAACGTCGTGGCCTTGGTAGTCAGATTAGTTGCTCTTTCCGAATGTGATCTGACCGTGCGTTGCAGGGATTGCTGGGAGCTCCAACGGCCGCCAGGTGAGTACGACGGCCTTAAACCAGGTTTCGTAGTCGGCGCCCTCAAGGGTGTGCCACTCGCTGGAAGGGTCATCTGACATATGCGCCCCTTTTATGCACCACTGACTCTAAATCCAATGAGCCCACACTGTCGGAGCTGCCCGGTAAAGTAACTGAGTTGGTCAAAACTAAGGGGGAAGTGTGTCAGCGTTCGGTGACAAAGTCCAATGCAGGCTCGACAACTTGATGTCGGTTGCCTGGTCAATCAGGGACGGGCAGGCTGTTCCAAAGACAGAAGACGTCGCGCTCAAGAATGGAGCGGTCAAGATAGAAGCCACGTATTTGTACGCTGATCTGGCGGATTCTACCCTCCTGCAGAAGCGCTACAAGCCAGAGTTCGCCGCCAAAGTGGTCCGAATGTATCTAGCCGGCGCATCGGAAGTGATCCGAGAACTTGGAGGCAGCATTAAGAGCTTCGATGGTGACAGGGTCATGGGCATCTTTGTTGGCAAAAGTATGCGAAACGATGCGGTGAACGCCGCGTTGAAGATTAATCACATGGTTGATCAGATGATGAACCCGGTTATCAAGCGGCGGCTCGCAGCCTCCAATAGCACCCTGTGGGTCGTGACGCACGGCATCGGGATCGATTCCGGGCCTGCCTTCATCGCACGAGGCGGCATTCACAATCGGTCAGGGGAACACAATCACAACGACTTGATCTCCATTGGAGAGGCGCCAAACATCGCTGCCAAACTGAGCGGACTCCGAGGGTCTGAGCGGGGTCCAATCACCATCACTTCCCGGGTCTACCAGTATCTGAACGACGCGCAGAAATTCGGCGGTACGCCGAAGGAGCACATGTGGCGAGATGCCTGGAATGTCATGGCGGGGCCTCACACAGTGAGCGTACGACAGAGCGGGTGGCGGAGGGGTCTATGAACGTTCCCCGCAATCCGCCACTCGGCAAAGAGAGGATGACGAATGTATCCATCGATTGAAAGTTCCGTCTCCGAAATCTTCGGCGCTACCTGGAACATCACCAACGGAACCAAGGTTCCGAAAACCGAAGACGTCGTGATGAAGAACGGAGGCCGGCTGGTAGACGCGACATACCTCTACGCCGATCTTGCAGGGTCATCAAAGATGGCGGACTCGCTGTTCAAGGAATCTACCGCCAAGATCATAAGGGCTTACATCAATACCGCCTCTCGTATCCTGAGGCATCAAGGCGGCGAGATCCGCAGCTTCGACGGGGATCGAGTCATGGCGATCTTCATGGGGGATGACAAGGAAACGAGGGCAGTGAGGGCCGCCTTGGCTATCAACTGGGCCGTGGTTGAGGTCATCCGTCCAGCTATAGAACGATCTTGGTCCGACGGTAAAAACATCTCCAACATCACCCACGGCATCGGTATCGATACCGGCGAAGCCCTGATCGTCCGTGGTGGTGTGCGCGACAACAACGACCTGATTTCCATTGGCCAGGCTCCTAATCGTGCTGCCAAGCTCAGCGAGAAGCGAGACTCATTTCCTCTCACGATTACTGGTCCAGTGTTCAATGCCATGTCGACTGACGTCGCTTACACAGACGTCAATGTACTAATGTGGCAAAAGCAGCAAGTCAGAAACGATGCCGGCACTTTGGACACCCTTTTCCGCTCCCAGTACTGGTGGGCTATCTGATGATTTTTCGGAAGCAACTGCCATCTAACGACAAGGCAATAGAGCAAGCGTGGAAGATTCACGCTGCCCAAGCCGAGTGGACAGGCAAAGTAGACGCCAAGGCGTCCTTCGCATTTGCCGTTGAATCGGCCATCATTGCAACCACCGTGGCGCTGTCCGCCAACGGACGACTCTTTTCAAATCTCGATGGTTGGCTCGATGGGGCGTTGTACTGGATCGGAGTCCTGTCCTTGCTAGCTGGTGCCTTCTTTGCCCTAGTCGTCGTTAGACCGCGCCTCAAGGCTGACGTCGTCAAGAAAATGGCAAAGGAAAACTTCATCTACTTCGGGCATGTCCAGTATTGGGAAAGTGACGATCTTGCCCATGCACTAAAAGAGCGCGATATCCTCCCTGTGATCACCAGGCAGATCGTAGTGATGGCGGACATCGCATGGCAGAAGCACAGGTGGGTCCAGCTGTCGATGTCGCTCGGCGGCGTCGGGGGCGCACTGCTTGTCGCCTGTGGACTGATCCAGAGGTTCTAAGGAAGACGAGACGTCCGCTGCCCCATGTATCGGAACCCTGGTGGGTGAGCTGTTGTCTAGCAAGATCATCTTTTCGTCATCAAAATTGGCCACGCTTCATCTCTGGTGCGATTCGGTCGACGAAGTCCATGAAGAACGGCGAAACCAAGTGCTCAGTTTTTGGTACATGGCCGTCATTGTCCACAACAGAACAGGCATTATGTTGTGGGCTGACTACGTCGTCAGACCGGCCACAGGGTAGTCTCCTGCGAGCGTCGCTTGCACCACTCTCCGGAGACCGCTGGTGACCGCGTGCATGCCGGCCAGCTCAGTCCCGGCCACGAGGAACGCGACGGCGTTGATCTCCGAATCGTGACCCACCCCTGGCCGCACGGCACGCCAGAGGCAGGGCAACAGGGGTTGAGCTGGGTTCAAGCCCCAGCTATAGCAAGTTATGGGAGGTTATAAGGGGTTATTGTGTTTTTCTTATAAGCGGCTATAACTTCCTATAAGTGGCAGCAGCTGGACAAGGCGTCTCAGCGCGGCACTTGTTTCGGCGACAATGACCGAGTTCGGATTGGCCCCGTCGGACGAGTTGGATGCTGAATATTCTGATAAGCGGCCGTGTCACGACCAGTCGGCATCAGAGAACATCGCCCCAGACGGTCGACCGATCCGAGCCGGCGCCGTGGCGAGATGACACCATCATCGACGTGCAGCTGCGGCGCGCTCCTGACGCGTAATGGGTGTTGATGCACCGGCTCGGGCTGAGCCGGAAACGCATCGCCGATCTGGTGCGCGGCGATGCCGCCACCGTCGGTTACCACCTCGTCATCGCCCGCCGCCAAGACCCGGGGCTGGAGGGGGCATATCTGGCCGCCGCCGGTACCGAACGAATGGACTAAGGCTGCGGGCCGGTTCCCTCGCGACCGGTCGGAGGACAAGGCAGGAACGTTCAATGGCCCGGCGGCTCGAAGCGTCGGCGCGACGCCACCGACGGCACCTTGTCCCCGGCCTACCGGGGCGGCCTAGCCCGGGTCCCCGGATGGGAAGAGAACCCCCAAGGCAACCGCGGACGAAGCCCGGCGGTATGACCGCCTCTTCCAGCTCGCGGACCACCAGAAGGATGGCAACGACTGGCCCCGCCACCAGGACGCCGGCTCGGAGCGTGAACACGTTCTCGGGGTGTGGATCCACGCCCGGCGCTACCAGCGCCGCCGCATGAACTGCTACGCCGCCGGCATCCCGGCCGGACCCTCTTCGTTAAGCCGCCCAAAAGCGAGGACGCCTTCTGGCGGTTTTGGGCTGGGAGCATCTGTGCACCGTCGACGGGGACCTTCCCGCTGTTCCTGAGCCGCTGACAACCGACACGGGTGGCGTGGTCCGGGTTGTGCCACTGGGGTCAGGGGAGCCCTCCACGGCTAAAGCTTGGGGATTTCTCACAAACGTCGCAACACCAACTGAAAGTGGTGTTGCGACGTTTGTAGTTCGACGCGCCAATCGAGGTAAATGGGCCCAGAGGGCCTGGTTGATAAGAAGTCGACCCTGACGAGGGCCAGCCGACTTGATGGTGTGCCCTATTCGCCCTTGGCCCGGGACGGGGCCTTCTTCGACTTCGGAGACGAGGTGCTAGTACCACGGGAATTCCGCGAGTTCACGGGAGAGGTGGCGGTGGCCGCGTCGAATTTTGCTGCCTCCTGGTGAACTTGGCACTGGCAGTCCGCCCGCTCCGGGTCGGCGAGGTGCTTATTTGCCACGCCGTATCCTACGGCGATGGCGAACAAGCCGAGTTCGCGGAGTATAGCTTTGATGTTGATGTTGGGCATTACGAGAGCTCCTTGTAAAGGCTAGTCGGCCTGCTGGCCAGAGGGCTGGTGTAGCGGTCCTGCGGGTCAAGCCAGGACAGCGGCTGGGTCAGGGGCGTCCCGGATCCACCGGATCTGACCGGATTTCTATGATCACGTCACGGGGCGATCTGGATGCGCGCGGCTTCCTGCATCAGCGGGTCGGAGATCATGACCGTCACCGGTCCGCGTGCCACGTCGAAGGCGATGAAGCCGCGGGACTTGTCGCCGGGGAGGATCTTTCCGGACCCGAGCTGGTCGTCCACGAAGAGGTTTTGGTCGGCCTTGCGGCCATTGGCATCCTTGGCCGAGAAATAGAACGGATTGGAGCTGGTCTCCCCCGACGTGGTCTCCCAGAGCACGTCCAAGACCAGGTAGGAACCATTCTTCGCGGGCGATGAGAACTGCGTATTCACCGATGTCTTGCGGACGGCCGAGAGAATCGTGATCTTGGCGATGTCACCGTTGCCGAGATCCATGTTGAAGGGCTTGCCCACGGTGGGAGCGGCGGGTGCCTTAGCCTTGATCCACCGATGCTGATCGAGGCGCCGGCGGCGTTTTAAACCGAGAATGCCCGTCTTTTCACGGAGAATGACGTTTGTCTAGAACCCATTCATCCCGAAAAGAGAGGCATCTCGTAGATGCAACTTTCTCACACCGGCCGTGGCCTGTCAGTTTCCTTCGACGAGCCGAACCTCGTGTCTGCCGCCGGGCTGGTCCCGGTCATGGCCCTGGCGCAGGAGGCCGGCCTGCGGGACCTGGCCGATGAATGGTTGTCCGTGCCTACCGACAAGGGCGCCAATGCCGGGCTGAAAGTCGCCTCGCTGGTGGCGGGGATGGTTGCCGGCGCCGATTCCATCGACGACATGGCCCTGCTGCGCCACGGCGGCATGGCGAGGATTTTCAAGGCCTGCTACGCGCCCTCGACCCTGGGATCGTTCCTGCGCTCCTTCACCTTCGGGCATGTGCGCCAGCTCGACGCCGCCGCCTCCCGGTTCCTGATGAACCTGGCGGAGCGCACCCCGCTGCTCCAGGCCGGCCCGGGCGGATATACCTTCGTGGACGTGGACGACACGATCGTCGAGGTCCACGGCTACGCCAAGCAGGGATCCGGCTATGGCTACTCCGGGGTGCGGGGGCTGAACGCGCTGCTGGCCACGGTGTCCACCCCGGACTCGGCTCCGGTGATCCTCGCCCAGCGTCTGCGCAAGGGCTCCGCCGGCTCCCCGCGCGGGGCGAACCGGCTGGTCGCCGACGCGCTGGCCACGGTGAAACGGCTCCGCGGTCCCTCTGCCGCCGGCCAGGTGCTGATGCGCGCGGACTCGGCGTTCTACGGGTACGCCACCGTGGCCGCCGCGCTGAAGGCCGGTGCCGCCGTGTCCGTCACCGTCCGCATGGACCCGGCGGTCAAAAAGGCCATTGCCGGCATCGCCGAGGACGCGTGGACAGCGATCAAATACACCGACGCGGTCTACGACGAGGCGTCCGAACGGTGGATTTCCGCCGCCGAAGTCGCCGAAACACCGTTCACCGCGTTCGTGTCCCGGAAGAAGGGCGAACGCGTCGCCGGGCGCCTGGTCATACGCCGGATCCCGGAACTGAACCCTCGGTCCGGCACCGGCCAGGGAACCCTGTTCGAAACCCACCGCTTCCACGCGTTCTTCACCACGAGCTCGTTGAGCGCCGTGGCCGCGGACAAGACCCACCGCGGGCACGCGGTCATCGAGCAAATCAACGCGGACCTCAAGGACAGCGCCCTGGCCCACCTGCCCTC
>Ga0213840_1002762_pt1 | contig 10521 bp, 13 predicted proteins | sample SWPATP22_FD_160132 | JGI IMG/M metagenome (GOLD analysis project Ga0213840, IMG submission 160132) | Coastal seawater microbial communities from Marineland, Florida, United States - SWPA TP2 #2 | ecosystem: Environmental > Aquatic > Marine > Coastal | place: USA: Florida | collected 2016-08-14 | reverse complement strand
AAACCCCCTTTATTTTCACAGAATTCGGCGCCCATTGGTCAGCCCAGGGCTGCAGCTGCTCTAACTCGAATGCCAAAGCGAGGAGAAGGTCTTCACCGCCAGCGCGTGCGATGAAGTGGCTGCCGATTGGGACACCATTGGTACTGAACCCGGATGGCACGGACATGGCAGGGGTTCCAAGGGCGTTCTGCATGGGGGTATAGACCAGGAAGTCGAATACGCGTTTGCGCAGGATCTCGTATTCAACGTCGGAATTAAGATAACCGATGGGCGGCTGCGGCGTGGGCGTAACCGGGCTTAGCATCACATCATGGGGTTCGGTTGCCAACGCCCCGAGATTAACATTACTTGGCTGAAAGCCGCATGATCATTGGGCTGCAGAGGTGCACTTTATTTCAGTCGAGCCCCTTCTGCTCAATATTTGACCTATATGGCGTGCAATCTTCCAACCCTCCTGTCTGTACGTAATTCCATCAGGCCGTTATCATTTTTATTAACATGGTGAGCGGCGTTGAAAATTAAGCCGCATAAACTTCGTCTCTCAGGTCCATCGCACGATGATCAAACGGATCAATTTGGTCGAGCAGAGCTGACAAATCAATTTCAAACCGTTTCTCTTCTTCGCCGAAGGAGTAGCGGCCAGTCAACCCAATATGCTGCCAGCCTACCGGTGACAAGTCAGTAAGAAAGTCGATGCTCTTTTTGTCTCCTCGCTCTTCGAAGCTCTTCAGTAAAACGGAGAACAGCGCTGAATTATAGTAGATAATACAGTTACAGACCAAACGCGCACAATCGTTCCATTGCGTAATCTGGTAGTCACTGCCGCCGCGAAAACGATTGCCATTAATTGACGCGACAGCACGTCTAAGTTGATGGTAGGCCTCGCCCCGGTTCAAGGCCTGCTGAATGTAGCGCCTCAGAGTTTCATTATCGACGTACTCCAGCAAATACAGGCTTTTTACCAATCGATCGTATTCCTGCAAAGCCCGCAAGGTCTTATCCGCTGTGCGACGATTGCTTAGCTTCTTGACGATGGTGCTCTGATCTACGGTTTTGCGGCTTAGTGAACAGATAATGCGCTGAATCCCATCCCACTCTTGAATAATTAACTCTGTATTGATCGGCTTCTTAAGCTGGATAAAACTATCTTGATCGGTATTAACGGTGAAGTGATCAAAAAATACTTTTTTAACTTTGGCGTAACGCGGTGCGAAGGTGTAACCAAAGAGATCCAGCAATGCAAAATTTACGCTGTTCACTCCATGACTATCACTAGAAAGGACGTCGGGCTGGATATCGCTGGTGTTGTTGTAGAGCAAATCGAAGGCAAAATGCCCTTCGTATTCGTTGGCCCCAATTATTCGTGTGTTCAGAGGGACGTGATTGGATATCAGGTTCATCGCGGTGAGCCCTTTCTCTTGGCGAAAATACTTGGCCGAGTATCGGGCTTTGAAGGTATTGATGCGACACTCATGCTTCTGTCCATCGATGCTGGCAAAGAGGCGATCATCGCCGATATCGTAAAACCGGAATATCGGCAGGGCCGCGGTTGCTGAGGCGATGCGGTCGTTTGCCGCTGTTAGAGTTTCCGGGCGAATATGGCTGTCACAGACACTGCGCAGTACACCCAAATGGCGATCGGAAATATTCGCCATCTTCAATAGAGAGTAGTTCGCGCCGTTAGCAAAAATGCAGGCAATCAAATCTTCCGCGTCGGGCGTCTTTCCCTTGGTCAGCCCTATATTGGTAAAGGCGTCCAGGTAGTTGGTCTTACTGTTCACATAGGCCATTAACTCTTCAATCCCCATATGCTGGAGCTGATTGTAGATGGGGTTGTCCGCGGTTTCACGCCACTTGCGGTGGGCGATAGACCACTTTAAAGGATCGTCGCCCCCCGTCAGCGAGACATAGGGGTTTTTACCGTCAGTGATATTGTCGCAAACGGCTTGCAGTCGCCGATTCAATTCCGCGACCTTAGCGTCGAGTGTTTCTTGTATGGGAGCCGTTGCCTTTTCCAGACCTGTTTTCTGCAACAGGTGATCCTTATTTTCCCAGTCCTTGTTTGGAATAAGGTCATCCTCCAGTTTACGGTTGCCCGCGCTCTCGGTGACGAAGAGCTCATTATTACGTAGCTTTTGCGCGACCCGCTGATAGAGGTAGATCTCTAGCCGTTTGGGTTTTTCATCTTCCACATCGAGCAGATAAGGCCGATCACGCTTTAGAATCAGCCGTTGATCCAGGCTCGAGAGTCTGCCGGTGGTGGACAAAACGTGCTGGGCCTCGGTGATCTGCTTGGAGAGTGCAGCATTGGCAGGTTCGCAATCGATATCAATCGCACAAAAAATCCGGCGCAGTGCCCGCGTTATACGCGTTGCGTGTTTATCCACATACTGCCACACGTAGTCGGCCATGTCGAAGCCGGTCTCGTCAATGTGGTTACTGATCAAGTGGATGTCGCGTCTTGATAGCAATTGGAAGGCTCCTTTTCTCACCTCACCAAAGGGGACGTCATCACTGATCTCATCATCCACATAGAACCGCAACAAACTGGCGGCTGATTTGAGTTTTGCCCGTATGACCTCAAGATCATCAGCAATGCCCTGTTTGGCAAAAGATTTTGCGGCCTCCCTGAATTTCCTCTCTAAGTAAACGAATGCATCGACCAGGTTATCATTGGTTTCCTGGTACCGAAAGTAGAGATAGCACGCGAGGAACATCAAGCCTTGCCCATCGGTGTAGCGCCGAAGTTTCGTGACGGAGCGATGTCGGACCAAGGAGGCGTAATAACTCAGATTGCCCTGGGAGAGCTTCAACTTTTCGATAAAGACCTTGAGCTCCGGGTAGATCTCCTTAATGGTCGCGTGTGTGTCCAGCTCGCGAGTGATTTCGGATTCTGAAAAATCCTTGGCAACACTCTTCATCTGGGCCAAATGACTGATGACACCTTTGGTATCCAGTATTTTCCGCAAACGAGCCCGGGTCAGCTCGGAAAGTGAGCGATTCATGGTGCGCTCAATCCGCTCACGCTCCTCAACCAGTACGTCTGATACCATGTCCTGCAGGGTGGTATAGCCCGGGAGGGCAATGTGGTTTTGCCGGCAGTAGGCCAAGCACTCATCAAAGACGTAGGGCGGATCCACGCAGATCGTGGTCGTGTCGCGAATTCTGGCCAGCAGTTTCGACCTGTGCTTGCGCTGATCCAGGGAGCAGAACCCCGTCACCGCCAATACTTTCTTAAACAGCGTTGTTTTCGTCGTTGCGGGCAGTTTTCCGCGGGGGTATTTTTTACCGGGAAAGTAAGTTTCGCAGACATACGCCAGGTCGTCCCGTACATGCTTAAAATGAAAGTGCCGCATGGTCGGTCGCGCACGAAAATACCCCAATGATAGAATAAAATAGACCTTGGTATCGAATCGCCGTAACTTGTCTACTGCGGATTGCGCGGCGTCATCAAGGTAAAAATATTCGGCACGCTCCGCAGGGTTAAACTGCGGCAGCGCGTAAATAGCCTCAATCTCACTATCATTGAGGATAGTCAAACGTTTGGTCGTTGTAGACATGGGATCGCCTTAATCACAATGGTTTTGCGTGAACAATGCCTCGAGCCTGAATCGCCAACACTGTGAAAGTGCTGCGATCGCACCAAAGCATCGGCGACGATGGGATCTACCGGGCACATCCTTGTGCCGGTTTCTTGTATACCCCACTTTTTATTGTTTGACGGGGAGCTAAATGAACAGTGTCAGCAACAAGTGATACGGCCTGTTTGGCAGCGCAATCGATCGGTCAAATCCAAGTGTTTACCCTATGTTGAAAGACAGACAGAAAAATGGAAGCGACCGAGGCAGTTTTTTGCCGTGCTCGTTGATCAAGGCTCTGGCTCCCTGTGCCCGATGAAAAAACGGGCTACCAGCGCTGAGGTAACCGCCGAGAGGTATGAAACACGCGAAGGATCTCAATGCGGCCCAAGCGCGATCGAACACGGTAAGGGACGATGTAGCGGGTGTCGGGCACCACCAGCTCACGGGTGCCATGAATCCGGCCGGGGTGACCGAGCGCGGGGTTGTCCAGTAGTTGAAGTACGGCGTCAACAATGCGTTGGACGACGCGACGCGCGGCTGCGGGATCGTCCTTTGCGATATGCTCGGCCTCGTCGTCCAGGTTCTTAAGGGCTTTGTTGAGCCACTTAATCTGCATTTACGCCCCACTTACGGAATGTCTTTTTCACGACGTTATCAGTGGCGAAATCGCCGTTGTCAGCCTCCTTGAGGCCGTCCTTGATCTCTTGCACTTGCCACTCGTTCAACTCGATAAAATCCCGGATCGCCTCGGCCGCCAGAAAGGATTTGGAGCGGTGGGTGGCCTCAGCCAGTTGATCCAGCCGGGTCTTAAGTTCAGGGTCCAGACGAATCGTCATGGTGGTAGACATGGGGATACCTCCTAGTGTACGCGAATGTACACACTATAACACAGGCGACTGGAGATTCTAGGCAAAAATGACTGGCAACTAGCCCCCTGTGGTCAGATTGAGCGAATCGCCGGGGGCTGGCTTCGCGTGTGGCTAATACCGGTGCCGCTGCCACTCTTCATGCCAGAGGTCGTCCTCAGCGTGCTGGTAGATCGCAGTGGTTTCCAGCTTGTCGTGTCGCGCCGAGCGGTTGAGGTACTTCAAGCCAATACCGGCATCGTCACCATGAGTGACCGCGGTATGGCGAAACCAATGGGTTGATGCCTTGCGCAGCTTGGCGGCCCTGTGGGCAGATGTTGCTTCCAGGCTGTCCGCAGCTTCCGCGACCGTGGTTTTGACCACGCGATAAATCATGTTGGCGGAGATGCCTTTGGTGCCTTTCAGGCTGCGAAGCAGGGGGCCCTCTTCATCCTCGGCCGGCAGGTCCTCCAGCTGGAGGAAGCGACGGTACCGCACCAAGGCGTCCAGCATCTCATCCGTCACGGGTACCTTGGCCTTTTTGCCGCCTTTGCCCAGGACAAACCACCACCAACGGCCGCGGTACTCACGGAAACTGTTCATCGTGTGGTTGGCAACTTCACTGACACGTGGGGCCAGCAGGTAGAGAAAATAAAACAGAAACCGCACGCGCTCGAAGTGGGCGATTTGCCGCGGCGTTTCCTGGGGCAATTCGGCGATGTACTGCTTGAGATAGAGCCAGGTCTCTTGGTCCAGGAAGCGCTCCAGTGCCATGGCCTCCTGCGTGTCGGGTTTCAGCTCACGGTTGCGGCGCCGAATCAAGGACAGGGGGTTGCCCGTCAGGTAGCCTGCATCCACTAGGTAGGACAGGAGCGCATTGACGACAATTAAGGCCTGGCGTTGGCTGCTGCCCCCCAGGGGCCCCTTGAACGGCTTCCAGGCGGGTGAGTAGCGTTCCGCGCGAGGACCACACCAGTAGTCGCTGGGTTGCGGGTCGGCTAAAAACGCACGATACGCTTGGAAGTCCTCCCGCAGCAGGCTCGACAGGGGTTTGCCTTGCTGACGTACCGCCCAGAGCAACAGGCGCTCGGCCTCCTTGCGGTAATTGCGGTATGTTTGGGGGGAGTCTTCAAACTCCGCCAGCCAGCATTGAATGGCTTGAAAATCGTTATCGGCATTGATCTGGCAGATCCCGCCATAGTGACGATTGTCGCCGTGACTGCCGTCGAGTGCCGCAGGTAGCTGCGACAACCCCTCTAAAGGCGCAGGCCTTGCTGTCAGGCGCTTGAGGGTCGTGCTAAACGACTCAGCGGGGTCGCCGACTGTCACTGGATGGGTCTCGGTAATGACGCAATCCCCCAGGGTTGTTGTTCAGTGGTTTCGGGATCTTTCCCTAGCCTCTCAACGCCTTGGGCCTGTGCACCTGCGACGTTACGATGCCCACGGATGGTCTCGGTTTTACGCGCCGTGTGTGGCTGAGCCTGAATAGCCTCAGGGTGCGCCACTGGCACCGGATCGAACATAACATTGACCTGTTTACCGAACATAATCTCCATACCCAAAGAAACCAATAGTGGTGAATCAACCGGTTGCCCGGGCGGGGCCCCTGTGATCATTGACTGAACAGCCCTGTTATGCCTGCGCTTAAAGTATCCCTACCCTACTATATTTTCTTCATGATTATAGGGTTAATCATGAATTTATGCGAGAATAGGGCATATAAGTAAGGTTTACCATACACCTAATACCTTACTATTTGCTAAAATATAGGTGCTGCCAGACGATTTTTCACTGCCATTAAGGCTGCCAGCCCCCAAAACCAAAGACTAGGACAGGTATTAGCATGAGCCGTAAAATCGCCACCCCAGCCTCGGTGTTTGCCGCCTGTGACAAGCTGGACGCCACAGGCAGAAACTGGAATCGCGACGATGTGCGTGCCGCGGTCGGCGGTGGGGGTTATACCGTTATCGATCCCTTGATCCGCGCCTGGCGTCAGCTAAAGCCCCTCAAGGAGTTGGCGCCGTCGACGCCAACGGAACTCTTACATCGGGTGGCAGAGTCCCTGGAAAGTCATTGCAGTGAATTCATGCGTGATGCTGAACGGCGTGCAACCGAACGGGAACAGGTATTTGTTTCGACTGCCACGGAACTGTCAGAGCGTGTTGCTGCGCTGGATGCGGATCTGCAGACCCGAGAAGTGGCCATTCAGACCCTTGAGCGAGACTGCACGCGGCTGGCAGACGAATTGGAAAATACCCAACAAGCGCTGCGCGAATCTCACCAACACAACAGCCAGCTGCAGTCGGCCAATGACGAACTTCAGGGGCAGGCAAACCGACGCGAAAAAGAGTACAACGATGCTCTGCAAGAGCATCGTTCGGAGTTGAAAGCCCGAGAAAAGCACTATGAACAAAGGGTCACAGAGCTTATCAAGGAGCACAAGGCTGAATTAAGTGCGCAGCGCAAAGAAATCGTCGAGGCCGGAGAGCTGGCTGAAAACCGTCTCATGCGACTACTGGATCAAGAGCGGCGAGAGGCAAAAGCGACCGTCGAAAAGACGAACCAGCTCCTCATCCAAGCGCGAGAAGGCGAAAAATTACAAACAGAGGCCAGTCTCGAGCTGAAAACACAAGTTTACCGTTTGGAGGAAAAATTGACTCACCTCGCTCAGGAGAATAGCCAGCTAAAAGAAGATTTGTCCGGTGAAAAGGCCCTCTATGCGGCCCTGCAGAAGGACTTTCAGCAATACCAGACCGAACACGGGGCAGAAGGAAAACTGGAGGAATTACACGCTTCGATTTTGGCGATTCAACAAAAGATCGGCGAACGATGACGCCGATCAAAAAGCACCCGAAATCTTGTCGCTCAAACAAAGTGCTTAGCTGTAGCCCAATATTCGTGCGGCTTTCAGCCAACTAATGTTAATTTCGAGGGGATTGTCACCGAACCCCTTTATAGATTGCAAATTTCCAATCGTCTAAGCGGCCGCAATATTCGAGTCGGCATATTTTGGAGGTTTGATGACCGTCTCTGCGATACAGATAGAGATACTTACCTTGGTATTTGGGCAGGTACTCACAGCCATTCTCCTGGTTAAACTGGACAACAATACGGCTGATCTCTAGCTTTTGTTCCGGTGGAATCCCCATGTATATTTCCCCGTCATCCGCGTTGGCTGCCTGAATGGTGACTCTGCTGTAGGCTAGCGACCTTCTTTGCGGATTTCAACGTTTCGTCACTTATCTCCAGGTAACATTTGATCACGCCTGAACGCCTAACATTGCACCGTCAAACACGTCGGCAGGCATTTTGACACGACTGGCCTTAGAGTTTACCCCAGCCGGGCACGACTTTTGCGAATTCCTCTTGAAACGCCGGCCGGCTAGCATTGTGCAACTTGATCAGTTTAGCAAATTGTTGTCAGTCCGTAGGGGCTTTTAACACATTGACGAACAGGTGACGCACTTTTTCATCAGGACAGCACTACGCTGATAATCTGTTCGGCTGGCGCTACGGTTGAGGGCACCAAGCCCCGATTGGTACCAGGCCAACAACTCCTTGGGATAGCGGGGTTCCAGAGTGCTGGCTATCTTGGTGACTTCACCTTCGTAAGTGATGTGCTGTGGCCGATGATGGCGGGTCAGCAGGTCAATAGCGGTATCATACTCTCGGCGGTGTAGCAGGATTTTCAGTACTGCCGTAGAGCCGCCTTTGATCATCGCTTGGCATAAGCGCGGCTCATACAGAATCCATTCTGCCTTGCTACAGAACTTTTTAAATGCTTTGTAGGTCGTCAGGGAGAGGTTGTCCAACGTTTGGTCAAACTGCAGCGCCAGGAGCTTCTCTCGATAGCCGCTCTCGGCGGCACGATCAGCCAGAAAAGCCCGCAGTTCGTCCATGCGACCAATGGCGGATTCCAATCCCTCTTCGGCTACCGTCAAGGCATTTTGCGTTTTGCCGGTCTCCCAGTAGAAGGTGGCCAGATCGTAGTAATCCATCCCGGTTTGCATATCCATTCGGCGCAACACCAGATATTCCTCAGCGCGACCGATCTATCGTCTCCAACTGTTTGGCTAAGCGCAAGCAGTCCGCATTATCCTGGCAGGTGGCTTCAACCAGCGCATAGAGGGCGTCATCCAGACCGGCGTTACCGCGCCGGAGATAAGTTAGGGCTTCGTCCATCAGGGCCTAGCGGTGCGGTGTTGGGATGGGAGTCTGGCACAATTTCTCGGCCATCTCATAGAGCAAACTGGCCACATGATCTTCGGTATCGTAGTCCCCGCCGCCATATTCATCGAGTTCAGCCAAATCCGGCGCGAGTTCTCCCCACAAGGCCATGATCACTTCGGTTTCGGTGGCCCTTTTATCACCGGGCGGCAAAGAGACGCAGGCTTTCTGGTACTCCAAGCATTCCCACCGAACCTCAAGCCGCTCGAACGTCAATTGGGTGATCAGGGATAGCCGTTTAGTCAGAAGGGTTGCAGCGTGGTAATGTTAATTCGAGGGGATGGCTCCTCAACCCCCAAAATGAATCAGATTGAAAAATTCATGGAGTAGATTATACTACTAGGTAGGATAATAGATCAGAGTTAAAGGTGCACGCTATGCCGATGGTCAAGAAAAGCATTTCCGTGACGGATCAGCAAGACAGCTGGATCAAGGCCCAGATTGAGACCGGCCGCTACGGCAATGAGAGTGAAATCATCCGCGAGTTGATCCGCGAACGGCAAACCCGGGAACAGGAAACCCCGGAAGAAATCGAGGCGATCAGAGCGGCCTTGATCGCGGCGGAGGAAAGCATTAAGCGAGACGGCTATAGCCGAAAGTCGGTCGACGAAATTTGGGAAGAAGCCAAAGCAAAGTATAGAACGCAGCATGGGTGAATACGAGCTGTCACCGGAGGCGGAACGGGACCTGCTCGAGATCGCCCTTTATGGACTCGAACACTTTGGGTTGGAACAATCTGAACACTATCGCGACGCCCTGAAAACCAGGTTTCAGGAGCTCGCAGATAATCCGCTGCAATATCCAGCGGTCGAACATATCCGCCAAGGCTATCGTCGCAGCGTTTGTGGATCGCATTCGATCTATTTCCGGATTGAAGGGCAGGGTGTTGCGATCATGCGAATTTTAGGCCGGCAGGACATTGAGGCCGCCCTGGGCGATGGGTAGAAGGCGAAGAAGATTCTGGCGCCTTAAAACGCCATCGGTGAACAATCGTCACTCGATATTGTCATCCAACTGAGGGTGGTACCCGCCAAACGCGGGTTCATATCTCCCTCAGCGCATCTTCAATCATCTCCTCTGGGGGCACTTCGTAAATCAGGGTGGTGGACGGATTGACGTGGCCGGCAATTTTTTGCGCGACCTTGACCGACTTTTTCTGCTTGTGAAACACGTTGGTGATCAGCGAGCGCCGGCCGCTGTGCGAGCTGGCTTTTTCGATGCCGGCCCAATCGCGCAGCATCAACGCCATGTGTTCTTGTAAGGTGTTGGGGGAATAGGGGCCCCCTTTCTGCGTAATAAACAGCGGGGCGGAGGGCTTCAGTGGATCGGCTTTCTCGATACGCAGCTGCAGGTAATCCATCAGCGCTTCGCGCAGTGCGACATCCACCATGGGCAGATCCCGCGATTTGCCTTTGTGTTTTTTCACCGGCGGGTAGATATGCTTCGGATAGATCGCAGCGCTCGCTTTGGCCAACGCCTCGATCTGTCGCACCAATTGATCAAAACTGTCCACATCAAAACTGATGGTCTTGCGTTGGTACTGGCTTTTGGCGCGCTGCATGGCATCGGCGCCTTTGGTGTAGGCGGCCGGCAGGCTCATGACTTCCAAGAGCTTGAAATCCGTACCGGTGCTGTTGAGGCGAGCGACTTCTTTGACCTGCAGCCTGGGCCCGCAGGCCGAGCTTGAAGCTGATGGGCATGATCGCCGTGTTCTTCTCGGGGTGGCGGTGCTGCTGGATCACGTCAAACAGGGGATCTTGTTGTTCGGGGGTTGGGACGCGGGCCGGGCCAGAGTTGGGAAGCATCTCCTTGAGGGCGCAAACCTAATCCGTACTAATAGGATTTTGACGGAATATTGGGAATTAAAA
>Ga0213840_1002757_pt1 | contig 10529 bp, 9 predicted proteins | sample SWPATP22_FD_160132 | JGI IMG/M metagenome (GOLD analysis project Ga0213840, IMG submission 160132) | Coastal seawater microbial communities from Marineland, Florida, United States - SWPA TP2 #2 | ecosystem: Environmental > Aquatic > Marine > Coastal | place: USA: Florida | collected 2016-08-14 | reverse complement strand
GGCCCACGTAGTTGAAGATGAGGAACGACCCGATGGCCATGCCGACATTCGTGTTGATGTTGTCGGTCGGCGGCAGGAAGCCCGGCAGGATCCCCTGGATGTTGCACAGGAAGATGTAGCCGAAGAGCCCCGCGATGTACGGGAAGAAGATGAGCATGTCCTTGCGATCGAGCAAGCCGTCCATCATGCCCTGGATGCCGGAGGCGTAGACCTCGGCGGCGGTGCGAGCATCGAGCTTGTCGCTGGCGAAGTACTTCTCGAGGCCCTGGCGACCGGTGGCCTTCGTCAGGCTCATGCGAGCGACGAGGGCGAGGCCGAGGAGGGCGAAGCAGGCGAGCCACGCGTGGATGTACGTGTAGGTGTGGGCGACCTGGTGGCCTTCCATCCAGTGCTGCATGAGGCCGAGCTGCTCGAGCACCGTGTCGTGATCGACAGCGGGGATGAGACGGAACCAGGAGAATCCAGCAGCGAACATGCTCATACCTCGACGTGTGCGTCGTGGGGACGGGCGGAAAGCGCGGTGATCAGGGCACCGAACATCAGAGACGTGAGGCCGAGACCGACACCGAGGGGAGGCAGAACCTCCAGCAGGCGAAGCATCACGGCGAGCATCACGACGGTCTTCATCACCAGGAGCGGACCCCAGAGGCCACCGCCTTCGAGGCGGGCCAGGGAGTCGACGAACCGCGGCCCCACGACGGCCAGCGCCGCGAGATTCACCAGGCAGAGCAGCCCCGAGGCACCGGCGGCCACCGCAGTGGGCAGGCCGAACGCCGCGCCGAGGGCCACCGTGAGGGGCCAGGCAAGGGCGCTATTGCGGAGAATCGGGGGGGCGGTGATCATCAGGTGGGGCGAGCTGTGTGAGACCTTGAAAGAGGCGGTAGAGGCCGCCGGCGAATCCGGCGATGAGGCCCAGGAGGAGTCCGACAGGGGCCGTCTGGAGACGGCTGTCGGCGTACCAACCGAGCCCACCCAGGAGAAGCGTAGAGATGGTCATGGACGTGACCAACGCTGCCGCCTGGGCGCCTCTCTTTGCGAAGTCCGAGTCGATCAACTCGGGCTCCCCATCGGGAGGACCGGGCGAGTATCGGGGTGGAGATCGGGAGTCAACTTCGTGCAACCGGGTGTGGCGGGAAAGGTAGGATCCCGACGATCGCACCTGCCCTCGGGTGCCCCCTTGGGAGGGATCAATGGAGGTGTGCGGCCACCAGCGCGGAGGTGAGGCCGTCGACCACCTGGGCCACCTGCCGATCGGTGATGGCGGCGTTGAGGAAGGCGGCTTCGTACTGACTCGGCGGCAGGTAGACGCCACCGGAGAGGGCGGCACGGAAGAAGCGACCGAAGGCATCGAGGTCGCATTCCTGCACCTCGGAGAAGCGCGTGGGGGCCTCGGGACGGAAGAAGAGGGTGAACATGGAGCCCACCCGCCGGAAGGAGCACCCGTGGTAGGCCACCGCCGGGGCGAGCCCCTGCTCGATGTGGGCCCCAGCGGCCTCCAGGCGGGCGTACAGGGTGGCGTCGAGCTTGCGCAGGGTGGCCAGCCCCGCGGCCACGGCCACGGGGTTCCCGGACAGCGTGCCCGCCTGGTAGACGCTCCCCACCGGGGAGAGGTGGTCCATGATGTCGGCGCGGCCCCCGAAGGCGGCCAGCGGGTAGCCACCGCCCACCACCTTGCCCATGCAAGTGAGGTGGGGCGTGATGCCGAAGTACTCCTGGGCCCCGCCTCGCGCGAGCCGGAAGCCGGTCATCACCTCGTCGAAGATCAACAGGGTGCCAGCGCCCTCGCACAGGTCGAGGAGCGACTGCAGGTAGCCGTCTTCCGGGGCGATGCAGCCCATGTTCCCGGCGACCGGCTCGAGGATGACCGCGGCGACCTGCCCGTCGTAGGCCTTGAGGAGGTCGGCCACGGCCTGAGCGTCGTTGTAGGGGGCCACGAGGGTGTGGGCCGCGGTGGTGGCGGGCACGCCCGGGGAGCCCGGCTCCGTGGTGGCGGCGCCGTCGGAGAAGGTGGCGACGCCCGAGCCCGCCTTGACGAGCATGGCGTCGTGGGCGCCGTGGTAGTTGCCCTCGAGCTTGATGATCTTGTCGCGGCCGGTGAAGCCCCGCGCCAGCCGCACCGCGTGCATGGTGGCCTCGGTGCCCGAGCTGCACAGGCGGACCTTGTCGACCCCGGGCACCCGGCCCACGATCTCCTCGGCGAGCATGATCTCGGCCTCGGTGGGCGCACCGAAGCTGGACCCGCGGGACGCCGCTGCCATGGTGGCCCCGAGGACCGCCGTGTCGGCGTGGCCGAGAATCAGCGCGCCCCACGAAGAGATCAGGTCGATGTAGCGGTGACCGTCTTCGTCCACCATCTCGGCGCCTTCCCCGCGGGCGATGAAGGGCGGGTCGCCGCCCACGGCAGCGAAGGCCCGCACGGGGCTGTTGACCCCACCGGGGATGACATCGCGGGCACGGGCGAGCAGGCGAGACGAGCGGGACATGCAACCTCCAGGGATGCCGGCTCTAACGCGCGCTACTCCACCCGGATCTGGATGGTGGCTCCGGACTCGGTCTTCAGCTCCACTTCCTGGGCAGGGGCCCCGACGCGAACCTCGATGGCCTCGGGGCTGGGCGTGCTCTGGGTCGCCCGCTCGACCGTGGGTTCGACAGCAGGTTCGACAGCAGGTTCGTGGTGCTCTTCACCCTCGGGCTCGAGCTCGTCCGCCCCCCGCGGCCGCCGACGCTCCAAGGCGTCGACCCAGTCGTCGCGGATGCTCTCCGGCAGCAGGTCGACCCCCTCCAGCTCGGCCAGGGCGGAGTCGAGGTCACCGAGCCGCTCCAGGCACACCGTACGGCCCAGCTTGGCCACCTCGAGGAGGTCGGGGTCGTAGGTGCGGTCGATGGTTCGCTCGAACAGGGTGAGGGCCCGCTCCACCTGACCGCGGCGGAGACGGAGCTGCGCCCGACCCACCAGCGACGCACCGCCGAACACGGGGTAGTCGCGCTCCACACGCCGATAGAGCGCGACGGCCTGCCGGTCGCGGCGGTGATCCGCCAGCACCTGCGCCGCTCGGAGGAGCCGCTGCCCGGCCAGGGGATGGCCCGGGAGCGCCTTGGCCGCCGCCTCGAAGCGAGCGGCCGCTCCGACGGACTGGCCTTCGTCCAGCAGGAGCTCCCCCAGCTGCTCCAGGAGCGCCACACGGGCGACGGGCGCCCCGGTGGTGGCCAGGACCTCCTCCAGGTGTCTGCGGGCCTCTGTGGGGCGCCCCAGCTGGCTGCTGTACACCAGCGCCGCCCGCCGGTGGGCCTCGTTCCGCACGGCGATGGAGGGGTGGTGGACGGTGATCGCCTCGTACGCGGCCACGGCCCGGCCGGGCCGCCCTGCCCCCAAGGCCTGGTCGGCGACCGTCAGCGCCCACGGGGCCATGGGATGGGGCACCGCCCACACCGCCACGACCACCGCCCCGACACAGGCGAGAAGCCCCCCAACGAGCGCGCCCCCGCCTCCGAAGCGTCGGAGAGCGGGGGCGAGTCCCGTAGTGGGCGGAGCGGAGGCCATGCCTCAGCTTATTCCTCGGATGCCGCCCCGTCGGCCTCGACCGCGTCGTCGGCGCCCTCTTCGATGGCGTCGACCTCGTCTTCGTCGGCCTCCGGCAGGAGCGCGAGGTCGACGATGCGCTCGTCTTCCTCGAGACGCATCACCCGGACGCCCTTGGAGCCGCGGCTCTGCACGAGCCGAACCTCACCGGCCGAGAAGCGGATGACCCGGCCCGTGTCGGTCACGAGCATGATCTGGTCGTCGGGGGTGACCTCACGGGCACCGACCACACCACCGACCCCGCCGGTCTTGTGGCTGATGACGCCCTTGCCGTTGCGGCCCTGGGACGGGAACTTGCCGATCGGGGTGCGCTTGCCGTAGCCGAGCTCGGTGATGGTGAGCAGCGTGGTGCCCACGTCCTCCTCGAGCTCGTCGCCCTCGAGGTCTTCCTCGACCTCCGGGGCGTCGATCACGTCGACCGCGTCTTCGTCGGCGGCGGGCACGAGCAGCATGTCGACAACGATGTCGCCGCTGCCCAGGGCGATGCCCTTGTTGCCGCGGGCCGTGCGACCGAACACCGGCGCCCCCTTGGGCCCCGCCTTCGGGAAGCGGATGCACTGCCCCTGGCGGGTGAGCATCATCACGTCGACCGCGTCGTCGGGGTCGAGGAGCTTGACGACCATGAGCTCGTCTTCCTCGGCCACGCCGCAGGCGATGAGCCCACCGGTGCGGATGTTCTTGTAGGCCGACAGCGGCGTGCGCTTGACGAGCCCGTGGCGGCTGGCGAACACGAGGTCGCGGGGGTCGTCGTCGTCGATGTCGCGCACGGAGACGACGGCGGCGATGCGCTCGTCCTTCGGCATGCCGTCGAGATGCTGCACGATGGGCCGGCCCTTGGCGGTGCGGCTCGTCTCGTCGAGCTCGTAGACCGGGAGCGGGAACACCTTCCCGCCGGTGGTGAACACGAGCAGCTTGGCGTGGGTGTTGGCGATGAAGATGCTGGTGACGAAGTCTTCGTCGCGGGTGGCCATGCCCTTCTTGCCCACCCCGCCACGACGCTGCATGCGCCACTCGTCGGGCGAGACGCGCTTGATGTAGCCGAGGTGGGAGATGGTCACGACCTGGTCTTCTTCCGCGACGAGGTCGTGCATGGTGAGCTCGCCACGGGCCTCGACGATGCGGGTGCGCCGCTCGTCGGCGTACTTGGCGCGGACCTCGACCAGCTCGTCGCTCACGACGCCCATGAGGCGGGTCTCGCTGCCGAGGATCTCTTCGTACTCGGCGATCTGCGACAGCAGGCCGGCGTACTCTTCCTCGATCTTGTCGCGCTCCAGGCCGGTGAGGCGCTGCAGCCGCATCTCGAGGATGGCGGTGGCCTGGATCTCGGAGAGACCGAAGCGGGTCATCAAGCCCGACCGGGCCTCGGCCGTGGTCTGCGAGGCACGGATGAGGGCGATGACCTCGTCGATGTGGTCGAGGGCGATGCGGTAGCCCTCGAGGATGTGGGCCCGCTCCCGCGCCTTGCGGAGCAGGTAGCGGGTGCGACGGAGGACCACCTCGCGACGATGCGCGATGTAGTGCTGCAGCATCTCCTTGAGGGAGAGGATGCGGGGCCGCTGGTTGACGATGGCCAGCAGGATCGCGCCGAACGTGCTCTGCAGCGGCGTGGACTTGTAGAGGTGGTTGAGCACGACCTCGGGGAAGGCATCGTGCTTGAGCTCGATGACGATGCGCATGCCGCGGCGGTCGGACTCGTCGCGCAGGGCATGGATGCCGGTGAGCTTCTTGTCCTTCACGAGGTTGGCGATCTGCTCGATGAGCCGCGCCTTGTTGACCTGGAACGGGATCTCGGAGATGCAGATGGCGTTGCGGCCGTTCGACAGCACCTCGATGTCGGCCTCCCCGCGCACCACGATGCGACCCCGGCCGGTGGCGTAGGCATCGCGGATGCCCTTGCGGCCGTAGATGGTGGCGCCCGTGGGGAAGTCGGGGCCGGGCACGATCTGCATCAGCTCTTCGAGCGACAGCGACGGGTCGGCGATGAGCGCCGTGCAGGCATCGATGATCTCGCCGAGGTTGTGGGGCGGGATCTTGGTGGCCATGCCCACCGCGATGCCGTCGGCGCCGTTGACCAGCAGGTTGGGGAAGGCGGCCGGGAGCACATCGGGCTCTTCGGTGGCGCCGTCGAAGTTCGGCGAGAAGGAGACGGTCTCCTTGTCGATGTCGACCAGCAGCTCCTCGGCGAGCTTGGTCATCCGGCACTCGGTGTACCGGTAGGCGGCGGCGGGGTCGCCGTCGACGCTGCCGAAGTTCCCCTGGCCGTCGACCAGCGGGTAGCGGAGGTTCCATGGCTGGGCCATGCGCACCAGGGCGTCGTAGACCGCGGAGTCGCCGTGGGGGTGGTACTTCTTGAGCACCTCACCCACGACACCGGCGCACTTGCTGTACTTCTTGCCGGCGTGCAGGCCCTCGCGGTCCATCGCGTAGAGGATCCGCCGGTGGACCGGCTTGAGACCATCGCGAACATCGGGCAGCGCGCGCCCGATGATGACGGACATGGAGTAGTCCATGTAGGAGTTCCGCATCTCATCTTCGATGCGGATCGGGATCACCTGCTTCGCTACCGGATCCATGGGCCCTCGGGTGTGGCGGGGGAACAGGGACGGGTAACCCACGACCGATCCGCGGTCACCCGCTGTTTCGGCCCGCCTACGATCCCGTGGACGTCGGGCTCAGCGCCCGGTTCAGCGACGCCCGCCGCGGCGGCCACCACGACGCCGACGCCGACGCCGGGCCCGACGCACCCGCTTCACCATCTGGCGCTCCTTGTCGTCGAGGCGCTGCTGCTTGCGACGGAGACGACGCGCCTTCATCCGCAGCGCGGCCTCGCGGGCCTCGAGGGTGTTGTCGTCGAGGTCGTCGAGCTCGGCGTCCTCTTCCTCCTCCCACGCCTCGTCTTCTTCGTCGTCGAAGGCCAGGTCGTCCTCGAGGTCGGGCTCCGCGCCCCCCTCTTCGGGGCTCTCGGCCTCGCCCTTGCCCTTGAGCAGCATCGCGCCCACGGCGATGCCGCCCGCAGTGCCCACGGCCACCGCCGCCGCCTTCTTGAACCAGCCGCCACCCTCTGCGGACTCGGCGTCGACCTCCACGGGCACCTCGGCCACCTCGGGGGCGGGCTCTTCCGCCGCCAGGGCTTCCTGGGCATCGTGCACGAGCACCCGAGCGACCGACTGGATGCCGGTGTGCTCGAAGTAGCTGGTGGAGCCATCGATGGTGGCAGCGAGCAGGTCGAGGCCCTTGCCGCCCACGTCCATCACGCCACCGACACTGTCGGCCAGGCCCTCCTGGGTGAGCCCACGGGCCGAGACGAACTCGGTCACGTAGCTGGAGCCAGCCTCGAGGGTGCTCAGGATGAAGCCCTTCTGCTCATCCGCGGTGCTGCCGGGCATCAGGCCCTTGAGCTGCGCGAACAGCGCGTTGTCGGTGAGGGCCGACAGGTCGACCTCGCTCACCACCTCCTTGATCTTGCCCACGAACTCGGGACCGAGCGGGAGCAGGCCGTCGAGGGTCATCCAGGCGGCGAGCCGCATCATGTCGGCGCGGGCGTAGGTGGCGAGGGTGGCCGGGAAGGCCTTGGCCTCAGCCAGGTCGGTCACCGGGATGCCACGCAGCAAGGCGAAGGACACGACCTCCGCAGACAGCTTCAGCGCGGCGTCGATGGCCTGGGTGGTCTCGGGCTTGGGCGTGAACCGGTTCAGGACGTTGAGCAGCTCGAAGCTCTCCCCCACCTGGTTCGCCATCACGGCGGCCGCGGCGACCTTGTCGACCGTGTCGGCGGCAGAGAAGATGCGCACCGCGCGGGCATAGTGCGGCTGGCTCGCGTAGAGCGCCTCGGCCCGCTCCTTGATGCGACCCACCTCGTCGGCATCGGTGACGCCGAGGTTGGCCTCGATGATGGCCTCGAGGGAGGTGTGGTTCGCCCACTCGCCGGGGACGACGTAGTCGAGCGCCCCGAGCACGGCGGGCGTGACGCGGGATTCGGCGAGCTGGTTCAGCAGGATCTGGATGTCGGACAAGAAGGCCTCCGATGGTCGGACGCGGACCATACACGCATCCACCGGGCGGGGCGTTGCAGCGAGGGGACATCCGCGACCGAGTACCCCGGACGGTACGATGGGCGGACCCAGCGAATCGAGGCCGATGACCACCCACGACGCCCCCCCGTACCCCTCCCGCAGCGACGAGCGACTGGTGCTCCTCGCCGAAGCCGAGCGCATCGCCCAGCTGGGCAGCTGGGTGTGGCTCCCGGCCACCGGCGAGGTCACCTGGTCCGACCAGCTGTTCGCCATCTGCGGCCTGGACCCGACGGTCGTGCACCCTACCCCCACCCTCTTCTTCGACACCCTCCATCCCGACGATCGCTCCCGCATTCGGGCCGGCTCTCAGCTGGGATTGACGAAGGGTCACTTCGACCCAACCGAATGCCGGATCGTCCGACCCGACGGCGAGGTCCGGTACGTCCGCATGGAAGGCACGGTCACCCTCGGCCCCACCGGGCACCCCGTCCGTGTCGTGGGCACCATCCTCGACATGACCGAGCGACGCCAGCGGGAAGCAACGATGGCCCGCACCGCCCACGCCCTGGCCCGCGCCGAGGAGGTCATGGGCATCGGGCACGACCTGAACAACGTGCTGACCGTGCTCTTGCTCAGCGCCCAGACCCTTCGCGAGAAGGTCGACGGCACCTCGGTGGAGCTCGAGAGCATCGCCACGGCCGCCTCGAGCGCCGCCGAGCTGGTCCGCCGCCTCCTCACCTTCGCCCATGTGGCCGACACCCCCCGGGCGCCCATCGAGCTCCGAGCGCTCCTCGAGGGCAGCGAGGCCCTGCTCACCCAGGCCGCCCGACCCTCCGCAGAGGTCCAGCTCGAGCTCCCCGACGACGGGGTCGTGGTCCTGGGCGACGCCCACCTGCTGGAGCAGGCCGTGCTGAACCTGGTGGTGAACGCCCGCGACGCCATGCCGCAGGGCGGCACGGTGCGGGTGCGACTGGAGACGGAGGCAGCGCACGCCCTCCTCGTGGTGGCCGACGACGGCGACGGCATGCCCCCCGAGGTCGCCCGCCGAGCCCTGGAGCCCTTCTTCACCACCAAGCCTCCCGGGGAGGGCACCGGCCTCGGGCTGGCCATGGTGCGCGGCACGGTCGACGCGTGCGGCGGGGCCGTGGTCATCGACTCGACCCCCGGGATCGGCACCGAGGTGCGCCTCTGCCTGCCCCGCGCCGAGCGCTGAGCTATCGACGCAGGGGGTCGCCCCACACGTGGGGCGGGGCGGGCTCCTTGCGGGCGGGCCCGAAGCCGACGCCCACCCCCGGCAGCACCCGCCACTGCGACCAGTCGCCGCGGGTCCAGGTGGCACCGGAGAGGAGGTTGGCGGACAGCCCGAACCGGAGCGGGCCGCGGCGGTAGTGCACGCCCAGGACGCCCCCCCGAGGCAAGGCCCATCGGGTCTGGACGCCCGCCGTGAGGCCGAGGCCCCAGCGCAGCGGCGGCTCCCACACCAGGGACTGGGACGCCGCCGAAAGACCCAGGTGGAGGTGCCGCACCGGGGTTCGGATCACCACCTTCAGCTGCTCGGCGAAGCGGATCGACGTGACCGTGGGGCTCGGGCCCCAGCGCGCCACGTGCTCGTCGAGGAAGGTGCCGGGGTCTTCCGAGAGAACGTCGACCCGGTCGAGGCCGACGGGGGCGGCCCAGGCCACACTCGCCAGGAGCCCCCCAGCAGCGAGGGCCCCGATCACAGCGCCTCCCCGGGGTAGTCCGTGATGATCACGTCGACCGGCCAGGAGCGAGCCAGCCGCCGCATCACCGCGGGGTCGTTGGGGGTCCACAGCATGATGCCGACACCCTCCCGATGGGCCATCGTGAGGAGGTGCTTGCTCGCCAGCTCCCAGTTGATGGCGATGTTGTCGGCCCCTGCCTGGGTGACCAGGTCGACGTAGTCTTCCTTCCCCGAGAGGATGGCCCCCTCCCGCTGCAGTGCCACGGCGCTGGTGGAGGCCCCCACGGGGAAGCGTGGCCAGATCAGGGTGGTCTCGACGGACTGGCCTCGGACCGCTCCTTCCTCCCGGAAGGCCTGCAGCACATCGGGCAGGTTGGACGAGACGTGCATCGGCTGCGGGACCTCGGCGTCGTACCAGCGAGAGAGGACGGCCTCGGCGAACACCGCGGGCGGCAGCGTGAGCGAGGGCTCCTGCTTGATGTCGAGGTGGATCAGCTGCCCGGCGGGGGCCACGTCGCGGAGCAAGCCCAGCATCTCGTCGAAGGACGCGATGGGCTCGGCCACGACGACGGCGGAGTCGAACTCCTCGAGGGGCACGCCCCCACACAGGAAGCCTTCGCGGAGCTCCTCGTAGGTGAGGTCGCGGATGAGGGTGTCCTTCGGGACCGCGCCGCCGCTGGCCGTGCGGCAGTGCTCGGTGCTCACGGCGGGGTCGTGGTGGAGCACGGGGACCAGGTCGCGGGTGAGCACCACGTCGACCTCGATGCCGTCGTAGCCTTCGTTCATCGCCTGTTTCAGGCCGTAGGACGAGTTCTCGGGCCAGTACCCCGCGCCGGTGCGGTGGGCCTCGAGGAGGGGCTCTGACCCCGCCTGGCAACCCACGAGCACCCACGCACACCCGAACCAGCCCATCCACCGCATCGCCGCCAAGTATTGCCGACCCTCGACGCTCGCCACACGGTGTCTACATGAGGCCTCACCGCCGTCGGTGGCGGAAGGAGGAGTGCGACATGCTTCGGCTCGACGTAGACCTTCGACTCGAGGAGCGTGCCCCGGACCGCGTCATCGTGTCGGTGCTGTTGGTGCCGCACGACGACCCCGAGGGCGCCGCCCATGTCGACGGCGTGGCCCTCCAGCTCAAGAGCCCCGCGGGGGAGTCCATCGGCGCCCGAATGCTGTTGCCCATCGCCGGCGCCGTGGCCAGCCGCATCCGCTCGACGGTGGAGCTCCGGGC
>Ga0213840_1002751_pt1 | contig 10552 bp, 12 predicted proteins | sample SWPATP22_FD_160132 | JGI IMG/M metagenome (GOLD analysis project Ga0213840, IMG submission 160132) | Coastal seawater microbial communities from Marineland, Florida, United States - SWPA TP2 #2 | ecosystem: Environmental > Aquatic > Marine > Coastal | place: USA: Florida | collected 2016-08-14 | reverse complement strand
ATGGAACTACAATATGCTCACCATGGCGGGTAAAGAAGCACTTGGCCTGAATGATTAAAGATCTTTTTTGTTAAATATTCTTACAGATAGTAAAAGAGGAAGTATCATCCAGAACATCAACAAACTCAACGAATAAATTGTGCCCGCAGACGAACCGAGGAATTTTTTGAACACAGCACCGGAATAGCCCATAAGTACTGCCACATCAAGTTTTAGCAACATGAGTACTCTTGCCAGATCAACAGGGTTAAATGACAATATCCCTACTACTGTCTCTTCAATAGGATAATCACTAAATGAGTATATAAATGCCATTAATAGTCCATCAAACAAAATAGTGAAAAACAAAGCAGTTATAATTGCCATACCTATCCCCTTGGTCTTATCTTTGAACATAACAAATATGAGTAAGGCAAATGCTGAAAAAATAAGTGTAAGTAAGATGCCGGTAATAATAAGCGTAAAACCTGCATAGGACGGAACAATAAAAAGTATGGGTAAACCTATACCTATAAAATATGCAAATAACAACGATACTGACAATCCTATATATTCAGCCAATAAAACGGCAGGACGTTTTACTGGCTGTGCCAATAACAGTTCTGTAAATTCAATAGAGTTGAAATAATAGATTGTCGCAAACAAGATGGTGACGATGGGTACAAAAAGCAATGTAATATTCATCAAACTAAGCAACCCTTTTGATGCATTAGAGTCGAATGCCAGAATGCTGGTTGATAACACAGCTAAAATAATAGTGTAAACCAATATTGTTTTGTTCCTGACCAAGTCAAGGATCATATGCTTAACTATGGTTTTCATATGGAACGTTTGTTTTGTTTTTTTTGACTTTTGATAATGTAAGCAATCACTTTATTCAGTTTTTCTTCTCCCGTGATTTCCTGCAGTTCTTCGGTACTTTTATAAAACAACAGGCTGCCATCCTGCATATATACTATATGGCTGGTAACCCCTTCCAGGTCGCTCAAAACATGCGATGTAATTAATATCAGCTTACCCTTGTCTTGCTCCTTAACCATTTTCTCCTTCAAAAACTCACTTGAAACGGGGTCAAGACCAGCTGTGGGTTCGTCTAATATTAATATCTCAGGCGAAAAGAGAAATGCCAGGCACGCACTAACTTTTTGTCTCATGCCTCCGGATAAGCTCCGCATTGACTTGTTTTGAATTTTCTTCAATTCAAAACCTTCAATTAATTCTTCATCATAATTGCTAATATCAGTTCTTATCTCCTTCACCAGGTTTATAACCTGTTCAATGGTCATATTATCTGGATAGCGGCCTATCTGTGGCATGTATCCAATTTGTGATCTATACTGCCAGTTATTCTTAACTATTTGACCATTTACTGAAATAGTTCCATGCTCAGGGATAACTAATCCGAGAATAGATTTTATTAGTGTTGTCTTGCCTGACCCATTCGGCCCCAACAATGAAATTGTCCTCCCCGAGTCCAGGTTAAGAGAAACACCGTTCAATGCTTTGAAACGTCCGAACGACTTAGTGATGTGATCTATATTTATCATTTAAGTGTACACTTTTTCATCATTGGTTCGTCATCTTTCAATTGATCAGGAATAATGCTAGGCATTACTTTCTCAACTTTATCCATTATATCGGTCAGGAAACTATGGTACAAAATCATAGAAGTAGGAACTTTTTCTGTTAGCACTGCATACAGGCTAACAGGGTAATAAGCGATATCTCCTACATTGTTTTTATCGAGATCATACCCATCATATTTATCCCAGTAGTTTTGCTTGAATACATTCATGACCATTGTCCCATTTGTAGCTACGTCAAAAGTATTGCTTATAAAATTATTCCCTACAAAACTCCCTTGGCTTGAACTGGCCTGTATACGCATAGCCCATCCATTATCTTTAAAAAGGTTTCTTTGTGTATGTATCCTGGTTGCACCCTCCATGTATATACCTACAGTGTTTTTTGTAAAAATATTATGTTCTATAACCCCGTCAGTAATTTCCTTTAGTAAAAGTCCATAGGATGCATCGCCCCAATTATCCTGAAATGTATTCCCGTACATCTCAACATGATTAGAAAACATCACGGCTACTCCTGAGCCATTTCCCGAAAACAAGTTGTTGCGGTATTCGTCATTATGCGAGAACATAAAATGCAATCCATAACGTTTGTTATTCACCGATGTATTACCAACTACTTTCGATTTGATGACAAATTCAAGATATATCCCATCTCTATGCCCATATATTTTATTGTTCAGTATTAGCAGTCCCTCACCTCTCCATACATGCACTCCATTGCCGCTGTTGTATTCTTTGTCTGTATTAGTATTAATGAAATTATCTCTAACTATACTACGTGCGCTGTTTTGTATATACACACCGTATGTATTATTTAGAAGTTTGTTGTCTGATATTATTACATAGTCTGCTTTCTGAACTCTTATTGCAGCCATGTCTGACATACTGGATGTACCCGTGTTTTGCACGGTAAGCCCGGTTATCGCAACACTATCTGCAGAAATAACAAATATTTCTGATCTTTTTTGCCCATCAATTACAGGGTTCCCTTTCCCGATTATAAAGAGTCTCTTGTTTACATTTATATCGCTTTCTTTATATAACCCCGTATTTATGAAAAGGGTATCACCAGCTGTAGCTTTTTTAATTGCTTCACTGATAATTTTACCTTTGCCTGGAATCACATTCACTGTGCCGGCAAACGTTGAGCAAGAGCAGCTTACCCAAAGTAGAATTAATATATGCCGGAAGATTGTTTTCATTATTTAGTTAATATCTCTCCAGTTTAAGACATTAATGTTTAGGCTATCAGCAAGTTTCATTGCTTCATCCATATTTTCAAATGCTGCATAATTACCATTCATTGGACTTGCAAAGAACTCACTTTGGAGATATATTGCATTCCTGGCATCAATGGCTGTGTTTATTTCATCATTATATTGCTCCACGAAAATAAGCAGTTGCTCATCCACAATATTTTTGTTGGTCTTAAATTGCTTCAAACATATAATATCGTCAAATTTAAAGGTCTTGCCTTTCCCGTCTACTAATTCAGCTGCAAATCTTGGATCAAATATTGTCATTTTACAATGGTCGCAGGACTGTTCACCATATTCTATAGGCTTATAGCCACGAGAACATGACGATAGAAAGACCGAAATAACCAAGCAAATACTAACTATTCTGATCATAATGCAACTGTTTTGGATTTTTTCCACTCGTAATAACACATTGTTACCATTATTACACCTGCTAACAAGTAGAACCAACCTCCTATATGTGGTTGAGACAATGCATCAAAGTTCAGCATTTTTTTATAACCTATTAGTGGGGGTTGGTATGCCATTCCTGGCACCTTAATCGGCGCATTCGGGTCGAGATTATGACCATAATCATACTCCCACATATAAAAGTCATAAAATGACACTAAACTGATCACTATAAATATGCCTGTCCATATGTAGTAGTAAATTTTTCTGTTCAGCAGTAGTACAATAAGACCCAGTAGGATAAATACCATCATAGTAATGGGTAAATACACAAACTCCTTAAAATCTTCTTTATGGATAGTGTTCATACCTATGTAGTGATTAAGTCCGTTGATTATATCCACATCTCCGGTGATGTCATTTATCCATATTTGCATCGACAAGCCATCAGGATATTGAGGGGCGCCTAACTGGATATCCCACATTGGAAACAACCACAATGTGGATATAAACAGACCTACTATAATTATGCTCACCTTACCTGGTTTTGTCAGTTTCATTATTTTGTTTTTAAAATGAAAATGGTAGCACCTGTAGCACTTACAGGTACTACCATCATAAAACCAAATATTATTTTACAGCCACTCCAGGTGCTGATTCACCAATACCAAACCTTAGTGGCACATTGCTTCCTTTAGGTGATACTCTGAGATATCCTTGCATCTCTTGGTGCAAGGCAGAACAGAAATCAGTACAGTAGAACGGGTACATACCTGCCTTTTGAGGTACAAACTTTAAGGTAGTTGTTTCTCCCGGCATTATCAATAATTCCGCATTTGGGTTATTCTTAATCGCAAATCCATGCGGTATATCCCAATCCTGCTCAAGGTTGGTGACATGGAAGTACACCTCATCCCCTACATAGACTCCTTCAATATTATCTGGTGCAAGGTGAGATCTTATTGCAGTCATGTATACATCAACTCTATTGCCTGTACGAACTACCCTTGCATTCTTCTCTCCCATAGTCACATACTTGTGCTTGTTTTTGGCTATATCATAAAATTTAACACTTTTATCTTTTATTACACTTGCCATAATACCCTGTGCATAGTGAGGTTCTCCAACTGTTGGAAAATCAAGTATTAATTCCATCTTATCTCCGCTAATATCATATAACTGTGCTGATTGCGCAAGTTCAGGACCTGTTGGCAAGTATCTGTCCTTTGTAATTTTATTGTAAGCTATCAGATATTTACCCCATGGCTTTTTCGTATCACCGCCTGGGATACACAAGTGCCCTATTGAGTAAAACGTAGGGGCTCTATCAAGTACTTCAAGAGACTCAACATTCCACTTTACGACTTCAGAAGATAAGAACATAGATGTATAGGCATTTCCATTACCATCAAATTCTGTGTGTAATGGGCCTAATCCCGGTTTCTGTACTTCACCGTGAAGTACAGACTCATATTTCATCACTGGAATGCCATGATAGTCCCCTTCAAAATCTTTTGCAGCAATGGCTTTTGTCAGCTTATCGAATGAGAATACAGGAATAAGAGCTGCCAGCTTTCCACTTCCAACAATATACTCTCCAGTAGGATTTACATCGCAGCCATGCGGAGATTTCGCGCATGGAATCATGTACACCATATCTTTGTAGTCTTCCAGGGTCAGTACAGTTACTTCATTTTCAATTTTTGAATATGCCTGTTGTGTTTCTTCATCAAATGTATTGTGGGCATACTCTACTTTCATTTTCTTTCCTTTTCCGGACTTTACATATTCTTCTGCTTTTTTCCAGTTAATAGCCACGATGAAGTCTTTATCTTTTTCAGATGCGTTTACCTCAAGCAATGTATTGGCTTGTTCAGTATTATATGTAGAAAAGAAAAACCAGTCTTTAGAAGGGCCTTTACCACCACGGCTTAGGTCAAGGTCCATACCTGGCAGTATTATCTGGAAAGCAATGTTCATTGACCCATGATCTTTATCCACACTAATAAACGAGATAGTGCTCTTGAAATTTTCTTTAAAAGAACTGATTGGCACGTCTTGTTGTTCACCAATAGGCACAGCAAAACGAGTACCTGCAATGACATATTCTGTGTTTTCGGTTAAATATGGAGATGAGTGGTTACCTGCACTGTTAGGTAACTGAAGAATTTCTGCTGTTTTAAAAGTAGTCAGGTCAATCCTAGCTACACGTGGAGTGTTATTTGCATTTGCAAATAACCAGCGCCCATCTTGTTCTCCATCTGTCATAGAAATAGAAAGGTGGTGTTGGTCATCCCATGGTACCTGGCCAGCTGTAGTATTGAGCATGGCTTTTGTTTCTTCGCTATAACCATATCCGTTTTCCGGGAATACTGAAAAAACAGGGATCATCTTCAATAATCTGCCTGATGGTAAACCATAAACAGATACATTACCGTTGAAACCACCCGATACAAAGTTATAGAACTCATCATACTCTCCAGGAGCAACATATGCCTTTGTGGCGGCAGTGCCAGTAACTACAGATTCTGTAGTCTTCATCTTACAACTATGTAATATTGTAAACGTACTGAAAACCAGCAAAGCGTACTTAAGGAGCTTATTCATAATTAATCTTTTTGTGTTATATAGCAGTTATTTACTATCGTTTTTACGCATAAATTCAAATACACCATATGCTTCATCGTCTGATAGGTTTTGATTGGGCATGCGAACCATACAAATTTCTAACATAGCCTGAGACTCAGGGTCCTTTTCCAACATCTCATCAACATTTGTTACAAAATTCAAAATCCACTCAGGAGTTCTGCGGTTTGTTACATTTTCCCAGCCGGGTCCTACCAGTTTCTCGCTTGTTAATTTATGGCAGGCGGCACATTTTACGTCATAAACATTTTGACCAGTAGCGATCATTTTTGCGTCAAGCTCGGTTGATAATTCCACATTCTGGAATTTCCCATAACCCTTGTCATTTACAGGTGTTGGTTCTTCTAAAATTACTTCTGATGCTGTTCCAGTAGATTTTTCTTCGTTTGTGTCACCTCCGCAACTGTATAAAAATGCAGTAATGACGATAATTGACAATGTAAAGATGTGTTTGGCTTTCATAATATTGTTTTTTGATTCATTAAAGAGATGTTTTATATATTAAGGATAATAACCTCTTTTTATATGTCAAAAGTCGTACACAATAATTATTAAAAACATGACATTTATCATTTAGAACATGATGTTTATCATAAAAAGGATGAAAATGTCTTTAAAAGGTAGTTATGCTATATAGCATCACACTTGTTGGTTTTATTGCATGTATTGTCAGTAGTTTAAATACATTACTACATATAGGCGATTACTTCATGTCGAACCAGTGTCTAATGCCATGAGATGTATGATATTTCATAGATTAATAGCATAAATGTGTGCTAACTACTTTTTAAATATCATGCTCTTAATCTACTAAAGTATATGGCCTTAAGGTTTCTTTCCACCTTTTTCAGGTATTTGTAAGCTGAAAACATCTACCTGTACACGTGATAAACTCATTCCCTGCATTAGCTATTAATTACTGCGGCTAAGGTAGCCTTGAACCTGTTGTAAAATGCACCACAATGGATTTACCTCTTGCGAGTTCCTCCATTGTGGCAACAGGTGTCTTCGGCTGTTCCCTTGCCTGGAATTAAGCTTATTCCGGTGATTAATTAACAGTCTGGTGCCGAATACATGTTAAAGTACCAGACACAAATTCAAAAATTATGAAGACTGTAAAGACAGCTCAAAACAATGCAGCAACCAAGACAGGTGCACCAAATACAAAAGCACCAATTGTTAAACCTGAAACAACGAAGAAGCAGGCTGCGGCAAAGCCTACGCTTGAAGAACGTATCCAGCGTGCTGATGAGTTACGCTCACTGACCTTAAAAAGACAGCGTACGGTTGATACACTGCACAATATCAGGACATTCAGCTTTGCAAGTGATGATAGCTGTGTATTGATTTTAAAAGATAGTAAGGGACAATCTTTTGAGACAGGTAATACTAACCTGATCAACTTACTCAAAGACTACCTTACAACACTTTTAAACGATAAGGTTTCAGCATTGGATGATGAGATATTAGGTTTTACCTTGTAAGGCTCAGTATCATTTTAATTAAACTCCGTGGCATGCACCACGGAGTTTTTTTCTTGACAGTATCATCAATTAGGAATATATACCCAAGTTGTCAACGGGCGCAGTGTGTCCGTTTTTTATTATTACGAAAGGAAATTGAGAATGTCGAAAAATAACAATGTAACCCTTATCGGAAACCTTGGGACTGACCCTACTTTTGTCGAAAATGATGACAAGCTGTTTGCTGCTTTTTCTTTGGCAACCGCAGATTCATTTCTGGATGAGGGAAGCAACACCTGGCAAACAAGAAGTCCTGTCTGGCATAATGTGTTGGTCTTCAAGCCTGATCTTGTTGAGCGTTTACATGAATTCAATAAAGGCGCGAGGGTAGAGGTAAGGGGCTCCTTGTCCTACCGTCCTTTTGAAGTTGCCCGTGAAAACAAGCCCCCTGTCAAAAAGATGGAAGCTTCGATCATAGCTCACGTAATCCAGCCCCGTCCTTTATCCTGATTTCTTTTACCTCCCAATTAACAGACTGAATAGCCGTGTTATCATTCTTGTTTTCAAAAGCTCTTTCATCAGTTGCCGTGAAATTACAGGGACGAAATTCAAAACAAACGGCTTATGCACCAGTCAATGACGCGGCCCGCAAAGCGGGTTGTCAGCATTGCATTTTTTTGAGCAGGTCAAAAAGCCTGCTAATGCCTGCTATGACAGGTTCAGCCCTTTGTTTGGATCTGAATTCGTCATTTTCACTACAACCAATGAAAGGAGCAAAACAATGACATACAACAACACAGCAATCATCACCGGTAATATGGGCGCCGAAGCAGAAATCCTGGAGAAGGACGGCAGAGAGTTCGTAGCCTTCTCGATCGCTACCACTGACAGTTATCTTGATGATAACGAGGAGTGGCAACAAAAGGAAACGGTGTGGCACAAGGTACTGGCCTTCAACCCGCACGTTATTGAGAGTGTAAAAAACCTCAAAAAAGGGACACGCATTGAAGTCACGGGCTCTATTGCTTACCGCAACTTTCCTTGTATCCTTGAGGATGGCACCACGGTCCAGAAAAAAGAAGCTGCGATCATTGCCGGAAAAGTAGCACTCAAACCGCTTGTCAAAAAGCGATCAACACGATAGGGTCAATACTTCCCCCATAAGGGCGCTTCAACCGAAGCGCCCTTATCTTTTTTGTTTTTAAGAAGGGCTTGCAGCCCTCACGTCTGTCAACCGTATCCCCAACCTTCCGCACCACACCTGCGGTGTGGCTTGTGCAGGCCGGGCGATACCCCTCAGTTGACAGACGCACACCCGCTTCAGTTTTGGTCAGCATAGGTTTATGACGCGCCCTGTCACGCCTGACGGCGAGACGGCGACATAAACCCCGCAACCATTTTATATAAGAGAGGAACACCATGTCTGTAAAGAACAAAGACACATTCTATCAAACCATAACGGATAAGATCATCACCCTACTGGAAAAGGTCAATGTCGAGGATTACGAACCTCCATTCGCATCACTGGCTGCGCAGGGCCTTCCCATAAGCCCATTCACCGGAAAAACATACCAGGGCATCAATATCCCCTGCCTTTGGATGTACCAGCAGGAAAAGGGCTTTGTCTCCAACCATTGGGGAACATACAAACAATGGAAGGATCAAGGTGCAAATGTCAGGAAGGGTGAGAAAGGCAGCATCATCGTTTTTTACAAAACACTCATTCTTGAGAATGAAACCCTAGACGGCGAAGCGCAGGCGCAAAAAATTCCGATGCTGAAACTCTACACTGTCTTTAATGCGAGCCAGGTTGATGGGTATGAACATCGTGAAAGCCCACATCCAAATGAAACAGATCTTGTAGAACGTGAAGAGCTTGCCGACCAGTTTTGTGCCAACACCAATGCAGATATAAGGCACATAAGCGGAAGTCAGGCTTATTACTATCCGGCTGGTGATTATATCCATGTCCCCGAAACAATGGATTTTATCATGACACAGGATGCCACAGCGACTGAGAATTATTACTCAACACTATTCCATGAACTTGTGCACTGGTCAGGTGCACCCCATAGACTGGACAGGGATAAAGCAAAGGACAATTCCCAGAAATTCAAATACGCATTCGAGGAACTCGTGGCTGAACTCGGCGCAGCATTTTTGTGTTCACAACTAGGAATCAGTCAGTACCCACGAGATGATACTGCAAAATATATCAAAAGCTGGCTGCAAGCGCTTAAAAACGACAACAAGTTCATATTCCGAGCCTCTGCACAAGCCGCCAAAGCCGTTGAATATCTCAATGAATTACAACCATAAACGATAGAGAGATTCAGAAATGAAATACAAATCACTACTTACCCCGAAAGAAGCAGCTAAACAGCTGATGTGTACAACCGGAACCCTTGCCAATTGGAGGACAAAAGAGATTGGTCCATGCTTTGCTAAAATGCCAAATGGGAGGGTATATTATACACAGCAGTCTATTGATAAATATTTACATGAACACCAGCAGTACCATACAGTTAAGAATACAAGGTTGGTACCCTTGTCTGTGATCATGTCAGTACGTGCAGGCTGTGGTATAAATATGGTATAAAATCAAAAATGGTGGGTTGATTATGCAATAAAGTGCCGGTTAAGCAATTGAAATTGCAACACCAAGCAATTGTCCGGCCAACTGCCCGACACGCAAGGGGTCACTGGTTCGATCCCAGTACCACCCACCATTTTATACCAGGATATTTTCCCCGCATACTTCCCCAAAACATTGATGAGCGCCATGCTTCATCATTTTGCTTCACGAATGTTCATCCGGGCCACTTGCGAAAACGTTCACAAATGTTCTCATTTATTCATTGCGGCTGGTATAAATATGGTATAAAATTTAAGGAAAGGAGGTAGCCATGAACAGCATTAAAACACGCATCACCCGATCAAAATTACATCAGTTAGACACATGCGATAAAATATGGGACACCGAAGTAGCGGGCTTTTATGTCTTTAAACAGAAAACCAAAACCAGTTTTTATTATAAATACCGGACAGGCGGGAAACAAAAGCTGGCAAACCTGGGACAGGCGGGCTCTATCAGCCTTGAGGATGCCAGGACGAGGGCCAAACAATATTATGTATTATCAAGGGATGGTATCGACCCGGAACTCTTTTTGAAGCAACAGGCCCGGGAGGTTGAAGCCAGGTCGGCCAA
>Ga0213840_1002745_pt1 | contig 10576 bp, 7 predicted proteins | sample SWPATP22_FD_160132 | JGI IMG/M metagenome (GOLD analysis project Ga0213840, IMG submission 160132) | Coastal seawater microbial communities from Marineland, Florida, United States - SWPA TP2 #2 | ecosystem: Environmental > Aquatic > Marine > Coastal | place: USA: Florida | collected 2016-08-14 | reverse complement strand
AAACTTGTAAAACACCTTGGAGAGCGTATAATGCTCGACAAGTCGGACGCGGGGTGGAGCAGCTTGGTAGCTCGTCGGGCTCATAACCCGAAGGTCGTCGGTTCAAATCCGGCCCCCGCAACCAATCCTGTTAGGATTTGGACAAGTTTGCGCAGTAGCAATACTGCGAGTTAAGCGGCATCGATTTCGTTTAACGTATCAGGGTCCAGCAACAAAAAACCCCGACTTTTCGGGGTTTTTTGTTATCTAAATTTCTGTACGGAAATTTAGAGCTTTGCTTGGAATTTAAAAATGGGCTGTGAGCCCTTTTTTTGTTTCTGGAGTGGTTAAAATGACTGGTTTAGAAAGACAACTTACTGAAATGCTTGAAGCTCCTGTAGCTGCATCAGGTTATGAGTTAGTTGGATTAGAATTTATTCGCGCAGGCGAGCATTCAACGTTGCGTATCTTTATCGACCACGAGAACGGCATCAATGTCGAAGATTGTGCGGAAGTTAGCCGTCAAGTAAGTGCGGTTATGGACGTTGAAGATCCAATCACAGTGGCTTACAACCTTGAAGTGTCTTCACCAGGTTTAGAGAGACCACTTTTCAAAGCTGCACACTATGAACAATTTATTGGTCACGAGGTAAGCATCGTTTTGAAAATGGCTGTAGGCAACCGTCGTAAGTGGAAAGGCATTATCCACTCAGTTGATGGTGAAACTATCTCTGTTACCGTTGAAGGTAATGAAGAAGAGTTCGCACTAAGCAACATTTCAAAAGCTAACCTGATCCCTAAATTTTAATTAAAGTCTTAGAGGCTATTTAAAATGAGTAAAGAAATTTTAGCGGTAGTAGAAGCGGTATCGAACGAGAAAGCGGTACCTCGTGAGCGTATCTTTGAAGCCCTTGAAATTGCTCTAGCAACTTCTACTAAGAAAAAACACGAAATCGAAATTGACGTACGTGTTGAAATTGACCGTAAAACGGGTGAGTTCGAAACTTTCCGCCGCTGGTTAGTTGTAGAAGAAGTAGAAAACCCAACAAAAGAAATCTCTCTAGAAGCTGCACAATACGAAGATGCAGAAATTCAACTAGGTGATTTCGTTGAAGACGATATTGAGTCAGTAACATTCGACCGTATTACGACTCAAACTGCTAAGCAAGTAATCGTACAAAAAGTACGTGAAGCTGAGCGTGCACAAATCGTTGAACAGTTCATCGATAACGAAGGTGAACTTGTTACTGGTGTTGTTAAGAAAGTAAACCGTGAAACGGTTGTTCTTGACCTAGGTAACAACGCTGAAGCGGTAATCCTACGTGATGACCAGCTTCCTCGTGAAAACTTCCGTCCAGGTGACCGTGTACGTGGTCTACTATACAAAGTGGCTCCAGAAGCACGTGGCTTCCAGCTATTCATTACTCGCTCTAAGCCTGAAATGCTAGCTGAACTATTCCGTGTTGAAGTTCCTGAAATCGCGGAAGAGATCATTGAACTTAAGGGCGCAGCTCGCGATCCAGGTTCTCGTGCGAAAATCGCAGTGAAAACTAACGACAAGCGTATTGACCCTGTTGGTGCGTGTGTTGGTATGCGTGGTGCACGTGTACAAGCGGTTTCTGGTGAGCTTGGCGGTGAGCGTATTGATATCGTTCTTTGGGACGATAACCCTGCGCAATTCGTTATCAATGCAATGGCTCCAGCAGACGTTGCTTCTATCATCGTTGATGAAGATGCTAACGCTATGGATATCGCAGTTGAAGCTGACAACCTGGCGCAAGCTATCGGTCGTAACGGTCAAAACGTACGTCTTGCATCTCAACTAACTGGTTGGGAACTGAACGTAATGACAGTTGAAGATCTTCACAAGAAACACGCAGAAGAGTCTCAAGCTGCAATTGAAGGCTTCATGAAGCACCTAGACATTGAAGAAGACTTTGCTCAACTACTTGTTGAAGAAGGTTTCTCTACTCTAGAAGAAGTAGCTTACGTTCCAGTTAACGAACTACTTGAAGTAGACGGCCTAGACGAAGATCTAGTCGAAGAACTACGTAATCGTGCTAAGAATGCACTAACTACTCTTGCGCTAGCACAGGAAGAGTCTTTCGAAGGTGTTGAGCCAGCTGAAGACCTACTTGGCCTAGAAGGCCTAGAGCGCGAGATGGCATTTAAACTGGCAGCTAAAGGTGTTGCGACACTAGAAGACCTGGCTGATCAGGGCATCGATGACCTTGAAGGTATTGAAGGCCTGACCGAAGAACGTGCGGGTGAGCTAATTATGGCAGCTCGTAACATTTGTTGGTTCGGCGACGAAGAATAATTTTTCAGCAAGGAGAAAGCGGATGACACAAATTACTGTTAAGGCACTGAGTGAAGAAATTGGAACTCCAGTGGACCGCTTAATTGAACAACTTGCTGACGCTGGTATGAAGAAAGCGAGTGGTGACCAGGTTTCTGACGACGAAAAGCAGAAGCTTCTGACTCACCTTAAGAAAGAGCACGGTGACACTTCAGGTGAATCTGAGCCAACTCGTTTAACTCTACAGCGTAAAACTCGCAGCACACTTAGTGTAAATGCTGGTGGTGGCAAGAGTAAGGATGTTCAAGTAGAAGTACGCAAAAAGCGAACTTATGTGAAGCGCAGCATTATCGAAGACGACGCAAAACGTGAGGCTGAGGAAGCAGCAAAGCGTGAAGCTGAAGAGCTTGCGAAGCGTGAGGCTGAAGAGCTAGCAAAACGTGAAGCTGCAGAGAAAGCACAACGCGAGGCCGAAGAAAAAGCGAAGCGAGAAGCGGATGCAAAACGTGAAGCTGAAGAAAAGGCAAAACGCGTACAAGCTGATAAGGCTAAGAAAGACATGAATGCAAAAAATGCGGACGCTAATACGCAAGCGAAGAAAGAAGCTGACGAGCTAAAGCGTCGTCAGGAAGAAGAAGCCCAACGTAAAGCTGAACAAGAAGCTGCCAAGCTTGTTGAAGAAGCACGTAAACTAGCTGAAGAAAATGAAGCTCGTTGGAGTGAAGAAGAGAAGAAAAAGAAAGAGCTTGAAAACTCTGACTACCACGTAACGACTTCTACATACGCTCGTGAAGCAGAAGATGCTGCTGACCGTAAAGAAGAAGGCGGCCGTCGTAAGAAGAAGAAAAAAGCTGCTGGCAATGATGATCAAAACCGCGGTGGTCGTAACCAACGTGGTGGCAAAGGTCGCAACAAAGGTAAGCTGGCTAAGCCAACTTCAATGCAACAAGGCTTCGATAAGACAGCGACTGTTGCTAAAGCAGACGTTGTGATCGGCGAAACAATCGTTGTATCTGAACTTGCTAGCAAGATGTCTGTTAAAGGCACTGAAGTTATCAAAGTGATGATGAAGATGGGCGCTATGGCGACTATCAACCAAGTGATTGACCAAGAGACTGCTCAGCTAGTTGCTGAAGAGATGGGTCACAAGGTAATTCTACGTAAAGAGAACGAGCTGGAAGAAGCGGTACTGTCAGATCGTGACAACAACGCTGAAGCGGTTCCTCGTGCTCCTGTTGTTACTATCATGGGTCACGTTGACCACGGTAAAACATCGACTCTTGACTACATTCGTCGCACACACGTTGCATCTGGCGAAGCGGGTGGTATTACCCAGCACATCGGTGCATACCACGTAGAAACTGACAACGGTATGATCACTTTCCTTGATACTCCTGGACACGCGGCGTTTACCGCTATGCGTGCTCGTGGTGCTCAAGCGACAGATATCGTTGTACTAGTAGTAGCAGCAGACGATGGCGTAATGCCACAAACAATCGAAGCGATTCAGCACGCGAAAGCGGCAGAAGTTCCACTGATTGTTGCTGTGAACAAGATCGATAAAGAAGACGCAAACCCAGATAACGTTAAGAATGAGCTAGCTCAGTACGACGTAATTCCTGAGGAGTGGGGCGGTGAGAACATGTTTGTTCACATCTCTGCGAAACAGGGTACAAACATCGACGGTCTTCTAGAAGCAATCCTTCTTCAGTCTGAAGTTCTTGAACTTACAGCGGTTAAAGAAGGCATGGCGTCTGGTGTAGTTGTTGAATCTCGTCTAGATAAAGGTCGCGGTCCAGTTGCTACAGTACTTGTTCAATCAGGCACACTAAACAAAGGCGACATCGTTCTTTGTGGTCAGGAATACGGCCGTGTTCGTGCAATGCGTGATGAACTAGGTAAAGAGATCACAGAAGCTGGTCCTTCTATCCCTGTAGAGATCTTAGGTCTTTCAGGTGTACCTTCATCAGGTGACGAAGCGACTGTAGTACGTGATGAGCGTAAAGCACGTGAAGTTGCTAACTACCGTGCTGGTAAGTTCCGTGAAGTGAAACTTGCTCGTCAGCAGAAATCTAAGCTAGAGAACATGTTCTCTAACATGGCTGCTGGTGAAGTTGCTGAACTGAACGTAGTACTGAAAGCTGACGTACAAGGTTCTGTTGAAGCTATCTCTGACTCACTACTGAAACTGTCTACTGAAGAAGTTAAAGTGAACATCGTGGGTTCAGGTGTTGGTGGTATTACTGAAACTGACGTAGTACTAGCAGAAGCTTCTAACGCTATCATCCTTGGCTTTAACGTTCGTGCTGATGCATCTGCGCGTCGTGCGGTTGAAGCAGCAAGCGTTGATCTACGTTACTACTCAATCATTTACCAATTGATTGACGAAGTTAAACAAGCAATGGGCGGTATGCTTGCTCCAGAATTCAAGCAAGAGATCATTGGTCTTGCTGAAGTTCGTGACGTATTTAAGTCACCGAAACTGGGCGCAATCGCTGGTTGTATGGTTACTGAAGGTCTGATTAAGCGTAACAACCCTATCCGTGTACTACGTGATAACGTTGTTATCTACGAAGGTGAGCTAGAATCACTACGTCGCTTTAAAGATGACGTTCAGGAAGTTAAGAGTGGCTACGAATGTGGTATCGGCGTTAAGAACTACAACGATGTTCGCGTTGGTGACCAGATCGAAGTATTCGAAATCGTTGAAATTAAACGTACTCTTGACTAATTGACTAAAATTACGAGCGATATCTTCTTAAGATAAGCTGTAATTGGTTGTTGAATACGCCATGGGGGGCTGGTTACGACCATCCCCCCATTCTTTCTAATAAGAGAAAAGATATGTCAAAAGAATTTAGCCGCACGCAGCGAGTGTCACAACAGCTGCAAAAAGAACTTGCTCTGATTCTTCAGCGCGAAGTTCGCGATTCTCGTCTGGGTATGGTGACCATTTCTGATGTAGAAGTGTCACGTGACCTGGCGTACGCAAAAGTATTTGTAACCTTCCTTTGTGTTGGTGAGCAAACGCCTGAGTCTTGTCTTGAAGCGCTACGTGAGCATGAAGTTCATATCCGTATGATGCTAGGCAAGCGTATTCGTCTGCGTCTGACTCCAGAAGTTCGTTTCTACTACGACAACACTTTGGTTGAAGGTATGCGTATGTCTAACCTTGTTTCTGAAGTTGTTAACGAAGATAAGCGTAAGCAGCAAGACGCTGGCCGTGAAGAGGACCAGACTGGAGAAGACAGCTAATGGCTCGTCGTCGTAAAGGTCGTCCAATCAACGGTGTTATCCTGTTAGATAAACCAACAGGTATCTCATCGAATGATGCGCTGCAGAAAGTAAAACGTATCTACTTTGCCGAAAAAGCAGGTCATACAGGTGCACTGGATCCCCTAGCGACGGGTATGCTGCCGATCTGTCTTGGTGAAGCAACTAAGTTTTCACAGTTCCTGTTGGACTCAGACAAGCGTTACCGAGTCATCGCTAAACTGGGTGAGCGTACCGACACCTCTGACTCAGATGGTGAAATCGTAGAGACGCGTCCAGTGGATGTGAACCTTGAGAAACTTGAAGCGTGTATTGATAAGTTCCGTGGTGAATCTGATCAGGTACCTTCAATGTTCTCAGCATTGAAGTACCAGGGTAAACCGCTATACGAATATGCGCGTAAAGGTATCGAAGTTCCTCGTGAATCACGTAAGATCAATGTGTATGAAATCGTACTTCACCGCTTTGAAGGTGATGAAGTAGAGATGGAAGTACATTGTTCAAAAGGTACTTACATTCGTACTATCGTTGATGATCTTGGTGAGATGCTTGGTTGTGGTGCCCACGTAACTATGTTGCGTCGTACTGGTGTAGCCAAATACCCATACGAGAAGATGGTAACCTTAGAGCAACTTAACGAGCTGCTTGAGCAAGCACATCGTGATGAAGTTGCGCCAAAAGATCTACTTGATCCACTATTGCTACCAATGGATACCGCGGTAGAAGATCTACCGGAAGTAAACCTTAATGCAGAACTGACTAACTTGGTTCAGCATGGTATGCCGGTGCAGGTATTCGGTGCTCCAGAAGGAACACCACTTCGAATGACTTCCGGTGAAGAGAAACTTTTCATTGGTGTTGCCGAAGTGAATGATGATGGCAAGGTTGCTCCTAAGCGACTTGTTGTCTTCCGCGATGAAGCCCAGTAATCGGGTTCTCTGATGTAAAAAACCGAAGCACAAGCTTCGGTTTTTTTGTATCTGTACTATGGCCGTGATTATTCGATCAGACCATTTTCATTCAGCAATTCTCGTAGCATGTCTGCACGCTTACGGTTAACACCGAAATCTGAATAGCCAACTCTCGACTCAGAGCGAACCAGTAATGTGTTGCCTTCAACTCTTAGCTCTAAATCATCGACGAAACGCATGATCTTGGACGTACACTCAATACGAAGATAACCTTGCTCCTTGACTGCGGTTTTTGCGCCAGGCAGTTGCAAGGCTACTGCTTCAATAGCGTCAAGAGTGGTATTGTCCGCAAGGGTGAAAGGCGCAAGCTGGTGCTTCTCTCTGGTATCCTGAGTTGAGACACAGTTAGGTTTATCTCCGCAAGGCTGAGAAGTACGGTCTGTCATGGTTGTCACTCCTTGGCTACATGCAGTTAAAGTGATTAGGGTTAAGGAAAGGAGAGCTCCCTGTTTCATTTCGGATCCTTATCATTGGAACTTTGTCAGATAATTATATGTTTTAAATAAAAAAAGGATCCAAACTTTGGATCCTTTTTTGTTTTCTGAGAGGTTAAACCTCTAGGAAGTCGAGAATACCTTCGGCGGCTTTGCGCCCTTCATCGATGGCGGTCACCACTAAATCAGAGCCTCGTACCGCATCACCGCCAGCAAAGATTTTTTTGTTGCTGGTCTGGAACATAAACTCTTGATCCAATGGCGCTTTAATACGGCCCCACTCATCAAGGTCTACACCAAACGGTGTTAGCCATGACATCTGGTGGGGTTGGAAACCAAATGCCATGATGACGGCATCGGCTTCAAGTACGTGCTCACTTCCTTCGACAGGTTGTGGTCGGCGACGACCAGCTTCATCAGGTTCACCTAAAGCGGTCTTGACCACTTTCACTCCTGATACTTTACCGCTTGCATCAACTTCTATACCAAGAGGCTGCAGGTTAAACATAAAGTTAACCCCTTCCTCTTTTGCATTCTTCACCTCACGGCGAGAGCCAGGCATATTGGCTTCATCACGACGATAAGCACAAATTACATTCGAAGCACCCTGACGGATAGAAGTTCGGACACAGTCCATTGCAGTGTCACCACCACCTAGTACAACGACTTTCTGACCAGCCATATCGATAAATGACTCTTCGCTAGGTAGTTCCATTACTTTGTAAGTATTGGAGATAAGGAAGGGTAGTGCATCGTAAACACCAGGAGCTTCTTCGTTTGCGAGTCCTGCACGCATGTTTTTGTAGGTACCGACACCTAAGAACACCGCATCGTACTCATCAACAAGCTGCTGCATCTCAATGTCTTTACCAACTTCAACACCTAAGCGGAATTCGACCCCCATTTCACTGAATACTCGGCGACGATTTTCCATCACACCTTTTTCCAGTTTGAATGAAGGGATACCGAAGGTGAGCAGGCCACCAATTTCAGGGTAACGGTCGAAGACAACTGGCTTCACGCCGTTGCGGACTAAGATATCTGCGGCGGCGAGACCTGCTGGTCCGGCACCGATAATCGCGACCTTCTTATCTGTCCAGACAACCTTTGACATGTCTGGCTTCCAGCCCATCTCAAATGCTTTATCAGTAATATATTTTTCAATGTTACCGATGGTTACCGCGCCGAAGTCTTCATTCAGAGTACAAGAACCTTCACATAGGCGATCCTGTGGACATACTCGGCCACACACTTCTGGAAGACTGTTAGTCTGGTGAGAAAGCTCTACCGCTTCGATAATGCGTCCCTCGTTGGCGAGTTTTAGCCATTGAGGGATGTAGTTATGAACGGGACATTTCCATTCACAGTAAGGGTTACCACAATCTAAACAGCGGTCAGCCTGAGCCGTTGCCTGCTGCTTAGTAAAGGGTTCATAAATCTCAACGAATTCGATCTTACGAATTTTGATTGGTTTTTTCGCAGGATCAACGCGTTGGACATCGATAAATTGGTATACGTTCTGGCTCATGATTCAAACATCCTCCATGATTACTGTGCTTGAACGCGAAGTTCTGCGGCACTACGGCTTTGATGACCCAGCAGAGTATTGAGATCTGCTGCCTGAGGCTTAACCAGATAGAACTTCGGAATCCATTCATCAAAGTTCGCCAGAATATTCTCAGCATGTACCGAGCCAGTTTCTTCTAAGTGTTCCGCGATTAGGCCACGTAGGTGCTCCTGGTGAATGTAGAGATCAGACAGAGCAACGGCTTCTACTGACTCTTGGTTTACGCGCCCCTCGAACTCTTCGTTCTCATCAAGCACATAAGCGAATCCCCCCGTCATACCTGCACCAAAGTTAACCCCTGTCGCACCCAATATCGCGACAATACCGCCGGTCATGTACTCACAAGCGTTATCGCCAGCACCTTCAATCACGGCAATAGTGCCAGAGTTACGTACGCCAAAACGTTCGCCCGCTGTACCCGCGGCAAAGAGTTTTCCACCTGTAGCACCATACAAACAGGTGTTACCAATGATGGTCGCTTCATTACAGTTAAACGCAGTCCCCTGGTGTGGCTTGATACTGATCTTACCGCCGGCCATGCCTTTACCTACATAGTCGTTGGCATCACCAGTCAGATAGAGTTCAACCCCGCCAGCATTCCATACACCAAATGACTGACCAGCAGTACCATCCAAGTGCAGCTTAATTGGATTTGCAGCCATACCCTGGTTGCCGTAGCGTTTGGCAATTTCACCCGACAGACGGGCACCGATTGAACGGTCAGTGTTAATTACGTTATAGAAGAAATCAGCAGACTGTTTTGCTTCTATTGCTTCAATCGCATCGTCATAAATTTTCTGGTTGAGCTCGGCTTTATCGAATGGGGCATTTGGCTCAGTCCAGTAAAGCGGATGTCCCTGCGGAGAGACAGGTGCTTCCAGAATATTTGAGAGATCGAGTTTGCTCTGTTTCGCTGTCAGGCCTTCTACCGCTTCAAGGAGATCGGTACGGCCTATAAGGTCAGTAAGCTTCTCCACACCAAGTTGAGCAAGGAGTTCACGCACTTCGTCTGCCAGGCCAATGAAGTAGTTCATGACCATTTCTGGTAAGCCTTTGAAGTACTCTTTACGCAAGGTGTCATCTTGTGTTGCTACACCGGTAGCACAGTTATTCAGGTGACATATGCGCAGGAACTTACATCCCATTGCTACCATAGGCGCAGTACCAAAGCCGAAGCTTTCAGCACCGAGAATAGCGGCTTTTACCACATCAAGACCGGTCTTCAATCCGCCATCAACTTGAAGACGAATTTTATGGCGCAGTCCATTCGCGACGAGTGCCTGCTGGGTTTCTGCCAGACCAAGTTCCCACGGGCTACCAGCATACTTAACTGACGTGAGTGGGCTTGCTGCTGTACCACCGTCGTAACCTGAGATGGTGATTAAATCGGCATAAGCCTTGGCAACACCTGTCGCAATGGTGCCAACACCCGGCTCAGAGACCAGCTTGACTGAAACCAATGCCTTCGGGTTTACCTGTTTAAGGTCGAAAATCAGCTGAGCTAAATCTTCGATTGAGTAAATATCGTGGTGCGGCGGTGGAGAGATGAGTGTCACCCCTTGCACTGAGTAACGCAGCTTAGCGATTTCAGCGGTAACCTTGTGTCCCGGTAGCTGTCCGCCTTCACCTGGTTTAGCGCCTTGTGCAACCTTAATCTGCAGCACATCTGCGTTAGTCAGGTAGTGTGGTGTAACACCAAAACGGCCAGAAGCGATCTGTTTAATACGCGAGTTTCGCTCGGTACCAAAGCGTCTTGGGTCTTCACCACCTTCACCTGAGTTAGAGTAACCACCTAAACGGTTCATTGCCGTTGCCAGTGCTTCGTGAGCTTCAGGGCTCAGGGCACCAATCGACATCGCTGCAGAGTCAAAGCGTTTGAATAGTTCAGTACTTGGCTCAATTTTCTCTAACGGCAACGGAGTCTGAGACTTCTTCAGTTGCATCAGATCTCGCAACATAGCGACAGGGCGATCGTTCACTTGCTTGGCGAAGCTCTGGTAGTCAGAACTCTCACCAGATTTCACCGCTAGCTGCAGGGTGCCGACGACATCTG
>Ga0213840_1002743_pt1 | contig 10584 bp, 6 predicted proteins | sample SWPATP22_FD_160132 | JGI IMG/M metagenome (GOLD analysis project Ga0213840, IMG submission 160132) | Coastal seawater microbial communities from Marineland, Florida, United States - SWPA TP2 #2 | ecosystem: Environmental > Aquatic > Marine > Coastal | place: USA: Florida | collected 2016-08-14 | reverse complement strand
CGGTGTCCGTGATGTTCAGGTTGGTCATCGCGGCCACAAAGGAGCCGGGATCGGTGCCGTTGATCGCATGGAAGTAGCCCGACGCGGTGCCGGGGTTGAGCGAGACAGGCGCCTGGAGGTCCGTGAGCTCGTAGCAGCCCACGGCCATCGACAGCGCGGTCGTGTCCGTTGCGATGAGCGAGCCGGTCGCGAGCAGGTTCGGCTGCGTCTTCATCGCGTCGATGATGTTGCTGAACGCCGGGAGAGTGACGGCCTGACGGAGCGTTCCCGCCGGCTGCTCATCCGCATCCGGTCCCGCGCATCCCACGGGCAGCAGCAGCGCGACGGCCGAGGCAAGGACCATCGTGGCCCGGAAGTTCTGAGAATGAGTCATCTGACACCGCCCTGTCGTGTTCGTCGCTTCCGAAGTCGAGCCTTCGCCGCCTGACCCGTTCGCACCACGCAAGGGCGCTTGATAAACGGCCTGCGTAGGGTTTGTCCTTGGGGAATTCCCCGATGTCCCGAGAGTCCAAATCATCGATTTGTCCCATCTGAGTCGTTCTTGGCGACCCGTCTGGCGTTCAGCAGCGTCTCCCGGGCCGTCTGGCCGAAGCGGGCGCTGTAGGAGCGAGAGAAGTAGGCGGGCGCCATCCCGACCGAGTGGGCGGCGTGGGCCACGGACGGGCACCGACCGGAACCGAGCAGCGCGTGCGCGCGCTCGAGGCGCGTCATGCGGATCAGCTGGCTGGGGCTGATCCCGAAGGCGTCGTCGCAGCGGCGGAGGAGGTGTCTCCGGGACAGCTCGAGCTCATCGGCCAGCAGATCGACGGTCAGCGCCGGATTGGCCAGATAGGACTCGAGCACGGCCCGGAAGCGGGTGCGGAAGTCGATGGGAGGAGGCGTGTTCACGCCGACCACCGTCGCCCAGGAAACGCTCGACAGGGCCCATGCGTCCCCTCAGTCCAAGCGAATGTCCCGAACCGACACGTGGCGTCTCAGGCGGACGAGGAACGCAGCACGTCGCTGGCCGTTCGGCCGTATCGCTGCTTGTACAGCCGGGACAGGTAGGACGGCGTCATCCCCACCGCGGCGGCCACCTCCGAGACGGTGGAGAACACGCCCCGGCGCAGGCAGTCGTCCGCGTGCTCCAGGCGCCGGTCCCGCAGCATGTCCGACGGGGTCTCGCCGGTGAGCTGCCGCACCCGCCGCAGCAGCTGCCGCCGCGACAACGCCATGGCGCTCGCGAGCGCGTCGATGCCGAAGCCGGCGTCCGGCACGCCCGCCTCGATGATGCGCTCCAGCTTGGCGAGGAAGGCCAGGTCCACCTCCGGCAGCTCCGGGGTCGTGGGGGACTGGACCTCCGCCGCGGCGCGGGGTGTGTAGCCCGTCAGCTCCTGGGCGATCTCCAGGAGCTCCTGGACCCGGAAGGGCTTCGTGACGTAGCGGTCGGCCACCTGGAGCCCGGTGGTGACCGCCTCCTTCGACACCTTCGCGGACACCAGGGCGATGGGCAGGCTCGGGTGGGACGCCTTGAGGCGCCGACTGAGCTCCAGTCCGTCCATCCCCGGCATCATCACGTCGCTCAGGACGAGGGCCGGTGGATGCGCGCGGGCGGCCTCCAGCGCCGGCTCGCCCCGATCGAACACCTGGACGCGGAAGACGCGCGCGAGGTGCTCCGCCAGGTAGCTCGCCATGTCCGGGTGGTCCTCCACCACGAACACGAGCGGCGCGTGATCGGGCCCGTCGGGCACCACCGCCGCGACCGACGGGCGGGTCCCCTCGTCCAGCGCGACCTCGCTCAGATCGAGGTGGTCGGAGCCCACCGGGAGCCGGACGGAGAAGACGGACCCTGCCCCCTCCTCGCTGCTCACCTCGATGGATCCGCCGTGCAGCTCCACGAGGTCCCGGGCGAGCGACAGGCCGATTCCGACGCCCTCGTGACTCCGATCGTCGCCGTCGTCCACCTGGTAGAAGCGCTCGAAGAGGCGCGCCTGCTCGTCGGGGTCGATGCCGATGCCCGTGTCCGCGACGCGGATGGCCGCATACTCCCCGGCGTCCTCCACCACGACGCTCAGGTGCCCGGCCTCCGTGAACTTCATCGCGTTGCCGAGCAGGTTCGCGAGCACCTTGTCGAGCAGATCCGGATCGAACCAGGCCGGCACGGACTCGGGCACGTCGATGCGCAGGTCGAGCCCCTTGCTCTGCACGGCCGGCTCGAAGCGCTCGGCCGTCAGCTTCACGAACGCGGCGAGGTCCGCCCGACGCGCCCGCAGCACGAGCTCGCCGCGGTCCAGCTTCGCCACGTCCAGAAGCTGATCAACGAGCTCGGAGAGCCGGGTGGCGTTGCGTCGCAGCAGGTCGATCTTCCGCTCCAGCACCTCGCCCTTGCCGGCCACGAGGCCCGCGACGTCATCGAGGGGGGCCAGCACCAACGCCAGGGGTGTGCGCAGCTCGTGGGACAGGTCCGCGACGATGCGGGATCGGAACTCCTCCACCTCCGCGATCTGGGCGTGCTGCCGGCGGATCTGGACGTTCTGGTCCGCGAGCAGCTCCGCCTGCTCCTGGACCCGGTCGCGCTCGTCGGCGAGCAGCAAGTTCGCCTCGCTCAGCTGCGCGGTGCGCTGCGTGACCTCTCCCTCCAGCTCCCGCTGACGGAGCCGGAGGGCGCGGCGACGCTGCAGCCCCACGCCCGCGGCGAGCAGGAACCCCAGGAGCGCGACGGAGACCGGGAACGCGCTCGTCTCGCGAAACCTCGGCGCGCGGTGGATGCGCAGGGTCAGGGGCTCACCCCAGCGACCGTCGAGCCCCGCCTGGATGGTGAGCGCGTTGTCGCCCGGCTCGAAGTAGCGGAAGGCGAGCTCCCGCTCGTCGCTCCGAATCCAGCGGCCCGAGCCGATGCGGTAGCGGTGGATGACCTGCCCGCCGAACGCCAGCGAGGGGCTGGTCCAGCTCACCGTCAGCGGGGCGTGCTCGGTCTCGAGATCGAGCGCATCGGTCTCGGCACCGACCTCGCCGACCCGCAGGGACTCGAGCACCACGGGCGGCGGCATCGGGGCCTTGAGGCGCGCCGGATCCACGATGGTCAAGGCGTTGCGCGTGGAGAACCACATCCGCCCCTGCCGGTCCCGCGTCGAGTTGGGCCGCAGCAGCGCGTCGATCCCGCCTTGCACGCCGTGCGAGGCGTCGTACCGCAGGGGATTGATCGTGACCGTCGGATCGTCGAGCGCGGCGTGCAGGTCCGTCTTCCGCACGCTCCACAGGCCGCCGCCCATCGCCATCCAGAGTCGCCCCTGCCCGTCATCCTCGAGGGCCAGGACGTTGTCCCCCGGCAGGCCGCGCTTCGCGTCGAGGCAGCGGATGGTGTCGCCGTCGCCCAGCAAGCAGAGCCCCGCATCCGCGGTCCCGATCCACAGGTGGCCGTCGTCGTCCATGCGCAGGCTGCGGACGTGGTCGGAGGGCAGCCCGTCCTCGCCATCGAGCAGGTGGCGGTGCTCGCCGTCCACGACGAGGACGCCGCGGTGCCGGGTCGCGGCATAGAGCCTGCTCCCCGCCTCCACGTAGCTCCCGATGGGCCCCGGCTCGGAGTCGTCGGCCAGGCGAATGTGCGCGAACTCGCTCCAAGCCTGGCTCGGGTCCCCCACGCGCAGGGTGTCGGCGTGGGAGATCCAGGTCCGCCCGTCGCTCCCAGCGAAGACGGAGTGCACCAGGCGGCCGGCGTCGGAGAACCCGTCCAGAGGCGGTCCACAGACGCCATCGCGCACCGCGCAGGCCTTCCAGCGAGCGAACCAGGGGGCGCCGGAGGAGTCGACGCCGACGGGGTGGACCTTCGTGGCCGCGCGCTCGTCGACCGTGTCTCGCCCCACCGACGCCATGACAGGACCCGGGCCGTGCACCAGCGCAGCTCCGTCGGGCCCCCCGGCCCAGACGCCACCCTGGGGGTCGGGGACCACGACATCGATGAACAGCTTCGCGCCGTCGCGCGTGATCGCGGCGGACTGGATGGGCGAGCGCTGCAGCCGGTAGAGGGCCCGCCCGTGGGTGGCCCACAGGACTCCCTCGTGACACACCACCCGGACTGCCGGGAAGGGCGGACGCAGGAGCGGCCCGGTGGCGTCGTGGAGCCAGCCGTCCAGCCACCACAGGTCGCTGTACACGAAGCTGTGGTTCGCGCCGCTGCAGTTGTCGCCCTGGGCGAGGCTCCGCGGCGCCAGTCCGCCCAGCTCGGTGAACCGCCCCCGCTGGCAGGTCACCAGCCGCGAGCTCGTGAAGGGGCTGACGACGAGGACGGCGCCCTCTCCGCCCGGGTCGTAGTAGTCCGACCAGACCCCGTCCACCAGGCGCTTCACCACGTCGCCACCACCGAGGACCAGGCTGCCGTCCGGCCGACCGATGGGGATCGTCGCGCGATCGTCGCGCTCGGGGGGCGGACCCGCACCGTGTCGCCACTCCTGGCCCGGATCCTTCCGAAGCAGCTCGCCCCCGCGGCGGCGGATCCACAGGGTGTCGCCCGCCTTCGTCATCCAGCTGGCCGGGCCCGCGAGGCCCTCCGGCAAGACCGGGACGGCCGCGTCGGTGAGGGCGAAGACGCCGTGCTCGCCGACGGTGTACAGGCGGCCATCGATGTGCGCGAAGGCGCCCGGGCGCACCGGCGGGCCACCCTCGCGCGGCGCGCTCGCCACCCCGAACCAGACCCTGGCGACTCCGTCGGTGATGGAGGCGACGTGCCCCGCCCGGGTGATCAGCCAGAGGGTGTTCGTCTCCTCGTGCACGGAGACGTCGAGGATGAAGTTGGACGGCAGGCCCGGGATGTCGCCGCGGCGGTAGCGGACGAAGGACTGGCCGTCGTAGCGGATGAGTCCGTCGATGCTCCCGATCCACAGGAACCCATCGGCCCCCACGGCGATGCCCGTGTGGTGCACGTTGGGGAAGCCGTCGGCCGCGGTCCAGCTCTCCACGAGCCAGCCGCCGTCCAGGGCCTGCACCTCGCGCGCGTGCGCGTGGGACTGACCGAGGGCCAGTCCCAGGAACGCCAGCAGGAGCACGCGGTGGAGGAGCACGACTGGAGTGTTGCAGGACCGGACGTCAACCGGCCGTGGTGTCCCCGCAGAGCACGGGGATGTCCCCATCCGACACGCCGCGGGGCCCCGCCGTGGGTGGCTTCGGGCATGCATCGTCAGGGTCCGGTGGCGCGCGCCCCCAGCAGGAACACGCCCGCGGTCGCGTAGACGAGCAGGCTGTAGACGATGGCAGGGATGGCGTAGGCGACGTCCCCGAGGACCCCCATCCCCAAGCCCACCGCGAGCACCGAGTTCTGCACGCCCACCTCGAGGATCACCGAGATCGTCTGGGGCCGAGCGAGCCCCGCGAGGCCGGCGAGCACACCGCCGAGCACCATGGTCCCCACGTTCAGCGCGACCACCGGGCCGCCCACCTGCTGGACGAAGCCGCCGACATTCGCCGCGTTCTTCGCCACCGATCCGGCGACGATGACGAGCAGCAGCAGGACCGCGACGCCCTTCACCCAGGGCTCGAGGCGCTTTCCCCAGGCCTCGCTGCGGTGCCGGACCAGCATCCCGAGCCCGAGGGGGACTCCGAGCAGGCCCACGACCTGGCCGATCGTCTCGCCCACGGGGAGCGACAGCGCGGCGTCCGCGCCGAACATGCCGATCGCGAGGCCCATCCACAGGGGCAGGGTCACGAGGACGGCGAGCCCGCTGACCGCCGTGAGGGCGACCGACAGCGCCGTGTCCCCCCTGGCGAGGTTGGCGAACAGGTTGCTGTGGGCGCCGCCCGGGCAGGACGCGATGAGCACGAGGCCGATGGCGAGGGGGCCCGAGAGGTCGAAGGCGACGGCGAGCCCGAGGGCGACGGCCGGCAACAGCACGAGCTGCCCGATCAGGCCCACGGCGCCGGCCCGCGGCTGGCGCGCCACCTCGGCGAAGTCGCCCACCGTCAGGCCCAGCCCGAGGGCCAGCATGATGAGCGCGAGCGTGACGTTCAGGAACAGCATGGGGCCGCCGCAGACCCTACAATGGACGGGTGAGCGACACAGCCGAGCAGCGGGCCGCGCGGCGTCGCAGGGAGTGGTCCTCCGGCGTGCAGGGGGCGGACCCGGCGAGGGACGACGCCCTCTTCTGGAGCGACGCCTCCGCGTCGGACCGATTCAACGCCATCCAGCAGATGGCCCGCGACTGGTGGAGTCTTCGTGGCGGATCCGAGCCTTTCCCCGGACTTTCGCGACCTCCTACAGGCGTTCGCCGACGCTGACGTTCGCTACCTCCTCGTCGGGGGGTACGCGGTCGGGTTCCACGCGGTCCCCAGGTTCACGAAGGACCTCGATCTCTGGGTCGAACCCAGCGCCGACAACCTCCGCTCGGTGGGGAAGGCCCTGGAGTCCTTCGGTGCCCCGGCCGGGACCCAGGAGCGGCTCGCGGGCGCGGACGTGGAGTCCCTGGAGCGGCCGGTCAGCTGACCACCGCCTGGCCGTCGCGGCGGCCATCGCTGCCCGCCACGTACCCGTCGTCGACGCGCACGATCGCCTGACCGCCGCCGAAGAAGACGCTGCCGTCGTCGACCACCACGGGGTCGTGTCCGCGGCGCCGAAGATCGTCGGCCGCATGGACCAGGCCGGGCTCCAGCCAGACGGTGCGGTCCGGGCCCAGCCTCCAGCGCGGCGCGTCCAGCGCGGCCTGCGGATCGAGGCCGCTGGCGAGGTGGGTCAGCACCTGCAGGTGCCCCTGGGGCTGCATCGGCCCGCCCATGACCCCGAAGGCCACGCGCACCTGCCCGTCCACGCGGATGAGCGCCGGGATGATGGTGTGGAACGGCCGCTTGCCGGGCCCCACGCGGTTGGGGTGCCCGGGCTCGAGCGAGAAGCCGGCCCCGCGGTTCTGCATGGCGATGCCCGTGCCCGGCACGACGATCCCGCTGCCGAACCCCTCGTAGTTCGACTGGATGAAGCTCACCATCCGGCCGCCCGCGTCGCCCACGCAGAGGGAGACGGTGGAGGAGTGCGGGGGCAGCCCGTGGGAGGGCAGCTCGGCGCGATCGGTGACGCGCGCGGCCCGGGCGTCGAGCCAGGCGGGATCGAGCAGATCGGCCGGGTCCACGTCCATGGAGTCCGGATCCGCCACGAAGCGGTGGGCGTCCGCGAACGCGAGCTTCATCGCCTCGATCTGGCCGTGCAGGCCGCGGTCGCCGATGCGATCGAGCACGCCGGCGGCGATGGACGCGGCGATCCCCTGGCCGTTCGGCGGCAGCTCCACCAGCTCGCAGCCGCGGAAGGGAACGGAGAGGGGCCGGCAGGGCTCGGTTGCGTGCGCGACCAGATCGTCCGCCGAGAGGGCCGCGCCAGAGATGGCCGCGCCAGAGATGGCCGCCCCACTCGCACTCGCGGCCTCGATCCGCTCCGCCAGCGCTCCGCTGTACAGCGATCGTCCCGCCGTCCGCCCCAGCTCCTCGAGCGTCGCCGCGTGGTCCGGCGCGCGCCAGAGCTGGCCCGGTCGCGGCGCCTCCCCATCCCGTAGGAAGGTCGCGGCCCAGGCCGGAAACGCCCGCAGCTCCCCCGCCGCCCGCGCCCACGCCCGCGCCACTCCGGGGCTCACAAGGAAGCCGTCGCGCGCGTGCCGGATCGCCGGCGCCAGCAGATCCGCGAACGGCAGCGACCCGTGCCGCTCCACCAGCGTCGCCCAGAGCGCCACCGCCCCGGGAACCGTCACCGCGTCCCAGCCGCGCCGCGGCATCGCGTCCAGGCCCGCGAACCGCTCTGGCGTCCAGCTGCGCGGCGACCGCCCGGATCCGTTGTATCCGTGGACGTCCCCGTCGACCACGAGCGCGAACGCATCGGACCCGAGCCCGTTGGCGGTTGGCTCCACGACCGTCAGCACCGCCGCGGTCGCTACGGCCGCGTCCACCGCGTTGCCGCCGGCGCGCAGCACCCCCAGACCCGCCTGGGCGGCGAGCGGATGGGACGTCGCCACGGCCATCGACCCGAGCATCGGCGGGCGACCGTGCGGCGCCGGCCGGGGCCAGGACCGGAGCAGCGTCACGCCTTGAGCTGATCCCCGATGGGCAGCGTGCGGATGCGCTTGCCGGTGGCCGCGAAGATCGCGTTGCCGAGCGCGGCCACCGCCGGCGGCAGGCCCACCTCACCGACGCCGCCGGGCGGCTCCGCGGACGCCACGATGTGCACGTCCACCGCCGGCGCCTGGTTCATCCCCAGCAGCTTGTACTGGTGGAAGTTCGACTCCTGGACCGCGCCCGCCTTGAAGCTGAGCCCGCCATACAGCGCGCTCGACAGGCCCATGGTGGCCCCGCCCATGATCTGCGCCTTCACGGTGTCCGGGTGCACGACGATCCCGCAGTCCACCGCCGCCGTGAGCTTGCGGGGGAACACCACGCCGTCGATCACCTCGATGTCGAGCACCGTCGCCACCCAGGAGCCGAAGCTCTCGAACACCGCGACGCCGCGGCTCAACCCCTCGGCCACGTCGCCGGCCTTCTCCACGGCGAGCTCGAAGACACCGAGGTCCCGCGGGCTGTCGTGCAGCAACGCGCGCCGGTACGCGATGGGGTCCTGGCCCGCCTTGTGCGCGAGCTCGTCGAGGAAGCACTCGCGGAAGAACCCGTTGTGGCTGCCGTGCACCGACCGCCACCAGCCCACCTTGATGGGCGTCTTCACCCGCGCGAAGTCCACCCGCAGGCGAGGCACGTGGTACGGCCCGTCCGGCATGCCGCCGATGGCCGTGTGCACCACCGGCGGGAGCCCGAGCAGGAAGCCCGGCAGGTAGTTCTCCATGATGTTCTGGGACGCCATCTGGATGTGCCAGTCGCTCGGGAGCCCGTCCTCACCGAGCTTCGCCCGGTGCCGGCAGATCGTCGCGGGGCGATAGAACCCGTGGGTGAACGTCTCCTCGCGGGTGTACGTCAGCTTGACCGGCTTGCCGACCTTCAGCGCCGCGGCGACGGCGTAGTCCCCGAAGTCGTCGAAGCCCCGGCGCCCGAAGCCTCCACCCAGCAAGGTGGTGTGCAGGAACACCTGGCTCGGCTTCATCTTCGTGGCCTTCACGGCCCGCTCGTGGGTGCGGCGCTGCGCCTGCGTCGGCGCCCAGATGTCCACCCGGTCCTCCTGGATCCAGACGGTGGCGTTCATGGGCTCGATGGGGGCGTGATCGAGGTACGGCACCGTGTAGGTGGCCTCGATGTCCATGTCCCGCGGGTTGCCGCCGTGGCCGTGCCGCTTCGTCGCCTTGTCGAGCGCCTCGGTCATCATCGTGGAGAGGGCTGCGTCGTCCAGATCCGCCGCGTCCCCCGCGTCCCACTCGACGACCAGCGCGTCTGCGCCCTTCTTGGCGTGCCAGAACGTGTCGGCGACGACGATCACCGCCTCGTCCACCTGGAAGACGTCCAGGACTCCGGGCACGGCGCGGGTCTTCGCGTCGTCGAAGCTGACCAGCAGCCCGCCGTAGTGGGGGCAGGCCTTCACGGTGGCGTTGACCATCCCCTCCACCTGCACGTCCACGCCGAACAGCGCGCTGCCGTCGACCTTGGGCGGCAGATCCACGCGCGGCGGCGAGGTGCCGATGAGCGTGAACTTGTCGGGGCTCTTGAGGCCCACGGCCTGCGGCGCCGGCAGGCGCGCGGCGTCGTTCACCAGCTCGCCGTACGCCAGCGACTTCGTGCCGTGGGTGACGGCCCCGTTGGCCGTCTGGCACTCGAAGGGGTGCACACCCCAGCGCGCCGCGGCGGCGTCCACCAGCATCGAACGGGCGGACGCTCCGGCTTCGCGCATCACCGTCCAGTACATGCGCACGGACTCGCTGCCGCCGGTGTTCTGGACGCGGCCGGGCAGGCTGACGGAGGGGCGGCGGTAGGCCGGCGCCGCCGGAGATCCCTCGACGCGCACCTTGTCGAACGGAAGGTCCAGCTCCTCCGCGAGCAGCATGGGCAGCGCGGTGAACACGCCCTGGCCCATTTCGCAGGAGCCCACGCGCACGGTGGCGATGCCCTGCTGGCTGATGCGCAGCCAGGCGTTCAGGTCCGTGGGCGTGCCCGACGTGGGATGACCCAGCCCCAGGGTTTCGTCCCAGGGGTCGACCTTGCCCATGCCGGTGATGCTGATGCCGAGGATGAGGGCGCCGCCGCCCTTGAGCACGTCGCGGCGCGAGACGTTGGTGATGCTCACGGGGACGCCTCCTCGGGGGCCGAGGTGGGCTCCGCATCCGGCGCGAGCTCGCCTGCGCTTCCCTCGACGTCACCTTCGACGTCACCTTCGACACCGCTCTCGGCCTCGCCCTCCAGGCCGTCTCCCCCCTCAGCATCACCCTCCGGCACCAGGTCCGGCGGCATGGGGGGCGCGGGCTCCGGCAACGTCGCAGCCGCCGCCTTGATGCCAGCGCGGATGCGGTCGTAGGTCGCGCAGCGGCACAGGTTGGTCATGTGCGTGTCGATGTCCGCGTCGGTCGGGCGCGGGTTCTTGTCGAGCAGCGCAGCGGCCGCCATCAGCTGGCCGCTCTGGCAGTAGCCGCACTGGGGGACCTGGTGGTCGATCCAGGCCTGCTGCACGGCGTGATCGAGGCCCTCGATGGTGGTGATGGTGGACCCGGC
>Ga0213840_1002741_pt1 | contig 10593 bp, 7 predicted proteins | sample SWPATP22_FD_160132 | JGI IMG/M metagenome (GOLD analysis project Ga0213840, IMG submission 160132) | Coastal seawater microbial communities from Marineland, Florida, United States - SWPA TP2 #2 | ecosystem: Environmental > Aquatic > Marine > Coastal | place: USA: Florida | collected 2016-08-14 | reverse complement strand
CGTATTGATATAGGCTTAAGCCGCGTTGAAAGCGAACGTTTTGAAAATGAAAACCGCGCATGGCTTGGGTTGTGGTTTGACTTGTAATTAACCGCAGCTCAGGTTAATTAATTTCGTAAGTAGGTCTATTTATTTTTTGTATTAATAGACCTACTTATTGCGCTAATTTTTTAGTAAAGCTTAATTCTTAAACCAATAATGCAAAATATTACCGACAGCCGCCGTCATAACCCCCACTAAGATTTTTAGCTCGCCCATTAAAGAATTCTCACCTTCGAGCATATTCACATTATCACTTACTTCTACCCAAAATATGCCGCCTAAAATTGCAAAATAACAAAGTAAAAAAAGTAATGTGATGATAATTCTGACGTATAGGAATATTGATCCAGAATTTTCAGAAGGCGCTTCTTTAGCATTTTCGGTTGCAGGCAAAGGCACTTGTTGTAGAGAGTTCATTTCTTGTCCTTAAATGTTTTTTTGTAAATATATAGTTAAATCTGGTGAGTGGAAAGATAAGGAGGGAGATTTAGATGAGGCTAGGTTAAATTGCCCTGTCATTAACAGGGCAATGAGATTTTTACAGTGTTAGCTCTAGAGACTTCAGCTTCGCTTCGTACATCCCAGTCTTTTCTTGAGAGTCTGACATTTTGATGGCTTCTTCTAAGGCTGTTTTGGCTAGGTCATGATGATTTTGTAAGTAGTGAACTTTGGCTAATTCAAAGTGTGGTTCTGGCAGGTAAGGGTAGTGTTTAATGATTGCATTTAGGAGGCGTTTCGCTTTACTAAATTGCTCTTTATTCGCCGCCTTAATCGCAATTTGCATGTAATCAAATGGGGTTTTTGCGGCATTTTCAAGTTCGTTTTCAAGCCTGTCCACTAAGACAGTATCATTAAGCTGGGTGGCTAAATAACGATATGATGCGATAAGATTGCTACTTAAAAGTTTATGTTTGAGCGCAAATTCAAATAGTTTCTTCGCAGTATCTGTATCTCCAGCACGGCGATGTAGAATGGCTAGCAGATTGATAAGCTCTGGATTGTGAGGGGTAAATTTAAAGGCTTCATTTGCTAGGGAGTAGCTTAAATCAAAGTCTTCTTTGATGAGGGCTTGTGTTGCTAAATTTGCGTAAAATTTTGCAACTAGACTCGAGTATTGTGCATTGCCCACGTAAAAAGTATTTTGTTGGGGAAAGTAATCAACTACGGTGCCAGCCCTTATAATTTCAATCCAATTATCATCTTTTGACTCTTCTTTGGGCGCGAATAATTTGGTGTTGAAGTGTGAAGATACCAGCATTAAATCTTTTTCTTTCTTAAAAATAGGATAAGTCGAAACCTCACGAAAGCTTGTCTCTACACCCGCTAAATTAGCGTAGGCTTGAGTTAAAATAGCAAGACTGACACAGTTACCCGCTTGCTTGCTTAAAGCATTAGTCGCAGTAAGGGTTTCACCATCGTAAGTGAATCCATCAATAGAGCTTTCTAAGTACTGCGAAATGGCAGTATCTGCTCTGATCCCTTTGAGTGTTAGTTGATTATATTTTTCTAAAAACTTTGTTTGCTCAGTTTCTGGTAGCGAGAAGATCTCCTGTTCACTGGGTACGGGTTGAGATTTAAATAAGGTATGATTTGCCAATGAGATAGGTGAGGGAATAGCGGCTTCTTCTTCTGGTTTTGGTTGTGTTGAATTACAGCCCGCCAACAAAAAAGTGATGAAAGAATACACAAATATATAACGCAAAATACAGCTCCTTGTTATCTGTCAATCTAGCTTTGCACTGCTCAATTTCTATTCTTACCTCGTATGCTTGTATTTGTAAAGTTATCCACTAAAATGCGCGCCCTCTCTTAATTATCAATAAAAATCAGTGTTTTACATCGTGTTTTATTGATGATTACGCCTTCTTTACTTGTTCACAATATCGTTACAGGAGCCTGCGTTGTTCTACTACTTGCCGATCGTCTCATCCATTATTTTAGTCTTTAGTTTTTGGCCTTTAATTAATAAAGTGCGCCGTAATCGCAGTGTGTCAGGTTTATCACTGTTAATGATGAGTTTTGGTGTGGCGCAGAGTAGTTACTTTATTGCTTATAATCTGTTTTTTGACCGTTTGTTTATGGTGTTGCCATTTGTGGTGACCGGCGCCTTGAGTGCGCTGATTTTATATTACTTTGTGCGTTATAACTCAGATGAAAAGCAACGCAGACAATTGACGATAATGCTGCTGTGCTCGGTGCTGCCTTTTGGACTGTTATTTTTACCAAATACCGATGCGGCAGGTTTGTTAAATGGCTTGACCTATGTAGGCTTAGTGATGAGCTCAGTCAGAGTTATGCCACAAACTTATAAAACCATTAAAAGTGGGGATGTGTCGAACTTAAGTGCCCGATATTTTTCGCTGCAATTTATTGCAGGTTTAACCGGATTGAGTGCAGAGTTACATATGACGCAAGTAAGTGTGGCGCACGTACTCACGTTTGTGATGATTTTGCTCACCAATGCTGCACAGCTGGCGTGTATTCATTACTATCGCCGTCCGGCACTGGCTTAGCAAAAACCATATCAATAAAAAGGCCAGCATAAACTTCGCTGGCCTTTTAACATCACAATGCAAACTGAGTGATTAAGCGTCTAATGCTTTTTCGATTAGGCGCTTAATGTAAGCATGATGTGCTTTAGTGGCAGTGTCTGCGCCCCAAGGTGCACTCATGTCATTAATTTGTTGTAACTGATATAGCGCAGCTGCTTTAGCAAGGTTGTCATACTTACTTGGCTTGCCAAGACCAGCCGCTGCGATTAAGCGGTTTACATATTCAACCTGTAGGTTTTGGCTGAATGTGCTTACTTCTTTGCTCTTCACAAAAATACCAGCGGTTAAATCAGTCATAAAGTCGTTCAACGCGTACTCATTACCGTATAGCGCCGTATCAGATAAACGCTGTAATACATTTGGGTGTAACAGTTGGTTTAGCACTGACTTTTGCATGCCTAAGACCATTTTGTGCGCTTTCGGATCTTCATTCTTACCATAATGGTTGAAGCCACGACGCTGTTGCTGCATGTAGTTATACAGAGGCTGCATGTTTGCCAATACATTTGGAGCAAATACTTTATCAGCAAGTGCTTGCATCGCTTCTTTTTGGCGTGCTAGAGGTACCGGTGTGAATGGTTTCACATCATCAGCCGTGCCAACTACGTTACGTTCTACATATACGCCACCAATTTGACGAGAGATCACGTCAGCTTGGCGCTTATATTGGCCAAATAGTACATTTGCAGAAGTTAATAGTTGCTGGTGTGATTCGCCTTGAACGCGAGCAGTATCAGTTAGCTTGCCTAGTAGGCTGTCGATAAGCTCCATGCGACCTACACCGTAGGCAACAGGGTTAGACGATAAATCACCTATCATCACACGCGGATCAATATGGCGACCTGGTGCACGCATATCATCTGCGTCATTACCGAATGTTAGCTTTGGATCGTTTGAGCGAGATAGAATTGCTTCAAGGCGCTTTTCTTCTGCATCAGCCGTGCTTGCCGCAACGCTGTAGCCGTATTCAATTGCCCAATCATCGTAAGGACCCGGACGAGTTTGGAAGATATCACCTTGCTTTTTACCAAGTGGTGCAATGTTCGCCGGTGCATAATCCATTACTGAACCGGTCACGATACCTTGTGTTAGGTTCTTGTCGTGTACTTCGTTTTCATCCCAGATGATAGACGACTTCATGTTGTGGTTAAGACCTAGCGTGTGACCCACTTCGTGTAAAATAAGTTGCACAAGGGCTTGGCGAAGCATTTCTTTACGTTCGATATCGCTGCCCGTTGATAGGCTAGCTGTCATCATTTCGCCTTGTAGCTCATGACCTAATGAACAGTTCATTGCATCATGTTCGCCTAAATCGGCATTGCTGTGGCTCATTGCACCTTGGCTGTAAAGTGTGTCGTAGATCCAGCGGTTCTTCATAAACACATACTCAAGCATGATGTCTGAACCTAAAATCTCACCCGTTAATGGGTGCGCAAGTGCAGGACCGTAACCGCCGAAAGGAGGGCGAGGTGATGATGTCCAACGTAGCACATTGTAGTTAATGTCGCCGGCATCCCACTCTGCATCATCAGGTTGTATTTTTACAACCAATGCGTTTTTGAACCCGATTTTTTCAAATGCGCTGTTCCAAGCCAATACGCCGTCACGCACTGTGTCACGCCACTCAACAGGCGTGGTATTTTCAATCCACCATACGATTGGCTCTACAGGCTCAGATAGTTCAGCACTTGGATCTTTTTTCACTAAGTCCCAACGCTTGATCACGTCATTGTAAGGTGTCCAATCAGGTGAAGTCATCACGTCGAATTGGTTAGTGAAATAACCTATGCGGGCGTCGTCTTTACGTGATTGGTAATCGTTTTTAGGTAGAGCAACAAAACTATGTTGAACCTTGACAGACACAGAACGCGGATCTGTTACTGCAGCAGAACCACGCACGCTTGGGTTCGGGTTGCTAAACACATAATCAACAACAATGTCTAAGTTGTTTGAGTATGGACGCTGTTTGATGATACGAGACTTTTTGCTATCCAGCTTGCCTACGTTGAAGCGTTTGCTGGCATTTTTATCACCAGCACGCTTCCAAGGTGATACCTTGTGTAGTGATTCACTTAAGAAGATTTTGTCGGCTTTAAATGCGATCTTACCATCTTCTTGTTTTTCAATTTTTACACTCGCCAGTACCGCTTCACTGATGTTTGCTTCGCTTGCACGTGCTAGTGCAGTGGTTTCTTCAAACTGGTAGCGTGGTGTTTTGCTGATGATATCGATACGGTCGAAGTGCTGTCTAAATTCAATCAGTTTTGTTTCACGGTAGCTACCACGTACATGGCCAGCATCCGTTACGCCGTCAACGGTATGTGCAAAATAAACAAATGGGGTGTTTAATTGGCTTTCTTCTAAAACCAGTAAGTGCTCACCTGTTTTCTTGTCTTGGTAAAGCTCGAACACGCCTTTAAATGCAGTTTTGTCTTCAATCAGACTGGCAATGGTTTTTTCTTTTTTATCTTCTTTTTTGTTATCGGCAGCAATGGCTGCTTGGCTAGCAAAAGTCAGTGCTAGCGCAATTGAAAGGGCAGTTTTTTTCATAAGTGCGCTTGTTAATTCTTTTTGAGATTTTTCAGTGTACCTAATATCACTTATAAAGCCATGGAGATGCGATTGATGACTTATTCTGGCCGTTGAAGTATGGGTTAAGCTTATGATTTATATGACCTTTGATTTTGTAACATAGTATGTAAAACCAAACACCTATCACTCATCGTATTGGTTGTAACAGATTCTTACAAATGTCACATTTTTCTTGGTATTAATCTTGTTAATATAAATGGTAGAGAAAGCTAAAATTTTTTACATAGGTGAAGTCGTTATGCAAACGAAGGTATTAAAATGGATATTTCCCGTAGCTGCGTTAGCTGTAGGGTTTATAGGGTCGGCAGGTATTAATGCTTTAGCCGAAGAACCAAATGCAAAGGAGCAAGTAGATACGCGTCCTGTCGTTGCTGTAGAAGCGGTATCTGCACTTGACCATCAAGTTGTAATTAATAGTTATGGTGAAGTTCAGCCTTTTGAAAGCACTAAGCTTTCAGCGCAGGTGTCTGGTGAAGTTGTGGCTTGGCACGATAATTTTGTAACCGGTGGCATTGTTGCCAAAGGCGAAGTGCTGCTGAGCATTGAAAAAGACAACTATGAAGCAGCCGTTTTACAAGCTGAAGCTGAAGTTACTCGTGCTCAAGCTAAGCTGATAGAAGAACAAGCGCTTGCTGACGTTGCAGCAGATGAAGCGAAGCGTTTTCCAAATAAAAAGCATACCGACTTATTCCTTCGTAAACCTCAGTTACTTAGCGCACAAGCGGCTGTAAAATCAGCTAAAGCGGCGCTTAAGCGTGCACAGCGTGATTTAGACAACTGTGATGTTATTGCGCCTTACGATGCCTTGATTGTGTCTCGTGATGTAGGTTTAGGCCAATTTGTTAGTATGGGCACTAGTATCGCGCAACTGAATAATATCGAGCATGCCGAGATCATCATTCCTATTGCTGGGTTCGATAGTGCTTTCTTACCAGAGCGAATTGAAGGCTTAGATGCGACGGTTATTCACACTGGCCTAAATGGTTACACCCGCTCTGCGAAAATTCACCGTGATTTAGGCGTTGTTGATAAAGCAACGCGTATGGTTAACCTAGTGGTCAGAATTGCTGATCCATATGGTATGAAAACGCAGCAGCCGCAAGTGAAATTTGGCTCATATGTACAAGTTAACTTCTCGGGCAAAACATTAAATAGTATCTATCGCTTGCCGCAAGATTTGGTAAACAACAACACGGTATGGTTACTAAATAGCGAAGGCCAACTTGAGTCTCGCAAGGTGCAAGTGATCCGTGAAGAAGGTCAGTACTTCTATGTAAGTACGGGCTTAAAAGATAACGAGAAACTAGTGACAACTTTACCTGAATACCCGCAAACGGGTATGTCGGTAAAGGTAGCTGGCTCTGATTCGTCTAAAGCTGAAACAACTGAAAAGCTTTAAGGAGTAACGAATGAGTCAAGCAGAATTAGAAAAGCAAACAGGCATGATTGCCTGGTTTGCGAAAAACTCGGTTGCTGCCAACTTGTTGATGGTATTTATCATCATCATTGGTTTTTATACCTATAACACCATTCAAAGGCAGATGTTCCCAAATGTAGAGATTAACTACATCACGGTTTCTGCGAACTACCCAGGTGCCTCTCCGCAAGAAATTGAAGAAAGTATTCTGATGAAGATTGAAGAGGCGTTGAAAGATGTCACTGAGATCAAAGAAGGGGTATATCGTGCCAACCGAAACGGCGGTAGTGCGACATTAGAAATTGACCCAGACGTTGAACTGACCGATGTGTTAGATAAGGTTAAGCTGCGCGTTGATGGTATTGCGACTTTCCCTGCTGCGATGGAACCGGTCACCATTAATCAGATTGAATTCCAGCAACAAGTCATAGAAATGACCTTGTCTGCGGATTTGCCTTTGACTGAATTGAAGCCGATGGCAAAACGCATTGAAGATGAGCTATTACAGCTAAACAATGTGTCTTTGGTTGATGTCAGTGTACCGCTAGATGAAATCGCCATTGAGATTAAACCAGATATGCTGCGCCAGTACGGTTTAACCATTAATGATGTGGCGAATACGATTCGCAATTACTCTGCTAATTTCTCGGCAGGTCAGTTGCGCACTGATTCTGGCATCATTTCGGTGCGTATTGAAAACCAGTCTTACAACGGCGATGAATTCCGCCAACTACCAGTAAAAGTGGGTGCGCATGGTGGTAAAGTGCTGCTACGTGATATTGCAGAGATCAAAGACGAATTCACCGAGGGCGAACGTTATTTCAAACTCAATGGTAAGAATGCAGTATTCATTTCTGTAAAGGCAACCAAAGAGCAAAACATGGTGCCAGTTGCAGAGTCTGTGAAGAAATTCATTGAATTAAAAAATAAAGATCTACCGGTAGGCGTTGAGCTTAAGTCGTTAGTAGACATGACCTATTATCTAAATGGTCGTTTAACTATGATGAAGAGTAATTTGCTGCAAGGTATGTTCTTAGTGGCGCTAATGCTGTTCTTGTTCTTGCGCTTCAAATTGGCAATGTGGGTAACAATCGGTATTCCGGTGTGTTTCTTAGGTGCAGTGATGATGATGCCTGTGCTGGGTATTACCATCAACGTTACTTCGCTATTCGCATTTATCATGGTGTTGGGTATCGTGGTTGATGACGCCATTGTAATTGGTGAAAGTGCTTACACCGAAGTGGAAAAGAAAGGCCCAGGTGTTCACAACGTGATTATCGGTGCAAAGCGTGTTGCTACGCCAGCAACCTTTGGTGTATTGACTACTATGGCCGTATTTGCGCCACTTATGTTCTCGTCGGGTCCTGAAAGTGCCAACTTTGTGTCAATTGCAGGTGTGGTTCTATTGTGTCTATTCTTCAGCTTAATTGAATCAAAATTGATTTTGCCTGCGCACATTGCGGCAATTAAATTTGAGCCTTTAAAAGAAAATAGCTGGCGTCATAAGTTTAATACTAAGTTTTTTGGTTTTGTAAACGGGCCTTACCGTAATTTCGTTAAGCTGTGTGTTGAATGGCGCTGGACAGTGTTATTCGCCTTCATTGGTATGTTTATTGTTAGTATCGCTCTGATGAATAGTGGCATGTTACGTACGTTATTCTTGCCTAAGATCCCACATGATTTCCCGAGCATTAATATCACCATGAACGACAATGTGTCGGATGAGCAAACCATCGAAGCCCTGAAGAAAATTGAATCAGTAGTGCTAAATGTTGATAAGCAAATTCAGCAAGAGCTAGGTGTTCCGATGTTACGAGACGTGATGGTGTTTAACCAAGGTCGTAACGAAGGTCGCTTGTTAGCACCATTGGTAGATGAAGAAGATCGCCCATTCAACACCTTTGAATTAACCCGCCGTTGGCGAGAACAATTACCTGAAATTGCAGGTATGAAGTCAATTCAAATTAACGATGAAGTGATTAATATGGGCCAAAATGGTGACTTTGGTTACTTATTATTTGGTTCTGACATCGATACATTGAATGCGGCAGGGCGTCAGTTGATCAGCATGCTACAAACTGAAAAAGGGGTTTTCGATGTAAGTTCTACCATTGACCCTGCAAGTAAAGAAATTCAGCTAGCCCTAAAACCGGTTGCCTATGAGTTAGGTTTAACTTTACGAGATATTGGCTCTCAAGTGGGAGCAAGTTTCTACGGTGGTGAAGCGCAGCGCGTGATCCGTAACGGTGAAGAGGTGCGTGTTATGGTGCGCTACCCGAAACTGACTCGTGAAGCGTATTCGTCATTAAAGCATACTGTGATCAAAACACCGCAAGGCCGTGAAGTGATGCTAGGTGATGTGGTTGAACTCTCTGAAAAGCCGGGTATTAGCTATATTCGCCGTGAAGATGGTTATCGCACCGTGTATGTATACGGTAATATCGATGAAGAAGTCGTTGAGCCAAATGCTGTTACAAAGCGCATTGATGATGAGATTTTGCCTGAGTTAATTAAGGCGTACCCAACTGTGAAAACTAAGCTTGGTGGCTCTATTGAGGAGCAACAAGCTCAAGCAAATGAACAGGTTGTGTTCTTTATCATTGGTATGCTGCTGGTGTACATTTTGTTAGCGATCCCACTAAAGAGCTACTCTCAGCCATTAATTGTAATGTCTGTTATTCCGTTCAGTCTTGTTGGTGCGCTATGGGGACATTTAGCATTCGGTTTAGATCTAAGTATGATGTCGGCATACGGGATCATTGCGGCGGCGGGTGTTGTAATCAATGACTCATTAGTAATGACAGACTTTGTGAACCAAGCACGTAAAGAAGGTCACTCTTTAAGAGAGTCAGTCATTGAAGCAGGATGTGCGCGTTTCCGTGCTATTACATTAACGTCAATTACAACCTTTGTGGGTGTATTGCCAATCATGTTTGAAACCAGCTTGCAGGCAATGTTTGTTATCCCAATGGCGGTTTCGCTTGGTTTTGCTGTGTTGTTCGCAACTCTGATCACGCTATTACTTGTACCTTGTTTGTATATCATTTTGACTGATATACAAAAGGCGTTTTCTTACATTGGTGAGATATTTAAGCGTACGGGTCGCTATTTCAAATCGATAGTTCGTCCGCAACGCGCTTAAGCATTATATTTAATTCGAGATGTTAGAAGGCCAGCAATTGCTGGCCTTCTTTTTATGGAAAAAAGTACCAGTTAAAAAATTATTTCTGATATAAAAGTTGAGTTATTGTTGTTGCTGGTTATACTTAAAGGCTATTTTTGCTCTTTGAGACAGCTATGCTTAGGCGCCCAATGATACTTGATGATTGGCAACAGATATCGGTATTGAAACAGCATCGTCATTTATATGTTGGCGATACTGTGCTTGCGCATTTTTTTACAGCCGAAGGAGAGGTTGATGAATGGCAGTTGTCATTAAATATTGCTTACAACACTTTGCAGGCTCCACAATATTGGACTAGAGAGCTGGCCAGTTTAATAAACCTTCACCAACCATTAGTAAAAGTAGGTAAAAAGACGCTATTAGGTTGGCAAGTTGGCTATGGTGAGTTACCCGTTTTTAGTCATCCATACAGTGGCATTATCGGTTTCGAATTAAGCTATCAATGTATGGCTCAACCTAAAGAGTCAACAAGCACAGAAAAAGCCCCTGACATTTATCCGCATCAACCACAAAACTATCAACCAGGCACGAAAGTTTGGCATCAAGGCACAGGGCGTTGTTACAAATGTAAGCCTTGGCCATTTAATGAATATTGCAAAGACTTGAGTGGCGATTTTGAGCCTGGAGTGGGGGCGCTTTGGGAAATGGCTTGTGAAGTGTGCTAACTGCTTTTCTCGCATATTGACTATGTTACACTGCCTGCAATTAACTTATTTAAGGAAAGGCAAGTGAGTCAATCAGTTTCAGCCCCAATTGCAAAAAAAATCCCCCATATTTTAGAAACGCATGCCGAGCAACGTGTCGAT
>Ga0213840_1002733_pt1 | contig 10607 bp, 7 predicted proteins | sample SWPATP22_FD_160132 | JGI IMG/M metagenome (GOLD analysis project Ga0213840, IMG submission 160132) | Coastal seawater microbial communities from Marineland, Florida, United States - SWPA TP2 #2 | ecosystem: Environmental > Aquatic > Marine > Coastal | place: USA: Florida | collected 2016-08-14 | reverse complement strand
GGATGTTCAACATCCAGATGGCGAGAGAGAAGTTCGCTCGCCACTACCCCGACGTCGCCGCCAATCCCGACAGCCCGATTGTGCACGCTGCCTGAATCGGTCAGCTTCCCTGCGAACCGCTACTAGGCAGGTGCCCTATTCCGCAACCGGGGGACGGAAACTCAAGCAGTAGTGGACGGGCGTGATCTGTTCCACCCGCAGGTCGCGCGCGCCTTCGGGCACCAGCTCCACGGGCGCCCTCTGGTCACGCACCGTGTGCTTGCCCACGCGGGACAGCACCCAGCGTCCGACCAGGCCGGGCCCGCCCGACTCGGCAGGCTGCTTGTCGACAATGACCACCATACCGTCGTTTTTGACCACACGAGCGAGCTCGGCCATGGCCATGCCGCCGTGGCCGAAGCAGTCGAATCCACCGAAGACGAGCACGCGGTCGAAGGCGCCGTCCACGAAGGGCAGGCGGTGGGGGTCGGCCATGAAGAGGGACAGGCGGCCATACCAGCCGGGCTCGTCTTCGAGGCGCTGGCGGGCCCGACGGAGCGCGCCGATGCTGAGGTCGGTGCCCCACAGCTCGATGACCGTGCCTTCCGGTGAATTGTCCTGGATGGGCTCGAAGTTGGCCGCGGTGCCCACCCCCACCTCGAGAATGCGCGCCTCGGCACTGCCCGCGAGCTCACCCAGCGAGAGCGCCTGAACCACCGACTCCCTCAGGTCGGCCATTCGCCCACCGCCAGCGGCCAGCGTGGTGGCGGCCTGCAGTGGCTCGATCCAGGCGGGAATGGCGTCGAGCTGGTCGGCCACGGCGGCATCCGAGCCGGTGCGCCAGAGGTCGCGGTACAGGCGCGCCACCCCCTGGTCGACCGTCCAGGCCTCGCCAGTGCGCGGACACACCAGCACGCCGTCCATCACCTGCATCTCCAGGTTGCTGCCCTGGAACTCGAGCGGGGCCCCGGAGTCCGGACACCGCAGCAGGCCCACGTCGTGCACGTTCATCGTCGCTCCCACATCCGCACGGAGAGGGACCCGGCGGGAGGAGCGCCTATCCCGCTCAGAGCTCCACGACGTCACCGCAGATGTCGCCGCCCGAGGAGTCGGTGAACGTCATGTTGCTGATGGTGAGGCTGCCGTGGTCTCGGTGGAGGTAGACACCGCAGCCCTCGGTGTAGCGGATGTTGCCGTGGTCGGCGGTCACATCTCCCCACAGCACGTCGAGGGCGCCGTCGTTTCCGGTGCCGCCTGCGTACTCGATGACGAAGTGCTCCAGCGTGCTTGTGCCGTAGGCGTTCTGGGCGAATTCGAGCCCGGACCAGGAGCCGGGAATGGCCGAGGTGTAGGGCAGGAATTGGACAGGACTGCCCGGCTCGCCGCGCACATGGACGGTGCCGGCACCGCCGCGACCCACCGCGAAGACCTTCCCCGAGTCGAAGCGAATGGTGACGCCGGGGTCGAGGGTGAGCTCGGCGGGCACGTCGGCCGAGCCCTCCACCCGCACGCCTGTCTCCGCGTAGTAGGGCACGCCCAGGTCGCGCCAGCGGGCCACGCCGGTGACCACGGGAATGTCGGTGGCCGGCACCGACAGGCGCACCCAGTCGGCCGAGTTGCCGATGAGGGTGAGGTCGATGTCGTAGAGCGCACCCACCGCGTCGGGCTCGATCAACAGCGGCTCCTCACAGCCGGTGACCGTGATGTGGTCGCTGCCATCGGCGAGCGTGCCTCCCTTGCGAAAGCCCAGCCCTGCCTGCAAACCATCGGCGATGTCGACGTTCTCGAGCTTCACCTCGGCGGCGTAGGCGTAGACCGACGCCTTGGGAATCGCCCCGCCGGCGTACTCCACACGGGTGTTGGTGAGCGTGAACTCGCCGGGCAGCGTGCCGAGGGCGGTCTCGATGCCGCCCCAGGAGCCGGGCACCTTGGCGCCCATGGCTGTGAACAGCACAGGCTCGGACTCGGTGCCGCGAGCGTGAAGACCGGCCGCGCCACCGCCATAGGCGAGCTTGATGCCCTTGTTGGTCGCGAACTGCAGCTCGGTGCCGGGCCCGACCTCGATGATGGCGGGTGCAGCCGCGGTCCCGCCGACCTTGACCTGGTCGGTGAAGGCGTAGGGAACACCGAGGTTCTCCCACTCCACCGACTCGGTGACGTCCTCGCGGCGTACCTCGATGTAGTCGACGGTGTTGCCGGTGTAGTCGGAGCCGCCCGCGGGCAGGGTGTGCAGGGCCTCGATGATGGTGCACACCGGCACGCCGTTTCCAGTGATGGTGAGGTTGTTGGACGAAGGGTCGAGGCTGCCTCCGCTGGCGAGGTCGAGGCCGCACACACCGCTGCCTTCGATGGTGACGTGCTCCAGCAGTCCCACCGGACCATTGAAGGTGAGGCCGGCCCGCAAGGTGTTTCCGCCCTTCGAGATGCGGGTGTGGCGAATGTGCACCCCATTGCCGTTCTTGCCGATGAACACGCCCTTCCAGAAAGCGTCGGCGTCAGCGTCCTCCTCGGTGCGCAGCTGCACGGGCTCCTCGGCGGTGCCTTGGATGAGCAGGCTCGCCTCGTCGTTCTCGGTGCCCACCTCGAGCCCGGCGTTGGGGTCGAAGATGACCACAGTGCCCGCTTCGATGGTGAGGGTGCCGCGGCGCACCGTGACCTCGCAGCCCACCTTGTGGATGGCGTTGTTGCGCCAGGTCTCGTCGGTGTCGATTGTGCCGCAGTGGTCCACCACGCCGATCTCGCCGTCGCCCCCGACTCCCCCCCCATCGTCGCCGATGATGATGTCGCCGGAGTCGATGGTGGAGGTGGTGCTGTCCTTGCCCTTCTTGTTGGTGAGGCCACAACCCACACCCACCACGAGGGCCAGAGATGCGCCACACAGAGGGGCGGCAGTCCTGCGAACGTTCATTCCCTTACTCCACATGCCGGGGTGCAACCGACGACCTGAGCATGACACGGCGCACCCTCACCGTCACATGGTGCATCGGACACAGGCACCGCCGGGTCAACGCAAGCTTGGCCAGTCCCTGCAAGCCATTCCGCGGGTGCAGCGAAGACGGGATAGTGCGCAGCCCTCTCTTGGAGTGTCCATGTCTTCCAGCAGCCCGCTCATCCAGCCCCCCCGCTTCGTCCAGAGCGAGGTCGACCTCGATGCTTCCGCGGTCCACACCTTTGCGGCGGCCATGCGCGAGGTGGCAGCTTGCGACGGCGACCACCCCCGGGAGCTGGAGCTCATCGACGCGTTCGAAGCCCAGGTGCCCGGCCCGTCTGGCCAGGTGGATCTGGCCACCCTCACCACGGCCGCCCACAAAGCCGCCTTCCTGAAGAGTCTCGTGCTCGTCGCGTTCGCAGATGGCCAGGTGACCGATGCGGAGCGGGCCATCATCACCCGCTACGCCGACGCACTGGGCATCGACGCCGACACGCGCACCAAGGCTTGGACCGAGGTGGCCAGCGCACTGCTCTCGGTGTTCAGCGGCGTGCGCACCTACCGCTCGCAGGTGGTGGCACTCGGCGAGAGCATGGGCCTCGACAAGTCCACCATCGACAGCATCCTCGGCTGAGCTCAGACGCCGGCACCGATGGCCAGCAGAAAGCCCACCCCGTAGCCGGTGCCCCGGTTGTCGCTGTCCCAGGCGGTGCCGGCGATGTCGACGTGCAGGAAGGGCGGCGCATCCTCGGGCAGGTGGTTGGCGATGAACTGCCCGGCGCACGAGCACTGGGCGTTGGCGCGGTCCTTCACGGAGTTCCGCATGTCGGCCAGCGGGCTGCGGAATTCCTTGCGGAACAGCTCCGGCGCGTAGATGAGCGGGTGACAGGGCTCGCCCACGGCGCGGGCCCGGCTGATGGCATGGGCCTCCAGCTCGCCTTCGGTGGACATGATGGCAGCGTGGACCTTGCCGGTGGCGACCAGTGCCGCACCGGTGAGGGTGGCGAGGTCGATGAGGACGTCGGGGCGGTGCTCGGCGCAGATCCAGGACACCCCGTCCGCCAACACGAGGCGGCCCTCGGCGTCGGTGTTGTTGACCTCGACCGTCTTGCCGGAGTGCATGTGCAGCACGTCGTCGGGACGCGTGGCCCGCGAGCCGATGGCGTTTTCGGCCAGACACAGCACGGCGGTGATGGCGTAGTCGACATCGGCCTTGACCGCGGCGGAGAATGCGCCCATGACAGCGGCTGCACCGCCCATGTCGCACTTCATGCCGGGCATGTGGGCCTTGCCCTTGAGGCTGAGACCGCCCGTGTCGTAGACGATGCCCTTGCCCACCCAGCCCACATGACGGGTGGCCCCTTCGGGACGATGGTAGAGCGCGACCAGGGCCGGCCCGTGCTCCGCGGCACCGCCGACGCCGAGCAGTCCGCCGAAGCCGCCCTCCAGCAGGGCATCTCCCTGGATCACGGTGGACTCCACGCCAAGCTCGCTCGCCAGGGCCTGGGCCTCCGCCACGAAGGCGTCGGTGTGCAGGCGGTTGGGGGGCAGGTCGACCAGGCGGGCAGCGAGGCGGACGCCCTCCATGGCGGCGACGAGTCCGTCATCGACCACGAAGCCGCCCGGGGCCCTCGCCGTGACGACCACCTCGCGGGTCTCCGCATCCACAGAAGCCATCTGCACCAGCGGGAACGCGCGGGAGGTGGCGAGGGCCGCCGCACGAGCATGGTCGGGAGAGTCGACCATCAGCACCACCACAGAGTCACCACTGGCCTTCTTGGCGAGGCTCGGGATGGCCCATGCCCGGCTCGGGCTGTTGTGCCGAGAGCAGGCCTCGGGCAGCACGCCCAGCACCACCTTGTTGGACCCCACCCAGGACTCCGCCGAGGCCCCTCCATCGCCGGGCTTGGTGGCGTCGACCATGGCGTTACGGGTGGCTTCGGACAGGCCGGTCCAAGCCAGCACCTCATCGGTGCGCAGCCGCTCCGCCCGGCCGACCACCACGACGGTGCGCTCGTCGAGGATGGGGTCGCCAGGGGACAGGTCGCGATAGGACACCTGGGTGTGGGTCGGCATGGTCGGAGCTCCGGAAGTGAGGACGAGGCGTGGCATCAAGCTCACGAGGACCTGGGGACTGCGATGCGTCGGCGAGTCGTCCCGCAGGAGGGGAGACCGTGGGGTTGTGCCGGGTGCGCTTCGAGCCCTCGGGCAGGCAGACGGACGTACCCCGCGGACGGCGCCTCTACGACCTCGCACGCAGCCTCGACCTGCCTCTGGCCGCGTCCTGCGACGGCCACGGCATCTGCGGACGCTGCGGGATGCGCGTGCTGGAAGGCCTTCCCGACGCACTGAGTCCCGAGCGCCCCAAGGAGGCCGCGCGCAAACGCGACAACCGAGTCGACACCGACCTGCGCCTCGCCTGCCTCACAGTGGTGCGCGGCGACGTGGTGGTGACCACCGACTACTGGTGACTCGGCCCCCTCCGCTCAGAGGTTGCGCAGCCCGCCGTCGCAGAAGATGACCGCACCCTTGGCGAGCGGCTGCGAGTGCGTGGGCAGCTGGTCGAGGCGGATGTCGGAGACATAGTCGGGGGCGGCGTTTCCACTCAGGATGCAGTCGACCGCGCGGCTGCCCGAGGGCCATAGCTCCCGGCGCACTTCATCGCGACACCGACGCTCGGCGGCGATTCCTCGGCCCCTGCATTCGCCCGCAGCAGCCTCTTCGAGCAGCCCGTTCCAGGCGGCGATGGCCCGGTTGCGCTCGAGCTGACTGCCGACCGGCTTGAGGTCGGTGTGGTCGCCGGTGCCGTCGATGGGCTCCAGCTCCAGCATCGGAAGGTGCCCGGGCGACGCCTGCCCAGCCACTGCCATCATCGGCCCGAAGCCGCCCTCTTCACCCGGCAGGGGCGCGTCGGTGACGGCATCGGAGGCTGCCATCGCCACCACGGCGGAGGGGTCGGCGAGCGGCGCCTCGAGGGCATCGCGGACCGCATCCGGCGGCAGAGCGCCGATGGGGTCGAGGGACACGAAGGTGGCGGCGGGACCGGGCGACCAGGCGTCTTCGATCACGGGCGGCAGGTCGCGGCCACTGGCGAGGGCATCGCGCTCGGCCTCGAGGCGGGCGAAGCGTTCCTCGGTGTAGGCGAGCTGCCAGCGCACGATCTCGGCCTCCATCGAGGCATCGTCGAGCTCCGTGGCCAGCTCGTGGCTGAGGCGCTGCATCCGGTCGCGCTCCAGCTGCACCAGCTCCAGCTTCGACTCCAGCGCCGCCATGCGGGCCTCGGTCTCGGCCGCGCGGTCGTCGACCACGGCCATGACCAGCACGGCCACGCCGAGCATGCCCACACCCTGCACGAGCACGCGGCCGGCAAAGCCTTCGGTCCACGGGGCGGGGGGGGCGGCGGGGGGCTCCGCGGCCGGCGGCTGCCTGTGCATGGGATCACCGCCGTCGTACATCGCTACCCCGGGCCAGTCCTGGACGAGGTCCACAGCGTACCGGACCACACCTGTGGAGGCCACCCCCACCTTCCCCTCGAAATCGTCGCAGTGTTCGATGGTCCCCCGGAAAAGGCCCAGGCGACAGCGCACCAGACCGGGCTAAGCTCCCGCCATGTCCGCCATCTCCTCCGACATTCCGCTGAAGCGTCACTCCGGCACCGCTCAAGAAGCGCCTGCGGAGGGCCTCATCAAGGTGCGGCCCGACAACCAGCCGAAAAGCGAGCTGCGCGACCCCCGCAAGAATGTCGAGATCAACATCGGCAAGGCCTGCAACAACCGCTGCGTGTTCTGCATCGACGGCCTGCCCAAGCGCGAAGACCGCTCCTACATGCCGTGGCCCCAGATGCGTGCGGAGCTCGAGAAGTGGCGCGCCGAGGGCTACGCGTCGGTCGGCTTTCTCGGCGGCGAGCCCACCACCTACCCCCGGATCTGCGACAGCGTGGCCTACGCCCGGGAGCTCGGCTTCACCCGCATCGCCATCGCCACCAACGCCACGAAGCTTCGCCTGGAGCACTTCGCCGACCGCATCCTCGACGCCGGGCTCACCCGCGTCACCGTGTCGATGCACGGCCACACCGCCGAGCTCGAAGACCGCCTCACCCGCGTGCCCGGCAACTTCGAGAAGAAGTGCGCGGCCATTCGCTACCTCGTCAAGCGCAAGAAGCGCGACGGCGTGCTGAAGGACGGCCTGTCCGTCAACATCGTGCTCAACGGCTGGAACTACCGGCACCTGCCCCGGATGATGCGCTTCTTCTACGAGACCCTCGAGGTCGACGACCTTCGGGTGAACTTCATCCGTCCCGAGGGCTACGCCGACGGCGATGCCGACCTCACGCCGCAGTACCACAAGGTCGTCCCCTGGGTCATCAAGGGCATCGTCCTCGCAGAGACCCACTTCAAGCGCGTGTTCACCTTCGGCGGCATCCCCATGTGTGTGCTGCCCCCCGCCCTGCGCCGCGATGAACGCCTGTTGTCCCGCTACATGGGCGAGTACCGCGACCTGTCCACCGCGTGCTCGGTGCGCTCGGACGGCGGCGACGTGATTCCGCCAGGCATGAAGGCCAACCCCGAGTCGTGGGTGGACGGGCCCAAGAGCTCGGCTGTCTTCTTCACCAAGGAGGATGGTCGCGCGCGCTTCAACTGGCAGGACAGAAAGAAGCTCGACCTCAAGGGTCAGCCCGTCGCGTGCCGCACCTGCGAGCTCAACCACACCTGCGAGGGCGTGTGGAAGGGCTACCTCGACATCTGGGGCGACCGGCGCTTCAAGTCGGTCAAGATCGCCGACACCGCGCTGGGCAAGAAGCTCAAGCAGTAGCCCAGCGCCGGACGGCTCTCATGCGCCCAGGCTGAAGGCCGCGCCGCCGTCGACGAGGCCAGCGATCTGGTCCGGCGTCCAGCCGAGGCGGGCCAGGCTCTTGGCGCCGGCCGACATCATCCCGCGGCCCTCCTGGGCGGCCCCCGACGCAATGAGCAGTCCGCCGTAGAGCACCTGCCAGCGCGCCAGGGCCACCTGCTCGCCAAGGCGCTGGTGGATGGCGAGAGCGGCGCGCGCATCCCGAAGGGCGGGCCCGAGCTGTCCCAGCGCGGCCTCGGCAGTGGTGATGCCTTCGAGGGCCTGGGCCACACCCGCGCGCCAGCCGACCTCCTCGGCGACGACCCGGGCAGCCTCGTAGCAGACCACCGCCCGGGAGGGTTCTCTTCGGGCCCCGTGGGCCGCCCCCGCCGACAGCAGGTGGTGGGCCTCGCTGCGCTTGTCGCCGATGCTTCGGTCTCTCTGAAGTGCAGAGGACAGTAGCTCCAGAGCGTCCTGGCGTGCGCCACTCGACGCGAGCAGCCGGGCCAGATCGCCGATGGCCGCACCTTCTTCCACGCGGTCGCCGCGCTGGCGGGCCTCCTCCACCCGCCGCCGCCCGTAGGCCAGCCCCTGCTCCGGCGCGTCGGTGACGAAGCAGGCCTCGGCCAGGGCCTCGAGCAGTCCGCCGAGCGTCTCGGGACCATCGCCGGCGCCCTTGTCGTCCCACGAGGCCAGAGCCCGCTCCAGCCAATGCACCGCACCCGCGGGATCGCCAGTGGCAAGGGACAGCTTGCCCAGCCGCAGCTCGGCCCGGGCCACGCCATCGGGGTCCCTGGCGGCGTCCGCGAGCGCGGCCTGCATCCGGAAGCGCTCCGCGGCCACATCGATCTGCCCTGCCCGCTGGGCCAGCTCACCGAGGCGACCCGTGGCATGGGCCGCACGGGCATGCTCTCCCCCATCGCGGAACAGGGCCACCGCCCGCCACAACACCTGCACGGCCGTGCGCTCCTCACCGGCCGTGTCGAGCAGCTCACCGAGGGCCAGGCAGGCCTCGGCCTCCCGCCGGCGGTCTCGGGCACGCTCGGCCAGCCCGACCGCCTCCTCGAGCAACGCCCGGGCAGGAACCAGACCGCCGCGTTCGTGGTGAAGGCGCGCAAGCTGCAAGGAGGCGTCGACCTGGCCAGCGATGTCGCGGGCCTGACGCGACTCCTTGATGATGGCGGACAGCAAGCGCCCGGCATCCCGGCGTCGGTTCTGGCGAAGCAGCTCCGCCACCAGCCATCGGCGCGCCGAGCTGTGCCAGGGATGCCCCCGAAGATCGCGAGACCGCCCTACCAGCGCCTGCACTCCGCGACGGGGCAACAACCACGACACGAGGGAGAAGGGCACCCGCTCGGCGTCGGGCAGGCTGGCCGGGTCGCGTCCGAGCAGGGCGACGGTGACCCGACGGTCCACCCGAAGCTCCTCGGCGAGCGGTCCGATGCGCCCGGTCTGTCTCCAGTGCGAGCCGGTCTCCACCAGGCGTCGGCGAGTCCATGAACGGGCTCGGCGCAGCGACTCGCGCATGAGCTGGGGAATGTGGGCGGCGTGACGACGTCCCACCCGCAACACCACGGCCGGAATCCGCCACCGACCGTGCCCCACCCGCTCGATGAAGCCCACGTCAGACAGCGCGATGCGATGGGCCTCCCACCGACTGGCACCCAGCACCGTCGACAGCAGGTCGACCGGGATGGAGGCCGGCGCCGCCGGGAGCACACACATGCCGTAGAGGGTCTCCGCGAGGCCGGAGGGCGCACTGCGAATGCCCGCGTCCACGATGGCCTCGTCGAGCTCAGCCAGAGTGCCGGACCGCACCGCCGCCGTCACCGACGCCAGCAGCTGCCCGGGGGTCAACCAGGGCCGCTGTCCACCGATGAGGCGCCCAGACCGCACCACCAAGGAAGGACGCCCCCCCACCGCCTGCACCAACGACCGGCCCGCCCGAGTCGCAGCCGCAGGACCGGCCCACGCGACCAACAAGCGCTCCGCCGCCTTCGAGGACAGCCGCGACAGGGACAGGCGCTGTACAGGCAGGCCCGCAGGCACCGGGGTGTGGGTCGTCATCACCACTCGGTGAGGGTCTCCGAGGCCGGCCCAGAGCGCCTCGACATGCTTCATCTCGCCCACATCGTCGAGAACCACCAGCGCCCGGCGGCCCCGCAGCATCACCCGAAGCTGCGCGATGGCGTCGCCCACATGCTCCGCGCGAGCGAGCCGCCAGTGCCCCCGCTCGGCACCCCAATCCCGAAGGATGTCGAGGAGGTCGTCCTCGCGGCTCATCACCCCGACCAGCACGCCACCCGGGAAGGCCTCGTGGATGCGGGGGTCCTCGGCGAGAATGCCCGCCACTGCGCTGCACCCACTGCCGGCAGGCCCCTGGACCACCACCGCCCGGCTCCCCGACTCCGTCAGCCGCTTGCGCACTGCAGCGGCAAAGCGACGCAGGGCCGGGTCGAGTGCCGGCGCCGACAGGTCGGGGTCGAGGTGGGCGAGCAGATCGCCCTCGGGGACCTTCCAGCCAGCCAGGTCGAGGGCCTCCACCACTTCGAGACTCAGCCGCTCCATCCGCTTTCGGAAAGGGGCGGCCAGGCCCTCGGACCACACCGCTTGCAGCGCGCGTCCAGGGTCGCTCAACACGCGGGGGTGCCGTCGGGCCAGCTGGCTGCCCCCCGGCAGTGAGGCCACGACCATCTGCAGGCGGAAGGGCGTGAGGTGCCGGGCCAGCGCATCCCCCAAGACCGCCGAGGGGTCCACGCTCGTGGCGCGACCCCAGCCGAAGCTCCCTGGCGGCGGAAATGGCACGCGGACTCCTGCTTGCAGGTGTGTGACGGACCGTTTGGGGCACAGCTCCAGCTCAAGGTCGCTG
>Ga0213840_1002729_pt1 | contig 10619 bp, 17 predicted proteins | sample SWPATP22_FD_160132 | JGI IMG/M metagenome (GOLD analysis project Ga0213840, IMG submission 160132) | Coastal seawater microbial communities from Marineland, Florida, United States - SWPA TP2 #2 | ecosystem: Environmental > Aquatic > Marine > Coastal | place: USA: Florida | collected 2016-08-14 | reverse complement strand
TCTGGGCCACACCAGATTGCTCGGCGAGCTGGACCTGGGTGACGCGTCGGGACTTCCGGAGCGCCCGGAATTCTTCGTGGAACGGTGAACTCATGGACGGAGATTACCGAGAAGGGGTTGCGCCCGGATACCGTTGTCAGCTATATCGGTGGCAACGGTAGGAGCATTCATGTCGACTCTCCGACGCCTGAGGCAGCAGTCGGGCCTGACCCAGGAACAGCTGGCAGCAGCAGCCAGCCTCTCCCAGACCACCATTTCTGATGTCGAGCGTGGGATTTCATCGTTCAGTCGAGCAGCCCTTGGCCGTGTGGCTGTGGCGTTGGCGGTTCCACTCGGCCGCCCCCCTGAAGCCGTTGCTGGCGAGTTGGTGCTGGGTGCAGACGCCGCGCCTCTACCGGCTCCCACTCAGGAGTCTTGCACTGAAGTTGTGGAGGCGGCGTGAGCACCGAACGACCAGACGCCATCGCGGTCCTCTACTGGCTCCAAGACGAGGCCCAACGCATCGCAGAGTCCGGCTCCCCCAGTGTGTCGGTTCTCCCTCTCCTGCGGGCGCTTCATGGCGAGGCCGTAGAGAGCCTGAACGGCACGCTTCCTGCGAAGCGAAAGTCGGCGGCAGACTGGCTGGCTGTGGCGCGTGCGAAGCCACCACAACCCGTCGCGGAGGCATCGCGCACCTTTGGTCCTATTTCTCGGCCTGATGAGGACGAACGGCGATGCTGACCACTGCGAGCCACTTGCCGGTTGGCCCACCAATCCTCGAGCCGTGTCGGACGATATCGGCAATGCACAGCTCCAGCGGCACCCCTGGCGGCCCGATGAGCGTTTTGGGTGGAGACTGGAATCTCTCCGGATTCGTTCCGCGTTCCGTTGGCCGAAGCGTCACCACAGTCTGGCCGTACCCGTCTCGAACATCGGTGCGGTCCTCGGAAAGCGTGAGGTCCCACATTGGACCAAGTAGCGCTGATGCTGCTTCGGATGTGGTCGGGGTGAAGACGCCGAAGAGCCCATCTTCTGGAAGCCATTCGTCGACGAGCACATCCGTCAACAGGGCTCGCGAAAATGCTGTCACGGGCAGGTCTTTGGTCTGCTCCTCGGCCCATCGTTGTAGGCGTTCTTCCACGTCGCCTCGCGTTGCCCAACCGCGCCACGTGATCCACTCGTGGGCCTTGACGTGTTCGAGGTCGAACCGGCTCAGACGCCTCTCTGGCTCAAGATTCCTGATGTTGTGCTTCATTCTACTCTCCACCACTGCCAGGGGCGATGCTTCCGCCCCTGTTTGCAGTGGTGGTGTCTCTACCCCCAGTGATCTCGTGGTTGCCACCTGCGGGAATCCGCTACCCATCCCGGTCGGGGAGGCCGCGTGACCCACTGGCTCTTCAACCTGTGCTTCCGCTCAAGCAGCACCACCCATGTGGGCCGCTGGGGCGCCAAGTCCTTCCAGATCACGCGTGCGGCCCGGGGCCCCTTCTGGGAGGCCACCGTCCGCCGCACCGACGACTCGACCCCGAAGGCTTGCCTCAACTTGGTCGACCTCGACTCCGCGGTGCTCTGGGTGGTCGATACCCTCGACCTCTCGCCCCCTCCCGAGGGCTGGGACGGCCGGGTCCACACCACCCACGAGCCCGTCGTCTTCGACAACGTGGTGCTGGGCTTCAAGACCGACCGGTACCACATCGACACCGAGGGCACCTGGTCGAACATCTCCACGGCCATCCAGGAAGTGGAGTGCCCGAAGTGCCACGCCCGGAAGGGTGAGCCCTGCATCTCGACCAACACGGGCATGGGGTACGGCCGACTGGCTGCTACCCACCGCGCCCGGGTGCTCGAGGCCGGCGGTTCGCCTCCCCTCGACGAGGGTGCCCGGCGGGTGACGACGACGCAGCTGGTGAAGTGGTTCCGGAGCGCCGAGACGCCCGAGCTGCCGCTCCCCGCGGTGCAGCCTGTTCCCGCGCCGGAAGTTGTCGCCCCGGAGCCTGCTGCCTCGGCGGTCGATGACCTGGCCGTCCCAACGGGCGCCGACGTCGTCCCCGTGCCCGAGGACCTCACGCTCGCCGAGCTCGAAGCCGACCTCTGGCGCCTAGCCACCGAGGGCCACGCCACCGTGTCCATCGCGTCCCTGCTCGCTGCCCTGGGCGGCCGTCCCAACGTCTGCCTGGTCGCCTCGTAGTCCTCCACGCTCCGGCCCCCGCGTCACTGCGGACGGTCCGAGGGGCGGAGCGCTTCTCCCAGCCGTGTCCACACACCACACCACCCAAGCCCCTCCACTTCGTGGTGTGTGGGCACGGCTTCTCTTTGTCCCAAGACAACGGCAGAACGATGACCACCGACACTGTAGGTGCCGATACCCGGTACCGCACCATCGTCATCGACCCCCCGTGGATGGAGCGGGGTGGCGGGAAGAGCAAGCGGGGTGCCGACCGGCACTACCAGCTGCTCCACACGCGAGACATGCCGCGGGTCATCCTGCGCGCCCCGGTCTGGCGGCCCGCCGACGACTGCATCCTCTTCATGTGGGCCACGGCCAACCACCTGCCTGGCGCTCTGTGGCTCATCGAGTCGCTTGGCTTCCGGTACGTCACCAATGCCGTCTGGGTGAAGCCCCACGCCGGTCTGGGCCAGTACTTCCGGATGAGGCACGAGCACCTGCTGTTGGCCACCCGGGGCAAGGGCACGCGGGTCCGTACCGCGGCGAAGAACATCGCCTCGGTCATCGAGGCCCCCCGAGGCCGACACAGCCAGAAGCCCCTCACGGCCTTTGAGATGGTCGAGCGTCGGAGCGAAGGCCCCTACCTCGAGATGTTCGCCCGCTCTCGCCGCCCCGGTTGGGATGCCTGGGGTGACGAAGTTCCGGAGGCGGCATGAGCGACGTCCTCGCATGCCTCGGGCAGGACCCGGGGAATTCCACCGGCATGGCTGTCTGCAAGCTCGACGGGCTCCGCCCTGAGCTCGTGGTCGCCGCCATGATTCACGGCCCCCGCCACCTCTGGTGGCAACGGGCGATGGACTCGGCGAGCCGTCTCCAGTCCCACGTGGTCGACATCACCGGCAGGGACCTCCCGGCCTTCGTCGAGGCGGTCCCGAAGACCTTCCGCGATGGCTCGCTGGGCCCCGGCGTGAAGCGCGGGCATGACGCCTGGCGGGGACTCGGAGAGTGGCGGGGCCTCGGTGTAGGTGCCTTGCTGGCCTCCGGGCTCGAGGTCCACGACATCGACCAGGCCAAGTGGGTGCGCGCCACCCACACCCACCTCGGCCGCATCGCTACGGCGAAGTCGAAGGCAGACGCGGGACTCCGGGTCCGCGAGGCGTCCAACCTCATCGTGGGCGCTCGCGCCTTCTTCGAGCACGCCGGCGCCGCCTTCGGTGCCGTCCACGAGGACTCGCTGACGGCCGCACAGAAACGCCTGTTGGATGCGGCCGAAGCGATGCTCATCTCGGCTGCCGGCTGCTTCCTCCTGCGAAAGCACGGGGCCCGCATCCCTGCTGAAGCGCTGAAGTGCCCGAAGCGCGCCCCGGCCTCCACGACCACGGCCGCCGCCCGCCGACGCCGTGCTCGAGCAGCTCGGGGGCGCCGATGAGCCATCGTGTCTTCGTCATCTGGTCGGGGCACCGCAAGGGCCGCCGGACCAAGCGCAAGCTGGCCGGCATCCGGCGGGGCGAGTGGGCCTACGGCAACGGCTCCAAGATGGACCGCGAGCTGGCCCTGACCATTGCCGCGAGCCTCCGGACGCAGGGTCACAAGGCCCGCGTGGTGGATGCCAAGGGCGTCGAGGTGGTCATCCGCCCGAAGATGCACCCCGCCCGCATCGCCATCGAGAAGCAGTTGGAGCGGCAGAAGACTGCGTCGAAGCGCAAGCGGAGGCGCGCCCACGGCCCGCCCCAGTTGCGCATCTTCGGAGGTGCGGCATGACGGCTGCCGCAGCTTCCCGGGTGCCGGACCGTCCTGAAGAGAGGAGCGGAGGGACGACTCCGGCACCCACCTCCCTACCTGCCGAAACGCCGTTCAAGTGGCGTGTGGTCGAGGTGCTCTCTCGGTCGCCGGTCGGCATGACCGCCCAGGAGGTCGCCGACAAGCTCACCCCGCGGCACAACGAGCCCTTCACCTCCGCGGCCGACTACCGCGCGTGGCGGGACATCCGGGTCAACACGCCGAAGAAGGTGACCTCCGCCCTCGGCAAGCTCACCCTTGAGGGCCATGTCCAGCCTGCCGGCAACCCCCGGCTCGACCCCGCCGAGCTCGCTCTCTTCCTGGATGGCGGGTGGGAACGGTTCCGCCACGTCGAGCACGTCGTGGACGACGGCTGGATTGTCGGGCGGACCGTGACGGAGCCCCCGAAGCGGGAACGGTTCCGCCGCCTCATCGTCGAGGCGCTCGCCCAGGAGCCCACTGGCGTGCCCTACGCGTTGCTCCTGGAGCTGACTGGGGGCGCGACCAAGGCCGGCCGTGAGCTGCGGACCTGGCGCCGCGCCTTCAAGGACCTCGTCGACGCCGGGACCGTCATCCCGAGTCGCGCACGACTTCCAACACTCAAGGGGCTGCAGGCCCTCAGGAGACTCTGATGTACGTCTTCACCGTTCCATGCTCCATCACGCCGGAGTGCCAAGGCCTCCCCGAGTATGAGACCGCCCAGTCGGCCGGGATGGACCTCAAGGCGGCGATGCCCACCGTGGCCAACCCTTGGAAGGTGGTCAACGAGGTCGAGGTCCTGGTCACAACCTACAACACGCACAAGCCGCTCCGCCTCTTCCCGGGCGAGCGCCTTCTCGTGCCGACTGGATTGCGTCTGCAGCTGCCGCCCTCGCTCGAGGCGCAGGTGAGACCGCGCTCCGGTCTGGCCCTCCGGAAGGGGCTCACGGTCCTCAACAGCCCCGGCACCATCGACGCGGACTACCGCGGCGTGGTCGGTGTCATCCTCATCAACCACGGCACCCTCCCGGTGGCAATCCGGCCTGGCGACCGCATCGCCCAGCTTGTCGTGGCCCCCATCGCTCGTGCCGAGCTCGCCCCGAAGGTGACCCTCAACGCAACCGAGCGTGGCTCGGGGGGCTTCGGCTCGACGGACGTGGCGAGATGAACCGCGGCGAAGCCATGGACGCCATCCTCGACTCGAACACGACTGCGGTTCAGGTGGCCATCCTCCTTGGGTACATGCGCCACATGCCGTCCGGCGTGGCGGTCGAACAGGGTGTCTCGTGGCCAGGCCCGAAGACGTTGGCGCGGTACGCAGGCACCACCAGAAGCACGGTGATTCGGCAGCGGACCGCGCTCATGGACGCAGGTGTGCTGGTCGACGCTGGCACTCCGAAGGGTGGGACGCCACACCTGCGCATCGACTTCGAGGCGCTGGCGTGCTTCGCCGCGAGGAAGGTGAAGCGACGGACACCCACCCGCGAAGAACGGTGGGGGTCGACCGACGGTGATGCGGGGTCATCCGACAATGCGTCGGGGTCGACCGATGGTGGTGCACCCTCGACCGAAGGGCGGACATGGGTGTCCGACCATCGGACAGGGGAGGGGGTGTCCGACAGTCGGACAGGGCGTGTCCCATCATCGGACACGGGGGTGTCCGACAGTCGGACAGGGCGTGTCCCATCATCGGACACGAACCCTCTCAAAGAACCCTCCGAAGAGAACCCTCCGAAAGAACCTTCCGCAGTTCCCCCCCAAAGCCCCCCCCGAGGGGGGCCCGTGTCGGACCAGGCTCCGCCTGAGCGGACCCCAGCACCGATTCCGGATGCTCCTCCGCCCATCCGCCGGCGACGCCGTCGCGGGGCCAACGCCGCGGTCTCCGCCCCCGAGGCCGAGTGGACCCGTCGTGGGCTTCCCGCTCCGGACCTTCGATGCCGCGTGGACTGGCTCGGCAGCGAGTCCCTGGACGTCTGGGAGCGGTGGCGAGCGTTCACTGTGGACGTCGAAGCGGTGAGCACGCCGGTAGCGCTCGAAGGCGGTGAGCTGGAGACCATCACCGACGCCGTTCGCGAGCTGGGCGCCGAGCATTGCATCGAGGTTCTGGACTTCGCCTTCAACGGCCCCGACGACGACCACATCGTCGCCGGCTGGAGGCAGCACGCGGCGCGCTGCCTGCGCCCCTCGGTGCTCCTCGGACGCCAGCGCCGCCGCAACAGCGACATGACCCGCGCCTGGGTGCGAGCCGGCAAGCCCACCCGGACACCCAACCCATCCGGTCGGAGCCGTCGGCGCTCCCGCCAGTCCGGAGGTCTGAGCACGCTCGACCTCCTCCCCTCCCTCGACGACGACGCACGGAGAGCAGGATGAGCGCATCCACCTTCCGGTTCACCCAGGACGAGCACAAGGCCTTGCGCCTGCTGCTCGACGACGGGGTCTACCTCCCCGACCACGCCCCCGACCGACCCACCGCGAAGCCCAGCGCCCTCGAGCAGGCTGGCCGGCCGGAGCGTGAGGTCGAGGCTGCCCAGAAGGCCTTCGACGCCTGGAACGGCTGGCTGCGGGCGGAGGTGTCTCGGTGGCGGCAGCTCCTCGGCAGCCGAGGCACCGGCCACTTCGAAGCGGCCGTCTCCGCCCACCTGGTGAGTGAGCGTGGGCACCGCTGGCCGAAGACCTCGGACCTCTCTCGCCACCTGCCTGCTGCACCCTCATCCACATCTCGGGTGGGCGCGCAGGTGCTCCAGTTCACCGGCCCAGTGGTGTCGCAGGCGGCATGCGACGAGCTCGCCGACCGAGTGTCCAGCGAGGGCTGGTTCAGCGACGGGACCCCCTCCCACCTCGTGCTTGAGAGGGTGTGCCGCGAGTACCGGGCGGCGGGCCAACGCGAGGGCAAGGTCATCGTCCTCCGCTCTCACAAGACCGAAACGCAGCCCAGCGACACCGACCTCGGGCCCAAGGTGAAGGCTCCGGCGAAGCTCGTTGACTGGCTGACGCGGGGGGCCTCGTGAGCGCACCCCGACACATCGTTCCCCGGGGCAAGTGCCCCAGCGCGCCGGCCGCTTTGCCGGTTGAACCATGCAGGGAGGTGGGCGGAAAGGCGACCCCCGGCTCGACCGACTGGAAGGCTGTCGGTCGGGCCACTCCCTCGCTGGTTCGGGACCTGGCCTTGCCAGTCGCCATCCTCGCGGTGGTTGCTGCATGTGCCTACGCGGGGCTGGACTTCGCCCACAGCGTCGGGTTCAAGCAGGGGCGCCTGAAGACCGCGGGCGAGGCCTACGACGAAGGCATGGAAGCCGGCTTCGAGATGGGCCGCGAGACCGGGCGCCGCGAGTGTGCCGTCGAGAACGGGTGGGTGTCCTGATGGGTGCCCCTCGCCATGCGGTCATCTCGCTCGGGGCTACCTACGTCCGTCGCGGAGCCGCTGGCCAGCTCGGCCAGGTCGGGCCCATCCACTTCACGGTGATGGACCTCGACGGCGACGCCGACCCCGACACCAAGCTGGGCCAGTGCACGCCACTCGGTGGCGGTGGCCTCGGGTGGGCGATGTGGTCGGACCAGATGTCGTGGTGGCTCGGATGCTGCCCGAAGGCGGTCGCATGACGGTCATCGCAGCAGCTCGGGCCGTCGATGGGTCCGTCACAATCGGCGCCGACAACGAGACCGAGGTGGGCTACCTCCGCCTTCGGTCCCCAGGGAAGCTCCACCAGGTCGGTAGCGCCATCATCAGCGGCTTTGGCATCCGCCGGGTCGTGTTGAAGTTCGTCGAGCTCGCGTGCAGGACCACCGAGCTGCCCGGCGCCGACCCCGTAAAGAACGAGGCCTGGCTCCGCGGAGTCGCGTCCCACTGGGCCACCTCGATGCGAGAGGCGGGTGAGGGGACCACCGACGCGAATGGCTGGACCCTCAACTCCGCCCTCATCGTCGCGATGCCGGGGGCCATCTGGCGTGTCGACGGCTCCGGATGGTGCGACCCGGTCCAGGAGGACTACACCGCGGGCGGCTCGGGTGCCGAGGTCGCGATGGGGGCCCTCTACGCCGACCGCCTGTCCCCTCGAGCACTTCCGTGGCTCGGCGCTGCCGATGCCCGCAACGCTGTCCAGGTCGCCCTCGCTGCGGCTTGCCAACACTCCCGAGGGTGCGGCGGTCCCGCCCACATCCTCACCACCATCCCCGTCGGCTCGTTGGAGCCGGAGGAGGGCCCCGATGCCCGCTGAGACTCCCACTATGAAGCCCCGCCGATCCTCCTCCGACGTTGATGTCGATGCGCTCGTTGCAGCGGCAGACCGAGCGCAGCTGCGTCACTCCACCAGCGGCAAGTCCTGGTCCAGCATCAAGCGAGCGCTCGCTTGGTACTTCCTCGCTCGCGAGAAGATGAGTTCGCCCGAGGGGCTCCACCCACGCTCTCAGCGGACCGCGAGCGGCGAAGAGGTCGTGGTTCGGGTGGATGGCGGTCCGGGTGGCGACATGGACGACACACTGGCCACCATCGTGTCCATTGGGCAGGCCCTGGGGCAGCTGAAAACCTGGGACAGCCACATGCACCACGCGGTCGTTCGCCGGCATCGAGACGGCATCGGGTTGGAACGTCTCGGCACCGAGATGAAGGTGAGCACCACGAAGGTGAGCCGCTTCGTCCACGAGGGTGAGATGTTCCTCGTTGGGTTCCTGCGTGGAAGTGGGGTGCTCCGGTAGGTCGTCCTTCGCCTCACGAGGCTACTCTTCGTCGCCAAACAGGTCTCGTGCAAGGTCGGCCACTACCTCCGGCGGGAGGCCGGATGCTGCCGGTCCGCAGCGATGCGGTCGAGCATTCAGCGCCGAGTGTGGAATGTCCTCAGGGTCGACACCCGCATCCGATAGCAGGTCTGCGATAGTCCGTGTTCGTGTTGGCTCGGCACAACCACCGTGGGGGCGGTCAGGGGAGGGGCAGACAAGGCCGTCGGAGTCTCGGAAATCGGGGCGTGGTTGGCTGAACCGGTCCTCTCTAAGCTCGCACATGCTGCACCTTCTGGGAATCGAGCTGATCTGCTCGGGCAAGAGAAGGCCCACCTCCCTTGTGGAAGCAGGAGGACAAATGAACCCTCCGTCGCTGTGTAGCGACGACCACTCCAAGCGGACCCTGTGGCACCCAAAGTGTGGGCCTCGATGGGTCTTGATGCATGTGGTGTAGGTCTTCCGGTACAGTCTGGCTGTCTTACGTCTGTATACGTGGGGGATGGATGGCTCAGTCGAAGGGAAAAGTGCTGCAGGCTCGCGTACCGGATGAGGTCGGCGATGAGGTTGAAAAGCTCGCTGCCATCACAGGTCTGACGAAGTCCGATTGGCTGAGAGCGGCCGTCCAGGAGAAGATCGCAAGGGACACCACGACGGCTGCTTCTTTCCGTTGCCGTAGGGATGCAGCCTCCCTCGCGTGGCAAGCGCAAAAGCACTTTTTCGAGGGGCAGCTTGGCAGGTCTCCACTGCCAGCCGATTTGGGGACCACACCGATCTTTCGAGAGGCGGTCGAGTCGGCAGCGGATGCCGTCGGTGGGTGGGACTCGCTTCACGAGTTGTTCAACCCCCCGTCGTTCGGGCACAGGATTCCGGCTAATCCCGCGGGCGCAGCGGCAAGACTCCAGCACATTCAGGCGCTGGCGACCGTTCGGCTGGCCTTCTGTGAGGGGTTCATGCACTCCGTACCGGAAGAAGTGACGGCCGAGGGGTTGGGCAGGCCTCCGGCTTGGTTGCTGCCAACCGGTAGGATTCACAGTGAGAGGCAGGTCAAGGAGGAACTGGTTGGAGCGATTGATGAGAGGCTACTGTCCGGCCTGAAGGGGTCTATTGACGACCCAGCCTCGGCTGTTGGGCGGCGATTCTCAGCGTACTCGAGGAGAGCGTCGGCAGTGTTTCGGCGACTCGCGAAGCACCTGAAAGCCTACCGGAAACTCAAGTCGCAGGGCACTTCTGACGGGTAGCTCGCTCTCCAGGTATGGGGGATTGCGCTGAGCCCTTCTGTATGGGTATGCTCGGATGGCTTCGAAGAGTCGGAGCGTCAGGTTGGATTCGGCCGACTCTGACGAAAGGGGAGATCTCCAAGATGGTCCAGTACGACAGCAACATCATCCAGCAGATGGCCGACGGCCTGTATCGGCAGGCGCGGTGGATGGAGTTCAACTCCGCCATGCTCGGCGCTTTCGTGGGAGGCGCAGCGTTTGCCGGCGGCGCGGTCGCGGCCGACATCGACATGGCGGCCATCGCCGGAGCTGCCGGGGTGCTCTTCGGGGCCATTGGTGGCTTCAGCCGCGGGCGGGCCAAGGCCTTCACGCTCCGACTCCAGGCACAGACAGCGCTGTGCCAGATGCAAATCGAGAGAAACACGTCAGTGCGGTAGTTCTGAATTGACCCACAGGGAAACTTCGGAATCTGTGTTGCGGTTTGCGCAAGAATCAGGTAGTGAATTGGCAGGTGGAGGGGTGCGAGAGAAGCGCCCTCCAACGTGAAGCCCGCGGCATTCCCGCGGGCTTTTCTGCTCTGCGGGCAGCTCCGGAGGTGCTGAGAGGAGGACCATGGCGACCAAGCCCGTCCAGGCCTCTCGCCAGGAAGTCCTTGCGTGGATGGAGGAACACGGCCGTGGCTACCGAGCCGCGGCGAAGCACTTCGACCTGAAGGTCAACACGGTCAAGGCCTGGAAGCGCCGCGCCAAACAGGCCGCGGAAGCCATGGGGTGCACCCCTCTGGC
>Ga0213840_1002724_pt1 | contig 10640 bp, 8 predicted proteins | sample SWPATP22_FD_160132 | JGI IMG/M metagenome (GOLD analysis project Ga0213840, IMG submission 160132) | Coastal seawater microbial communities from Marineland, Florida, United States - SWPA TP2 #2 | ecosystem: Environmental > Aquatic > Marine > Coastal | place: USA: Florida | collected 2016-08-14 | reverse complement strand
AGGCAGCCGAACTCGAGGAGAAGCTGGCTTCGGAGCGTGACGAGATCCGGGCGATCGACTCGCCCTGCCCCGTCAACTTCGCGCTGGCGACCGGCAATGTGGGCGTCATGGCCGCGACCAATGAAGTGGTCGAGGACCAGGAGTTGCAGGTTGTCTTCTGGGTCTACGTCGTCGTCATCCTATTCCTGTGGCTCAGCTTCCGCACCGTCGCCGGCGTGATCTGCGTCGTCGCACCGCTGTCGCTGGTCTCCATCATGGCCTACGCGGTGATGGCCATGACCGACATCGGCCTCAAGGTCGCCACCCTGCCCGTCGTCGCACTGGCGGTAGGCATTGGCGTGGACTACGGCATCTACGTTTACGCGACCCTGGTCGACGGCATCGAACGCGGCCTGAGCCTGGAAGAAGCCATGTTCGAAACGCTGAACAAGACCGGCAAGGCCGTGCTCTTCACCGGCGTGGCGCTGGGCATCGGTGTTGGCACCTGGCTCTTCTCCGCTCTGCAATTCCAGGCGGACATGGGCCTGCTGCTGGTGTTCATGTTCACCGCGAACATGTTCGGCGCGATCCTGGTGCTGCCGGCGCTGGCGCGGTTCCTCACCAAGCGATCGGATGGGTCCCGGCCGGTGTAACAGGTATTCAGCTTTAGCAAGAACGGCGTGACTTCGGTCACGCCGTTTCACTTGGAGGGGGCGAAACCGCTTCCGGGCCTGCTAGACTCCGGCTCGGTTATTGCACTGCACGATGACCATCGATCACGTCCGGCGCAGGCCTAGCAACGGCCCCGACCGCAGTCGGACATCTCAATCAAGCGCAACGGATAAGAGCGTAGTGAAAAAAGCACTGATTACGGGCGTCACCGGCCAGGATGGCGCCTATCTCGCCGAACTATTGCTGGAAAAGGGATACGAAGTTCACGGAATCAAACGACGCGCCTCGCTATTCAACACCGATCGTATCGACCATCTCTATCAGGATCCTCACGAGCAAGATCGGCGGTTCGTGCTGCACTATGGTGATCTGACCGACTCCACCAACCTGATTCGTATCGTCCAGCAAATCGAACCGGACGAAATCTACAACCTCGGCGCACAGTCCCATGTGGCCGTGTCGTTCGAGAGCCCGGAGTACACCGCGAACGGCGATGCCATCGGCACCCTGCGTCTGCTGGAGGCCATCCGCATCCTGGGCCTGAAGGACAAGACACGGTTCTACCAGGCCTCAACCTCTGAACTGTATGGCCTGGTGCAGGAAATCCCGCAGAAGGAAACCACGCCGTTCTACCCGCGTTCACCCTATGCCGTGGCCAAGCTCTACGGCTACTGGATCACGGTGAACTACCGCGAGAGCTACGGGATGTATGCCTGCAACGGCATCCTGTTCAACCACGAATCACCCATCCGCGGTGAAACCTTCGTGACGCGCAAGATTACTCGCGCCATTGCCCGAATCGCCTTGGGCCTGCAGGACAAGCTCTATCTCGGCAATATGGATTCGTTGCGGGACTGGGGTCATGCGAAAGACTACGTCGAGATGCAGTGGATGATGCTGCAGCAGGACTCCCCGGACGACTTCGTCATCGCCACGGGAGAACAACACTCGGTCCGTGAGTTTGTGCAGCGTTCGGCCTCCGAACTAGGCGTGCAGATCGAGTTCACCGGCAGTGGCGTGGACGAGATCGGCACGGTGGCCGCTGTCAACAATCCCGAACTGAAGGTGCAACCTGGCCAGCAGATTGTTGGTATTGATCCCCGCTATTTCCGGCCGGCCGAAGTGGACACCTTGCTCGGTGACCCGACGAAGGCCAAGGAAAAGCTCGGCTGGGTCCCCAAGATCAGCTTCGAGGAACTGGTCAAGGACATGATCACGTCCGATTTTGAACATGCCAAGCGCGACCGTCTCGTAACCGAAGCCGGTTACCGTGCATTCGATTACAACGAATAGCCATGCTGACCCCCGATTCACTGATCTACGTTGCCGGTCATCGTGGTCTGGCCGGCGGCGCCATTGTCCGGGCCCTGCGTAGCCAGGGATATGAAAACCTGCTGCTGCGCACCCATCACGAGCTTGACCTCACTGACGAGGGTGCGGTCGACGCGTTCTTTGCGGAGCAGCGTCCCAGTCATGTCATTCTCGCTGCCGCCAAGGTCGGCGGCATTCACGCGAACAACGCCTACCCGGCCGAGTTTATTCGCGACAACCTCGCGATTCAGACCAATGCCATCCACTCGGCGTGGAAGCACGGAACCGAGAAGCTGGTGTTCCTGGGTTCCTCGTGCATCTATCCCAAGATGGCTCCGCAGCCGTTGCGGGAGGACTCGCTGCTGACAGGCCCGCTGGAACCCACCAACGAGTGGTACGCGATCGCGAAAATTGCCGGCATCAAGATGTGCCAGGCTTACCGTCGGCAGTACGGCTTCGACGCCATCTCGCTGATGCCTACGAACCTTTATGGCCCGGGCGACAACTTCAATCTGGAAAACTCGCACGTACTACCTGCGCTGATCCGCAAGTTTCACGAAGCGAAAATCGCCAACGCCCCACAGGTGACCATGTGGGGGACGGGTTCACCCCGTCGCGAATTCCTGCACGTCGACGACTTGGGCGAAGCCGTTGTGTTCCTGATGAAGAACTACTCGGAAGAACAGTTCATCAACGTCGGCGTTGGCGAGGACGTGACGATTCGCGAACTGGCCGAGACCGTCAAGCGAGTCACCGGCTACGGAGGCGTCATCGTCAATGACACGTCCAAACCGGACGGGACACCCAGGAAGTTGATGGACGTGACCCGTCTGAACTCGCTGGGATGGAAAGCGGGAACCCCTCTGGAAGACGGAATCCGGGAAACCTATCGCTGGTTTCTCGAACATCAGGACGATTTTCGCCGCTGACTTTCAATTGGGCACCGTGTTCGGCGCCGGCCGAACACGGTTCAAGACCTCAAGAAATCGCGGAGCAATGATCTCGATATCAAACTCCGCCTCCGCGGTCTCTCTCGCCCGGCGGGCCATCGCCGCACGCTCCTCGGTATCCGAGTACAGCCTGCGAGCTGCCTGCAAAAAGCTCGCCTGATCATCGGGATCAGCCACGAGACCGGTACGATGCTCCATGACCAGCTTCGCAGCGGGGTTCCCTTCGGAAATGGACAATAGCTGCGCGCGGCCAGCGCAGTGATTACTGAGTATCTTGGAGGGCACGCAGTACGTCGCCGCATCTGGCGCGAGCATGCCGATCAGAACGTCCGCCGAAGCCAGCACGTCCGGCAACTCCTCGATGGGCTGGAACCCATTGATGACCAGGTGGCTCAGTTGCCGCTTCCGCGCTTCGTCACGCAGCCACTCGGCCACTGCCCCGCTCGAGTTCACGACCACGCGCACGCCATCGTCCGCACGAAAGACTTCGGCCAACTCCACGAGCAACTCGGGTCGGTGCTTGAAGCCCAGCGTCCCCGAATACATGAACGTGAACTTGTCACTGACTTCGTGCCGCCAAGACCAAGGATTTTGCTTCGCCCGAGGAACGATTTCCTGTAACGGCGCCCAGTTGGGAATCAGTGTCCAGTCATCACGGCCAATGGCGTGGCGGTCAAAATAGCCTGCAAACGCGTCAGAGATGCTGATCAGATGATCCGCTCGCCGCAGACATGATGCTTCACGCCCTCGGTACCATGCGGCCAACGGGGCGGCGACGCCCCCGAATTTCTCGGCCAGTACCTGACTGATCGCCTCCCCCAGCAAATCCTGCACCCACACCACACTCGAAATTCCGAGCTTGTGGCAGGCTCGCCCCGCCGGCACCAGCGCATCGACGGGAGTATTCGCAAACAAAGCGACGTCCGGCCTCTCAACGCGAACAAGCTCGGCGAGCTTTCGACCGTACAGATTCTCCAGACGCCATCGATCGACAAACTTCTCGCGCCGCAATGGCCTGGGCAGCGTGATCGGTGTGGGTGTCACGCCCGATCCAGCAGCCCAGCCAGATGGGGTTCCCTCAAGCGAGCCGTTGAATGAATAGACGACCTCAACGCCATACTCCCCTTCAAGAATCTCAGCCAACTCACGAGAAAACGGGTAAGCGCCATAGTCATGGAGCAGTAGCTTCATGGAGCAATCATTCAAAGAATGGATGGGGGGCAATCGCGAATCTGGCGGAGAACGCCACATATGCGCAGCTAACGCGGCTATCATAACGGCCTGAGGGGCGGGTAGCGAATGCTAATCGATGCTTCGCCCCCCCCCCTGAACACACATCCCATAAGCAAACAGACCCTAGTGAATATCAGCATTTTTGGTTCCGGCTACGTCGGACTGGTGACCGCAGCGTGCTTTGCAGAAGCAGGCAACAGCGTCATCTGTGTCGACATTGACGAAGAACGCGTTAAGAAGCTCTCCTCGGGACACTGCCCATTCTACGAGCCTGGGGTGGACGAACTCCTGGAACGCAACGTAAAGGCCGGTCGTATCCATTTCACAACGGATGCACGAACCGCCGTAGAGCACGGCCTGTTCCTGATGATCGCGGTCGGAACACCGCCGGGTGAAGACGGATCTGCCGACCTAAGTCATGTGCTCACTGTGGCTCGAACGATCGGCGAACTCATGACCGAGTACAAAATCGTGATCACCAAGTCGACTGTACCTGTAGGGTCTTCCGAGAAAGTTCGTCAGGCAGTCGCAGAAACGATGGCAGCGCGTGACGAGACCCTGGAATTTGATGTGGTGTCAAATCCGGAATTCCTCAAAGAGGGCAGCGCAGTTGAGGACTTCATGAAACCGGACCGAACCGTCGTCGGCGTCGACAACCCGCGAACTGGCGAGTTGATGCGTGCACTCTATGCACCATTCAACCGATCACGCGATCGCGTCATCGTCATGGACATTCCATCCGCAGAGCTGACCAAGTACGCCGCAAACACAATACTGGCGACGAAGATCAGCTTCATGAACGAATTGTCCAATTTGGCTGATAGAGTCGGGGCGGACATTGAGGCAGTCCGGCGTGGAATCGGCTCAGATCCCCGGATCGGGTATAAATTCATATATCCGGGCGCCGGGTTCGGCGGCTCCTGCTTTCCTAAAGACGTATCTGCGCTCGCAAAAACTGGGGAGCAAGCAGGATGCACGATGGAACTCGTCAACGCAGTTAACGCCGTCAACCGAAGACAGAAACAAGTACTATTCCAGAAGATACAAACCTACTTCGGCGACGACTTAAACGGAAAAGTTATTGCAATTTGGGGGCTCGCTTTCAAACCAAACACTGATGATATCCGCGAAGCTCCAGCACGGGCGCTCATGGAAGCCTTGTGGCAGGCGGGTGCATCGGTGAAGGTTCATGACCCAGAAGCCATGGAGAACATACGAACGTGCTACGGCGCATCCGAGAATTTGGTCCTCTGCGAGTCGCCCATGGACGCGACATCCGAGGCAGATGCACTAGCCATATTGACGGAATGGAAGCTGTACCATAGCCCGAATTTCACCGAGCTCTCCAAACAACTCCGTTCGAGGGTCATCTTCGACGGCAGGAACCTTTTCGATCCAAAGCTGGTCGCTCGTTTCGGCCTTGAGTACCATAGCATTGGTCGCCCCACCGCGAAGCCCGATTGAAATCTTATTGATACAAGAAAGCCGGCTGCGAAGCCGGCTTTTTTAATGGCGTCCCCAAGGGGATTCGAACCCCTGTTACCGCCGTGAAAGGGCGGTGTCCTAGGCCTCTAGACGATGGGGACGTGTGGTGGTGGAGCTAGGCGGGATCGAACCGCCGACCTCTTGCATGCCATGCAAGCGCTCTCCCAGCTGAGCTATAGCCCCTCTCCACAGGCCGGTATTATACCGGCGCGAAGCTCTGTTGACTACCACCCGAGCAAAGCTTTAGTCGACAGATCTACACCGTCGCGTCACGCCACCTGCTGCACCTCCGCAAGATCCTCTAGCGCGATTCCGCCAGCTCGATGCTGCTCCCAAATCCACGCGTCTTCAATAATGCTGCGTAAATCAGACTGAGTGGGGCGCCACCCGAGTTTCGTCATAGCTGACTCAGGGTTCGCCACAAGACTAGGAGGATCTCCCGGACGACGAGGGCCGTAAGCCACCGGAATCTCAGATTGGGAAACCGCAGTGGCTGTATCTACCACCTCCCGTACGGAGTGCCCACGGCCGGTCCCAAGATTGAACGCTCCGGAGCGACACCCACCCATTAGGGCTCGGTAGCCGAGATAATGGGCTTCGCACAAATCATCCACGTGCAAAAAATCACGAACACATGTCCCGTCGGGTGTGCCCCAATCGGTCCCATTTATTGTTAAGCAACCTCGCTGACCGAGGGCAGCATGAAGTGCGTTTGGGATCAAATGAGTTTCTGGATCATGCCGCTCACCCAATCCCAGCCGGAAGTTAGACCCCGCCGCGTTAAAATAACGAAAAGACATATACTGCATGCCGTACGCACCCTCAAAATCCGGAAGCGCTTGCTCGACTAACCACTTACTGCGGCCGTATGGGTTTACTGGGTGCTTTGGGTGTCGCTCGTCAATAGGCAACTCAATAGGGTTGCCATAAACTGCGGCAGTAGACGAAAAAATAAATCTCTTCACTCCATTTTGCGCAGCAATCGACGCCAGACTTAACGTCTTCGCCGTGTTATTAAGATAATACTGCGCAGGATCACGTATAGATTCTGCTACGCAAATAGAGCCAGCAAGGTGAATCACCGTAGAAATTTTCTTCTTTCGGATGATGGCGCCAACAAGGTCTTCATCACCCATGTCCCCATGGATAAATTCGCCGAACTTGACAGCATCCCTGTAGCCGGTCGACAAATCGTCCAGCACCACCACCCGGAGACCTTTCCGATGCAGCAACGCCACCATGTGCGAACCGATATAACCGGCTCCACCAACGACAAGTACGTCATCCATCTCAGCCTCAGACTATGCAGCCACCAATGACCTCAGGGTACCCGAAACACGCTGGCGACACCATCCTAAAACCGCGGAATTGTGCAGCGCATCACGATCTGATGAAATACTCGCCCCCACGGGACAAAACCGGCATCCAAATAATTACGGCTCTGCCTAACTCTCGATGTACTTTGCACAAAGTCGAGTCACCTGTGAGCAGCCCCACTAACGTCATACCCGAATATCCATCGCCTCACGTCAACTTAAAATATCCAGGTGTTAACTCACGAAAAATAACGCTAGCCCGCATTACTCCTGGAAATTCCTATCCAACCAAGTAGATACAAACGTTAAAGAAGCGCCGGACGCAATATCCATCGCTTGAGCACAAAGGCCAAGGCGTAACTCACCGAAACCACAAGAATCACTCGCAATACCCCCGCCCAAAAAAAGGACACGGGAATCGAACCAATTATTTCGCTGGCAAGCCCAAGCAAAAACGGGTGAAGGCAGTATAACGCAAGCGAATTCTCGCCCCCCCAAGAAACCAGCGGACGCAATCCACCAGAACACGCCAACGACCAGACAACGACTGAAAAAGAAAGAAAGACCAATGACAACCGGCTATAGGAAGGGACGGAGAAGTCCTGGCCGGGAATCGCCCCGGAGAACGGCAAAAACCAATACTCCAAAAACAGAAGAAAAACACCAACCGCGAACGACGCAATCACCCAAGTTTTTTGATGCAATAAAATTCGATCAATATTATTTGCAGCCCAAGCCGCGCTCAAAGCAACGAGAAAAAAAGAAGTTGGAGCCCAATATACACTAAACACGTTATAGTCAAACAACGAAGGCCCCAAAGCTCCGAGCAACAACAAAGACAACGAAACTAAATAGCCGGCAACCCTTCCGGGTCTGCCCATCCGGCTATATAAGTACACGACGACCAGACACAGCGCCAGGGACACAAAAAAATAGAAAACGGTACCGCCTGCTCTGAAAAAAACATAAAAAGGCCGCTCTATCGCTAACTCACCAGTCGAAATAATACCTGCATATCCGTGATAGAAAATTATATACGCACCCGCCCAAAATGCCGCGAGCAACGACATCCTACTGATGCGCTTACGAAGCGAACGAGATTGCGCACCCTGAATAACAAAAATAAAGCACGAAATAAAAATAAATGCCGGAACCGCAAGGAGCAAAACTCCGAGAGAAAACAAATCCAGAAATATGGCAACAAATCCATCACCCCCTCCCCCGGACATTAGGTAGTCCGACTTTGGAAAGACCCTCAGGTGCCAAATGACCACCATAACGGAAAAAAAAATCGTAGAGCATCGATACCTTCAAACCTGACCATCGATTTCATCGCACTTTCAACTCCGACAGCACCATGGGCGCTAGAACAGACGCGCCCTTGAGTGATAGGTGATTTTGATCAAAATATAGAGATTGCCCATCTAAAACAACCGGACAAAACCCCTCATTGCATAACGCTCTTATTGACGAAAAATACTTGAAACCCCTTGATGAAAACAAACCATCAAGCAAAGAATCGCGTTGCTCGAAGCCCGGGGCCAATTCCAGCGAAAACTGCCCAAGGGAAGAATTCCTGAAAACAACAGAACGGACATCTTTCGGCAATTCCGGAACCGGACCAACGACGACAACCTCTCGTCCCTGACTTTTCAATTTTTGAGCAACATCTAATAAATAACGAATATCGTGCCCCTGCAACTCTGAAGTGAAGTAGTGCATCCATCGAAAAATAAAAACCACGACCTCTATCGACGCATCATCGATCACCTCACGCGCCACCAAATCGTGGTACTCGCCACATTTAACGGAATTCGCAGATATCCTTTCGTCGAGGGCAACAGGGAAACAGCCCCCAAAGCTATACTGCTTTACGCGCTCTCCAAGTCGAGCCAATTCAAATGCCAATTCAACGGAATGACTATCCCCAATAACAGCAACGGCGTAGTCTTTCTCTAGATCACCTAACTCACAAGCATCTTTTGGCAGCAACTCTTTTCTATATCCTCTATGACATGCGGCCCGATTAGGGCTGACCTCGATATCAGAAATCAACTTTTCGTAGTCAGGACTAGAAAAGACGCTCTGTAAACGACTGCTTGAATATAAAGAAAAGGAACAACCAGCTAGCACAAGCATAGACGCCGCTCCAAGTAGCACTGTTTTATGTGCTGCTAAACTAGAGCGCCTAATCGGGTTTTCAATGAAGTACCAAGTAAACCACCCCAGCGCGACTGACACGACAAGCATAGTCAAGCGAGTCGCACCTAGGGGCAAACCGTCCGGAGCCAGCTCGTTGATCATCACAATCACCGGCTGGTGCCAGAGATACAAGCTGTATGATATTAACCCTATCCACACGAATGGTTTAAACTGAAGCGCCCGACAAGATAAAACCGAATAACGTCCAAAATAAAGAATAAACGCTGTACCCAACACGGGGGCGATCCCAAACACTGCAGGACCTCTAAACGCCGTAAACGAAGCAAGGCAGTACCCAATCCCAATCAACAGCACACCAACGGCGACCATAATCTCTGGATTGAGGATGCTATGGCGAATTTCGGAATGTCTATTTAAAAGAAAACAAACCACCGCACCAATCAAAAGCTCCCATGCTCGGGTTACAATAAGATAGTATGATGCAGATGGAAATCTGTCATTCAATAAGAAAGCCAGTACCCAACTGCCCACCGCAGCCAATGCGAGCAATATCGCCAGCCATCCCCGCCGTAGCGCACGAGAAGCGACAAGCAGCCCGGGGAACAGTAAGTAGAACTGCTCCTCTACAGCCAAACTCCACATGTGTATTAAGTGGAGTTGGTGTGTTTCCAAATCAAAATACCCTGAAGTGGCAGAAAAATAAAAATTTGAAACAAACAGGGCGGACGAAGCGACGCCAGCAGCAGCTGCCTCCACAAGGTAGGGGGGTGACGTCAGCCAAACCGAAACAAGCGTTACCGCCAACACAAACACATAGGCAGGGAAAAGACGACGGGCCCTGTTTGCATAAAATCCGATTATCGAAAATTCATGAGCCTCAATAGCACGCTGGATAACGGACGTAATCAAAAAACCAGAAATTACAAAAAAAACATCAACTCCGACATAGCCACCAGAAAAATATGGAGCCCCCATATGAAACAAGACGACCGGAACAACGGCAATACACCGAAGTCCGTCGATATCAGGACGGTATTTCATATCCGCCCCGCGACGGTCATATCAATCAGTTGGCGTTTTTTATACATTGCATAAATCAGTAAGCAAAGGGCAAACATCAAAGTTGACAACTTAGCTCCCAACCATACAAATCTCTCAATATGCCCTTCACCAGCACCAGAGGGGAGGTGCCTGACAAACGTATTGACAAGCACGATACAAAGCACCCCCAAGCAGAAGCTAACCCCGGCACTAAAAAATAACTTAGCGACGTTTATGCTAGCCACTCTCGCAGTCGCTCGCACTATTAACACTGAGCCAAATATTCCTTCCGATAACAACACGGAAAAACCTGCTCCGCGCGACAGAAAAAGGTAAGAAAGAACTGGAAGGCTTAAAAAAAGAACGAGCAACTTAATGACAAATATCTTTGCCAATTCCTCCGCGTGATTTGTAAAATGAAGCACCGACAGACAGGGCAACGAAGGAACAGAAATAACAACAGATGCCGCTAGAAGTAAAAATAGAACAT
>Ga0213840_1002723_pt1 | contig 10640 bp, 6 predicted proteins | sample SWPATP22_FD_160132 | JGI IMG/M metagenome (GOLD analysis project Ga0213840, IMG submission 160132) | Coastal seawater microbial communities from Marineland, Florida, United States - SWPA TP2 #2 | ecosystem: Environmental > Aquatic > Marine > Coastal | place: USA: Florida | collected 2016-08-14 | reverse complement strand
ATCGCGCCATGGACGCGCTCGACAAGCTCAACTCCCTGCGGCCGGGCGCCTGATGCGGATCGCCTACGGACGCATCGCCCAGGAGAGCAACGCCTTCTCCCCCGTCCTCACCGAGCTCGAGGACTTCGGCCGCTGTCACCTGTACGACGGCGACGAGCTCCACCACCGCACCGGCCCCGACGGCCAGGAGGTGGACGACTGGCTGAAGCACGCCGAGCTGAGCGGATTCCGCAAGGCCGCGCACGTCGTGGGGCGCGGACGGGTCGAGGCGGTCCCGTTGGTCAGCGCCTGGTCGATCCCCGGCGGCCCGGTGAGCCGCGGCTGCTTCGACACGCTGATCGAGCGGATGGTGACGGCGCTGCGGGAGGCAGGCCCCGTGGACGGGGTCTTCCTGTCGATGCACGGCGCGATGCTGGCGGAGGGGTCGGACGATCCCGAGGCGGACATCGTCGAGGCGGTGCGTGAGGTGGTTGGCCCGGGCGTGCCGATCGCGGTCAGTCTGGACCTGCACGGCCAGCTGCACGGACGCTTCGTCGACAACGTCGACATCCTCTGCGGCTACCGCACGAATCCCCACCGGGATCACGCGCGCGTGGGCTACCGCAGTGGAGAGATCCTCGTGCGGACCCTGCTCGGCGAGGTCCGGCCCACGACGGCCTGGCGCAGCCTGCCGCTCATCTGCGGGGGCGGCACGACCATCGACTTCCTGCCGACGATGCGCCCGGTCTACCGCTGGATGAAGCGGATGGAGCGCAACCCGAGGGTGCTCTACGTCTCGCTGTTCAACGCCCATCTGTGGAACGACTCGCCCGATCTGGGCTGGGCGTCCCACGTGGTCACGGACGACGACCCGGCGCTGGCCGACGCGCTCGCGGAGGAGCTGGCGGACATGCTCTGGGAGGTGCGGCACAAGCAGCCGCCCGCCTTCCCCGACGGCAGCGAGGCCGTCGCCATGGTGCGGCGCGCGCGGATGGCCCGGCGGCTCGGCACCGTCTGCGTGTGCGACGCATCGGACATCGTCGGCTGCGGCGCGGCCGGCGAGAACACCCGCCTGCTCGACACCATCCTTCGGGAAGGGAAGGGCCTCGTGTCCTACGTCCCCGTGCGCGACCACGAGGTGGTGCAGGCCCTGTACGGCAAGCCGGAGGGCCACGAGGTGACCGTGCGGGTGGGCGGCAAGCTCCACCCCGAGCTCAACACGCCGCTGCAGGTGAGCGGCCGGGTGCTGCGCTCGCGGACTGCGGGCGGGCTCGGCCGCACGGTCGCCCTGGATCTCGGCCACGTGAAGCTCGTCGTCACCGAGGGTCCGTCGATGGCCATGAAGCCAGCGTTCTACGGCGACCTGGGGCTCGATCCCTGGCGCGCGGACATGGTCGTCGTGAAGTCGATGTTCCCCTTCCGGCTGTACTTCCTCGGGCACAACCGCAAGACGATCTATGCGCGGACGAAGGGCGTGACCGACTTCGACGCGATGCACCAGGTGGACTTCAACGACCCCGTGCACCCGCGGGACCCGGTGGATCTCTGGCGTCCGACCGATCGCCGCCGACGCGGAGTCGCCTGACGCGATCAGGTCCTGGGGTGGCCAACAACAGGGGGGAGCTGACAGCTCGTCGCCCAAGTGGGCCGCGCGGCGAGCAATCGAGCCACGGCCCCGGACAACAACAGGGGGGAGCTGACAGCTCGTCCACCAAGTTGGCCGCCAGCCGCCCGATCCAGCCGCGGCCCCGGACAACAACAGGGGGGAGCTGACAGCTCGTCCACCAAGTTGGCCGCCAGCCGCCCGCTCGAGCCCACGCCTACTCGTGAGCGTCCACGGTGATGCGGTCGCTCAGCAGCTCGTCGCCCGTCAGCAACGCCATCGTCCGTTCCGTGTCGTCCCCGAGCGCGACGTGGCGAGCGAAGGCGAACGCGTAGCTCTGCACGAGGTGGTAGCCCTCGTCGGCCGGGAGCGCGCAGCCCGTCGCCACCGAGAACGTGCCGTGGCACGCGCCGGTGATCATGACGTCCCGCAGATCGACCCCGGGAGCGCGCTCGGGCGGCGTGATCCGCCCCGGGTCCGAGTCCGTGTACATCTGCATCATGGGGATCTGGATCGCTCCGAGTCCGGTCGCGCCGAACCAGTCCGTGGAGCCGGACCCGTCCATCGCGATCGCGCCCAGGAACCGGTCGTCCGCGCCGCCGGCCTCGAAGGCGTCCAGGGCCAGCTCGGTGCAGCTGCCATCGACGAACGCGGGATCCTCGCAGCGCGCCTCGATGGTGGCGACGTCGAAGGCGCCGCCGGCGCTCGCCCAGGTGGTGTGGCCGCCGAAGCTGTGGCCGGACATCACCACCCGCTCCAGGTTCGCGCGCCCGGCCAGCGCCACGCGTCCCTCCGCGAGCAGGTCCAGGGCAGCGGACACGTCGTGGCTGCGATCGACCCACATGTGCACCGGGCGCGGGCTGTTCGGGCCCGCCGTGATCAGGGTGTTGCCCTCGTGCGCGGGCGCGATCGCCACCCAGCCGTGGCTCGCGACGTGGTTCATGAGGAACTTGCTCGCCGCCGGATACATGACGTGGCCGTGGGAGTACGCCAGCACCGGGTAGCCGCCGTCGTGCACCGGCGCGGCAGGAGTCGCTCCCTCGAAGGCCTCCCCGACGATGCCCGCGTAGTGCTCGGCCGGCGCGCCCTCCGTGTCCTCGGTGGGGTACCAGACGCTCACCGGGATCTGACGGAGCTCGCCGGTGGCGGGCAGGGTGTACTGGGCGACGAGGGCGGTGTGGCCGACCTGGAACGGCCCGGGCAAATCGACGGCCCAGGCCAGGGTGTCGACGCCGTCATCGACGGGAGGATCGGCAGGCTCCGTCGGGCAACCCAGAAGGAACAGCAGTGCAGCGGAGATCAGGACGCGCGGACTCATGGCCGCAGGATAGGCCGGTTCTGCGAGCATGCCCCCATGCCCATTCCACGCCCCTACCCGAACGAGACCGCTGACTGGCGTGCGGCCCGCGACGAGCTCCTGGCTGCCGAGGTCGCCCTCCGCGCGCAGATCGAGCGGGTCGCCGCCCTCCGGCGCCAGCTGCCCACCGGGCCTCCCCTCGCCGAGGACTACCTCTTCACCCAGCTGACCGACGACGGACCCGCACCGGTCGCGCTCAGCGAGCTGTTCACCGTGGGCGACACGCTGGTCGTCTACAACCTCATGTTCTCACCGGGGATGAAGCAGGCCTGCCCCCTGTGCACCGGGATGCTCGACGGCCTGGACGCCCAAGCCGAGCACATCGCCCAGAACACGGACCTCGTGGTGGTCGCGTCGTCGCCCATCGAACGCATCCGGGCCTTCGCCGACGGGCGCGGGTGGAGCTCGCTGCGGCTCCTGAGCTCGGCGGGGACGAACTGGCAGCGCGACTACCTCGCCGAGTCGGACAAGGGGTACCCCTGGCCGATGGCGACGGTCTTCGTGCGGCGGGCCACCGGCATCCACCTGTTCTGGAGCAGCGAGCTCTTCTATGCGTCCAACCCCGACGGGGACACCCGGCACGTCGATCAGCTCTGGCCGCTGTGGAACGTGCTCGACCTGACGCCCGAGGGGCGCGGCGCGTTCTACCCGCAGCTGGACTACGGGCAGCCGTGAACGTCGTCTTCTTCCACGGACTCGAGAGCCCCGTCGTGGACGGGATCCCCATCGGGACGAAGGCCCGCTTCCTGCGGGACCGGTTCGGGGCGAGGACACCCACCTTCGACAACCGCGCGGCCATCGCCGTCGTCACCCGCCTCGCCGCGGGTGAGCCCGTGAGCCCCGCCGAGCGGGCGGAGGCCTTCGCGGGCCCGCTGGCGACGGCGCGGACGAACCTCGACGGCGTCGACGTCGCCGTTGGTTCGTCGTTCGGAGGCGCGCTGTTGGTCGAGCTGCTGCACGAGCGCGCGCGGGCCGGCCTGCCGAACCCGGCGGCGGTGTTGTTGGCGGGCGCAGGACCGAAGCTGTTCGGACACACCGCGCTGCCGCCGGGCCGGTTCGCCCTGGTGCACGGCTTGGACGACGCGGTGGTGCCGGCGGTCGGATCGGTCGCGCTGGCCCGATCGCCGGGGGCTGCGCTCCTCCTCGTCGACGATGGCCACAGCCTGCGAACCACCGTGGGTCCCACGCTCGAGCGCGCGATCCGGTGGGCAGCGGGCCAGGAGCCGCGGGGCGGGCTGGTGGCGGGGGTGACCGTGCGGCCGGCGATCGACGCCGACGCGGACGCGGTGCGCGCGGTGCACCTGGCGGCGTTTCCGTCGCAGGAGGAAGCGAAGCTGGTCGACGCGGTCTGGGGGACGCCGGACCTGGTCCGCTCGCTGGTCGCCGAGCGGGCCGGACGCGTCGTCGGCCACGCCGCGTGGCTTCGCGTGACCATCGACGGACACGCCGACGCCGGCCTCGCGACGCGCGCCGGACAGCCCGACGGGAGCCACCGCGGCGTCGGGCTGGCGCCGCTGGCCGTCCACCCGGACGCGGCCGGACAGCGGATCGGGTCCGCGCTGGCCATGGCTGGTCTGGACGCCTGCCGCGCCCTCGGCGAGCCCTTCGCCGTCGTGCTCGGGGATCCCGACTACTACGCGACCTTCGGGTGGCTGCCGTCGGAGGACCTCGGCGTCCGGTCGACGTACGACGTCCCGCCGGGCGTGTTCCGGGCGATGGAGCTCGTGCCCGGCGGCCTCGAGGGGGTGAGGGGGACGGCGCGGTACCCCGCGGTCCTCGACGCCCTGGGCGTCTGAGGGGGACGGCGGAGCGGAGCGGACGGCCCCGTCACCCGTCGCGGATGTTCCCGGGGTCCAGCGCACGCCGCACCGCCTCGGCGTCCTCCTGCTGTCCCAGCTCCTCGAACTGGGACAGGGCCAGCTCCAGGAGCGGCCAGGCCCGGTGGATGTGCCCAGCCGCATGCGCCAGCTCTCCCGCCTGGCGCGCCAGCGTCGCGACGTCCCGCTCGACGAGGGACTTCAAGGCCCCGACCGGCGCCGCCCCGGGCGACAACGCGTCCCACCGAGCCCAGTCGCCGCGGGCCGCAGCGCAGACCAACAGGCCCACCGTCGCGCACCAGCTGACCTGGCGAGAGACCGGCGCGGACGACGTGCTCACCGCCGCCTCCAGCAGCGGCTCGGCCTCGTCGAAGCGTCCGTGAGCGAGGAGGACCTGGGCGCGGTTCACGTCGCAGATCCGGACGTGGTCGCTGCCGGCGTCGATGAAGAGCTGCCGAGCCTCGAGGTAGTGCTGCTCCGCGACCTGCAGCTCGCCGCTCGCCCGCGCCATCTCTGCGAGCTCGTTGTGCACTTGCGCGAGTCCACTTCGATTGCCGATCCGGGTGAAGCCGAAGTGCGCGTCGCGGTACAGCCCCTCCGCTTCCTCGAGGCGACCCGCCTGTCGCACGATCCCAGCCCGGAGCTTGGTGGCTTCGGACACCCAGAAGAGGTCTCCGAGCGACTCGGCCGCCGCCTCGGCCGCCAGCGCCAGACGCTCCGCCTCATCGAGCGCTCCGGTGAACAACGAAACGAAGCCCTGGCCGGCCAGACAGGGTGCAGCGAGCCGAATCTGGTTGCGCGCCGCGGCCTGCTCCGCTCCGCGCCGGAAGCGCTCTGCGGCCTTCGCCAGGTCCCCGCGCTGCACGCTCGACCAGCCCGCCATCCGCAAGATCTCCGCGAGCGGCTCCTCCCACCCATGGACGTCGGCCTGCTCCAGCGCCCGCTCCCCGATCGCGATCGCCGCCGCGTCCCGGCCCGTCGCGTTGAGCAGCGTCGCGCGCAGGACGAGGCTGTGCCCCCAAGCCTCGTCATCCTCGGGCCGATCCAGCCGGCGGAGCGCCTCGTCGTGCAGGCCGAGCAGCTCGAACGCCTCGTCGTGCTGGGACAGAGCGCGTGCTTCCCAACAGGCGGTGACGAGGGCGTCCAGTGAGGAGTCGAGCTCCCCGGCGCAGAACAGGTGCCGACCCAGGCGCCGGGCAGCGCGCGGAGCGGCTCCGTAGCGACCTTGGATCATCCGTGCGCAGGCCCGGTGCAGGCGGCGCCAGGTCCCCCTCGTGTTCGCGCTCCGTTCGACGCTCTCCCTGAGCATCGAGTGCACCCAGGCCCACCCCCGAGGCGTCCTGGTGGCGAGCCGGTGGCGCTCCAGCGCCTCGACGAGACGGTCCGGATGGGGAACGGAGGCCAACTCCAGGGCCTGCTCCCACTCGGCGCTGTCTACGTGCCGTCCCAGGGCGGCGGCGAGCTCGAGCGCGGTCCAGGACGAGTCCGGCTCGGCGACCAGCGCGAGGTCCAGGCGTCGTCTCCACAGCGAGTGGATGTCGTCGGGGAGATCGATCTCCGCTCCTGGGCGCAACACGAAGCCGCCCGGCCCAGGGAGGAGCAAGCCCCTGCTCACCCAGTCGCCGACGAGCTGAACGGCGAACAGAGGGTTGCCGTCGGTCCGCCGCTCCACCTGCCGAGCGAGGTCGCCTTCCAGGCCGAGGAGCTCACGCACCAGGAGCGCGTGATCGGCCGACGGGAGGGCGCCGAGCTCGATCGTCGAGGTGCGGGCCCGGCGGAGCAGCTGGTCCACCCGCCCGACCAGGGGCGGCGAGCCGGCCAGCGCCTCGTCCCGGATGGTCGCGAGGATGAACACCGGGGCATCGTCGGCGTCCAGGTCCATGACGTGCTCGATCAATCCCAGCGCATCCGCGCTCCACTGGACGTCGTCGAGCCAGAGGATGAGCGGGCGCTCGGCCGCCTCCCGGGCGAGCTGGCGCCACACCAGCCGATGACGCTCCGCCGGGCTCCCGAACCGGGAGGACTCGGTGGCGTCGGGACCGACATGCAGCAGATCGGCGAGGCCGCGCGCCTCGAGCGTCGCGTCGGCGGGTCGAGCGATCTGCGCGCGGAGCCGCCCCACCAGCCGGTCGATCGTCGCCCCGCGAGACAGGCCCTCCACGGCCAGGTGCCGCGCCAACGCTGCCTCGACACCATGCCCGGCGCCTCCCATCGGCGCGTGGGCGACACGGATCAGCCGTGCCGCGCCGAGCTCCTCAGCGCGCTCGGCGATCCACTCGACGAGGCGCGACTTGCCGCACCCGGCTGGCCCCCGGACAAACAGCGAGCGAGGACGTCGGCGCTGGACCACATCACCCAACGCCCCCCAGAGCTGGTCCCGCTGGGTCTCGCGTCCCACCAGCGGGATCGCGCGGAGGCCGAACAGCCCGAGGCCTGCACCGCGCAGGGCGGGAGACGCGGGGCCCCGGACACGACGCCAGCTCTGCGGCAGCGTCGCGAGGCCGCGCCTGCGCGGCGTCCCGGGAGCGGTCGTCTGCTTGGGACGCCGGGACTGGACGACGGTCCGCTCGGGGTCGGGAGCCGCGCTCGGATCCGTGGGCACGTACAGCGTCGACCGGTCCGTCGGCCCGGTCAGGAGCGCGCCGTCTCGAGCCCCGCCGTGGTCCAGGCTCGTCAGGGCCCGCGCCGCGTCGGCGGCGCACTGGAAGCGCGCCGCCGGTTCCTTTGCGAGCAGGACGCGCAGCCAGCTCTCCAGACCCCCGGGAACCGCGAAGTGGGCAGCCAGCCGCGGAGGATCCTGCTCGAGGTGCGCCGCCATCTGCGCCGGAAAGCCCACGCCGGAGAACGGGGTGCTCCCGGTGACGAGGCGCCACGTCAAGCACCCCAACGCGTAGAGATCGGTCCACGGCCCCTGGTCCAGGGGCTCGTCCCGGAACTGCTCCGGAGCCATGTACGGCGGGCTTCCGACGAGCTGATCCGCGAACGGGTCCGCGGCGGCCTGACCTCGCGAGATGGCCGCGATCCCGAAGTCGGTCAGCTTCGGCCCCGGCCGGTGATCCCGTCCCCCGGGCAGGAGCACGTTGCCGAACTTGATGTCCCGGTGGATCACGCCGCGGGCGTGAGCGTGAGCGAGGGCGTCCAGCAGCGCCAGGACGAGCCGCCGAGCCTCGGGCCAGCGCACCCGGTCCGTGTCCACGTCCGAGAGTGCGCCGCCGGTCGCAAGCTCCATGACCAGGTACGGGCTCCCGGGCTCGAGCGGGCCCGCCGCCGGCCCCGCAGACGCGGGCACGCGCCCGTAGTCGTACACATGAACGATCCCGGGGTGGTCGAGGCGGGCGACGGCCGCTGCTTCCCGTTCGAACGCGGCCAGGAACTTCTCCCGCCAGGAGCCCGCGCGGTGCAAGACCTTGACCGCCACCGGGATGCCCTGGGCGACGTGCTTCCCGGCCCAGACCTCGCCCATGCCGCCGTGGCCGATGCGTTGTTCGAGCGCGAAGGGGCCGAGCTGAATCACCACGGCTGAGGGTAGCGCTCACGCCGTCGAGGTGATCACCAGCGCGGCCAGACAAGCCATCTACCCCCGCTGGCAGACAAGCCATCTACCCCCGCTGCTGATCGCTCACGCCCCCCGCACCGGCGCGATTCCTGCTTGTGCGCCCCCCATGCACACGCTGCGCCTCGCTCCCCTCGCCCTCCTGCTGCTCGCCGGCTGCTCCGACACCGGGCTGCGGCTCGCCCCCGGCCCGTCCGCCGACAACCCCTCCCCCGCCGCCGGCGGCCCCTCGCCCTGGGACGCGATCGACGACGACCTCGAGCTCCCGGACGAGCACTTCGTGGTCGCCTGGAGCACCCCCGAGGAGGGTCGCTGGACTCCGTCCCGCATCGACCTCATCGACGTGCTCGGCAGCGTGGTCGGCAACTACGAGCACCCCGGCTGGGTCGCCGACAACGGCACCTACCTCCTCGACGACTTCGACTGGACCGAAGTGCGTCCCGCCGCGCCCGGCACCGTGCTGGTCGATCAGTACCGCACGTTCAACGAGGGTGACGCGGGTGGCCCCGAGGAGCACGACCGCATCGTCTGGAACCTGGACCTCGTCACGGCGGAGTGGCGCCTGGACGCCCTCATCGCCCAGAACCAGACCCTGTTCCTGCCTGCGACGGACCGCACCATCGAGTCACCGCCAGACACGGTGCAGCTCCACATCGTGGCGGACGCGACGGACCGGAACGCGCTGTGGCTCGTGTACGAGTCCTACCTGCTCAACGGCGGCCCCTGGACCCTCCGACGCGTCGACCTGACGGGCGCCACGGAGACGGCCTCCTGGAGCAGCGACGACCTGTATGCAGCGGATCTCCCCTCCACCGACCGGTTCCGGAGCATCGTGGCCAGCGCGGGTGCCAGCCACAACGGCGCGCCCGTCATCGCCCTCGCCGGCTTCACCACGCCTCCGGACATCCCCGAGGACGCCCCCCACATCTGGCAGGTGCATGCGTTCGGCGCCGACGGCCAGGTCGACTGGAACATCACCATCCCGATCCCCCCGGGCGACGCGGTGCCGCGCTCGATGGAGTCCGTCAGCGGGGAGCTCGCGGACCTGACCTCGACGCTCCAGGGGCAGACCGGGGACTACGGCTGCTGGGCGCGGGAGTTCGCCCTGGTGGACGACGACCAGTGGTGGACCGTCGCCACGAGCGAGGCGTTCTCCTGCCCGCGGCCCGGCCCCCTGCTGGACCCCGCCAACCACACGTTCGTGGGGATCGGCGTCGGCCCCGAGGACGATGAGCTGTTTCCGGCGGGTGCGCCCGAGGAGATCTTCGTGTCCCACCGCGGCGCCGAGGTCTGGAGCATCGACACCTTCCGCCTGGGCCTCAGCGAGACCGACTTCCGGCTGCACTCCCTGCTCCGCGTGGACTGAGCGCCTCCGGAGTGCGCTCGCAGCACCGTTCAGTGCCACTGGCCCCGAGCGGCCTCAGAGCCCCAGCAGGCGCCGCGCGTTCTCCCACAGGATCTTCCGCCGCACGTCCGGCCGATCCGTCGCCAGCAGCACCTTCGCGATGCCGATCCCGTGGTGATAGAAGGGCCAGTCGCTGCCGTGCAGGATCCGATCGGGGCTGACGCGCGCGATGATCTGCTGCGTCACGCTCGCCGACTGGCACGACAGGTCCAGCCAGACGTTGTCGTACTCGTTGGCCAGGGCGATGCCCCGCTCCCACTCCAGCGCGCCCGAGTGGCCCAGCACGAACGTGGTGTTCGGGCACTCGGCGAGCGCCTGGCGGTAGTTCTCCACCAGGCAGCGCACGCGACTGATCTCCTTCTCGATCCCCACGGGACCGCAGTGGAAGAAGACCGGGAGCCCACGCTCGCCGCACAGGCGATACAGCTTCAGCGCCCGCGGATGGGACGGGTGGATGAGTTGGATGGCGGGGTGGACCTTGATCCCGCGGGCCCCCCGCTTCACCTGGCGGTCCAACTCCGCCTGCAGCCCGATCCGCATCGGGTGCACGGACCCGAAGCTGAGCACCGGGCCGCCCCCCGCGACCGCCTTCAACCATCGCCGGGCGTTGCTCGACAGCGCCGGCCAGTCGATGGGGAGCAGCAGACCACCCTGGATCCCGAAGTCGTCCATGTCGCGCTGAAAGGCGGGCAGCGTGTGCGTGGCCCCCACGCCGCCGCCCCACATCCCGCACTTCTTCAAGCCGTCCTCGAGCTCCTCGAGCCCGGCCTCGCTGAAGTTCTGGTTGACGTAGATGTCCAGATCGAGCGGCTGATCCGTCTTCAGCAGATGCACGCACTCACCGCAGTCCTCATGGGGATCGGGGTTGGCCCAGGGCATGAAGGTCTGTGCGAGGTGCGCGTGGATGTCGAAGATCGGCCCGATCG
>Ga0213840_1002719_pt1 | contig 10651 bp, 9 predicted proteins | sample SWPATP22_FD_160132 | JGI IMG/M metagenome (GOLD analysis project Ga0213840, IMG submission 160132) | Coastal seawater microbial communities from Marineland, Florida, United States - SWPA TP2 #2 | ecosystem: Environmental > Aquatic > Marine > Coastal | place: USA: Florida | collected 2016-08-14 | reverse complement strand
TCAGCGCCTCGGGCCTTGAAGAATTCAAGGCCACGTCCAAGAGCCTCTACCCGCAGTTCTCCGAGCTGATCGGCAAGGAGTTCTTCGACCAGGCGATCGCCTTCACGGCCTCCAAGTAACACCGCAGGAGGGCCGGGGTGCCAACGCCCCGGCCCTCCCGCCAACATCCCGCTCTCAACGTCGACAGTCTGGAAGAACATGAAACGCACCCTCGCTCCCGAGGAACTCGAGGAGGTCATTCCGTCTGACGCGGAAGAGATCCTGCACCACGGTCACGTCCCGCCCGGCTGGAGCGGCGCCGTCTGGCTCGACAAGGTCCTTGAATGGACCGTAGGTGCGGCGATCATCGCCGAGCTCCTGGTCATCCTGCTGAACATCACGGTCCGCGTCGTGACCGGCGACTCCGTGCTTTGGACCCAAGAGGTCTCCGAGATTGCACTGCTGACCATCGCCTTCATCGGCGGAGCCATCGCGTATCCCAAGGGCGCGCACATGTCGGTGCAGGCCCTGATCATGCGCCTGCCCGCAGCGTGGAAACCGTATCTGGCCGCCCTGGTCGACTGGCTTGTCTTTGTCATGAGCGCGGGGGCATTCGCCCTCTTCGTCCCGACCCTTGCCCAGCAGATCGAAGAAAAGACGCCCATCCTGCAGTTGCCCGTGTTCTGGGTTTCGCTGCCGTTCTCTGCCGGCATGGTGCTCATCGCGTGGTTCGCCCTGATCAAGCTCTGGCGCCAGGATCGCCGGGCCGTGCTGGCCGCCGCCGGGATCGCCGCGGCGATGGTCGCCGTCGTGCTGCTGGCACCGCCCCTCTTCTACTACGCGTCGCCGAACGCACTGCTCGGCGTCGTGCTCGCGGTGCTGTTCCTGCTGCTCTTCCTTGGCCTCCCGATTGCCTTTGTCCTGGCCCTCGCGTCCGGGATCTACCTCTACCTCGGCGGCATCTCCGATGTCAGCGCCATCCCGATCGGCATGGCCTCCGGCGCCAAGGGGTTCGTGCTGCTGGCCATCCCGTTCTTCATCCTCGCCGGCACGGTCATGAACTCGGCTGGCCTCACCCTGCCGCTGGCCAAGCTCGTAGACGCCCTCATCGGTCACCTGCGCGGCGGGCTGCTGCAGGTCGTGGTGGTCACCATGTACATCTTCTCCGGCATCTCCGGATCCAAAGTCGCCGACGTCGCGGCCGTGGGCACCACGATGCGCGGCATGCTGGAGGAACGCAAATACCCGCGGGGCGAGGTGGTTGCCGTCCTGTCGGCCTCGGCCATCATGGGCGAAACGATCCCGCCGAGCATCGTGTTGCTGATCCTTGGGTCCATCACGACCATCTCGACCACCACCCTGTTCCTGGCCGGTTTTGTGCCAGCGGCGTTCCTGGCGCTGGTCGTCATGGCCCTCGTGTTCGTTCGGGCCCGCAAGCAGGGCGGCGTCGCCAGCCCTAAGGCCACCTGGCGCGCACGCGGCTCGGCGACGTTCTTCGCCCTGCCCACACTCCTCCTGCCGGTCGGAATGGTGGTGGGAATCCTCAGCGGTTTCGCGACGCCGACGGAAGTCTCGTCTGTCGCCGTGGCCTACGCGTTCGTCCTTGCCGCCGCCTACCGGCGGGGCAGCAAGCGGCTTCTCGGGGACACCCTGCGTGAAACGACGACGACGGCGGGCATGGTGCTCTTCATCATCGCGGCGGCTTCGCCCCTGGCCCAGACCCTCGCCCTCGCCGGTGTTTCGCAGCAGATCCACGACCTGATGTCCGGACTCGGGGATTCCCCGGTCCTGTTCATGCTGTTCACCGTGGTCCTGCTCATCATCATGGGCCAGCTGCTCGAGGGCCTGCCGGCGGTTCTCATCTTTGCCCCGCTGCTGCTGCCGATCGCCACCGACTTCGGCGTCAACCCGGTGCAGTACGCCATGGTGCTCATCATCTCTATGGGCATAGGTTCGTTCGCCCCGCCCGCCGGCGTCGGGTTCTACGTCGCCTGTGCCACCGCCCGCGAAACCGTGGAAAGCAGTCTTAAGCACTTCTGGCCCTATCTGGTGGCAGTCTTTATCGGGCTCCTGGTGCTTGCCGCGGTTCCTTGGTTCAGCACTTTCCTCCCCGCGCTCGCCGGGCTTATCCCCTTCTAATCCAGGAGACAGTGAACAATGGACGTTTCGTCCTCCGGGCTGCCCACGTCGGTGGCCCTGCTGGGAACAGGTCCCATGGGCGCCCCGATTGCCCGGAACATTATCGCCGGGGGCGTGCCCCTGAGGCTTTGGAACCGCACGGCGCACAAAGCGGCGGCAATCGCCGGCGGGCGGCTGGCGGCATCCCCGGCGGAAGCGGCCAGTCAAGTGGTGCTGACCGTGCTGCCGGACCTCCCGGACGTGGCACGGCTCCTGACCGGATCCGACGGACTCGTGGCCGGGTGGAAGGCAGCCGGGATCGGACGGCCCGTGCTGGTGGTCCACGGCACGGTGTCACCTGTCGCCGTTGCGGCGTTTGCCGCCGAGTGCCAGCGGGACCATGGCGTGACCGTCATCGATGCACCCCTCAGCGGCGGCACAATCGGGGCCGAAGATGCCCGGCTGAGCACCATGGTGGGCGGACCCCGCGAGGTGGTGGAGCAGCTCGAACCGCTCTTCCGGCTGTACAGCTCCACGGTCGCCCGGTTCGGCGACACCGGTGCGGGATCGACGGTCAAGGCCTGCAACCAGATCGTCGTTGCCGCCACCGTCACCGCGCTGTCAGAAGCCATGGCGCTCGCCGAGGCCTCCGGACTGGATCTCGAACAGGTCCAGTCAGTTCTTGCGGGCGGGCTGGCGAACTCGGAGGTGCTCCGGCAAAAAGGACAGCGGTGGATTGACGCCGACTTCGAGGGCGGCGGATCTGCTAAGAACCAGCTCAAGGACCTCGGATTCATCGCAGAAGTCGCAACGCGGGCGGGCCTGACGTTGCCCGTGGCCGGCAGTCTCCTGACAGCGTTTCAGGCGATGGTCTCTGCGGGCCGCGGCGACCTGGACCACACGGGCATTTACCTCGAAATCCGGGGCTGATCCCCTGGGCTGCGAAGCCCAGCCGTCTCCCCGACTCAGCGCCCCCGCAGCGACGCCGCGGCCGGAATGCCGGGCGGGAAGTCGGGCAGCGCCCCTGCGGGCGTGTGGAAGATCCACAACGAGAGCGCACGGTGGGCGGCCCAGTCGTCGTCGGACGCCCGCAGGGACGCGATCTGGGTTCCATCCGGCTGCTCCGTGGTCCGGATGACCTGCAGCCGGACCGGAGCAGCCTCCGGGAGCCGGAGCGTGACCACGCCCGAGCCCGGCAGCGTTCCGCGCGGGAACCGGACCGCCGCTCCGCCGACCGAAATGTCCAGCAGTTCGCCGCGGACCCCCTCCGCTTCCACCGGGGCGGCCACCTCGATCCGGTAGGCGTTGCGGCGGGAGGTGGCGAATTCGGCGGCCCGGATCCTTCGTGTGCCGAGCACCAAAACCGCGCCGGCGAGCACCAGCCAGGCGCCCGACGCGACCGTGGAACCGGCGGTCGTACGCCAGGGAACCAGCCCGGCGAGCCCGGCCGCCGCATACAGAATCACCGCGGTGATGAGGACGATCATCACGATCAGGATGCGCGGCGTCCGGCCGCGGAGCCGGAGATCGGCCGCGCCCTTGGGCGTGACCTGGAACTCCAGGACGTTCCGGGACATGAGCCACCACAGGCACGCCAGGCCCACCGGAACACGGAAGATCCGCAGGGCGAAGGCCGTGGGCCAGTGGATTTCGTTCCGCATGAGCTGCTTGGACCCCCACAGACGCACGGTGAACATGACCAGGAAGACCCCCGTGAAAAGCAGCGGCCCGGCAGTGGAGGTCTGGGCCCCGGACAGCATGATCACCACCGGAATCAGGACGGCCACCAGCGTGGCGATACCCTCCAGCCACCACAGCGTGCCATTGAGGTACTCGTGGTAATTCCGCCACGACATCCAGCCCTTCGCCGCCCACAGTTTCTCGTGGACCAGGATCTGCATCGCACCCATGCCCCAGCGCCGGCGCTGCAGCAGGTACTGGTCCGGCGTCGCCGGCGCGAGCCCGACGGCGAGGGTCTGGTGGTGGTAAACGGTCCGCCAGCCGCGCCGGATGAGTTTGAGCGTGGTGTGCATGTCCTCGGTGATGGTCTCGGTCGCCACGCCGCCCACCTCCTCCAGGGCGCTCAGACGCAACAACGACGTCGACCCGCACCAGAACGGTCCGGCGCCGGGAACGTTGCGGGACGCCATGAGCACGTTGAAGAAGGTGCCCTGCTCGCCGGTGATGCCGTCGTCGTCGAACGCGCCGCCGTTGTAAAAGGATTGCGGACCCTGGATCAGGGCGATCTCGGGGTCATCGAACCAGCCCAGCGTGGCGGTGAGAAACGTGGACAGCGGGACGTGGTCGCAGTCCAGGACGGCGATGATGTCGATGCCCGGGCCGCCGGCGGCCTTTTCCTCGGCCATGAGGCCCAGGGCGTGGTTCATGTTGCCGGCCTTGGCATGGTCATGGACGTCGCGGCGGACGTACCGGGCACCATAAGCGGCGCACATTTCCTCGACCCAAGTCCGGTCGCCGTCGTCGAGAACCCACGTCTCATGTGCCGGGGCCAGCTCGCAGGCGGCGGCGACCGTCGGGGTCAGGACCTCGAGGGGCTCGTTGTACGTGGGGATCAGCACTGCCACCCGCATGCCGTTCGGGGCCTCCGTCACAGGGGCCGGTGGATGACTGTCGATGTTCCACACTGACCACGCCTTCAGGATGAGGCCGGCCAGCGGCAGGGCCTCAAACGTCACCAGAATCCAGGCGATGGTCAGGTTCCATTCCCCGGACGGCATCGTGAACAGGACACGCCAGGTCAGGTACAGGACCAGCGCCGCGATGGCCGCGACACCTCCTACATGGGCCAGCCGCCGGGACCGGGGTGCCTCCGGGCCGGGAGGTCCCAGACGCGCGGCCCAGCCGGCAATGCCCGCACGGGTCAGTGCGGTGGCGTTGAGGGCCGTGGCATCATGTGGCGCGGGACGCGGCGCCGCTGATGCTTGTCGGGTGGAAACGCCGTGGTCCGACGCGCTTTGGGCGCGCAGTTGCAGATCTTCACGCAGATCTTCACTCAGATCTTCACTAGGCACGTGATCTCCCTCAGCTGGATCCGTTGCTCAATGTGCGATCAGCGTAGCCACGCCGTGGCGTGTTTGGCCGTGTCGGCCGGAATCCTTGCAGAAAACTGCGGTTGGGGTGCCGTGCGCGAGGCGCCGCGAGCCCTCTGGCTCTGTTAAGGGCCCGTCACCTGGCGGGGTAACCCTGAGTGCCCGCTGATCTAGTGCCCTGCGTCAGTGCACTGCTTCTAGTGCACTGCCACGTTGTCCGCGTCCTCGGGCCCGACAAAGTTGCACGAGCCCGGATGACGTACGGGTAGCGTGCAGGTGCGGCCGGTGGGCAAGTGGACATTTGCGCACCGTCCCGCCATGGCCACGTCTTCCCGGACATGCGTCACGTGCGTGCTGCTCAGGGCCTGGGCTGCTTCCTCGCGACTGGCGGGCTGGGGGTTTCCGGATGCACTGTGCTCTTGGCTGTTCACGGCTGGAACTCCTCGGGATCTGCTGTGCAGGAAGGATGGGAAGGATGCTTAGTTTTTGTCGGAAGTCCCCAGCCTCGCACAGCCGGGTTAACACCGGGTTACGGGGGTGTTAGGTTCCCGTCTCGACAGCGTAGCGGAGCAGCGGTGGAGCGCAATCACGGCGCGGACCTTTCGCCGCCGCCCGGCTGTTCCCCATACTGGAAAGGCGGATCCGCGATTCCGGCAGGCGAGGACGGTGGTGGCTGATGAGCAGCGGGGTGAGCGGTTCAAACAGTGCGTTCCGGCGCCGGGTGGAGCGTGCGGCGGAACTTCGGAGCGTGCGGGCCTCGGGCAGCACGGCCCAGGAGAACGATGCGCTGAACGCCGCCGAGGAGGAGCTCCGGCAGAAACGCGCCAAGATCGACGACGCAGCCAAGGCCGAGTACCTGATCCGCGACGCCATGGCGCAGGGCAAGTTCGACAACCTCAAGTACGCCGGCAAGCCCATCCCCGGGCTTGGGGAGGCATACGACCCCGACTGGTGGGTCAAGGGCCTGATCCAGCGGGAAAACATCTCCGGCCTGGGACCGAAAGCTATCCTGCTCCGCACCGAGGACGCCGGACTCGATGCCCGGCTCGATGCCCAGTTCAGCGAAAAACAGGTGCGCGAGATCGTGGAGGACTTCAACGCCCGGGTCATCGATGCCCGGCGGCAGCTCCAGGGCGGACCGCCGGTCATCACCAAAACGCGCGACGTCGACGTCGAACTGGACCGCTGGCGGGTGCGCCGGGCTGCCGCGGCCGCCGCTGCCCCGCCCGAGCCGGAACCGACGCAGTCCTGGTGGCGGCGGCTCTGGAGCCGGGCAGCTAAGTGATGGCCAGCTAAGTGATGACCGGCTACGCGGCGTCCAGCTAGACGCTGTCCGGGGCGTGCCCGGTGGAGCCGCGGACCACCAGTTGCGTCGGAACGAGATGCAGGCGCTGCGGAAGGTCCCGGTTCTCCCGCCGTTCGAGGATGAACCTGCCCGCTTGCAGGCCCACGGCGAAGTTGCCGTTGTCCACCGAGGTCAGGGACAGGTGGCGGATGCGGGCGAGATACGTGTTGTCGTACCCGACCAGTGAGAGGTCGCCCGGCACGGTAAGGCCCTGGTCGGCGGCGGCCGAGAGCGCGCCGATGCAGGCGAGGTCGTTGAACGCAAAAATCGCGGTGGGCCGCTGCGGTCCGGCCAACAGACGGCGCGCGGCCTCGTACCCGCTTTCCTCACTCATGCCGCCGGCCACCACGCAGGGATCCAGCCCGGCCTCCCGCATCACGGCCTCGTAGCCTGCCCGCCTCAGCCGGCCGATCTCGCCGGGGCCCTGGAGGTGGGCGATGCGGCGGTGGCCCAGGGCAATGAGGTGCTCGGCGGCCTGGCGGGCGCCGGATTCGTCGTCGTCAACCACAATGTCCGCTCCGGGCAGTGCCGGTTCCCGGGTGCCGGCCAGGACCACCGGCACGCTGGCGATCGCTGCCTCCAGCGCCGCTTCTTCTGACGTGGTGCCGACCACGACCAGGCCGTCGATGCGCTGCTCCAGCAGGGTTTCCACGGAACGGCGGCCCACCCGGTGGTCGGTGTAGGAATCGACCAGAACGGGGGAGACCCCGGCCGCGTGCAGCGTCGCGCTCAGGCCCTCGAGGAGTTCGACAAACCAAGGATTCCGGAGGTCGTTGAGCAGGACGCCGACAGTGCCGCTGTGCGGGCTCGAAAGCCCGCGGGCAAGCTGGTTGGGTCTGTAGCCGAGTTCGGCCACCGCGTCCAGGACGGCCTGCCGGCGGTCTGCGCCCACGTTGGATGATCCCCCCAGCACCAGGGACACGAGGGACTTGGACACCCCGGCGCGCTCGGCGACGTCGCGGATGGTGGGCCGGCGAGGCGGTTGGCCGGGGGCCGGCGGGTGGTTCATGACGCTCCTCCTCTGGATGCCGTCCCAGCATAAAGGGTTGACGAGTTATCCCGGCATCGTCCATTATGGACCGGTCCAAGTAGTTGTCCAAAAGTGTTGTCCAGCAGTCAGGAATTGTTATGAGTGCATCACAGCCGCCGCACCGGGCCCGCCACGAGACGGGAAACTGACGTGCTGCGCTTCGCCCTCCTGGGGGCCGGTTTCATCGGCTCCGTCCACGCCGCCAACCTCGCCGCCCATCCCGGCGTCGAATTTTCCCGCATCTATGACATCGACCGGAACCGGGCCCTGGCCCTGGCCGAGACGCACGGAGCCCGCCCTGCCGCGGGCCTGGACGAGGTGTTCGATCCCGAACACATAGACGCCGTTTTCATCGCTTCCTCCACCGACACCCACGCCCAGCACCTGGTCCGCGCCGCCGACGCCGGCCTGGCCATACTGTGTGAAAAGCCGATTGACCTGGACCTCGACCGGGCCCGGGAGGCGGCCGCCCACGCGGCCGGACGCGGCGTCCCGGTCATGATCGACTTCAACCGCCGCTTCGACCGCGACTACGCGGAACTCAAGCGGACCATCGACGCCGGTGAGATCGGCGACGTCGAACTCCTCCAGCTCACCACCCGGGGCCCGGCGCTGCCGCCGCTGTCCTACATCGCCACCTCCGGCGGCCAGATGCGGGACCAGACCGTGCACTTCTTCGACCTCGCCCGCTGGCTTACCGGGCTGGACCCAGTGGAAGTCTTCGCCGCCGGCTCCGCCCTGTCCGATCCCCGCCTGGCCGAGTACGACGACGTCGACACCTCCGCGGTCACCCTCCGGCTGCCCACCGGGGCGCTGGTGCAGATCGACAGCGTCCGGCGGACGGGCTACGGCTACGACGAAAGGATCGAGGTCATGGGTTCCGCCGGCCTGGTCGAGGCCGGTCGCCGCCGTACTGGGGCCGTGTCCCGGTACAGTGCCGGTCAGGTGGTTGACGACGGGCTGCACTCCGGCTGGTTCGAGCGGGTCCAGCCCACGTACGCCGCCGCGCTGGCCCACTTCGTGGCCGCGGTGGAGGGCGGAACGCCCTTGACGCCCTCGCTCGATGACGGGCTGAAGGCCCAGGCCATCGCGGAGGCCGCCAACCGCTCCCTGCACACGGGCCGCTCGGAGCGGATCGAATACAACGCAGTGACCGCCTCCGGGCACAGTAGCGGCGTCCACACCACGGCGGCCCGCTCATGACCGGGAACCGCCCGCTCCCCGTCTCCAGGGTTCCGGACTCCCGCGACGCACCCCCGCTCCGCTGGGGGATCCTGGGTCCCGGCTGGATCGCGGAACGCTTCACGGAATCCGTTCAGGCGCACACCTCGCAGGTGATTGCCGCGATCGGATCCCGCTCGCTGGACCGTTCCGAAGTGTTTGCCGGACGGCACGGCATTCCTGCGGCATTCGGCAGTTACAAGGAGTTGGCAGCCTCCGACGTCGACATCATCTATGTGGCCACGCCGCACAACTTCCACTACGAGGCCGCCCTCATGGCGCTCGACGCCGGCAAGCACGTCCTGATCGAGAAGCCGATCGGCATCAACCGCGAACAGGCGGCCGGTATTGCGGCCCGGGCCGCCGGGGCCGGACTTTTTGCCGCGGAAGCCATGTGGACCTTCTTCCTGCCCAAGTTCGACGTCATCCGTCAGGTGCTCGACTCCGGGATGCTCGGGGACCTCACGACGGTCTTCGCCGAATATGGTGAGCACTTTGACCGCAGCCACCGGATCTTCGACCCGGCCCTGGCAGGCGGCCCGTTGCTGGACCTCGGGACCTATCCGCTCTCGCTCATCACTTCCGTCCTCGGCGAACCGGACCGTCTCCTGGCGCTCGGTGAACCCCACGAGTCCGGAGTCAACGCGCAGCTTTCGGCCGTGATGTCCTTTGCCGGCGGACGCCAGGCCATGATGAACACCCAATTGCACAACTTCACGCCTACCTCGGCCACCATCGTGGGCACGGAGGCTTCGCTGACCATTGACGGGCCCTTCAACATGCCCGGCGGCTTCAGCGTCCGCTTCCCGGACGGCACCCGGCTGGCCTATGAGGAGCCGGCCGGCGCGCACTTTGAGGGCCTGCACTACGAGGCTGCCGCCGTGGCCCGTGCCATTGCGGCAGGACACCTCGAGGTTCCGCAGCGGCCGCTCGCCGAATCCATCCGGACCATGGCCGTCGCCGACGCCATCAGGAACCAGCTCGGAATCGTGTTCCCCGGCGAAAGCCCCGCAGCGGGGCGCCGTGACTGACTTTCGTTCTGTATAGGCTACCGGCGGGGAGCCCTCCAGGTCGGGTGCCCTCCAGTCGGGTGCCGGACGCTCTTGGGCGTGGCCGGCATCACTCGGCGGACGGCCGCCGTCGTTGCTGTTTCGTCGCCGCCCGCTGTTCCTTTGCGGCGAGGCGGCGGCGATTCGAGCCCCGGGTCGGTTTGGTCGCCCGGCGGCGGGCAGCGTCGGGAGCAAGACCCTCTGCCACGAGGTGGGCGAGCTTGGCCAGGGCGATCTCGCGGTTGCGCAGCTGAGATCGCCGCTCGGAGACGGTCACGGTGATCACGCCGGCAATGAGCCGCGGTCCGAGGCGCGTGACCAGCCTGAGCCGTTGGCCGTCCGACAGCGCCGCTGAGGCGGCGACGTTCCATGAGAGTTCGACGCGGCTGTCCGAGGTGTTGACGTGCTGACCTCCTGGCCCGGACGAACGTGAGAACCGCCAGCCGAGTTCCGACGCCGGAATCGTGAGCGCGGGCGACACCTCCAGATCCATGGCACTAGCCTTGCACGATCTGGGCGCGATCGAAGCCCTCATCCCCGTGGGGCTCAGGCGTAACCGTCTCATGACGCGCCCGTCCGCACGCTGAACTCCCAGGAAACGATCCTGCGCTGTGAGCCGGTTTGGTGAACCTCAGCGGCGCGGACCGGTCTCCGTCGATGAGTTCGCCGGCTCTTCACGCCGTTCGTGGGTCTGCCCGTAGGGGACATCGCGGCTTACGGCGACCGTGTAGCTGGTGTATCCGTGCTGGGTAACGAGGACGCCGTGGCGGCATTCCTTCATGGCGTGTTCGCGGGCGATCTCTACGGCGGTGTTCAGGTCGTTTTCGACGGTATCCGGGTCGTGGGCGGTGATTTCCAG
>Ga0213840_1002713_pt1 | contig 10681 bp, 6 predicted proteins | sample SWPATP22_FD_160132 | JGI IMG/M metagenome (GOLD analysis project Ga0213840, IMG submission 160132) | Coastal seawater microbial communities from Marineland, Florida, United States - SWPA TP2 #2 | ecosystem: Environmental > Aquatic > Marine > Coastal | place: USA: Florida | collected 2016-08-14 | reverse complement strand
AGTTGACCCAGCGCACGTCGGCGCGGCACCCTCGCCCCCTCGTGCCCTCGACCCCTCCCCGCGTCTTCGACGCCCGTGGCCCGCTTGATGTTCGCGCCCTGCTCACGGGCGCGGAGATCCTCGTGCTCGGCGGCACCGGCTTCCTGGGCAAGGTCTTCCTGTCGCTGCTGCTGCACCGCTTCCCGGATCTGGGCCGCGTGCACCTGGTGGTGCGTCCGAAGGGCGGGCTGGACTGCGAGGCTCGGTTCTGGGCCGAGATCGCCCCGAGCCAGGTCTTCGATCCGCTGCGCGCGCAGCACCCGGGCACGGCGTACGAGGCGTTCCTGCGGGACAAGGTGCACCCCATCCCCGGCGACGTATCGAAGCCGTTTGCGGGCGTCCCGTCGGACATCCGACACCACCTGCGGGGCAAGCTGTCCGCGCTGCTGAACGCCGCCGGGGTCGTGGACTTCAACCCCCCGCTGGACGACGCGCTGGGGGTCAACGCGTTCGGCATGCAGTCGCTCGTGGCGCTCGCGCGGGATCTGGGCGACGTGCCCGTCCTGCACACCTCCACCTGCTACGTCGCCGGCAACCGGACCGGCCAGGTGGACGAGGTGGACCCCCTCAGCCACCCCTTCCCGCGGGCCGGGACGCTCGAGGGATCCCACTGGGACCCGGAGCTCGAGATCCGCGAGTGCGTGGACGTCGTCGAGCACGTGCGCCATCGCGCGAACGACTCGTTCCGGCAGTCGGCGTTCCTGGACGAGGCGAAGGCCAACCTGCGGGACAAGGGGGAGCCGGAGCGCGGCACGGCCCTGGAGGACGAGCTCGCTCGCGTGCGGCGCAAGTACGTGGAGAAGGAGCTGGCCCGGGCTGGCACCGAGCGCGCCCACCACTGGGGCTGGCCGAACACGTACACCTACACGAAGTCCATCGGCGAGCAGATCCTCATGAGCTCCGGGCTCCGCTGCGCCATCAACCGACCCGCCGTCATCGAGTCCTCCCTGGCGTTCCCCATCGCCGGCTGGAACGAGGGCATCACGACGTCCGCGCCCATCATGTACCTGTCCATGCAGGGCATGACGGGGATGCCCAGCTCGGACCGCTCGGTGCTGGACGTCATCCCTGTGGACACGGTCGCCGCCGGGATGATCCTGGTGCTCGCGGAGCTCCTGGACGACAGCCACCGGCCCGTGTACCAGCTCGGCACGAGCGACGTGAACCCGCTGCCCATGAAGCGGCTCATCGAGCTGACCGGGCTGTACAAGCGGCGCCACTACGCCGGCAAGACGAGCGGCAACCCCTTCCTCAACTGGATCCAGTCGCAGTACGAGACGGTGCCGATCAGCGCCGAGCACTGGTCCACGAAGGGCGCGGGCCGCACGGCGGAGCGCCTGTCCGGGGTCTCCCGCTTCCTCCGCAAGACCACGAAGAACCTCACGCTGCTGGCCCCGCTCGCGGACCCGGCGGTGAAGCTGGTCGACTCTGTGGCGGCGGCGTCGGCCGGGACGCACAAGGTCATCGACCAGTACGTGCCGTTCACGGCGCTCAACACGTACGTCTTCTCCTGCCGCAACGTGCGGGACGCGCTGGCGCGGGTGCCGGAGGACCAGCTGGAGCTGCTGCCCTGGGAGCCGGAGGCGCTGGACTGGCGGCACTACCTCATGGAGGTGCACCTGCCGGGGGTGGAGACGCTGGTCTGGCCGCGGATCGAGAAGCGCCTGCACCGCCCCAAGAAGCCGCTGCGCGCGCACGACGACCTCGTCGCCTTCCTGGACCAGGTGGCCGAGCGGCACGAGCACGCCCCTGCGCTGCTGGTCCGCCATCCCGACGGGTTCGGGCGGGTGACCTACCTCGAGCTGCGGGACCGCGCGCGCATGGCGGCGGCGACGCTGGCCGCCGTCGGGGTCGCCCCGGGGGACGCGGTGCTGCTCAGCGGGCGCAACCACCCGGACTGGGTCGTCGCGTTCTTCGGGATCCTGCTCGCCGGCGCCGTGGCCGTCCCCGTGGATCCCGCGCTGTCCGCGGCGGAGGTCACCAACGTGGCCCGGGCGGCGTCGGTGCGGGCCGCCATCCTCGATGGCGAGGCGACGCGCGACTTCGGGGAGGCGCTGGAGGCCTGCGACGCGGCCCTGCTGGACGCGGCCGCGGTCACGGCGCCGGGGGACCTGTCGCTCTGGGACGAGGTGGAGCGGGAGGCTGGTCGCGGTCAGCCGGCGTCACCGGAGATGGTCGCCTCCATCCTCTTCACGTCCGGGACCACGGGCGCGCCGAAGGGGGTGATGCTCACCCACGGCAACTTCTGCGCGCTGCTCGCGGCCCTGGGGCGCGTCTTCGACCTCGGGCCCGACGACCGCGTGCTCTCCGTCCTGCCGCTGCACCACACCTTCGAGTTCACCTGCGGCCTGCTGCTGCCGCTCAGCCGCGGCGCCCGCGTGGCGTACCTGGACGAGCTCAGCGGCGACGCGCTCAGCTCCGCGCTGGGGGACGGCCGGATCACCGCCATGATCGGCGTGCCCGCGCTGTGGCAGCTGCTGGAGCGGCGGATCCAGGCCCAGGTCCACGCCCGCGGCCCGCTGTTCTCCACCGCCTTCGACGCGGCGTTGGAGCTCAACCGGATGCTCAGCCGCACTGCCGGATTGGACCTCGGGCGTCTGCTGTTCGGAGTCGTGCACGCGCAGCTGGGAGGCAACATCCGCCTGCTCGTGAGCGGCGGAGCGGCGCTTCCGCCGGAGACACACCGGTTCTTCGGGGGGCTGGGCCTTCCGCTGGCCGAGGGGTACGGACTCACCGAAGCCTCGCCCGTCCTCACGGTCGCTCCAGCCGGCAGCAAGGCCGGGACCGTGGGCCGGCCGCTCCCGGGGGTCGACCTGCGGATCGCGGAGCCGGACGACGACGGCGTGGGCGAGGTCCAGGCACGCGGGCCCAACGTGATGCCCGGCTACTACAAGAACGAGGAGGCGACGGCCGCCGCGCTCACCGAGGACGGCTGGCTGCGCACCGGCGATCTCGGGCGGATGGACGGCCGCGGCCGCCTCAAGCTCGTGGGCCGCGCGAAGGACGTCGTGGTCACGGCGTCCGGGGAGAACGTGCACCTCGACGACGTGGAGCAGCGCCTCGGCGCCATCTCCGGCGTCACGGAGTACAGCCTCGTGGGCCTGCCCGACCCCCGCGGCGGCGAGCGCCTCGGACTGCTCGCGGTGCCCGCGGACAGTGAGACCGAGCTCGGGCGGCAGGCCGCTCACACGCGCGCCCGCAAGGCAATCCGCGCGGCGGCGTCGGCCCTCCCGGGCTGGTCGCGGCCCGGCGTCGTGCACCTCGTGGACGTGCCGCTGCCGCGCACCGCGACCCGCAAGGTGAAGCGCAACGAGGTCCGTGAGGTGCTGGCGCGCATCGAGGCGGCCACGGCCCCCCCGGAGCAGACGCCGGACGGCGCGCTCCCGCTGGTGCGCCACGCGCTCGCGCAGGTGGCCGGCGTCAAGGCGAGCTCGCTCGCAGCCAGCAGCCGACTGGCCGAGGACCTCCGGTTCGACAGCTTGATGTGGGTCGAGCTCTCCGCCGCGCTCGATCGCCTCCCGGGCGCGAAGCCCAGCTCGGAGGCGCTCGCCCGGTGCGAGACAGTCGCGGACGTGGAGGCGCTGGTCGCCCAGGGCGCTCCGCCGGTCCCGGCGCGGATCGAAGACGCGGCGCCCGTCGAGCAGATCACCATCCCCGCGGCCCTCGTCCCGCCCCTGAAGCGCGCGCTGCGGTCCGGCCAGAAGGCCATCTACGACCGCGTGCTCGACGTGAGCGTGAGCGGCCGCGCGTTCATCCCCGTGAACCGGGGGTCGGTGGTGGTGAGCAACCACGCCTCGCACCTCGACTTCGGCCTCGTCAAGACCGCCCTCGGTGCCTACGGCGAGGACATGGTCGGCCTCGCGGCGCGGGACTACTTCTTCGAAGGCAACCCCTGGTGGGTCGCGTACTTCGACCAGCTCACGAACCTGCAGCCGTTCGACCGCGGACGCCGCTTCCGGCAGTCCCTGCGGCAGGCGGTGGAGACCATCCGCGCGGGCAACGTCGTGGCCCTGTTCCCCGAAGGCGGCCGGCAGGAGGACGGGCTCCTCAAGGACTTCAAGCCCCTCGTGGGCAAGCTCGTTCTGGAGACGGACACGGACGTGCTGCCCCTGTGGATCGACGGCACCCACTCCGTGCTGCCGAAGGGGCGCCGCGTCCCGCGGGTGAGCAGGCCCATCCACGTCCGCATCGGGCCCCCGCTGCACAATCGGCGACTGCGTGAGCTGGCCCTCACGCCGGACCGCACCCGGGGTCAGGCCGCGCGCGTGGTGGCGTCGCTGCTGCACGCGGCGGTGGAGGCCCTGGGGAACGGGGAGCTCCTGGATCTGGACGCGATCGAGCGCTGGGATCTGCAGGACGAGGCGCCCGTCGATCCGCTCCAGGCCCTGTTCGACGAGCTGCCCCACCGCTTCCGCGCCGACGGCGTGGAGCAGGCCACCACCTGGTACTTCAGCCTCGGCGGCGACCGCGGGCGCTGGACGGTGAGCGTGGCCCCCGCGGCCGGCGGTGATCCGGCGCGCTGCGTCGTGGCGGAGGGGCGTCCGTCGTCCCCGGCCGACTGCGTCATCAAGACCGCCGGGGGGCTCTGGATCCGGATGGTGCGGGACGCCTGGGTGCCGGACCCGTCGGACTTCATCGGCGGCGCGATCAAGACGAACGACATCCCGCTCCTGATGAGCTTCGCCCAGTGCTTCCGCCTGGGTCCCGACGGCTTCGACGGTCCCTCCCTGGCGCGGTCCCGGTCGTGAAGGTCCTCGTCACCGGGGCCAGCGGATTCCTGGGCCGTCACGTGCTGGCGCGGCTCGCGGCGCGGGACGACATGGACGTCGTCGGTCTGTGCCGGCGCCCCGAGCGGATGGGGGAGGTGCCCGTCACGTTGGTGCGGGCCGATCTCGCGGATCCCGCCAGCATCGCCCCAGCGCTGGAGGGCGTCGAGGCCGTCGTGCACGCAGCCGGCGGCGTGAGTCACCTCCAGGATGGCGCGCGGGCCATGTACGACGTCCACGTGCGCGGGACGGAAGCGCTGCTGGCTGCCGCCGCGGAGGCGGGCGTGCGTCGCTTCGTGCACCTGTCGTCGTCGGGGACCATCGCGGTCAGCGGCGACGCCGAGGTGCACGACGAGACGGCCGCGCGCCCCCTGGCCGTCATCAAGGGCTGGCCCTACTACCGCGCGAAGCTGTTCGCGGAGGACGCTGTCCGCGCCACGGAGCTGGAGTGGGTGATGCTCAACCCGTCCCTCCTCCTGGGGCCCGCGGCCCCTGCGCCGTTCGACCACAACGCGTCCGCGCCGGCGCGCCTGCTCGACCCGCTGTTCGCCGGGGAGCTGCCGGTGGCGCCCGCAGGCGGCGTGTCGTTCGTGGACGTGCGGGACGTGGCGGACGCGGTGGTGGCGGCGCTGCTGCGCGCGCACCCGGGACGCCGCTACCTGCTCAGCGGAGCCAACTGGACGTTCGCCGACTTCTACGCCCGCGCCGCGCGGATCGCGGCGATCGAGGCGCCCGTGGCCCGGGCCCCGCGCTTCGCCCGGAAGCTCTTCGGGCTGCTGCCGGATCGCGCGCGCACCCGCCTGCCCGCCGATCCGGTGGAGCTGCAGATGGCGTCGCACTTCTGGTGGGCGGACTCGCGGCGCGCGGTGACGGAGCTGGGGTGGAGCACGCGCGAGCCGCTGGAGACGCTCGCAGAGGCGATCGACGCGCGGCGGGCTACCGAACCGGCAGCGTGATCGTCATGCCCTCGCGGGCGGCGAGGGTCCCGGGGCGCACGGCCTGTGCCTCCGCCTCGATGGCGGCGACCTCGGCGTCGGTGCGCTCGGGCAGGTGGTGGAAGATCACGAACGTCTCGACGTTCGCGGCCTCCGCGAAGCCGACCCCGGCCTCCCAGGTGGCGTGGCCCCAGCCGCGGCGGGCGGGGTACTCACCCTCGGTGAACGAGCAGTCCATGATCACCACGTCCGCGTCGCGGATGAACTCCACGAACACGCTGTCCAGATCCGAGCCGTGCTCGATGTCCGTGGCGTACACGACGGCGCGCCCTCCGAACTCGACGCGGTAGCAGATGGCGTGCTGCGGATGGTTGATCCGGCAGGTCTTCACGAGGACCCCGCCGTCCAGCTCGATGGACGTGTCGGGCACCACCGGTGTCCACTCGACGTCCGCGTTCACCATGTTCCACTTGATGGGGAAGTAGGGCGGGTGCATCTGGCCGGACAGGATCTCGAGGACCGACTGGCCGTTCTTCGACTCGCCGTACAGGTGCACCTCCGAGCCGGGTACGTAGATCGGCGCGAAGAACGGGAACCCCATGATGTGGTCCCAGTGGTAGTGCGAGAAGAAGAGGTGGACGTGCGGGGGGCCGGACTTGAGCAGGTGGTTGCCGAGCTCCCGGATGCCGGTCCCGGCGTCGAAGACGAGCTGGTTGCCGCCGGCGACGACCTGGATGCACGACGTGTTGCCGCCGTAGATGGCGGTCGTCGGGCCGGGCGCCGGCAAGGAGCCGCGCGTTCCCCAGAATCTGACTTCGACGGCGTCACTCACGACCGCTGGGCCTCTTCAACAAACGTCCCACTCCCGCGACTCGATTCACACTATCGCGTGCACGTCGGTCGCGCCACGACGCCTACGAAAGTCGTAGACGTGGTCGCGACGCCCCCCAGGGGGGGCGACCGCCGGGGGCCCAAAGCCACCCCCAAGAAGAGAGGGCGGAGCCGAAGCCCCGCCCAGTCTTGAGTAGAAACGGAAAAAGGTCTAGTTGACCTGTTCCTCCGGCCACTTGAAGTCGATGAACTCGCGTCCCGTCGACTTGACGATGGCCTGGCGCAGCGTCTCCCTCACCTCGGGCTGCGGGAACCGCGGCGGCTGGATGAAGAGCCGGTTGCTCGACGGGCAGGTCGCCACCATCCAGACGTACGGAGTGCCGATGCCCGGGTCCAGGGTGAAGGAGCGCCACCGCAGGGTGGTGCCCCGGCGGAAGACGCCGTTGTGCGTCCACGTGAGGGCAGAGACGCTGCCCTTCACGATCTGATACTGGGAAGTCCTCAACATGTTCGCTCCAGCTCCCCTCTGGTGCAGAGTTCGGATGAACTCCAAGGAGCCGCAATCTCGCTCGGGCTCCCGGGGACAGCGAAAGGTATTGCCACAGGCGCAGATCCGCAAGGTCCGGCGTGGGGCTCCGCCGTCGCTGCGGCCCGGTCAGCCGCCGAGCTTGCTGTTGACGATCTCGAGGTTGGTGGCGCAGGACTCCGCGGCCTCCTTCGGCCCGTCCTTCTGCAGCGCGGCGCAGGCCGGCTCCAGGAGCGCCTTCGCCTCGGCGCTGCGGTCGGCCATGGCGAGGGCCGTGCCCGCGTTGAACTGCGTGGTGGGCTCGGCGGACGGATGGGCGCCCCAGCGGGCGACGGCGTCCAGATCGCCGCTGTCCGACAGGGTCCGCACGATGAGCGCGATCACCCAGCCGGCGTGCTCTCCATCGAGGGCTCCGGACCGCTCCGCGTGCGCCACGATCTCCGCGCCCCGACCTGCCTCGAACAGGAGCTGGGCGTGCTGCGCGACGGACCACGCCTGCAGCCCCGTCCAGGCGGCCCGGGCGCCGTACCGGTCCGCGGCCTCCAGATCCCCCGCGCCGATGGCGCAGTCGTACCCGAGCCCGATGGCCTTGGGCAGCAGGTCCGCGAGGCTGCCCGCCTCCTCCGGCGAGGTGGCCCGATTCGTCCCGGGATCGGCGAGCAATCCGTCGATGGCGAGCTGGCAGCGGGCGTCCATCTTCGCCTTCGCAGACCCGGCGGCGAGGTTGTAGAGCACGGACGGCACGCCGGTCTCGATGAGGGAGTCGACGACGTCGTCGCTGGCCGTGGAGGCCGCTTCCCAGGCCATGTTCCCGATGATGTTCAGCACCCGGGCGTTGGTCTCGCCCTGGGCCGCCCTGGCGAGCAGCTCCCAGGCCTTGCCCTGCTCGCCGCGATCCCGCAGCACGAGGGACTCGGCGGCCATGAGGAGGGGGAAGTCGCCGAAGGCGGAGCGGGCGTCGGCGACCGCCTTGGCCGCGTCGTCCGGCTTCCCTTCGTCGACGTGCAGCATCACGAGGATGGCCGCGCCGCCCTGCATGCGCAGCCGGAGCGACTCCTCCTGGGCCTTCGTCAGGACGCCCGTGAGCGCGCCGCGCGTCGACACGCGCACCCAGCTGCCGTCGTCGCCGAGCACGGAGTGGAGGTCCTTCCGGGCCGCGGCCCCCTTGCCCAGCTCGTACCGCGCCTGGGCCCGCAGCAGGACGGGCGCCGGCGTGGGGTACCCGAGCTTGATCGACCGGGAGGCCAGCGCCTCGGCAGCCGCGAAATCGCCTGCGTTGTACGCCCTCACGCCGTGGTTGAGGGCCGTCGTCGGGTCGTCGCCCACCTCCTCGGCGTGGCGGGTGACCAGCTCGGTGTCTCCGCGGGCGCCTGCCAGCGCGGCCTCGGCGTTCGCGACGAGCGCTTCGCTTTCGGCGTCGCGGCAGGGCTTCATCGCCGCCTCCGCGGCCTCGAGGTCATCCAGCTCCACGAGAACCCACGCCGCGAAGCACCCGAGCATGGCGGCGTCGGCGCTCTGCGCCTCGCGGGCGGCCTGGAGACGCGCAGCGATGCGCTCATAGGTTCCCAGCCGGAGCTCCGACAGGACCAGCGCGTTCCAGGAGTCGAGCCCCTCGGGCACCGCGTCCACGGCGCGAGACGCGACCGCCTGGGCCTCCTCGAACCGCTGGGTGGCGAACAGGGCCATCGCCAGGTCCGGGAGCACCTCGGGGTGGTCCGGCGCCTCGTCGGCGATGCGCTGGAACAGGGGGATCGCCTCGTCGGGGCGGTCGAGGCGGAAGAGGGTGCTGCCCAGGAGCCGCAGCGCGGGCCCGAGATCCGGCTGGAGCTTCAGGGCCCGCCGGAACTTCGCCTCGGCGCCGCTGAGCACGCCGTCGTTGAGGAGCCCGACGCCGGCGTTGTAGGCCGTGACGACCTTGTTGTCCTTCGGGCTCCACTCGAGCTCGCCGGCGTGGGCGACGCCTGCGGTGAGCGCGACGACGAGAAGCAGCGCGGTGCGTGTGATGGTCATGTGATCTCCCCCCTCACGAGGGTGCAGCCGACCCGCTCCGGGATCAAGCCGCGGCTACCCGTCGATGTCCGTGGGGTCCACCGCGGTGGGCGTCGTGGAGAAGGTGAAGGTGGCGGCGTCCGGGACCCCGTTGCCGTTCGTGTCCACGTCCAGCCGGGCCCCGTCGATGGCCAGCCGCCACCCCTCCGAGGCGCGGGAGAGGGCGCGCAGCGAGCGGGTCCCCAGCACGCCCGTGAGCGTGAGCTGCGGAACGCTCACGGCGCCGTCGACAGACATGGTCCCCGTCAGGCGGACGTCGGTCATGCGCAGCAGGTGCACGGCCTCCGAGCTCCACAGCGGCAGGAAGAGGCTCGGCGCGGTGTGGTCGATGCGCCCGTCCGTGGCGGTGACGTCCGAGAACACGCTCACGAAGCCCCACTCCACGTGGACGACGTGATGCGGCGCGACCTCCTCGTCGATGCGACCGGGCGCGAAGCGGACCTCCAGGGGGCCGGCCAGCGAGGCGGGCTCGCCCAGCCCATCGACGCGCAGGATCCACAGGGGGAAGACGCCGGGCTGGAACAGCGCGTTCACCACCCCGAGCTGCCCCGCGCCGGCGCCGAACGCCTCCACCTCGAGGCCGGTGCTCATGTTGAAGGCCGGGCCCGCGGGCGCCTCGGTGGTGTAGTCCAGGGGCGTCGCGGGCGCGCCGAGGAGCTGGACCGTGCCCGTGTACTGCGCGTCGGACAGGAGCAGCGGCGGCACGAGGCGGACGCCGAGATCGTCGCTGTCGCGCCGGGGCTGGGTGGCGACCGGGCCGTCGGGCCCCTCGAGCGTGAGCGTGACGCTCTCGGTGGGTCCGAGGGGCCGGCTGAAGAGCAGGTAGGGCGCCATCTCGCGCCCGATCCCCACCGCGTCCCGGGGCGGCAGCGAGTCGGCCACCACCAGGGGCCGTCCCTCCATCTGCTCGAGCGTCACGGCCCACTCGTCCTCGAGGCGGTCTGCGACGCAGCCGGTCAGCAGGGTCCCGACGAGCGCGGCCAGGACGGTGGAACTCGTGCCGCTGCGCCTCACCCGATCTCCGATCCGGAGCACAGTACCCACATGGACCGCAGCGCGGCTCGTCGGCGGACTCGGCGCACCGCCATCATCGGGCAGCTCAAGCACAACGACGCGATCGACGCCGACCGGCTCGCTACTGCGCCACGTGCATGCACGAGAAGGGGTTCTTCATCCGCAAGGCCATCGGCTGGGCGCTGCGGCAGCACAGCGACGTCGACCCGGACGGGGTCCGTGAGTTCCGCTCACGCACCGCGATGCGCTGAGCGGGCTGAGCGTCCGCGAGGGCAGCAAGCGCCTCGTCAAGGCGGGCTTGATGGAGCGCTGACCTTCCGCGCCACCACCATGAGGATGTCGCCCTGGGTGCGGTTCAGGATGGCGCCGGCGGTGAGGTCGAAGGCGAAGGTGGCGAGCAGCCCCGGGAGCCCCACGAGCCAGCTGACGGCGGCCATGACCGGGTTGCCCTGGAAGGGACTGCGACGGCCCAGCGTGTGCTGCACGCGGTGCACCCAGGCGGCCGTGAGCGTCATCGGGTA
>Ga0213840_1002688_pt1 | contig 10745 bp, 11 predicted proteins | sample SWPATP22_FD_160132 | JGI IMG/M metagenome (GOLD analysis project Ga0213840, IMG submission 160132) | Coastal seawater microbial communities from Marineland, Florida, United States - SWPA TP2 #2 | ecosystem: Environmental > Aquatic > Marine > Coastal | place: USA: Florida | collected 2016-08-14 | reverse complement strand
GGGTTCTACCCCGTTTCCGCGGACGGTTTGAAAAGTTCTGAGAACTTCCGGTCTTGCCTTGCGACTCTTCGTCGCATCCGAGGATTGTGAAATCGCTCGATGTAGTCAAATACGTCGGCCTTCGCGGCATCCAAGCTTGGATACTTCGTGCGGTTGATGCGATCACGCTTGAGCAAGCCGAAGAAGCCTTCGCAGGCCGCGTTGTCACCACAATGGCCAATGGCGCTCATCGAACAGATCAGCGTGTTGCGCTTGAGAAACCGCTGGTAATCCGCGCTTCGAAACTGACTACCGCGGTCCGAGTGCAAGATCACTGACCAGTTACCCTGTCGCTGCCAAACGGCCATCTCCACCGCGCGCAGCACCATCTGTCGATCCTGGCGGTGATGCATCGACCAGCCGATGACAAGCTTGCTGAAGAGGTCGATCACAACGCACAGGAAGAGCTTGCCTTCGTCGGTGGGAATCTCGGTGATGTCCGTGACCCACTTGGCTTCAGGTTCCAGCGCAGTGAAATCGCGCTCGAGCAGATTCTCCACACCAGGAACGGGCAAGCTGGGCTGCGCCTTCTGACCACGCTTCTTCTTCCGAGGCCATCCCTGTAGGCCATCGACTGCCATCAACCGGGCAATCCGATTCAGGCTGGCCGTCTCGCCTTCCTCGACCAGGTCTTCCCACATGCGCGGGGCACCGATCGCGCCTTGGCTGTCCTCGTGCATCTGCCGTATCCGAATCAACAAACGCTCGTTATCGAGTTGCCGAGCACTCGGCGGGCGGTCCACCCACGCGTAGTACCCGCTGCTCGATACGTGCAGACAGCGGCACATCATGCGGATCGGAAACTCATCGCGGCAACGCCAGATCGCCTGATATCTCAGGACGATTCCTTGGCAAAGAACGTTGCCGCTTTTGCTAAAAAATCCCGTTCCTTCTTGACCCGCGCCAGCTCACGCTTCAGACGCATCAACTCGGCATCACGCGCCGAACCCGTGCTGCCAAATGCAACCGCACCGGCCGCCTCAGCTTCTCTCCTCCAGCGAGTGAGTAGATTGGGACCAATCCCCAACTCACGAGCGACCTGAGCACAGCTCACACCTGGCTGGTGAGTCTGCTCAACTGCTCCCCGCTTGAACTCTCGACTGAACTTCCTGCGCTTCGACATACACACTCCTTTGGCCCAGTATCAGGCTTCTTGAAAGTGTCCGCGTGAACGGGGTAGAACCCGTGTGATGATTTCGCGAACGAAGGGTGGTGTTTGGTCAGTTCTGTGGTGGTGATGGCTGAACCCTTTCCAAACATCTCTGCTCCTCTCATTTCTCAAAGCCTACAATGGCCGACTGGGCTCTATTGAGTGATTGGCGGAAGGTTCTGAGAAAGTTGCAACGGGCACCTTCGATGACCAACCAGCTGCCGGAGAACCGATGTCAGCCGCCCGATCTGTCAGTGAACTCGTTGCGGAACTTGAGTCGGGGCGTTCGGCCAAGTACGTCTATTTCTGGGGCCATCGGCAACGGTCACCGGAGCGCCGCGATCCCTCGTGTCTGAGCCAGTGGTTCCCCGCGCCATTCACGGTGGAGGGTGTGGATTACGCAACCGCCGAGCATTTCATGATGGCGGAGAAGGCGCGCCTGTTTGGGGATGACGCCAGTCGGCAGAAGGCGATCCAAGCGGCTTCGCCGGGCGCGGCCAAGGCGGCCGGTCGTGAGGTCGTTGGTTTTGACAGCAATCGATGGGATGCGGCGAAGTTTGCGGCGGTGGTGCAGGCGAATCTCGGCAAGTTCGGGGCTCATGCCGACTTGCGTGCGTATTTGCTGAGTACCGGAGACCGGGTCCTGGTCGAGGCGAGCCCGATCGATCCGATCTGGGGCATCGGGATGGATCTCAACGAGGCGATGGTCACGCACCCCAACCAATGGCGCGGCGAGAATCTGCTGGGATTCGCGCTGATGGAGGTGCGTGATCGTTTGCAGGACGCGGGGGCCGGCCCAACCGGCACGGGTTAGGACCTTTTCACATCTACGAGGACCATCGCATGAAGAACTTTCCCGAGCACTACAAGGAACTGAACACCTGGATGGAAAAGCTCGGCATGGACATTCCCGAGGTCATGCAGGGCTTCGGAACGTTGCACCAGGCCAGCCTGAAGTCCGGCGCGCTTGATTCGAAGGTGAAGGAGCTGATCGCGCTGGCCATCGCCATCACGGTGCGATGCGACGGCTGCATTTCGTTCCACGTGCATGACGCCATGCAGGCAGGCGCCAGCAAGGAGGAAGTGGCCGAAACGGTGGCCGTCGCCATACTGATGGGAGGCGGGCCCTCGGTGGTTTACGGCATCGAGGCGATGCAGGCGCTGAGCCAGTACGGGGAACAGGGCCTGTAGGCGGGGAGCCTCCAACGCGCGGCGGCTCGACGTCGCGCTGCGAGGCTTCGAGGTGAGATGCCCGGAGTCGTGAGTCCATCAGCCCGTCAACTGCAGGTGCTCATCGGCGCGGCCGCGATCCTCGCGCCCGGCATCCACACGCTGACCGATGTGGCCGAGTGGGTCACGGAGGGGTTCTCCGTGCCTCAGCTCTGGGCGAACTATCTGGCCTTCGTCATCATGCCGTTTCTGTTCGTGGGGCTGTTCGCGGTGCAGCGCGAGACGATCGGCATTCTAGGGCTCGTCGGTGCGTTGCTGTACGGGGCCGCGTTCATCTACTTCGCCCACACCACGCTGTACGCGCTCGTGGAGCATGTCCCGGACTACGAGTCGCTGTGGTCGCGGTTGGGCAGCGTCTACACCGCCCACGGCATCCTGATGATTCTGGGCGGGTTTTTGTTTGGGGCCGCAACCTTCCTCGCGGGCCGCTTTCCGCGATGGACGGCCATCGTCTTTCTGTGCGGAATCGCGATCAACCTGGCACTGGGCATCATCGCGACGCCGGAGATCTTCCAGGTGTTCGGCAGCGCCCTTCGCAACGCGGGACTGATCGGGATGGGCGTCGTGCTGCTGATGCGGCCTACGCCACATCCCGCGTAACCAGGCGAAAACCGTTTGCCGGATGCATCAGTCGCACGCTGGTCACGGCCTGCCCCTGCCACCAGGTGCGGCGTTCGATGACGAACAACGCATCGCCGATGTCGAGGTTGAGCCTGGAGGCGTTGCGTGAGGTGGCGTTCGCGGCCGTCAGCACGTGCTCGGCATCGCTTAGCGGTTTCACGTCCAGCAGCCACTCGCCGGGCGGCAGTTCGGCGAACGAAACCTCCCGCGCTTCGGGGACAGCCGTCAGATTGATCCAGCGCTCCTCCAATTGGTATGGCCGGTCATCCGCCCAGTGCCGGCAAAGCACTTCCATGACCTCCGCATCGCGATTCAAACCCAACTGATCGGCGACACGGACCGGCGGCGTGCGTAAACGCTGGCGCAGGCATTCGTAGCGATAGGTTTTGCCGTCGGTTTCCACCTGCTGCCGCGCCTGGCGGATGGTAAGCCGCGTGTGGCGCCCACGATCCGCGACGACTTCGGTCCCGCGACGGCGCCGACGCTGCACGATGCCGTCCTCGGCCAGCTCGCGCAGCGCGCGGTTGACGGTGACGCGCGCACAACCGTACTCGTCCGCCAGCTGGACTTCGCCCGGCATGGTGCTGCCCGCCGGCCACTCGCCGGCCCGCAGCCGGGTCAGCAGCGCCGCCTTGACCTCCCGGTAGCCGGTCGCCATCAGCCGGTCAGCTCCGCCAGCGTGCGGCGATAGGCGGCCTCGACGGCCTCCCGTTCAACATGGCGGCCATCCCGCACCCGGTGGTGGCCGGCCGACCACACATCGCGAACCACCCGTCCCGGCGCGGCGAAGATCCAGGCATCCAGCCAACCGTCGCCAGTGACGCCAGCCAGGTCCAGATGCGTCCGGTCCAGCGTCAGCAAATCGGCCCAGTTCCCCGGGGCGATTTCGCCGCTGGCGCGGCCCAGGGCCGCGGCGCCACCCGTGCAGGCGGCATCGAACAACACCCGGCCGTTGGAACACTCGTCATCCGCGATGACGGCCCGGCTTCGGCGTTGCAATCGCTGCCCGTACTCCAGCGTTCGCAGTTCCTCGGCCAGATCGATGCGCACGTTGGAATCGGTGCCGACGCCGAAGCGGCCTCCGGCATCGCGGAAATCCACGGCGCGGAAGATGCCATCACCCAGGTTGGCTTCCGTGACCGGTGCCAGACCCACCGTGGCGCCGCTGGCCGCGAGCGACGCGACCTCCGCGTCGTCCAGGTGCGTGGCGTGCACGAGACACCAGCGGTTATCGATCGGAACGTTTTCCAGCAGCCATTGCACCGGCCGGCGCCCCGTTGCGGCGAGCACCTCGTCCACCTCGCCGGTTTGCTCGGCGATGTGGATGTGGATCGGGCCGCCCTGAACCAGCTCGATCGCCAGCTTCAGGCCACCCGAATCGACGGCACGCAGACTGTGCGGCGCGACGCCGAGGCGGGCATCCGGCCGGGTGCGCGCCAGCACATCACGAGCGGCGCTCATCAAGGTGGCGAAGCGATCCGCATCGCAGGCGAACCGCTGCTGGCCACCGGCCGGCGGACGACCATCCAGGCCTCCGCGCTGGTACAGCACCGGCAAGTGCGTCAACCCGATCCCGGCGGTCTCGGCCGCGGCGACAATCCGTGACGTGGTCTCAGCGATGCTCGCGTAGGCCGCACCGCCCACCGCGTGATGCAGATAGTGAAACTCGGCGACCGCGGCGTAGCCGGCCTCCAGCATCTCGACATACGCCAGCGCCGCGACGGCCTGCAGGTGGTCCGGTGTCATCCGGTCGACGAAGCGATACATCTGATCGCGCCAGGTCCAGAAGCTGTCACTGGCCCCGCTGCGGCGCTCGGTGCGCCCGGCCATGGCGCGCTGAAAGGCGTGGCTGTGCAGATTGCCCGGCGCCGGCAGCAGCACGCGATCGCTCAGCCGCTGGTCACCAGCCTGTGGCAGCGCATCCGTGTCCACCGAGACGATGCGACCGGCGGCATCGATCGACACCCGCACGTCGCGTTGCCATTGCCCGGCGACCAGGGCGCAATCTGCATGCAAGGTGGTGGTCATCGATCGGATGTGACGCGCTCGGTCGCTCAATATGTATGTACATAATCTAATCCCGCGCGGCATACTATGTCGAGATGAAGCAGCGACTCCTTAGCCATGCGCGCGTGTTGATGCCGGACGGCAGCGTCCTGGCGAACGCCAGCGTGGCCGTCGATCACGACCGCATCGCCTGGGTCGGAACCGAACCACCGGCGGAGATGGCGGACTGGCCCGCCGATGATCTCGGTGGTGATCTGCTCACACCGGCGCTGATCGATTGCCACACGCATCTTGTGCATGGCGGCCACCGCGCCCGCGAGTTCGAGCTGCGGCTGAATGGCGCCAGCTACGAAGACATCGCCCGCGCCGGCGGCGGGATTCTCGGCACGGTTGCCGCGACCCGCGCCGCCTCGGAAGACGCACTGGTCGAGACCGCGTTGCCGCGCCTGGATGCCCTGCTGGCGGAGGGCGTGGGAGTCGTCGAGATCAAGTCCGGTTACGGCCTGGATCGCGACACCGAACTGAAGATGCTGCGCGCCGCGACACGGCTGGCAACGCTGCGGCCCGTGCGCATCGTGCGCAGCTTTCTCGGTGCCCACGCAATCCCGCCGGAGTACAGCGGCCGCGCCGATGCCTATCTGGACGAAGTCTGCCTGCCCACCTTGGAGGCCGCGCATGCCGAAGGGCTGGTCGACATGGTCGATGGCTTCTGCGAGGGCATCGCGTTTTCGCCGGAGCAGATCGGCCGAGTGTTCGACCAGGCCGATGCGCTGGGTCTGCCGATCAAGCTGCATGCCGAACAGTTGTCCGATCTTGGCGGCGCGGTGATGGCGGCCGGGCGCGGGGCACGCTCGGTGGAGCATCTGGAATGCCTGAACCCCACCGATGCCGAAGCGCTGGCCGCGGCGGGCACGGTGGCCGTGCTGTTGCCGGGCGCGTTCTACGCCCTGCGCGAGACCCGCCGCCCGCCCATCGACGCGCTGCGCGCCGCCGGCGTACCCATGGCCGTGTCCACCGACTGCAATCCCGGCTCGTCGCCACTGACCTCGCTGCTGCTGGCGATGAACATGGCCTGCACGCTGTTCCGCCTGACCCCGGCGGAGGCGCTGGCCGGGGTGACGAAACATGCGGCGAAAGCGCTGGGGCTGGACGCGGAGTACGGCGTCATCGAGCCCGGCCGCCGCGTCGATCTGGTTCGCTGGGCGGTGCAAGACCCCGCCGAGCTGAGCTATCGGATCGGCTTCAACCCTTTGCGTGAACGCATCCGCGGAGCCGCCGCATGACCGTGAATCTCGTCCCGGGCGCCGTCAGCCTGAGCCAGCTTGTCCGCGTTGCCGAAGCGGGAACCGCGGTCACGCTGGACCCGTCGGCCCGTGATCGCGTTGAGGCCAGCGCCGCCCGCGTGCGGCAGGTCGCCGCCGGTCAGGACGCCGTCTATGGCATCAACACCGGCTTCGGCAAGCTCGCCAGCGTGCGCATCGGCGCAGCGGACACCGCCACGCTGCAACGCAATCTGATCCTCTCGCACTGCGCCGGCGTCGGCGAGCCATTGGCCGAACCCGTCGTCCGGCTGATCGCCGCACTCAAGCTGGCGTCGCTGGGGCGGGGCGCCTCCGGCGTGCGCTGGACGGTCATCGAGCAATTGCAGGCCCTGCTGCGCGAAGGCGTCACCCCCGTGGTGCCGGCGCAAGGCTCCGTGGGTGCCTCGGGCGATCTCGCACCGCTGGCGCATCTCACGGCCGTGATGCTCGGGGAGGGCGAGGCGTTCTACCAGGGCCAGCGAATGCCCGGCGGGGCGGCGCTGGCGGCGGCCGGACTGCAACCGATCACGCTGGGGCCGAAGGAAGGCCTGGCGATGATCAACGGCACGCAGGTCTCGACCGCGCTGGCCATTACCGGCCTGCAACGGGCCTGGAATCTGGCGCTTACGGCGCTGATCACCGGAGCGCTATCCACCGATGCGGCCATGGGCTCTTCCGCGCCATTTCGCCACGAGATTCACGAACTTCGCGGACATTTGGGACAGATCGACGCCGCCGACACGCTGCGCCTGCTGATGGACGGCTCCGGCATTCGCGACAGCCACATGGCCAATGACGAGCGCGTGCAGGACCCGTACTGCCTGCGCTGCCAACCGCAGGTGATGGGCGCCGTCATCGACCTGCTGCGGCAAACCGCGCGCACACTGACCATCGAGGCCAACGCGGCCACCGACAACCCGCTGGTGCTGGACGATGGCTCGGTGGTCTCCGGTGGCAACTTCCACGCCGAACCCGTCGCATTCGCCGCCGACCAGATCGCCCTGGCGCTGGCCGAGACCGGCTCGATCGCCCAGCGCCGCATTTCGCTGCTGGTCGACCCCGCGCTCAGCTTCGGCCTGCCGGCGTTCCTGACACCGAAGCCGGGGCTGAACTCCGGCCTCATGATTGCCGAGGTGACCTCGGCGGCGTTGATGTCCGAGAACAAGCAGCTCGCGACCCCGGCATCGGTCGATTCGACGCCGACGTCGGCGAACCAGGAAGACCACGTATCCATGGCCTGCCATGGCGCCCGGCGCCTGCTGCGCATGGCCGACAACCTGGCAGGCATTCTCGGCGTGGAAGCACTCTGCGCCGCGCAAGGCGTGGAGCTGCGAGCACCGCTGATCACCAGCCCGACGCTGCAGCAGGTCATCGCCCGCATCCGCGGCGAAGTGTCCGCGCTGGCAGAGGATCGCTATCTTTCGCCCGATCTGGAACGGGCCGCGACGCTGGTCAGCTCCGGTGCGCTGGTCGAGGCGGCCGGCGTGCCCCAGCCCTGGCTGGTGTCATGACCCCGGTTGTGGTCAACGAGGGCAGCAGCCCCGTAATCCTCGCCGCGCCGCATGCCGGCGTCGACATGCCGGATTCGATCAGGGCGCGGCTGAATGCCACCGGGCGCGCGCTGGCCGACACCGACTGGCACGTCGATCGGCTATATCGCGGACTGCTGCCGACGGCGACCACGGTGACCGCCACGTTTCACCGCTACGTGATCGACGCCAACCGCGACCCCGGCGGCCAAAGCCTTTACCCCGGGCAGAACACCACCGGACTGGTGCCGCGCATCGACTTCGACAACGCACCGATCTGGAGAGCCGGCCAGGCGCCCGATGACGACGAAATCGCCGAACGGCTGGCACGGTTTCACCAGCCCTACCACGCCGCACTCGCCGCGCAGATCAAGCGTGTAAAGGCCCGCCACGGCATTGCGCTGTTGTACGACTGCCACTCGATTCGCTCGCGGGTGCCATTTCTGTTCGACGGCGCGTTGCCGGTGTTCAACATCGGCACCGATCGCGGCCGAACCTGCGCGCCGATCTTCGAGCTGATCGCAGCCCGGCGCTGCGGCGCGGCCCGAACCTACGACACGGTGGTCAACGGCCGCTTTCGCGGTGGCTGGACCACCCGCCACTACGGCCGCCCCGCCGACGGCGTGCACGCCATTCAGATGGAATTGGCGCAGCGCGCCTACCTGCACACCGAGGCGGCGCCGTTCGCCTACTCCCCCAACCGAGCCGCGCAGCTGCGTGCGGTATTGAGCGAGTTGCTGCACGCGCTCGCATCCGCTGCCAAGGACCTCGCCCGATGACCGGAGCCCGCCCCGTCACCGCCCCCCGCGGAACCGAACGCACCGCCCGAAGCTGGCTCACCGAAGCCCCGCTGCGGATGCTGATGAACAACCTCGATCCGGACGTGGCCGAGAACCCGGACGCGCTGGTCGTCTATGGCGGTATCGGCAAGGCCGCGCGCAGCTGGGACGATTTCGACCGCATCGTCGAAACGCTGCGCCGGCTGGAAGATGACGAAACGCTGCTGGTGCAATCCGGGAAGCCGGTGGGCGTGTTTCGCACCCATGCGGATGCGCCGCGTGTGCTCATCGCCAACTCCAATCTGGTCCCGCACTGGGCCACCTGGAAGCACTTCAACGAGCTCGATCGCAAGGGGCTGATGATGTACGGCCAGATGACGGCCGGCTCGTGGATTTACATCGGTTCTCAGGGCATCGTGCAAGGCACCTACGAAACCTTCGTTGAGGCCGGACGCCAGCACTACGACGGTGACTGGACCGGCCGCTGGATTCTGACCGCCGGCCTCGGCGGCATGGGCGGCGCGCAGCCGCTGGCCGCGGTGATGGCCGGCGCCTGCTGCCTGGCCATCGAGTGCGATTCCGACCGCATCGATTTTCGCCTTCGCACCCGCTACCTGGACGAACGCGCCGAGACACTGGACGAAGCGCTGGCGATGATCGACCGCTGGACCGAAGCCGGCGAAGCCAAGTCGGTCGGGCTGCTGGGCAATGCGGCCGACCTCGTACCGGAGCTGCTCCAGCGCGGCATCCGCCCCGATCTGGTCACCGACCAGACATCGGCCCACGACCCGGTCAACGGCTACCTGCCGCAAGGCTGGACCATGGGCCAGTGGATCGCCACGCGCCGCGATGATCCCGCCGCCGTCGAGGCCGCGGCCTGCGCCTCGATGCGGGTGCATGTGGAAGCGATGGCCGGCTTCGCGAAGGCCGGCGTGCCCACGGTGGACTACGGCAACAACATCCGGCAGGTCGCATTCGACCAGGGTTTCGAGGACGCCTTCTGCTTCCCCGGCTTCGTGCCCGCCTATATCCGGCCGCTGTTCTGCCGCGGCATCGGCCCGTTCCGCTGGGCCGCGCTGTCCGGCGACCCGGAGGACATTGCCAAGACCGATGCCAAGGTGAAGGAGCTGCTGCCCGACGACGCCCACCTGCACCGCTGGCTGGACATGGCCGCGGAGCGCATCGCCTTTCAGGGCTTGCCGGCGCGCATCTGCTGGGTGGGGCTGGGTGACCGCCACCGCATTGGTCTGGCGTTCAACGAAATGGTGAAATCCGGCGAGCTGAAGGCACCCGTAGTCATCGGCCGCGACCACCTGGATTCAGGCTCGGTGGCCAGCCCCAACCGCGAGACCGAGGCCATGGCCGATGGCTCCGACGCCGTCTCGGACTGGCCGCTGCTCAACGCGTTGCTCAACACCGCATCCGGCGCTACCTGGGTCAGCCTGCACCACGGCGGCGGCGTCGGCATGGGCTTTTCGCAGCATGCCGGCGTGGTGATTTGCTGCGATGGCAGCGATGCCGCGGCGAAACGCATCGACCGCGTGCTGTGGAACGACCCGGCCACGGGCGTGATGCGCCATGCCGACGCGGGCTACGAGATCGCCAAGGATTGCGCGCGGGAGAAGGGGCTGGACCTGCCGGGGATTCTTTAGCCACCCTCGATTCGAGCAAGAAAGGTCGACAGATCATCGCCAACACTGGCGATCACGCTGTCACCGGTGGCGACCAGCGTCGCCTCGTCCCCGTCCAACCCGAACACCTCGGCACGGCAGAACACCAGCTTCCTGCCGGCCTTGACCACCCGGGCCACGCAGCGAAAGCGCGGCGCGGTCGCCGGCGCCAGCACGTTGACGTTGTAGCTGGCGGTGACCACGTCGCCCGCAACGGTGGCCGCGGCCCAGGCGCAGCCGGAATCGATCAGATAGCCGATCACCGCGCCGTGCAGATAGCCATGGTGCTGGGTCATCTCCTCGCGGCGATCCAGCAACAACGCAACCTCTCCCTGGGTGCAGCGTTCGATGGTCACGCCCGACCAGCGGGTGTAGGGCGATGTCTGGATCACCCGCTCGAACAGGGCGCGCAGTTGATC
>Ga0213840_1002662_pt1 | contig 10797 bp, 10 predicted proteins | sample SWPATP22_FD_160132 | JGI IMG/M metagenome (GOLD analysis project Ga0213840, IMG submission 160132) | Coastal seawater microbial communities from Marineland, Florida, United States - SWPA TP2 #2 | ecosystem: Environmental > Aquatic > Marine > Coastal | place: USA: Florida | collected 2016-08-14 | reverse complement strand
AGATGTATAGACGATCAGCAATACGTTGGGCTAGTTCAGGTGTAGCGTTACCAGCAAATAGCTTCATATCAGGCACGGTGGAAACCTCAGGGTTGCGTCCAGTTTTTAAATAGATTGTTTGTGTGCTAAGCGGTACTTAGCGAGTGTCTCATGCAAAGGAGAAAGATTCTTGCCTTTGGCTAAAAAAGTAGAGACAGTGTCAGGCAGTTTACCAAGGACGCTTTCTGCCTCTTTTTTGCTCGAAAACTCGGCAAAAACGCATGATCCAGTCCCGGTGAGTCGCGACGGCGCGTATTGTAGCAGCCATGAAAGTTGCTTATCAACCTCTTGGTACAGCATTCGAACAATTTTTTCGCAATCGTTTCCGTAATCACTGTCAAGAAGTGTTGCCAGCGCACGTTTTGGCGTATCTCTGGTAAGTTGTGGATGAGTGAAAATATCCACGGTAGCGATAGAAACATCCGGTCTTACCACCAAGTACCATTTTTCTTCTGGTTCTGCTTTAGTCAGAATTTCGCCGACCCCTTCTGCGAATGCAGCAAATCCACGGGTAAAGACTGGCACATCAGCACCGAGCTTGAGACCAATTTCCGCCAGCTCATCATCCGACAGGTTGGTTTGCCATAGGAAGTTAAGAGCAACCAGTGTTGTTGCTGCATTTGAGGAGCCGCCACCAATACCGCCACCCATCGGCAGAATTTTGTTTAATTCAATGTGCGCGCCATGTTGGCAACCTGATTTGAGTTGCAGTGCTTTGGCTGCTTTCCAGATTAAGTTGTCTTGCAATGGTACGCCGGGGATTTCAGGTGAAAGGGTGATTTCGCCTGAAGTATTGGCGGTGATCGCAAGATCGTCACCGTGATCGAGAAACTGAAACAGGGTTTGCAGTTCATGGTAGCCATTATCACGGCGACCTGTGATGTAGAGGAAAAGGTTAAGCTTTGCCGGAGAAGGCCAATGAGTGGTTTCCGTGATCATTCGCTAAGGTTCCAGTTGGAAATAAACAGAGTAATCGAGATGCTACCTTGGGTTAGCTTGATTTTTTTTGGCAGCGGTAACGCAGTACCAGCGTATTGTACATCTTGATAGGTCAGGTAATCGAGCTGCCAGGTTTGCAGGCCGACCTGCTTCGTGAGACTTGCCAGTGTATTCGTCGGACTTAACTGATAGTCATCTGCTTGAGTTGGCCTGCCAAGCATCCAGTCATTAAGTTGCTCTACTGGAATGTTTAGACCAGTAAGACGTTGAATCAGAGCTTGGGGAGTAGGGGCTGAGTAGCTTTGGTCATCATAGGTTTCAACTACAGCACCTTGCGGCGTTGCTTTTAGGTTAAGTGCAGTTTGACCGAGAAACGTCGTTAATCTTAAATGAGTCAGTGTGGCTGAGTGTGACCATTGGAAATTGAGCGATTGTCTTTGCTCTGGAGAGATATATCCAAGTTTCCCGGCTGCCTGATAAGAGTCGATAGTGGCTAAGCGCTGTTGGTGAGTTTGCCACTCAACATTAGTGGTACTTTCCATTGTTGCACAGCCATTTAGCAAAAGTACGCCTGCTAGCAGCATAACAAGAGAGCGAAAATGTTTCGTCATTGCTGATTATTTATCCAGTTTTGCCCAAAGTTAGGCCTCACTATATCACTGAAATCACGAACTAAAGAAAACATATCCTTATTCCCCTTTCAATAAACGGGGGCATCAAGTAAAATTCCGTCCTTATTTGTCCATATCTGAATCAGAGAATCCGCGATACATGTCTTTGCTTGCTATAGGTATCAACCACAATACGGCCTCAGTCGAACTGCGAGAAAAAGTCGCTTTTGGCCCGGAGAAGTTACCTGAAGCATTACAACAGCTTGGCGATAGCCCATCGGTTAACGGCAGCGTTATCATTTCTACCTGTAACCGCACGGAAATTTACTGTGACGTGAAGTCTGGTGGTAAAAGCAAGATTATCGATTGGCTCTCTCAATTCCATCAGGTTAGCCCTGAAGATCTAAAACCAAGTCTTTATATCCATGAAGAACAGGCAGCAATCCGTCACTTGATGCGAGTATCGTGTGGCCTGGATTCACTGGTTTTAGGTGAACCACAGATCTTAGGACAGGTTAAGCAAGCGTACTCAGACTCACGTGATAGTAAAGCCGTTGATTCATCAATGGAGAAACTATTCCAGAAAGCGTTCTCAGTTGCTAAACGTGTTAGGACTGAAACGGATATTGGTGGCAACGCGGTATCGGTAGCATACGCAGCGTGTACGTTGGCCAAACATATTTTTGAGTCACTAGAGAAATCTACAGTGTTGCTTGTCGGTGCTGGTGAAACGATTGAACTGGTGGCTAAGCACCTTGCAGGTAACGGTTGCACTAAGATGATTGTTGCTAACCGAACCAAAGAGCGTGCATTGCCTTTAGCGGAGCAGTTTGGCGCAGAGATTATCGGCCTGCCTGAGATTCCTGACCACTTGCCACGAGCTGATATTGTTATCAGTTCTACTGCGAGTCCACTGCCTATCATTGGTAAAGGTATGGTCGAGAGCGCATTAAAATCTCGCCGCTTCCAGCCAATGCTGTTAGTCGATATCGCCGTTCCACGTGATATAGAGTCACAAGTCGGTGAGCTGAACGATGCTTACCTGTACACAGTGGATGATTTGCAGTCTATTGTTGATAGTAATATTGAGCAGCGTAAGATCGAGGCTATTCAAGCTGAAGCTATCGTGAGCGAAGAGAGTGCTGCATTTATGTCGTGGATGCGTTCTCTACAAGCAGTAGACAGCATTCGAGAGTACCGTCAGTCGGCGAACGAAATTCGCGAAGAGTTGCTCAGTAAGAGTCTGCAATCCCTTGCTGCGGGTGCTGATGCAGAGAAAGTACTGCTTGAACTCAGTAACAAACTGACCAACAAATTAATTCATGCGCCTACTCGCGCCTTACAAAGTGCCGCAGAGAAGGGCGAGCCAGCGCGGCTTGCTACCATTAGACAAAGTTTAGGTCTGGAAAACTCATAATCTTTACGAGTTACAGACTTCATTAAACCCCGAGTTAAAGAAAACTATGAAAGCCTCTATTTTAACTAAGTTAGAAACACTGGTTGAGCGTTACGAAGAAGTTCAACATCTTTTGGGCGATCCTGATGTGATCGGTAACCAAGATAAATTCCGTGCGTTGTCAAAAGAGTACTCTCAACTAGAAGAAGTCACTAAGTGTTTCCAAGCTTATCAGCAAGCTCAAGAAGATCTTGTTGCCGCTGAAGAGATGGCGAATGAAGACGACGAAGAGATGCGCGAAATGGCGCAGGAAGAGATCAAAGAAGCTAAAGAAGCCATTGAGCGTCTGAGCGATGAACTACAGATCCTTCTACTGCCTAAAGATCCAAACGATGACCGCAACTGCTTCCTGGAAATCCGTGCTGGTGCAGGTGGTGATGAAGCGGGTATCTTCGCTGGTGACCTATTCCGCATGTACAGCAAGTTTGCAGAGAAAAAAGGCTGGCGTGTTGAAGTTATGTCTTCAAACGAATCAGAGCACGGTGGTTACAAAGAGATGATTGCTAAGGTTTCAGGTGATGGCGCGTACGGCGTGCTTAAGTTTGAATCAGGTGGTCACCGTGTGCAGCGTGTTCCTGCAACAGAATCTCAAGGTCGTGTACATACATCAGCATGTACTGTGGCGGTAATGGCGGAAATTCCAGAAGCGGAAATCCCAGAAATCAAAGCGGCAGACCTGAAAATCGATACGTTCCGTGCATCGGGCGCTGGTGGTCAGCACGTTAACACCACTGATTCTGCAATCCGTATTACTCACTTACCAACAGGTACAGTGGTTGAGTGTCAGGACGAACGTTCTCAGCATAAAAACAAAGCTAAAGCGATGGCCGTTCTTGCTGCACGTATTATTCAGGCTGAAGAAGCAAAACGTGCTGCTGAAGAATCAGATACGCGCCGTAACCTACTGGGTTCAGGTGACCGTAGTGACCGTATTCGTACTTACAATTACCCGCAAGGCCGTGTATCCGATCACCGTATCAACCTGACTATCTATCGTCTTAACGAAGTAATGGAAGGTGATGTGGCAAGCTTGATTGACCCTGTAATTCAGGAGCACCAAGCGGATCAGTTAGCTGCACTGGCAGAGAACAACTAAATCTATGTCGGCTGATAACAGTGTTGAAAGCACACTAAAAAAGGCCGTACAGCAACTTCAGGAGAGTGGCAGTGATTCGCCCTCTCTTGATGCCGCGGTGCTACTTTGCCACGCTCTCGACAAACCCCGCTCATTCCTGCTCACCTGGCCGGATAAAATCTTACCCTCGTCACAGCTAGATGCGTTTCAGGCACTGCTCGAACGCAGACTTAGTGGTGAGCCCGTTGCTTACATTGTTGGTGAACGCGAGTTTTGGTCGTTGCCACTTAAGGTTTCGCCAAGCACGTTGATCCCAAGACCAGATACTGAACGTCTGGTAGAAATTGCTCTCGATAAAGCGCTTAACAATCAGGGTGATATCTTAGATTTGGGGACGGGTACCGGAGCTATCGCCTTAGCATTGGCGTCTGAATTACCTCAGCGACAGGTATGGGGTGTCGATTTAAAATCTGAAGCTCAGCAATTGGCTCAGTCGAATGCAAAAGCTCTCAAGCTACACAATACACGCTTTTTAGCTGGAAGTTGGTTTGAACCGATTGATGATGGTACAGAGTTTGCTTTGATTGTCTCCAATCCTCCATATATCGAGAAAGAAGATCCACATCTGACTCGGGGAGATGTTCGCTTCGAACCGCTAAGTGCTTTAGTTGCTGACGAGAAAGGATTGGCAGACATCAAACATATCGCTACTCAGGCTCGCAGTTATCTTGCCCAGCAAGGTTGGCTGATGTTTGAGCATGGCTATGAGCAAGGCGAAGCGGTAAGAGAATTATTAATATCACTTGGCTACGACCAAGTGGCTACCTACAAGGACTATGGTGACAACGATCGAGTAACCATCGGTCAGTATTCATCACTGAAGTAAGAGAGAATATCAATGTACGAAGGTTTAAAGCATTTCCACCTATTAACTATCGTTATCAGTGCAACACTTCTATCGGTACGTTTCGCGATGATGATGGCGAACTCTGGTTTGCTAGAGAAAAAATTCTTTAAGGTTTTTCCGCACATCAATGACACCTGTTTGTTGCTATCGGGTATTGGCCTGATTCTGATCACTGGCTTTATTCCATTTACACCAGAATCGCCTTGGCTAACGGAAAAAATCACCTGTGTACTTGCGTATATTGCTCTTGGCTTCTTTGCTCTGAAGTTAGGTAAAAACAAACTGCTAAGAACCTTCTCATTCTTTGGTGCATTAGGTTGGTTAGCAATGGCTGGTAAAGTAGCGGTAACTAAAACGCCGTTATTCTTCGGCTAATAGATATTTAGGTTGATAAGGTTATGACAACCAATACGCTTGAACTATTCGATGAAGACTTCGACGCGATGGAGCTGGTGGAAGGTGCGTTAGTGCTTAATAGTGCTATCAACCCTCAGACTGAGGCTCAATGGGCGAAAGCTGAGCTTGACCGCTTGCTAAAAGAAGCTGAAATCGCTTTAGTGCATGAGTTTGATGATAAGCAACGTTTCGATGCGCTATTGCGCTTGTTCTATCATCAATGGGAGTTTCACGGCGACCGTGAAAGCTACTTCCATTCAGATAATGGCTTTATCGACAAAGTACTTCAAAGTCGCAAAGGTATCCCGGTCAGCCTTGGAGCGATCTTGCTCTATTTAGCGCAAAAACTGGGATTTCCTCTGGTGGGCGTCACTTTCCCGACTCAGTTCTTACTCAAGCTTGAGTGGTACAACGAAAAGCCAGTCTACATTAATCCGTTTAATGGAGAGTATGTCTCTGAGCATACCTTGGGTGCGTGGTTAATTGGTCATAAAGGACCACTAGCGAAGCTAGAATCAAAGCATTTGCAAGAGACCGATCACCCAACCATTATTGGTCGCTGGCTGGCGTTGCTGAAAAGTGCTCTGTTACGTGAAGAGCGCTATACTCTGGCATTAAAGTGTACCGATTTGGCGCTGACGTTTGCTCCAGACGATCCTTACGAAATCCGTGATCGTGGCTTTATCTATCAGCAACTTGATTGCCACCAAATCGCATTGAGCGACTATCAGTATTTTATCGATCAGTGTCCGGATGATCCGGGTGCAGAGTTGTTAAAGAATCAAGTGACCGCCATGAGTGAAACTCAGGTGACCTTACATTAAGTCCAACGCTTAGCTGTTGGCAGACATCGAAATAGAGAGAATAAAATGGAACAGAAAATTGTTCACGTTGGTGACATTCCAGTAGCAAACGACAAGCCGTTCACGCTGTTTGCAGGTATGAACGTCCTAGAATCGCGCGATCTAGCTATGCAGATCTGTGAGCACTATGTAAAAGTGACTGAGAAACTAGGTATTCCATACGTATTCAAAGCTTCATTCGATAAAGCAAACCGTAGCTCAGTACATTCGTACCGTGGTCCTGGTCTTGAAGAGGGGATGAAAATCTTCCAAGAGCTGAAAGATACTTTTGGCGTTAAGATCATTACTGACGTGCACACTGAAGCACAAGCTCAACCTGTTGCTGATGTTGTTGACGTTATTCAGCTACCCGCTTTCCTTGCTCGCCAGACTGACTTGGTGGAAGCGATGGCGAAAACTGGTGCGGTAATCAACGTTAAGAAACCTCAGTTTATGAGTCCTGGTCAGGTTGGTAACATCGTTGATAAGTTCAGCGAGTGTGGCAACGAAAACATCATTCTTTGTGAGCGTGGTTCGTGCCATGGTTACGATAACCTGGTAGTAGACATGCTAGGCTTCGGTGTGATGAAGAAAGCGTCAAACGGCAGCCCGATTATCTTTGACGTAACTCACTCACTACAGATGCGTGACCCATCTGGTGCCGCTTCTGGTGGTCGTCGCGAACAAACTGTGGAGCTAGCGAAAGCGGGTCTTGCTACGGGTATCGCTGGTCTGTTTATCGAAGCACACCCAAATCCAGATCAAGCACTTTGTGATGGTCCATCAGCGCTACCGCTAGATAAACTAGAACCGTTCCTGGCACAGATGAAAGCACTTGATGACCTGATCAAAGGTTTTGAGCATATTGAAATCAAATAAACACGATTTCTAAATTTGCAAAAGCCGGCGTAACTGCCGGCTTTTTTGTATTTATTTTTGGGCTATATTCTATTCAGCACCAGCGATAGCTGACTCTAAAGTTATTGTTATAACATAACAATAACTCACTGGAATTAAACATCTTTTCCTCAGCGTTATCTTATTCTGTTGATTAGTTAATCAAACTCACAATCGTGCGAAAAGCACATGAAAACGTTTGCTTGTGATCACTTATTAGAACAGGTGCAACTTTGATGGTTTGTTACACATTCGATAGCAGATTAAGGTGATCTATCCTACATAAATATGAAATCACACTGTCAGGTCAATAAGGTTAATTTAAACTAGTTCAAGTTTTACTGCTCTTTCAGCACTTTAATTTCCAAGTCTGTCTATTCATAAAGAGCAGTAATAAAAAGCAGTGGAAACCCTAAAAGTTCAAAAGGTATGACAATGAAGCAAGGCCTGATCGTAAAAAGCGCAATTAGCGCAGCAATTCTGGCAACTCTAGCTGGTTGTGCAACAGCACCACAACATGAGTGGGAAGCAGACAAAACTTACAAGCTGACAGTTCTTCACACTAACGACCACCACGGTCGCTTCTGGCAGAACAAATACGGTGAGTACGGCATGGCTGCTCGTAAGACTCTTATTGACGAACTTCGCGCTGAGATCGCGGCTGAAGGTGGTAGCTCGCTACTTCTTTCTGGTGGTGATATCAACACAGGTGTTCCAGAGTCTGATCTACAAGACGCTGAACCAGATTTCAAAGGTATGAGCAAAATTGGTTACGATGCAATGGCACTAGGTAACCACGAGTTTGATAACCCTCTAGAAGTTCTATTCAAGCAGAAAGAGTGGGCTAACTTCCCAATGCTTTCAGCGAACATCTACGACAAAAAGACTGGCGAACGTATGTTCCAGGCTTACCAGATGTTTGACAAGCAAGGCATCAAGATTGCTGTTATCGGTCTGACTACAGAAGACACTGCAAAAATTGGTAACCCAGAATTCATCGGTGGCGTAGATTTCCGCGACCCTAAAGAAGAAGCGAAGAAGCTTATCGCTGAACTTGAGAAGACTGAAAAACCTGACCTAATCTTCGCTGTTACTCACATGGGTCACTACGAAGATGGCAAACGTGGCGTTAACGCACCGGGTGACGTAGCTCTGGCTCGCTACCTGGACGAAGGTTCTCTGGACATGATCGTTGGTGGTCACTCTCAAGAGCCAGTATGTATGGAAGCGCCAAACGTTGTTAAGAAAAACTTCAAGCCTTCTGACGAATGTAAGCCAGACATGCAAAACGGTACTTACATTGTTCAGGCGCACGAATGGGGTAAATACGTAGGCCGTGCTGATTACGAATTCCGTAACGGTGAGCTTGAGATGGTAAGCTACGACCTAATCCCAGTGAACCTGAAGAAGAAAGTTAAGATCGACGGTAAGAAACAGCGCGTTCTTATTGAAGATGAAATTGCACAAGACCAAGAGCTTCTTGAGTTCCTACGTCCATACCAAGAGCAAGGCCAAGCTCAGCTAAACGTTAAGATTGCTGAGACTAACGGCAAGCTTGAAGGTGACCGTAACGTAGTTCGCTTCCAGCAAACTAACCTGGGTCGTCTGATTGCGACATCTCACATGGAGCGTGCGAAAGCAGACTTCGCTGTAATGAACTCAGGTGGTGTCCGTGACTCTATCGAAGCTGGCGACGTAACGTACAAAGACGTACTGACAGTTCAGCCATTCGCTAACATCCTGACTTACACTGATATGTCTGGCCAAGAAGTTCTAGACTACCTAAACGTAGTAGCGACTAAGCCAGTAGATTCTGGTGCTTACGCTCAGTTTGCTGGTATCTCTATGACGGTAGCAAACGGTGAAGTTTCTAACGTATTCATCGGTGGCAAACAACTTCGTCTAGACGAAACTTACCGCTTCACTGTACCAAGCTACAACGCTGCTGGTGGTGACGGTTACCCTAAACTAACTGGTCACCCAGGTCACGTTAACACTGGCTTCGTAGACGCTGAAGTACTGAAAGAGTACCTGGAAGCAAACAGCCCAGTTGACGTAAACAAATACGCTCCATCAGGCGAGATGGTATACAAGTAAGTTGACGACAACTTATAAATATCATTAATCTAAAGCGCCACTCTTCGGAGTGGCGCTTTTTGTTTCTATCACAGAACAGGAGGGAGTATGACTCCTGCAATCAATCTCGCTAAAAAGAAAAAGGTTGCTCACACCATTCACCAATATGAGCATGACCCTCGCGCGGAGAGTTACGGACTTGAGGCTGCACAGGTATTGGGTCAGGACCCGGCCAAAGTATTTAAGACGCTGCTGTTTAGCCTCAACGGCGAAGCTAAAAACCTAGCTGTGGCAATTATTCCGGTTGATCAGAAGCTAAACCTTAAGCTGGCTGCTAAGGCGGCAAAAGCGAAAAAAGCCGATATGGCCGATCCAGATATTGCCCAAAAAACGACAGGCTATGTGGTTGGGGGGATCAGTCCGTTAGGGCAGAAGAAAGCTTTGCCGACCTTTATTCACATCAGTGCTGAGCAAAAAGAAACCATGTGTGTTAGTGCCGGGAAACGCGGCTTAGAAATTGAACTGGCACCGAAAGATCTGGCAACGCTTACTCGAGCGCAATTTGCTGAGTTGTGTATTTAACACCAACCACCTTGTTGGTGATATCTGACTCATTGAATCAAAAAGAAGAGGGTTGGCACATAGTGCCAACCCTCTCAAATTTTTCTCGACTCTCGACTCTCGATTCTACTTCGCTTCTTCTTCCATCTGCGCATTATCTACCACATGGTTTTCACCAAGGTCTTTCGGTAGCACAAGGTTAAGAAGAATCGCCACGATACCACATAGGCTTACACCCTGTAGGCTGAACTCGCCAACACCGAAAGCCATACCACCGATACCAAATACTAGTGTGATAGCAACGATGACAAGGTTACGCGATTTATGTAGATCGACGTTGTTTTTGATTAGGGTATTCAGACCGACTGTTGCGATAGAACCGAACAGCAGAATCATAATACCGCCCATGACAGGCATTGGGATGGTTTGTAGCACAGCGCCTAGCTTACCAACCAGTGCCAGAACGATTGCAGATACTGCAGCCCACGTCATGATCACAGGGTTAAACGCTTTAGTCAGCATTACTGCACCGGTGACTTCTGAGTAAGTCGTATTTGGCGGCGCGCCGACCATTGAAGCGGCAATTGTTGCTACCCCGTCGCCAGTGATAGTGCGGTGTAGACCCGGCTTCTTAACGTAGTTTTTACCTGTTACGTTAGAGATTGCCAGCATGTCACCTACGTGTTCTACAGCAGGTGCAATCGCTACAGGAATCATAAACAGGATTGCGTTAATGTTGAACTCAGGGAAGGTGAAGTTCGGCAGTGCGAACCATGCTGCTTGTTGTACCGGCGTAAAGTCAACAATACCGTAGCCAAGACTGAGGCAGTAACCAACTACAATACCACCAAGGATTGGGGTGAGTTTCAGGAAACCTTTGGCAAATACGCTCAGAGCAATGGTCGTTAGCAGCGACGCGACTGAGATAACCAGTGAAGCATTAGCGTCAATCACTTGCGCACCGTCTACTTTACCCAGCGCCATGTTTACTGCAACCG